>Ga0137436_1000289_pt1 | contig 15636 bp, 13 predicted proteins | sample EasRivERMGT119_2_FD_102328 | JGI IMG/M metagenome (GOLD analysis project Ga0137436, IMG submission 102328) | Soil microbial communities from meander-bound floodplain in the East River, Colorado, USA - East River MetaG ERMGT119_2 | ecosystem: Environmental > Terrestrial > Soil > Floodplain ...
CGAAGGCCTTCGCCTTCTGGGCAGAGCGGGACCCGATCCCGGGCTACGCCCGCCTCCTGGAGCTCGACGGAATCATCGAGCGGGGTGAGCTCGAGACGATGAAGGCCGACGCCGTCGGCATCGTCGAGGCCGAGGCGCGCGCGGTCGTCGAGGCGCCGTGGCCCGACCCCGCGAAGGCCGGCGCGGGCGTGCTCGCGGGAGAGCCGGCGCGCGTCCACGTCGAGCCGCTCGGCAACGCACGGGAGCGGCTCACCCGGCCCCCGGCGCGCCTTCCCTCGGTCGAGGAGGCGCCGCCCTTCGACCCGAAGGGGGCGACGTTCCTGGAGGCCGTCATGCAAGGCGTGGGGGACGCGCTCCGCTCGGATCCTCGCGTGTTCGTCTACGGCGAGGACGTCGGCGGGCGATACGGGAACGCCTTCCTCCTCTTGCGCCCGCTGCTCGACGCGTACGGCGACCGGATCCTGAACTCGCCGATTGCGGAGGGCGGCGTGCTCGGCGTCTGCGTCGGGGCGGCGCTGGGTGGGATGCGGCCGATCGGCGAGATCCAGTTCAACGATTTCGTCGCTACCGGCTTCAACCAGCTCGTCAACAACGCGGCCAAGATCCGCTACCGCTGGGGCGGCTCGGTGCCGATGGTCGTCCGGATGCCCTGGGGCGGGCTGCGACGCGCCGGCCCGTACCACTCGCAGAACACCGAGGCGTGGTTCTACCGCACCCCCGGGCTGAAGATCGTGTGCCCGTCCACCCCGCACGACGCGCGCGCCCTGATGGCCGCGGCCGTCGCCGACCCCGACCCGGTCCTTTACTACGAGCACATCGCCCTGTACCGCGAGCCCAAGGTGAAGCAGCGGCTCTCGCCCGGCCCTGCTTCGATCCCGATCGGCCGCGCGGCCCTGCGGCGCGCGGGGAGCGATCTCGCGCTCGTGTCGTACGGGGCGTACGTCCACCTCGCGCTGCGCGTCGCGGAGACGCTCGCGGGCGAGGGGGTGGAGTGCTCCGTCCTCGACCTGCGCTCGCTGGCGCCGCTCGACCGCGGGGCGGTGCTCGCCGTCGCGCGGCACTGCGGCAAGGTGCTGATCTGCCACGAGGACTCGCGCACGGGAGGCATCGGCGAGTCGGTCGCCGCGATCGTGCAGGAGGAGTGCTTCGAGGACCTCGACGCGCCGGTGAGGATCGTCGGAGCGCTCGACGCGCCGGTGCCCTACTCGCCGCCCCTCGAAGACGCCTTCCTCGCCGGCGAGGACCGGATCCTCCGCGCCGCGCGCCTGCTCGCGGCCTGGTGATGAAACGGGGTCAGACCCCTTTTTCGAAAGAGATCGTCGGCGCCGCCGGCAGGGCGGACTCGGCCGAGGTGAGCCGGCTCCTGGAGCGCGGCGCGGACCCCAACGCGACCTACCGCAACTACCGGCCGCTCCACGCGCTCATCCAGGAGAAGCCGCACGCCGGCGAGACCGACGCCTCGCCGCGAAGGATGAAGACGCTCGAGCTCCTGCTGGCGCGCGGCGCCGACCCCGAGCTGCTCGGCGCCTGGCCCCTCGCCAGGGCGGCGGTCGTCGCCGCGTTCGTCGGCTCGGCCCCGATCCTCGACCGGTTGCTCGAAGCGGGGGCGGTGAGAACGATCTTCGTCGATGCGGCGCGGGGGGACGCCGAGGCAGTCGCGCGGCGGCTGGCGAAAGACCCCGCGCTCGTGACGGCGCGCGACGGGGACGTCCTGACCGCGCTCCAGTGCGCCGCCGGCTCGCGGCTCGGACACGACGACGCCAAGATCGCGGTGGGGCTCGTCGCGGCGGCGGCGGCGCTCCTCGATGCCGGCGCCGATCCGAACGCGACCGCCCGCCCGTGGGGACACGACGTGGACACGGCGTACTTCGCCTGCAGAACCGGCTCCGCCCCGATGCTCGGTCTCCTCCTCGAGCGCGGTGCCGACCCGACGAAGGCCCTCCCCTCCGCCCTATGGGGCTCCCGCTTCGATCTCGCGACGATGGCGATCGAGCATGGCGGCTCGATCGACGATGCGATCGACGGCGACCGGCCGCTGCTCCACAACCTCATCCGGTGGGGCCAGCTCGCTCCCGCGCTGTGGCTGCTCGAGCGAGGCGCCGATCCGAACCGGACGGGCGCGGAAGGATGGACCGCGCTGCACCAGGCCGTGTCGCGCGGCAACGCGAGGATGATCGCCGCCCTCTTGCGTGCCGGAGCGCGTACGGACGTCGAGGCCGAGGACGGCCGCACGCCGCGCATGCTGGCGAAGGAGCTCGGCCGAAAAGGGGTCTGACCCCAAAAAAAAAGGCGCCCCGTGAAGGGGCGCCTCGAAGCTTTTTTTGTGCGTCGTCGGTCAGAAGCGGCGATTGCCACCACGGCCGCGGCCACCGCCGCCGCCGTACCCGCCACCGCCACCGCCACCGCCACCGTACCCGCCACCGCCACCGCCACCGAACCCGCCGCCGCCACCGCCCGAGTTGCGCTCACGCGCCTCGTTGACGGTCAGCGGGCGGCCGCCGAAGTCCTGGCCGTTCAGATCGCGGATGGCCCCGTCGGCGTCCTCAGACGTTCCCATCTCCACGAATCCGAAGCCGCGCGGCCTGCCGGTGTCCCGGTCCGTGACGAGCTTCACCTCGACCACGTTGCGGCCGTTGCGGCCGAACAGGTCACGCACCTGCGTTTCGTCCGCGCTGAAGGGAAGGTTGCCGACATACAGTCTCGTGCCCATGTGTCCGACTCCTGCTTCCATATCCGGAAGCCCGATTCCAGGTCCTGGCCCCGATCCGAACGGCCGGATCGCTTGGGCGCGCCGCAGCGCCGGAGCTTTCTCCGAGGCATTGGCACGCAGTTCTTTCGTTTCTGTACGAGAGGAATGCCGCCAGGACCTGCCGCCTACGCTAGTGGGGCCCGCCGGTCGTGTCAAGAGTCCGCGTGCTGAGCCGATCACCCAGGAGGCGCTCCGCAAATCGGACGTGCGCGGCTAGGTCGGCATCCGACGTTTCGCCGGGCGCGAACACCACCATGAGGAGCGCCTCGGTCCCCTCGTCGACCGCGGTGCGGAGCGAGTCGGACGTCGGGTTACCGAAGGGCCCTTCGTCGTCGACGAGCACCGGGCGCCCTCCGACGTGGACGCGGTCCTTGCGGATCCCGGGGTACCCCTCGCCTTCCGCCCCGGGGCGCAGCCGGACCGCGCCCCGGATCTTGCCCGCGTCGTAAAGCCCGATCGGCAACAAGAACGCCAGAGAGCACAGGTTCCCGACGTCGACCGCGGCGTTGACCTCGGGGAAGGCGCCACCTTTGAGCAGCCGCCGGAGCAGCGCCTCCGACGACGGGCGGGTGGAGGTGGGATCGATCCCGAACGCCCGGTAGAGCCGGCGGGCCGGTTGGAGCGCTTCGATCTCCCCCGGCGCCCGGCCCGCGTGGCGGCGGGTCAGCTCCGCGACCCGGGCGGCGATCTCCTCCTTGAGGGCCGCATCCGCGGCCCCGACCCGGACCGGGGCGCACCGGATCACCCCCAGCCGGACCAGGGCGGCGATCTCCGGATCGACCGCGATGTGGCTCATGGGACGTAGGATACGGGCGTGGCCGGGGGGTCCGTTAATAAGGAGGGGTGAGGCGCGTATCCATGGGCGACGATCCGAATAAGGAGAAGGCCGTGCACGCTCTGCCGATGCCCGACCCCAGGACGGTGCCCAAGACCGACGCTGCCGTCGCCGCCCTGTTCGAGGCCCACCACGAGCGCATCTACCGGGTCGCAAGGCGGCTGACCGGGTCGCGCGAAGACGCGGAGGACGTCCTGCAAACCGTCTTCCTCCGGCTCGTGCGCCGCGAGGAGCCGGTCCCCGCCGCCGACGAGGCCGCGAGCTACCTCCATCGCGCCGCGACCAACGCGGGGCTCGACCTGCTCCGCAGGCGCAAGTCGGCCCGCTCGGAGCCGCTCGATGACGCCGAGCGCCACGCCGATCCATCCCCCGGCCCCGAGAGCGCCCGCGCCGATCGCGAGCTCCGGGAGAAGGTCGCCCAGGCCCTCGCTCAGCTCAACCCGCGCGCGGCGGAGATCTTCGCGCTGCGCTACTTCGACGGATACGGAAACCGAGAGATCGCTCGCCTCCTGAATACCTCGTGGAGCACGGTCGCCGTCACGCTCCACCGAACCCGCGCCAAGCTCCAGTCCCAGCTGAAGGGAGACCTCCAATGAGCCGCAACGACCCGCGCAAGCCCTCGCTCGATCAGATCCTCGGATCGATCCGCGAGGACGAGCCGACCCGCGCCGAGATCGACACCGCCGCGAACCGCGTGCGCGCCGCCCTCGGGTTCGACGCTCCCGAAGCGTCGGTCTCGCCGATCCACATCGAAAGCTGCGCCGACTTCCAGGCGCTCATGCACGATCACCTCGCCGGCCGCTTGCCCCGCGCGACCTCGCTCCTGGTCGAGGACCACTCCCGCGAGTGCATCCCCTGCCGGCGCGCGGTCATGGCGGCGCGACGTCCCGCGGTCGCGGACATGGCGCTTCCGTCCGGGATCGCCTCGGGCCGCGCCCGCTGGCTCGTCGCCGCCTCCGTCGCCGCCGTCACCGTGCTCGCCGGCTACACGGCCTGGCGGGCGCTCCCCGGCCTGACGGGAAGCCCCGAGCTGAAGGTCGCCCGCGTGGACGGCGAGCTGTTCCGCGTCTCCGGCAACCAGCTCGTTCCGGTCCAGGCCGGGATGGTCATCCCGGCGAGCGAGACCGTGCGCACCGCGAAGGACTCGGGCGCCCTCCTCGAGATGCCGGACGGCTCGCGCATCGAGATGCGCGACCGTACCGAGCTCGGCGTCACCGCCCGTCGCGGCGGATCGACGATCCAGCTCGGGAACGGCAGCATCATCGTGGAAGCCGCCCCTCAGGGCCGAAACCGGCTCCAGGTCGCGACCGGCGACTGCACCGCGACGGTCAAGGGGACGATCTTCTCGGTCAACCGCGGCACCAAGGGCTCGCGCGTCTCGGTCGTCGAGGGATCGGTCGAGATGGATTCCGGCGGCAGCGAGCGTCTGCTCCGCTCCGGCGACCAGGGCACGACTTCCGCGGCGGTGGACTCGATTGCCGTCGCCGACGAGATCGCGTGGAGCCGCAACGCTCAGCACTACAGCGAGCTGCTCAAGGAGCTCGCGTCCCTGAGCAAGGACCTCGACGCCCGCGTGCCGAACCCCAAGCTTCGGTACAGCTCGCGGCTGCTCGACCACATGCCCCAGGAGACCGTGGTCTACGCGGCGATCCCGAACCTCACCGATTCCATCCTCGAGGCGCGAAACGTCTTCCTGGAGCATGTCGCGGATAGCGAGGCGCTCCAGCAGTGGTGGAACGAGCACATGGGCTCGCCCGAGCGCCAGGCCGAGATGGACAAGGCGTTCGATCACCTGAAGGAGGTCGGCTCCCTGCTCGGAGACGAGATCGTCATCGGACTCGCGATGGACTCCGGCGGGAAGGTTCGCGGCCCGATGGTGACCGCGGAGGTCTCGGATCTCTGGGCGCTCCGCCGCGCCTTCAAGAATCAGGATCCGGACTTCGACTTCGACGCCGAGGTCACGGTCAAGGGGAAGATCGTCACGATCGAGCCCAAGGAGAAGGGCAAGGTCCTGCCGAAGCTCTCCGGTTTCGATTTCAAGGGGAACCCGTTCCGCGACCGGCTCGCCGCCTCCTACTCGAACGGGGTGAGCTGGCTGTTCGGCGCCAACCTCGCCGTCATGATGGAGGGGACCGCCAAGCAGACCGCCTCCCAAAGCCAGCAAGGGGCCCGCGTCGCCTCGACGTGGGAGAACATGGGGCTATTCGACGCCCGCTACATCATCGCCGAGCGCGCCGAGTCCGAGGACAGCGCCACGATGCGCGCCGAGCTGACCTTCGCCGGCACGCGCCACGGGGTCGCCGGCTGGCTGTCCGCCCCCGCCTCGATGGGCGCCCTCGAGTTCGTCTCCCCCGAGGCCAGCTTTGCGGCGGCCGGCGTCATCAAGCGCCCCGAAGCGCTCCTGACCGAGGCGATCGGCTGGATCTCCGAGGACGGAAGCGACCCGCTCCGCCATCTCGAGGAGTTCCGCGCCCAAAGCGGCGTCGACCCGATCCACGACATCGCCGGTGCCCTCGGGGGCGACGTCGCCTTCGCGGTGGACGGGCCGCTCCTCCCCGTCCCCTCGTGGAAAATCGCGATCGAGGTCTACGATGCGCCGCGACTGCAAGGCGCCCTGGAGAAGCTGACGGTATGGCTCAACTCCCAAGCGGAGAGTGAAGGACGGCCGGAGCGGATGAGCTACGGGAGCGAATCCGCCGGGAACCGGACCGACTGGGTCCTGCGTATCACCGGACCGACGATGACCGAGAACAACGTGCTCCGCTACACGATCGTGGACGGGTACCTCCTGGCCGCCCCGTCGCGCGTGCTGCTCGATCGCGCGATCGAGCAGCGCGGGAACGGGTACACGCTCACGCGGTCCAAGACCTTCATGGATCTCCTCCCCAGGGACGGCGAGGTCAACGTCTCCGCCCTCGTGTGGCAGAACCTCGGACCGTCCCTCGCCCCGGCCGTGGCGAAACTCGCCGGGTTGATCGACGACCAGAAGATCCGGGACCTCAACTCGTTCGCCTCGCAGGCGAAGCCGTCCCTCGTCACCCTGACGGCGAAGGACGACCGCATCATCATCGGCGCGCACTCGGATGCGGGCTTCGGATCGATGCTCGGGTCGGTGATCTCGGTGAACCAGCTCGGCCTCCTGTCGGGCATGCTCCACGACGCCGCCGAGAAGCACCACGGAGAGACCGTACGTTGACTTCTCCCGGCACCATCGAGCTCGACGGATTGGGCGTCCGCTTCGGCGGGCGCCCCATCCTGCAGGGGCTGACCGCGAGCCTCACCGGGCGCGCGATCGGCCTGCTCGGCCCGAACGGCGCCGGCAAGACGACCCTCCTCAACACGCTCCTCGGCTTTCACCGCCCGGCCGAGGGGCGTGCCCTTCTCCACGGCGACGACGTCACCCAAGGCGACCCCCGCCTCCGCGGCAAGGTCGGCTACATGCCGGAGAGCGACGCCTTCATCGCCGGGATGACCGCGGTCCGCTTCGTGAGAATGATGGGCGAGGTTTCGGGGCTCCCCCCCGAGGCGGCGCTCGAGCGCGCGCACGAGTCGCTCCAGTACGTCGGGCTCGGCGAGGCGCGTTATAGAACCCTCGAGGGGTTCTCGCTCGGGATGAAGCAGCTCGCCAAGCTCGCCCAGGCGATCGTCCACGCGCCGAGGATCCTCTTCCTCGACGAGCCGACGAACGGGCTCGACCCTCCGGCCCGCGCCCGCATGATCCGGCTCGTCCGCGAGATCCGCGACTCGGGGCGTGCCCAGATCGTCCTGTCGTCCCACCTGCTCCGCGACGTCGAGGAGTGCTGCGACGAGGTGCTCGTCCTCAAGGACGGCCGGATCGCCTTCTACGGCAACCTCGAGGAGGAGCGGCGCGCCAACCGGAAGTTCATCCATATCGAGATGAAGGGGGACGAGCACGCCTTCGCCGCCGCCGCGGAGGGGCTCGGCTGCACCTGCGCCCTCGTGGGATCGGGCCGCGTCAAGCTCGTGCTCCCCGAGGCGGTCGCCGTGCGCGACCTCTACCGGATCGCGGCCGAGGGCCGCTACCAGATCCGCCGTCTCGACTACAAGCGCGACTCGCTCCAGGACATCTTCCTCAAGGCGATGGAGGAGCCCCGTGGCCGTCTATGACCGCCGCTACCGGGCCTACGAGGGGCCGCTGACGCCGGTGAGCACGAGGTGGCGGGTCCTCCCCCGCCACGCGTGGACGGGCGTCTTCAAGTCGCGCCTGTTCGTCGGTTTCTTCACCCTGTGCTTCGCGTGGCCGATCGCCGCGGCGGTGTGGATCTACCTCCACTACAACCTCGCCGCGCTGGCGAACGTCGGCCTGGACAACGTCCAGCTCGCCGCGGTGGAGGCGCCGTTCTTCGCCGCCTTCATGGGCGTGCAGTGCTTCGCCCTGGGCGGGGTCATGACGCTTCTGGTCGGCCCGGGGCTCGTCTCCCCCGACCTCGCCAACGGGGGGCTCCCGCTCTACCTCTCGCGCCCCCTCACCCGCACCGGGTACACGCTCGGCAAGCTGTTCACGCTCGCGGCGCTCATCTCCCTGATCACCTGGATTCCCGGCCTCATCCTGTTCCTCCTCCAAGCGTGGCTCGCGGGGTGGGAATGGTTCGTCTCGCATCTCTGGCTCGGTGTGGCGATCGTGGGCGGGGCGATCATCTGGATCGTCACGATCTCCCTGCTCGCGCTCGCCACTTCCGCCCTCGCGAAGCGGAAGGTGATCGGCCAGACGTTCCTCTTGGGTGTGATCATCTTCGGCACGGTCGCGGGACAGGCCGTGAACGAGATGTTCGGGACGCGGCTGGGTTTCTTGTTCAACCTTCCGGCCCTCATGCAGAGCGTGTGGGCGGCGCTGTACCGGATCGACATGCCCACGATGATGTCCGCACCGGTCGCGCTCGCGACGCTGCTCGCCATCTGCGGCTTGTCGATCGGCGTCCTGTCGAGGAAGCTGCGCGCGTTCGAGGTGGTGAAGTGATCGTCTTCGACAACATCTCGAAGTTCTACGGCGAGGTGTTGGGCGTCAACCGGATCACCCTGTCGATCGGCCCGGGGATCACGAGCCTCGTCGGCCCGAACGGCTCGGGAAAGACGACGCTCATGAACCTCGTCACCGGGCTTCTCCTCCCGACGCGGGGGCGGCTGTCGGTGCTCGGCATAGCACCCGACCGGCCCGAGCTGCTCATGAAGAAGGTCGGCTACTGCACGCAGTACGACAGCTTCCCTCCCGGCCTCACCGGGTACGAGTTCGTGCAGGCGACGCTGGCGCTCCACGGATTGACCGCCGCGGACGCGCGCACCAAGGCCGGCCAGGCGATCGCGAAGGTCGGCCTCCAGGAGGCCGCCGGGCGCCGGGTCGCCGGCTACAGCAAGGGGATGCGCCAGCGCATCCGGCTCGCCCAGGCGATCGCGCACGACCCCGAGGTCGTCGTCCTCGACGAGCCGCTCAACGGCCTGGACCCGATGGCCCGCGCCGAGACGATCGCGCTCTTCCAGGCGCTCGCCAAGGAAGGCCGCTACGTGCTCCTGTCGAGCCACATCCTCCACGAGGTCGACCTGCTCTCCGACCGCGTCGTGCTCGTCCACCACGGGTACGTCGTCGCCGAGGGGGACATCCCCGGCGTGCGCGACGAGATCCACGAGCGCCCGGCGCAGGTTCTCTTGCGCTGCGACCGGCCGTCGCTCGTCGCCTCGCGGATCTTCGAGCTGGACAGCGCGGTCGAGATCAAGATCCACGAGGACGGCAAGGGGCTCCTGGTCCACACGCGCGACGCGGAGAAGTTCTACCTGCTCGTCAACCGCCTCGTGCTCGAGCACGGGCTCGACCTCGAGGCGGTGTCGCCCGCCGACGAGGACGTGCAGGCGGTCTACAGGTACCTGATCGAGGGGGAGGGGCCGTCGTCGTGAACGCCGAGAACGTCCGCCAGGTCCTCGCGGTCCAGCGCCTCGAGTTCCGCAAGCGCTTCCTCGGAAAGCGCGCGATCCCCGTCTACCTGCTCACCCTGATCCCGTTAGCACTGTTCGGCGGGCGCGCCGTCGCCGTGCTCCTGTTCAAAATCCATGACTTTTCCCTCGCGCAGGACCGCGTCATCTACGCCGCGATCTACCGAACTCTGATCCTGCGGTTCGTCCTGTACTTCGGGTGCGTGGCCATCTTCGTGCCGCTGTTCCGCGGGGACATCCTCGACCGCTCCCTCCATTACTACTTCCTCGCGCCCGTGAAGCGCTCCACGCTGACCCTCGCGAAGTACTTCTCGGGGCTGGCCGCATCGCTGATCCTCTTCAACGCCGTGACGCTCGCGACGTGGATGTTCCTCTACCTGGCCGGCGGGGCGAACGTCCTGTTCGACCAGCTCGGCTCCTTCCACGGACTGAGCGAGCTGGCCGGCTATCTCCTGGTCACGAGCCTCGCGTGCGTCGGCTACGGCGCCGTGTTCCTCGCCGCCGGCGTCCTGCTGAAAAACCCGATCGTCCCGGCGCTCGCGATCCTGGGATGGGAAGCGATCAACGCCCTCCTGCCTCCCGTGCTCAAGAAGGTCAGCGTCATTCACTACCTCGAGTCGCTGCTTCCGGTGTCGATCCCCCCGAGCTCCGGCATCCAGATCCTCGCCGACCCCGCTTCCCCCTGGGTCGCCATCCCGGGGATCCTCGCGCTGGCGGCGGTGCTGGTCACGATCGCGGTCAAGCGGGTGAGGCGGCTCGAGGTCCTCTACGGAGTCGAATAGCGGCCCTGCTACGATGCGCGGATGGCGCGCGCGTCGCTCACGATCCGCGAGCAGGCCGATCTGCTCCTTCGCGTCCCCGCGGCGGAGCGGCTGAAGCTGCTGCTCGAAGCTCCACGGCCGATGGCGCTCGTCCGCGCGCTTCCCGACGGAGATTTCTACCTCACCGTGCGCGAGGTCGGACCGCAGGACGCGCTGCCGATCTTGGCGCTCGCCTCGGCGCCGCAGATCACGCACCTGCTCGACCTGGAATCGTGGCGCGGCGACCGCTTCGACCCGCTGCGGGCCGGGGCGTGGGTCGCCCTGCTCGCCGAGGCGGACGAGGCGACGCTGAGGCGCTTCATCCGCAACGCCGACGACGAGGTACTGATCCTCCTGCTGCGCGACTGGGCGCGCCTCCGCCCGCTCGAGATCGACCACGAGGAGCCGACGAAGGGGCACGGCATCACCGAGATGGGCGACGAGCGCGGGTCGATCTCCCCCGACGGCGCGAACCTGCTCTCTCCCGAGCGGACCGAGCATGTGCTGCCGGTGCACCGTTTCGCCGAGATGCTCTGGCTCGACGACCAGGCGCGCTACGCAGGGCTCGTGCGCGCGGCGGCGTTCGAGCTGCCGTCGGAGGTCGAGGAGATGTCCCTGCGCTGGCGCACGGCGCGCCTCGAGGAGCACGGCTACCCGCCGTTCGAGGAGGCGCTGTCGGTCTACGCACCGCCCGCCCGCACGCCCTCCCCGGCCCCCGAGCCGCCGGAGCCCGTAACCGCGGACGGGCTCGCCGCGCCCCGGGTCGCCCTGCGCGTTCTGGGACCGCGCGACCTCGTCGTCGCCGCTACGGCGGCCGTCCCCGACGCGGATCGCGAGCGCGTCTTGTTCGGGCTCGGCGCCCTGGCGAACCGCGTGCTCGTTGCCGACCGCGAAGACCCCGGCTCCTCGGAGTCGCACCGGCGCGTCATCGAGCGCGCGGGATCGTACGTGGGCCTGGCGCTCGAAGCGCGCCGGGCGACGGACCCTCCGGCGGCCGCGCAGGTGCTCGTCGACGTGCCGGCCCTCGACCTGTTCCACGAGGGGTACGCGCGCGCCCAGTCCCTCTCGGACCGCGCGCGAAAAGGCGCGGTCAAGGTGATCGGCTTCATCGACCCGCCCCTCAGGCAGCGCGTCGCCGCCTTGACCGGCCCGAGGCCTCTGTATCTCGAAACGACCGAGGAGGGCGAGCTGCGGGCGCGCGACTTCCGTCGGGTCGTGGAGGTCGAGGAGACGTCCCTGACCCTCGACCTCGTCGATGCGCTCTCGAGCCTCTTGATCGAGCGGCGCGGCGCGACGCCTGCCGCTCTGCGGACCGAGGAGCGCCTCCCCTTCGAGGACGCCCCGCGCTTCTCGACGCTGCTGCTGACGGCGCTGGCGTGGCACGCGGCGCGCGGCGAGGTGCGCATCGATCGCTTGCCCGCCGACGTCGTCGCGGACTTCTTGCGCACGACCGCGTCGCGACGCACGGCGCCCGCCGAGGCTCCCGCGCGGGCGATGCAGAAGCTGACCGATGCGCTGGCGCGCGAGGCTGGGCTCGATCGCCGCACGGCGGCCGCGCTCGGCGCGTTCGGTACCACCTGCCTGGACCGGCTCGCCGCCGACTGCGCCTCGCTCGAGCCGGGTACGCCGGTCACGCCGCGCGTGGTGGGATGCCTCCGGCTGGCGTAGGCCGCCTCCGCAGATTCACCGCACCGCCCCGACCCGCCCGCGCTACCGAGCCGGATATTCGCTGTATAACAAGGTCAGACGAATTAGCCGAAAGGAGAGCCACATGATCACGCGATCGCTCTCAATTGTGGCCTTGTCAGTTCTCTTGCTCAGCACAGGGTGTCATTCTGGGACGCTCGAACCCACTGGCCGCCCCGAGATCACGGCCACGACGATTTCGGTCGACCAGCTTCCAACCGAGTTCGACGCGACGCGGACGTACCATTACCGGGTCGGTAGCGTCACCGATCCGCAGGGCATGTTGGTGGCTCTCTGGGACTCTGGTCTTGAAAGCAGGCGGGCTTGGCAACCGCTCGATAACCTCTGCTTCGATCCTGTCGGACCTCAGTTCACGGTTGAGTTTGTGAGAGACGACCCGCGGATAGCCGAGCAAGGCTTCGAGAGAGCCGACGGGCGTCTCCGCTGTGCGACGACCCTCACGGCCTACACAATTTCGCCTTCTGGCAGCTAACAACCGCATGAGGAAGCGCTACCGCGGCGGTGAGTTGTTCAAGGAAGCGCAAGTAGCAGATCTCTTCGTGTCGCTCGAAGCAATCCAGCCGGCTGGTGGCTCGAATGGTGAGCATCGCCCTCCCAAGCCACCGACTCGGGCTTCAGCCGGCCTCGCGTCAGGGCGCTTGCAGGGCAAGCCCCGCGCTTCTCGGGTCGCGGGTTAGGCCTGCGTTATCTGGGCACTAGCGGGAGATCGAGTCTCAAGTGTTGCAGATCCTTCCGTTTCTCGTATGGCTGGCCCCCATCACTTCAGGAGTCCTGCTCGTAATTCTGTGGGATCTCGGCGAACTTCGGAGACTCAGCGCGGCAGCGTTTCTGATCTGGTTCCTGCTCGCGGGCTACCTCCAGTTCTTTGCGGGCTCGCCGATCGCTAGCGCCGTAGGCTTGGGCTCGCAAACGATCCTGGCGGTGTTTCTGTTTTGGCGCTGGAAACTTAGCGGTTGATCGGATGGTGCCAAGTGGCCGGTAAAGGAACATCGCCATGTCGAAGGTTGTCGCAATCATGTCCATGTCGCTGGACGGCTACGTCGCCGACCTCAACGATGGCGTGGCCGAAGTGTTCGACTGGTACTTCACCTCGGGGGACGTCGAATTCCACACCGGAGGGTCGGACCCCATGACCTTCAAGGTGGCCGCGCCGAGCGCGGAGCACCTTCGCCAGCTTACGTCCGGACTTGGTGCCATGCTCACCGGCCGACGCACCTTCGACGTCGCCCAAGGCTGGGGCGGCAATCACGCTTGGGGACCAGCGTTCGTCGTTACCCACCACATCCCCGCCGGATGGCCGCGACCCAACTCGACGGTCCACTTCGTGACCGACGGCATCGAAAGCGCCGTGAACCAAGCCAAAGCCGCTGCCGCCGGGAAGTCCGTAGGGGTCCACGGCGCTGACACCATCCAGCAGCTCCTGAATGCTGGCCTCCTCGACGAACTCCACGTCGACATCGCCGCGGTTCTGCTTGGCTCCGGAATTCGACTCTTCGACCACCTCGCCGGCACGCCAGCCGTCCTTGGCAACCCGGCGGTGATCCCGGGCGTCGGCGTTACGCACCTGCGCTACCCAGTCCGCAAGGCGTAGTCCACCGGCGGCTCGCGGTAGAGGAGTAAGTTAACGGCCATGAACGACGAAGCGACTCTGATCAGCACCTTCGTGACGGCCATCAAGCGGAAACACTTGATCGAGATCCTGGCAAACCCGAAGCGGCGACACAGGGCAACTGCAACACTGGCCCACTTCCACGATTTCGATCCCGGTCTCGTCGTACCGATCGAAAGCACAGCGCACACGCCCGCCGCAATCGAGGGCGCCCTTCGTAGCCGGGGCGCAGGCGACAGCTGTCACGTCATTTCCGACAATCGCGCCATCGATGGCAAGACTCTGTCCTTGAAGATGGCGCTCGAAAAGGTCGTCGGTCAGGGCATGGGCACGCTCTTGTCATGCATTCCGGGTGAGCTGGCCTACTACGAGGGTGAAGGCGCGTCCGACAGGTGCATTCTTGCGACGCGTGCAACGGTGGGTGGCTGAGCCGCGCGCTCGTGTCCTGCGTCCTGTCCGCCGCTCTCCTGGTTGGGTGCGTCGGCGATCGCCTCAACATGCGTGAGATCGTCGTCGCTCCAGCGAAGGGTTCCCGGGTGGGTGCGGAGTCGATCGGTGATCTAGACCCTACCGTCCAGGCGGTGTTGGTCCCCGCCGGCTTTCAATCAGCGGGTGAGCAGCGTGGCGCACGGGTCTGGCGGTGGGAGGGCCCGAAGCAGCCAGGTTTGTCCGTGTACATCCGGGAGGATGAACGGGGTGGGGTCGTTCGGCTCGACCAAGATTTGTTCGGACCCATGGGCCCGACCGAGAAGTACAAGCGAGTGGAGTCGGCACTCATCCAGGCGCTTCGAACCGCCTATGGCCCCGAGCGGCTGATCGCGAAGTAATATCTCGCCGCCCGCTGCGTAATACAGGCGGACCTCTCCGGGGAAGCTGACCTTGTCGAAAGCCGTTATCGCCGGCGGAATCGTCGCGGCTGTCGCCGTCCTTTTCATCGCCGTGATCGCGGGTCAGCGCGCCATCGAGAAAAACGCCGCGGCGGCCCCGTCAGAGGTCGCGCCCGCGCCCCCGCCCGGGAGCACGCCCCCGCCGGCGCCCGCCGCCCTGGAGGCCGACGCCGGGTTCCTCTACGGCCGCGTCACGGCCGCCGACGGCGCCACCTACGAGGGGCGGCTGCGCTTTGGGGAGGAGGGCGACCAGGAGGCGTCCTGGGGCGATTACTTCAACGGCTCCAAGAACAAGAATCACTGGGTCTCCTTCCTGCCGCCCGAAAAGGTGCCCAAGGTCAGCCACGCGATCGAGATCTTCGGCCTGAAGTTCGGCAGCCACGAGGGAGAGCTCGACCTCGGCCGGGTGTTCATGGCGCGGTTCGGCGACATCGCGCGCATCGACGCGCAGGGCCGGGACGTGCGGGTGACGCTCAAGAGCGGGACCGTGTTCGTGCTCAACCGCATGGACGCCAGCGACTTCGACGACGGCCTGCGCGTGTGGGACGCCACGCGCGGCGTCTCGGTGTTCGACAGCATGCAGGTCCGGTCGATCGAGCTGCTCGCTGCCGGCGAGCGGCGCGCCGCTCCGTCCAACCGGCTGTACGGCACCGTGCACACGCGGCGGGGCGATTTCACCGGCTTCATCCAGTGGGACCGGGAGGAGTGCGTCGGCACCGACGAGCTCGACGGTCACATCGGCCAGGGATCGATGACGAGCCTGCGCTTCGACACCATCCGCGTCATCGAGCACACCTCGCCGGGCAGCGCGTCGGTGACGCTCACCGATGGGCGCGAGCTGCTGCTCGAGGGCACGAACGACGTCGACCGCGACAACCGCGGGATCTACGTCGACGACCCGCGCTACGGCCGGGTGCTGGTCTCCTGGGACGCCTTCGAGCGCGTGGAGTTCCGCCCCGAAGGGAGCGGCCCGGCCTACGGCGACTTCCCGCCGGGGGTTCCGCTCAAGGGGACCGTCACGACCCGCGACGGCCGCCGACTCGCGGGCCGGCTGGTCTACGACCTCGACGAGAGCGAGACCACCGAGACGTTCGACGCCCCGTCCG
>Ga0137436_1000290_pt1 | contig 15631 bp, 14 predicted proteins | sample EasRivERMGT119_2_FD_102328 | JGI IMG/M metagenome (GOLD analysis project Ga0137436, IMG submission 102328) | Soil microbial communities from meander-bound floodplain in the East River, Colorado, USA - East River MetaG ERMGT119_2 | ecosystem: Environmental > Terrestrial > Soil > Floodplain ...
AGGTTGAACTGGTCCTCCCAGCGGAACTCGAAGCGCGCCTTGGAGATCGCGTTGTCGCGGATCTGCGCGCCGGGATGGCCCTTGGCGAGGTCGGCGGCGTGCGCGGCGATCTTGTACGCCATGATGCCGTCCTTCACGTCCTTCTTGTTCGGCAGGCCGAGGTGCTCTTTCGGCGTCACGTAGCAGAGCATCGCCGTGCCGTACCAGCCGATCTGCGCCGCGCCGATGGCGCTGGTGATGTGGTCGTAGCCGGGCGCGATGTCGGTGGTGAGCGGCCCCAGCGTGTAGAAGGGCGCCTCGTGGCACTCCTTCAGCTGGATCTCCATGTTCTCCTTGATCAGCTGCATCGGTACGTGGCCCGGACCTTCGATCATGACCTGGACGTCGTGCTTCCAGGCAACGGTCGTCAATTCGCCCAAGGTTCTCAATTCAGACAGCTGAGCTTCATCGTTGGCGTCGTAGCCCGAGCCCGGGCGCAGCCCGTCGCCGAGCGAGAAGCTGACGTCGTAGGCCTTCATGATCTCGCAGATGTCCTCGAAATGCGTGTAGAGGAAGCTCTCCTTGTGGTGCGCGAGGCACCACTTGGCCATGATCGAGCCGCCGCGCGAGACGATGCCGGTCATGCGCTTCGCCGTCAGCGGCACGTAGCGCAGCAGCACGCCGGCGTGGATGGTGAAGTAGTCGACGCCCTGCTCGGCCTGCTCGATCAGCGTGTCGCGGTAGATCTCCCAGGTGAGGTCTTCCGCTTTTCCGTCGACCTTCTCCAGCGCCTGGTAGATCGGCACGGTGCCGATCGGCACCGGCGAGTTGCGGATGATCCACTCGCGCGTCTCGTGGATGTGCTTGCCGGTGGAGAGGTCCATCACCGTGTCGCCGCCCCAGCGGATCGACCAGGTCATCTTCTCCACTTCCTCGGCGATGCCCGAGGAGACCGCGGAGTTGCCGATGTTGGCGTTGATCTTCACCAGGAAGTTGCGGCCGATGATCATCGGCTCGCTCTCCGGATGGTTGATGTTCGCTGGAATGATGGCTCTGCCACGGGCCACTTCGCTTCTTACGAACTCAGGCGTGATCAGGTCCGGAATCGCCGCGCCGAAGCTCTCGCCGCGATGCTGCTTCACCAGCAGCTCGAGCATCTTCTCGCCGGTCTTGCCGGTCGCCTTGAGGCTCTCGATGTACGCCTCGCGCTGCAGGTTCTCGCGGATGGCGATGAATTCCATTTCCGGGGTGATGATGCCCTGACGGGCGTAATGCATCTGTGTGACGTTGCTCTTGCCTCGCCGCGGATTGCGCTTGAGGTTGAAGCGCATCTCGGCCAGTTTTGGATCATGCAATCTTTCAACCCCGTAGCGCGACGAGGGGCCGGGCAGCTGCTCGGTGTCGTTGCGTCCGAGAATCCACGGCTCGCGCAGCGCCGGCAGGCCGGAGCGGATGTCGATCTTGGCCGCCGGGTCACTGTACGGGCCGGAGCAGTCGTAGACGTAGACCGGGGGGTTCTTCTCGCCGCCGAACATGCTCGGGGTGTCGGCCTGGCTGACCTCGCGCATCGGCACCCTCAGGTCGCCAACGTAGACCTTGCGCGAGTTGGGCAGCGGCTTGATCGCCGCGTCGTCGACGACGGCGGTGGCGGCGACAAATTGTTGGAACTGCTTCGGATTGGCGTTCATGGCGTTTCCTACGGCGGGATGACCCGCATCAGGTTCTAAGGGACTCTCTCACCCGCTCGGACACGGGACCCCTACGCAAGGCGAGATTATAATCCCCGTTCTTCATGAATCCGCTGTCATGAACATAGAACAAGCCCGCACCAACATGGTCGAGCAGCAGATCCGCACCTGGGAGGTGCTCGACCAGGAAGTGCTCGACCTGCTGTACCTGGTGCCGCGCGAGGAGTTCGTCGCCGCCGAGCACCGCGCGATGGCGTTCGCAGACCTCGAGCTGCCAATTGAGGGAGGAACAACGGCAGGCTCCGGCCAGCGCATGTGGACGCCGAAGATGGAGGCGCGCGTGCTGCAGGAGCTCTCGCCGAAGAAGCAGGACAACGTCCTGGAAGTCGGCACCGGCAGCGGCTATCTCACCGCGCTGCTCGCGCACCGCGGCGGGCACGTCCACTCGGTCGAGATCAACCCGCAGCTGGCCGAGCTCGGGCGCAGGAACCTGGGCCGCCACGGCGTCGACAACGTCACGCTGCACATCGGCGATGCGGCGCGCGGCTGGCCGCGCCAGGCCCCCTACGACGTCATTGTCCTCACCGGCTCGACGCCGGTGCTGCCGGGCGCCTTCCTCGAGCACCTGGCCCCCGGCGGGCGCCTGTTCGCGGTCGTCGGCGAGGCGCCGGCGATGGTCGCCCGCCTGACCACCTGCAGCGCGCCCGGCGCCTGCCGCGACGCGGGCCTGTTCGAGACCGTGATCGCGCCGCTCCAGAACGCGGAGCATCTGCCGCGATTCCGGTTTTGAAGCGGGCCGCGGGATGAAGCAGATCACGCCGCCCGAGCTGGCGAGCTGGCTGGACGACAAGGGCCGCGCCCGACCGGTGCTGCTCGACGTGCGCGAGCAGTGGGAGGTGCAGGCCTGCAGCATCGCCGGCTCGAAGCACGTGCCGATGGGCGAGGTGCCGGGCCGCGCCGGCGAGCTCGACGCCTCGGCGGAAATCGTCGTCATCTGTCATCATGGCGGCCGCAGCATGCAGGTAGCCATGTTTCTCGAGAAGAACGGATTCGCCAAAGTGCATAACCTCGCCGGGGGCGTGGATTCCTGGGCCAGGACGGTCGACCCGTCGATGCCCGTCTACTGATGAACAAGACCAGATACCTGGCCTTCACGCTCGCTGTCGCGGCACAGGGCGTCGCCGCGGAGGACCTGCAGCAGGTGTTCCGCGACGCGCAGCGCTACGATGCAACGTACGCCGCGGCGCGCAACAACCTGGCGGCGGGCCGCGAGCGGCTGCCGCAGGGGCGCGCGCTGGTGCTGCCGACGCTCAACCTGTCGGCGAACGCGACGCGCTCGCGCATCGACTCCGAATCGAGGGACGTGACGGTGCAGCCGAGCTTCCTGCGCACGCCCGACTCCGCCGGCTACACGCTCACCTTCACGCAGCCGATCTTCCGCATGCAGAACTGGCTGCAATACGAGCAAGGGGAGTATCAGGTGCGGCAGGCCGAGGCCACCTTCGGCCAGGCCGCGCAGGACCTGATCGTGCGCGTGGCGCAGGCGTATTTCGACGTGCTCGGCCAGTACGACACGCTGGTCCTGGTGCGGGCGCAGAAGGCCGCCACTTCCGAGCAGCTGGCACAGGCCAAGCGCAATTTCGAGGTCGGCACCGCGACCATCACCGACACGCACGAGGCGCAGGCGCGCTACGACCTGATCGCCGCGCAGGAGATCGCCGCCCTGAACGACCTGCAGGCACGGCGCCGCCAGCTGCAGCTGATCACCGGCAAGGAGTACACCGAGCTCAAGCAGCTGCGCGGCGACGTCAGGCTCAGCCCGCCCAACCCCGAGAACGTCGAGACCTGGGCCGAGCTGGCCGAGAAGCAGAGCTACACGGTCCTGATCCAGGAAGCCGGCTCCGAAGTCGCCCTGCTCGAAAGAAAGCGCGCCTCCGCCGGCCACCTGCCGACCCTCGACTTCGTGGCGCAGTACGGCCAGAACGCGGAAACCGCCTCGACCACCAGCTCGGTCGGACGCGACACCAACAGCTCGAGCATAGGCCTGCAGTTCGCGCTGCCTCTCTTCCAGGGCGGCAGCGTGTCCTCGCGCCAGCGCGAAACGGCGGCGCTCTACATGCGCTCGAAGGACGACGTCGACAACGCGCGCCGCACCGCGGTGCTCACCACGCGCCAGCTCTACCTCTCGACGCTCAACGGCATAACCCAGGTGGCGGCGCTCGAGCAGGCAAAGGTGTCCTCGCAAAGCGCGCTCGACTCGAACAAGCTCGGCTACGAAGTGGGCATCCGCATCAACATCGACGTGCTGAACGCGCAGCAGCAGCTCTACTCCACCGAGCGCGACCTCGCCCTCGCGCGTTACAACACCATCCTCAACAACCTGCGCCTGAAGGCCGCCGCCGGCGCGCTGCGCGAGGAAGACCTCGAAGAGGTCAACCGCGTTCTGACAGTAACCGCCGGCAGACCGCCAGATGCCGCGCGGTAGCGCCGCGGTGCGCCTCGCATAGCACCCTGCCCGCCGCCGCCATCTGCGCGCGGCGCGCCGGTTCCCCCAGCAGCTGCAGCGCTTCGCGTAACGCGCTAGCGGCATCGGGCGCCTGGATCGCCGCCCGCGCCTCGAGCGCGAGGCGCGTCGCCTCGGCGAAATTGAACATGCTCGGGCCGGTCACCACCGGCGCGCCGGCGGCGAGCGCCTCGATCAGGTTCTGTCCGCCGAGCGGCAGGAACGAGCCGCCGATCACCGCGACGTCGCAGGCGGCGAAGTAGAAGGCCATCTCGCCCATCGTGTCGCCGAGGTAGATCCTGGTTGCCGCATCAGGAAATTCCTGCCGCGTGCGTCGCGCGTCCGCCCATTTCGCGACTTCGTCGAAACGCTGCGGATGGCGCGGCACCACGACGATCAGCGGCAGATCTCTGGTTTGGCTTAGTTGTTTGAAAAACAATTCCTCTTCACCTTCGCGGGTGCTGGCCAGGAGCAGCACCGGCCGGCCGAGCCGCTCGCGCCAGGCGCGTCCCGCGGCGAGCTGCGCGGCGTCGGGCTCGACGTCGAACTTGAGGTTGCCGGTGATGGCTATGTTTCGCGCGCCGAGCGCCTTCAGGCGCTCGGCGTCGTGCGCGCTCTGCGCGCACACTGCGGCGAGGTTGCCGAAGGTCTCGCGCGCGAAAGCCGGCCAGCGCGCATAGCCGCGCGCCGATTTCTCCGACATGCGCGCGTTCGCCAGCAGCACCGGCACGCCCTGCGCGGCGCAGCCGGCGAGCAGGTTGGGCCACACCTCGGTTTCCATCAGCACGCCGAGCCGCGGGCGGAAATGCTGCAGGAAACCGCGCACCGCGCCCGGTAGATCGTAGGGCAGGTAGAACGCAGCCGCGTTCTCGCCGTGGATCTGGCGCAGCGTCTCGCGGCCGGCGGCGGTGGTGCAGGTGAGCACCACCACGTGATCGGGAAACGCCTTGCGCAGCGCGGCCACCAGTGGCGACGCGGCGCGCGCCTCGCCGACCGAAACGGCGTGCAGCCAGACCGACTTCTGCGGCGGCGCCGCGCGATAGCGGCCCAGGCGCTCGCCCACCGATTTGCGGTAGCCGGGCTCGCGCAGCCCGCGCCACCACAGCCGCAGCAGGGCGAACGGCAGCGCCGCGCGCGCGAGCCAGGTGTAGAGCGTCCTCAGGCGATCTCCTCGAGCGCGTCGATGGCTTCGCCTGCGGAAGGCGGCTTGCCTACGCCGCCGCGAAACGCCGTGCGGCCGGTGCCCAGCGGGTGCGCGTCCAGCGGCTCGGAGTCGCAGAAGATGCCGAGCACCGGCACGCGCAGCGCTGCGGCGAGGTGCATCAGGCCGGTGTCGACGCCGATCACCACCTGCGCGTGGCCGATCAGCCCGCATGCGTCGGCAAGCGGCATGCGCGGCGAGACCACCGCGCGCGGGATCGCGGCAGCGAGCCGCTCGGCGCGCGCGCGCTCGGCGTCGTCGCCCCAGGGCAGCACGCAGGTCAGGCCGAGCGCAGCGAGGTGGCGGCCAAGCTCCATCCAGTCGGCGTCGCGCCACAGCTTCGCCGCGCGCGCCGTCGAGTGCAGCAGCACGCAGTAAGGAGAATGCGGGGCAGACGCAGGACGCGGCGGCGCGCTGATGCCGTAGTCGAGCCAGCCGGGGGTATAGCCGAGCGCGCGCGCGGCGACCGCGCGATAGCGCTCGATCTTGTGGTCGGAGGCGACGAACTCGTAGGTGAAGTCGTAGCAGCGCACGGCGAGCCTCTCGCGCGCCGTGCCGCGGCCGAAGCCGTGCACCGGGCCGCGCGCAAGGCAGGCCACCGCCGCGCTCTTCAGCAGGCCCTGCGTATCGAGGATCGCGTCGTAGGCCTGGCCGCGCAGGTCGCGGCGCAAGCTCGCCATCTCGCGCCAGGCGCGCGGCGACGCCAGCTCGCCGCGCCAGCGGCGCAGGGCGATCGGCACGATGCGCGTCACGCCAGGATGCAGGCGCGCGAGCGGCACGTAGGACTCTTCGACTACCCACTCGAGCGCCGCGCCGGGCAGCGCGCGGCGCAGGTCGGTCACGGCGGGGAAGGTATGAATGATGTCCCCCAGGGAGGACATGCGGATGAGCAGTATCCGCTTCACCGCGCTAGAATGTTCGACTGGTCACGTCTGCCGGATTTTATAAGAGAACCGAGTTGGGTACGCGCGCACCGCTCTCGGCCGTGATCATCACACGCAATGCGGCGCGCGTACTGCCCGCGTGCCTCGACAGCGTTTCCTTCGCCGAAGAAACCATCGTGGTCGACAGCGGCTCGAGCGACGACACGCGCGAGCTCGCCGCCGCGCGCGGCGCGCGCGTGATCGGGCGCGAGTGGCTCGGCTACGGCCGGCAGAAGCAGTTCGCGGTCGAGCAGGCGAAGCACGACTGGGTGCTGTGCGTCGACTCCGACGAGCGCGTCTCGCCCGAGCTCAAGGCGGCGATCGAGGCCGCGCTGGCGGCGCCCGCCTCCCCGGTGTACCGCATGGCGCGGCGCAACCGCTTCCTCGGCCGCTGGCTGTCGCACGGCGAGGGCTATCCCGACTGGAGCCCGCGCCTCTTCAACCGCCTGAGCGCGCGCTGGAGCGAGGACCTGGTGCACGAGAAGGTGCTCTACGCGGTGACGCCGGGCACCCTGCGCGGCGACCTGATGCACGACTCGTTCGACGACCTCTCCACCTACCTCGACCGCCAGAACCGCTACACCACGCTCGCCGCGCGCCAGGCCTTCGAGCTCGGCCGCAGCGCCGGCATGCTGCACCTGGTCCTCTCGCCGATGGTGCGCTTCCTCAAGTTCTACATCCTGCGCCTGGGCTTCCTCGATGGCGTGCCGGGCCTGCTGCACATCTCCATCGGCTGCATGAACAGCTACATGAAGTACGCCAAGCTGATCGAGCTGCGCCGGGCCGAGGAAAAATGAGCAAACCGGGAAAGGTACTGGTGACCGGCGTCGCCGGCTTCATCGGCATGCACTGCGCGCAGCGCCTGCTCGCGCGCGGCGACAAGGTCATCGGCATCGATAACCTCAACGACTACTACCCGGTCAAGCTGAAGCGCGACCGGCTAAAGCTGCTCAAGCACAAGGACTTCCGTTTCCAGCAGCTGGACGTCGCCCACCCCGGCGCGCTGGAGAAGCTGTTTCGCAAGGAAAAGCCCCGGGCCGTATTGCATCTCGCGGCGCAGGCGGGGGTGCGCTACTCGCTCGAGAACCCCGCCGCTTACGTGCAGGCCAACCTGGTCGGCTTCGGCAACCTGCTCGAGTGCTGCCGCCGGCACCCGCCGAAGCATCTGGTCTTCGCTTCGAGCTCGAGCGTCTATGGCTCGAACACCAAGCTGCCGTGGTCGGAAACGGACAATGTCGACCATCCGGTGAGCGTCTACGCCGCCACCAAGAAATCGAACGAGCTGATGGCGCACGTCTACAGCCACCTCTACGGCCTGCGCACGACCGGCCTGCGCTACTTCACGGTCTACGGCCCCTGGGGCCGGCCCGACATGTCGCCGGTCCTTTTCGCGCGCGCCATCATGCAGGGCAAGCCGATCGCGGTCTTCAACCGCGGCGACATGCAGCGCGACTTCACCTACATCGACGACGTGGTGACCGGCACGCTGCGCGTGCTCGACCGGCCCGCGCCTTATGCCGTCTACAACATCGGCAACCACACGCCGGTCGCGCTGCCCGACTACATTCGCACGCTCGAGCGCGCGCTTGGAAAGAAGGCCAAGCTGAAGATGCTGCCGATGCAGCCCGGCGATGTGAAGGCAACCTATGCCGACACGCGTGCGCTCAGGAAGGCGGTGGGCTTCGCGCCCGCGACGCCGCTTCAGGCCGGCCTCGAGCGCTTCGCGACCTGGTTCAAGCAGTATTACGGCTACGCATGATCCGCCCGGCCGACCTGATAGCGTTCCACGACGACCGCGCGCCGCGCGCCGCGTCGCCGCTGTGGGAGGCGATCGAGGCCAACCACCGGCACAACGGCATGCTGTGGGCGGAGGAAGATCTGGCGCGCCGCCGCAACGCCCCCGACTCCGAGATCGCCGCCAATAAGCGCGCGATCGACGGCTTCAACCAGAAGCGCAACGACGCCGTCGAGCGCGTGGACGAATTGCTTTTGAAATCTCTTGAATCAGTCAAGACCAAATCCGATGCGAGGCTCAGCTCCGAGACCGCCGGGGCGATGATCGACCGGTTGTCGATCCTGTCTCTCAAGATCCGCGCCATGCGGCTGCAGACCGAGCGCAAGGACGTCGACCAGGCCCATGTGCGGACCTGCCGGCAGCGGCTCGAGCGGCTCACCGAGCAGCGCGCCGACCTCGCCGGCTGCCTCGAGCGCCTGCTCGCCGAGGCGGCGCGCGGCGAGAGCTACTTCAAGGTCTACCGCCAGTTCAAGATGTACAACGACCCCAGGCTCAACCCCGCGGTGTATGGGGAGACGCGCGGTGAAACCAGCGGCCGCAAAGCCTGAAGGCGGCCTCGCGCTGCACTGGTGGCGCCTGCAGCGCAGCGTCGGCCGGCGCTGGCGGGAATGGCGGCTGCCGCGCGGCTTCGAGCGCCTCGGCACGCGCTACGGCGGCTGGTGGCTGTATGCGCCGGCGGTCGGCCGCAACCCGCTGCTGGTCGACTGCGGCCTGGGCAAGGACATCAGCTTCCCGGCTGCCTTCCTGGGCCGCTTCGGCGGGCGCGTGATCGGCATCGATCCCAACCCCGAAGCCATCGAATATTCACGCGCCAACTGCCCGCCCGGCATGGAGGTGCGCGACGCAGCCCTCTGGTCGCAGGCCGGCGGCGAGATCTCGTTCTACATGCCGCGGCCGCTCGCCGAGTTGCCGAAAGGCGCCGACGGCGTCTCCGGCAGCCTGCTCGCGAGCCACAGTTATGCCGGTCAGGAGAAGCGCACGGTGCGCACGACATCGCTCGCCGAACTTCTGTCGCAGGCCGGGCGCGACGAATGCGACGTTCTCAAGCTCGACATCGAGGGCGCGGAGTACGCGGTGCTCGAAGCCCTTTGCGGGGACAAAGCGATCCGCCACGCGCGCCAGCTGCTGGTCGAGTTCCACCACCACTGCACCGACCGCACTCTCGACGACACCCTGCAAGCCATTCAGCGCGTGGAAGCGAGCGGCTTTCGCCTCTGTCATGCCGAGGACCGGAACGCCATGTTCCTCAGGCGCGACCTCGAGCATGCCGGCTAGCGTCCCGCCGCCCGCCTCGATCCTGGTCATCAACGTCTCGCGCATCGGCGATACGCTGCTCGTGACGCCCGCGCTGCGCGCGCTCGCCGCGGCCTCGCCGGCGCCACGCATCACCTTCCTCGGCCATCCCAATCGCGTCGAGATCATCGAGAACCTGCCGTTCGTCGCCGAGAGCGGCGCGATCACCAAGGGCCGCGCAGCCTGGCGCGGCCGCTTCGGCGGTCGGCGCTGGGACCTCGCCCTGGTGTACGGCTTCGACCAGCCGCTGGTGGCGTATGCGTTGCGCGTGGCGCAGCGCGTGGTGGCGTTCCGCCAAGACGATCCCGCACTCGATGCACGCCTCTTCTCCTGCGTCGAGCGCCCGGCTTTCCAGGCCGAGCACGCGGCATTGCTGCCCCTGCGCCTGACGCGCGCCCTTGGCGTGCCGGATGCGGGTCACCGTCTCGCGTACGCAGTGACGGACGCGGAGAAGGCGCGGGCACGCGCCACATTGGCGGCGCGGCTTCCGGGGGCCAAGCCGCTGGTCGGACTGCAGGTGGCCAGCTTTCCGACCAAGGGCTACCGCGATTGGCCGGTGGAGCATTTCGCCGAGCTGTCCGGGCGCATCGTCGCCCGCTGGCCGAAGTCGCACCTCCTTCTCCTCGGCGGCGAGCTGGACCGCGAGCGCAACCGCAACCTCGCCGCGCGCTTCCCCGGGCGCGCCAGCAGCTTCGCCGGCGAGCTGAGCCTGCGGGAAAGCGCCGCGCTCATGAACGAGCTCGACCTGTACGTCGGCGTCGACACCGGCCCGACGCACATCATGGGCGCGCTGGAGCGACCGATGGTCGCCCTGTATCACTGCTACTCGCCGAGCCGGCTGCTGAAGCCCCTCGAGCGCGAGCGCTGCTACGTCATCGACCATCCGCGCACCGAAGGCTGCAGTCCCGAGACGCCGATGGCGGAAATCACAGTCGACACGGTCTGGGGCAGCGTGCAGCAGGCGCTCACCGCGCCCGCGTGAAGCTGCGCATCCTGCACCTCATCACGCGGCTGCCCGTTGGCGGCGCCGAGCGGCTGCTGGTCGACGTCGTGCGCGGGCTCGATCCCGCGCGCTTCGAATCGGTTGTGGGCTGCATCCAGGAGAAGGGCGAGCTGGCCGCCGAGCTCGAGGCCGCCGGCTTCACCGTGCACTGCCTCGAGCGCATGCGCTCGAAGCGCTTCGACTGGGGCGCGATAGGCGACCTGGCGCACCTGATGCGCAGCCAGCGCATCGACGTCGTGCATTCGCACCTGTATCACGCCAACCTGTACGGCCGGGTGGCCGCCCTGCGCGCCGCAGTGCCGGCGGTGGCGAGCGTGCATAACACCTACACGCGGCTCAAGCTGCACCGCCGGCTCATCAACCGTTTCCTTTCCAGCCGCACCGCGCGCGTGATCGCGGTATCCGAGGACGTGCGCAACGACCTGATGCGCTACGACGGCATCCCGGCGCAGAAGATCGCCGTCATCCACAACGGCATCGATGTGGGCCGCGTGCACACGGCGACCTCACGGCAGGAAGCGCGCCGGCGACTCGGCATCGACGGCGACGAGATCGTGCTCGGCTGCGTCGCTCGCCTGGAGGAGCAGAAGGGCCACCGCTTCCTGCTCGAGGCGCTGGCGCTGCTCAACGCCGCGGCGCGCGGCGCACCGCGCTTTCGCGTGGTGCTCGCCGGCGACGGGCGCCTGCGCGGCGAGCTCGAAAGCCGCGCCGCCGCGCTCGGCGTGGCGCCCTGGACTATGTTCCTCGGCACGCGGCACGACATCCCCGAGATCCTCAAGGCGCTCGACATCTGCGTCATGCCTTCACTGTGGGAAGGCCTGTCGGTTGCCATGCTCGAGGCGATGGCCGCAAGCCTGCCGCTCGTCATCAGCGACGTCTCGGGCGTGTCGCAGGTCGTCGGAAACAACGAGTTTGGCATCAAGGTACCGGTCGGCGACGTGAACCAGCTGGCGCGCACCCTCCTCGCCCTCGCCGATGCCCCCGAGCGGCGCGCCGCGCTCGGCGCCGCCGCCCGCCAGCGCGTGCAGGATCGGTTCAGCGCGCAGGCGATGCTCGCCAGCTTGTCGCGCCTGTACGAGGAAGTATCATCGCGCCGGCCATGAACCCGCTGCATCTCGCCGCCTGGGCGGCGGCGCTGCTGCTGTCGAGCTCGCTCTTCGCTCACACGGTGGCGCTGCGCCTGCTGCTGCTGCTCGCCGGCCTCGGACTGGTGGCGGTGGCGATAGCCAAAGACCGGCGCGCGCTGCGCCTGCTGCCGCCGCTATGGATCCCGCTCTTGCTCTGGGCGGCATGGGCGGTCGCGTCGCTCATGTGGTCGATCGATCCCGAACGCACCGCGAAAGAGCTGCGCAACGAGATCGGCTACAGCATCGGCGTCTTCTGGCTGTGCTTCGTCGCCGCTCAGGCGCGCGGCTCTGCGCGCGCGTTCTTGCCTGTACTCGGCGCCGCGGGCGTCTTGCTATGCGCCAACGCGATCTATGTCGCCGCGCCGGGCGCAGAAGGATGGTTCGGCGGTCCAGGCAACCTCTCCAGCGCCCTGCTGATCCTCATACCCTGCGCGAGCGCCGCGGCGTGGTACGGCTGGCACGCGGCCTGGCCGGCGGTATGGCGCGCAGCACCCATCATCGTCCTGGTCGGCAGCCTCGCGGCCGGTTACAGCGCGCAAAGCCGGACCTTCTGGGTGGCGCTGTCGGCACAAGTCGCCTGTACGGCCCTGCTGTTGTTCGCGCAGCGCGCGAAGGTCGCCTCGCGCCGCGCGGCGAGCGGACTGCTCGCGGCAGCCGTGGTCCTTGGCGCGGCCGCGATGACGCTGCATGTGCAGTCGGAGCGGGAAGCCCTTGGCGCCCACGTCATAGAGGAGGATCCGCGCCTCAGGCTCTGGCAAGAGGTCGGCGAGAGGATCGAGGCCCGGCCCTGGACCGGCTACGGCTTCGGCCGCGGCATGCTGCGGGTGGACTTGAAGAACGAACTGGGCAAGCCCCAGCTTTGGCACGCGCACAATCTGTTCATGGACACGGCGCTGCAGCTGGGAGTACCCGGCGTCGTCCTGCTGTTCGCCCTGCTGGCGGCGATCTTTCGCCAAGGCTGGCGTCTGGCGCGCGATCCGTCGCCGCGGGCGGCGGCTTGCGGGATCGCATTGCTCGCGGTGCTTGTCGGCATGCTGGTTCGCAACATGACCGACGTTCTCCTCATCCGTCAGAACGCGCTTCTCTTCTGGGGCGTGCTGGGCGCGCTGCTGGCGTTGGGCATGCTGCCTCGCCAGGACACGCGCTAGCCGTGCGAATTCTCGTCGTCCGCCGCGACAACATCGGCGACCTGGTGTGCACCACGCCGCTCCTGAGCGCCCTGCGCCAGCGCTTCCCGCAAGGCTGGCTCGGCGTCCTGGCGAACAGCTACAACGCCGCGGTGCTCGACCGCAATCCGGATCTCGACGCCGTGATGGCCTACACCAAGCTCAAGCACCTGGTCGGAGGGGAGGGTGCACTGCCGGTACTTGGCGCGCGCCTCGCGATGCTGTGGCGCCTGCGCCGCATGCGCCTGGATGCGGTGGTCCTTGCGACGCCGGATTTCGTACCACGCGTGGCGCGGCTCGCGCGCTGGCTGGCGCCGCGCCAGGTGATTGGTTTCTCGGACGGCAGCAGGAGCGCGGCGCGCATGCTCGACTGGTCGATTCCGGCGACGCGCGCGCAGGGGCTGCACGAGGTCGAGCGCGTCTTCTCGCTCGCAGCGCGTTTCGGCGTTACCGGAGGAATCCCACCGCTGCGCCTGGTGCCGGACCCGGCGCACGTGCGCCGAGCCGCCGATGCGTTTGCGCAGGGCGCCGGCCTCAAGGTAGCGGTGCACATCACGGCCCGCCGCCCGCGCCAGCGCTGGCCGGCCGAGCGCTTCGCCGAGCTGGTACAGACGCTGCACGCGCGGCATGACGCGCGCGCCATGCTGCTATGGTTTCCCGGCGCCCCCGACGATCCGCGCCATCCCGGCGACGACGACAAGGCGCAGGAGATCGAGCGCAGGCTCGCCGGCAAGTCGCCGCTCGTCGCGTACCGCGCCGGCCCGCTGCCCGAGCTGATCGGCGCGCTGGCGGCGTGCGACGTGGTGGTGACGCCCGACGGCGGCGCCCTGCACCTCGCCGCCGGCGTCGGCAAGCCGGTCGTCGCCCTGTTCGGCGACGCGGCGCCGGATCGCTGGCGCCCCTGGGGCGTACCGCAGCGCGTGCTGCAGCCGAGCAGCCACGATGTCGCCGACCTGAGCACGGCGGAGGTCGCCGACGCCTGCTCCAACCTGATCCGAGAGGAGATCCATGTCTGAGTTGAAGAAGCTTGCGGGGCTCGCCTGCAGCGTCGCGCGCTCGCCGAGGCTGGGCCTGCGCCTGCTCGGCCAGCTGCCCTGGGTCATGCGCGGCTTTGCGTACGGGCGCGACTATCGCAACCAGGATGCGACGCCGGCAGCCGCGGACGGCAGCCGCAACCCGCTGCGGGAGTTCTTCGACCGGCGCCAGTCCGGCCGCGGCATATGGAAGTGGCTGCACTACTTCGACATCTATCACCGGCACCTGGCGAAGTTCATCGGCCAGGAGACCCACGTCATGGAGATCGGCGTCTACAGCGGCGGCAGCCTCGAGATGTGGCGCGACTACTTCGGCGCTCGCTGCCAGGTCTACGGCGTCGACCTGCAGGCGGCGTGCAAAGCCTATGAGAACGAGTACACGAAGATCTTCGTCGGCGATCAGGCCGACCGGGAGTTCTGGCGCTCGCTGCGGGTGCCCGCGCTTGACGTGCTGATCGACGACGGCGGGCATCGGCCCGAGCAGCAGATCGCGACGCTGGAGGAGATGCTGCCCCGGATTCGCCCCGGCGGCGTCTATCTATGCGAGGACATCCACGGCATCAACCATGGATTCGCGGCCTATCTGCAGGGCATGCTCAACGACCTCAACGCCATGCGCTCCGGCGGCGCCGGCAAGCCGGTGCAGGCGTCCCCGCTGCAGGCGGCGATCCAGTCGATCCATTTCTACCCCTACGTGGTCGTGATCGAGAAGGCGCGTGCCCCGCTCCTGGAGCTCAACGCGCCGCGGCACGGCACGGAGTGGCAGCCGTTCAAGCTTTAGGCGGCAGGCCGTACTCCGAGACCCATTCGCGCAGGCGCCGGCGCACCGCCTGCGCGTCGCTGTCGCCGGGGGCCGCCAGCCACGCCAGCACCTCGGCAAGGAGCGATGCATTCTGCGGCGCGCGCACCCGCGCGACGCGCAGCTTGGGGTGCGGGGTCGGCAGCGTGTGCTCCGCGTCGGCGAGCGGCTCCTCGTAGAGCTTCTCGCCCGCGCGCAGCCCGGTGTACTCGATGCGGATGTCGGCTTCGGCAAAGCCCGACAGTCGGATCATCTCCCGCGCCAGGTCCGCGATCTTCACCGGCTGTCCCATGTCGAGAACGAAGATCTCGCCGCCGTTGCCCATCGTCGCCGCCTGCAGCACGAGCTGGGTGGCCTCGGGTATCGACATGAAATAGCGCTCGATCAGCGGGTGCGTCACCGTCACCGGGCCGCCGTGCGCGATCTGCTGCCGGAAGCGCGGCACCACGCTGCCGGTTGAGCCGAGCACGTTGCCGAAGCGCACGATGACGAACTGCGTGCCGCCCGGCGCCTGCAGCTCCTGGCAGATCAGCTCCGCCAGCCGTTTCGAGGCGCCCATGACATTGGTCGGGTTGACCGCCTTGTCGGTCGACACCAGGACGAACTTCTCCACGCCGTGCTCGCGCGCCGCGCGCGCCGTGACGATGGTCGACAGCACGTTGTTGGAAACCGCCTGGAAGGCGTTCTCCTCCTCCATCAGGGGTACGTGCTTGTAGGCCGCCGCGTGGAACACCACCTGCGGCCGGAAGCGCGCGAATACCTCGGCCATCCGCGCGGCGTCCTTTGCATCGCCGATCACCGCGCTCAGCTCGAACTGCGGCTCCGAGTCGCGGAACTCCTGCTCGATCGAATACAGCGCGAACTCGGAGAAATCGAGCAGGACAATGCGCCCCGGCGCGAAGCGCGCGATCTGCCGGCACAGCTCCGCGCCGATCGAGCCGCCGGCGCCGGTCACCAGCACGGTCTTGCCGGCGATGAAGCCCTTCAGGCCGGCGCTGTCGAGCGCCACCGGGTCGCGCCCCAGCAGGTCGTCCAGCTCGACGCGCCGCACCGCCGACACGCTCACCTTGCCGGCGACGATGTCGTTCAGCGCCGGGACGGTCATCACCGTAAGTCCCGC
>Ga0137436_1000291_pt1 | contig 15620 bp, 16 predicted proteins | sample EasRivERMGT119_2_FD_102328 | JGI IMG/M metagenome (GOLD analysis project Ga0137436, IMG submission 102328) | Soil microbial communities from meander-bound floodplain in the East River, Colorado, USA - East River MetaG ERMGT119_2 | ecosystem: Environmental > Terrestrial > Soil > Floodplain ...
AATCGCATCGGCGCCCGTGTCACGCGCCGCCTTCAGGATGGCGCCGCTCGACAGATAGCTTTCAGCCGGCGGCGCAGGGCCTATCCGAACCGCGCGATCGGCAAGCAGGACGTGCGGCGCGCGCGCGTCGGCATCGGAGTAGACGGCGACCGACGCGATCCCCAGCTCGCGGCAGGCGCGAATCACGCGGACCGCGATCTCGCCGCGGTTCGCGATCAGAATTCGCTGGAACATGGCCCGGTCTCAACCACGAAGCACACGAGTGTCACGAAGAACACGAAAGAGACTTATTTCGTTTCGTGACCTTCGCGACTTTCGTCTCCTTCGTGGTTGATTTTCGTCTCATTGGCTGATGTTCCACTTCGGCTTTCGCTTTTCGAGAAACGCCCGGAGGCCTTCCTGGCCCTCTTCCGACACGCGCTGCGCGGCAATCGCTTCGGCGGTCAGTCCAGCGGCGTCAGAGGCGCCTCGCGCCCAGACTCGCGGGATCAGCGCCTTGGCTGTGGCAAGTGCGTCGGGTGCCGCGCTCAGCATCTCGTTGACGTACAGCGTGACCATGACGTCGAGCTCGTCTACGGGGACCACCGCATGGACAAGGCCGATCTCTCTCGCGCGCAGCGCGCCGAACCGCATTCCCGTCAGGAACAGCTCGCGTGCGGCAGAGCGTCCAATCTTTGCCAGCGCATACGGGGAAATGACGGACGGAAGGATTCCGAGCTTTACTTCGGTGAACCCGAAGACCGTGTTCTCCTCGGTCACGACGACGTCGCAGACGGAGGCGAGGCCGGCGCCGCCGCCAAGCGCGGCGCCGTGAATGCGTCCGATGAGGGGGACCGGCAGCGTATCGAGTGCCGCGAACATCCGCGCCATCGCATTCGCATCGCGCACGTTTTCATCGTGCGTATAGGTAAGCGCGTTCGACATCCACGTGATGTCGGCCCCCGTGCAGAAGGTTTTCCCCGCGCCCGCGAGCACGACGCACCGCACGTCGTCGTCGGCGTTGATCGTTGCCGCCCACGCGGTGAGCTCTATGATGACCTGGTCGTTGAACGCATTCCGCACGTCCGGGCGGTTCAACGTCAGGTACTCAACTGTGCCCTCGCGGCGGGTGAGGAGGAAGTCGTATGACATGTCGTAACCACGAAGCTCACGAAAATCTCGAAGGCCGCGAAGAACGAACACTATTTTATTCGTGTCCTTCGTGACGTTCGCGATCGTCGTGGTTGCCTTTTACATCCGGAAGACGCCGAACTGTGCCGGCGGGATCGGGGCGTTGAACGCGGCCGAAAGCGCCAGCGCGAGTACGGTGCGCGTCTGCGCCGGGTCGAGAATGCCGTCGTCCCATAGCCGCGCAGTGGAGTAATAGGGCGAACCTTCGAGCTCGTACTTGTCGAGGATCGGCTGCCGGATCTGCTGCTCGTCCTCCGCACCGAGGGTCTTGTTGTCGCGCGCGAGCTGTTCGCGCTTGACGGTCGCGAGCACGCCGGCGGCCTGCTCGCCGCCCATGACCGAGATGCGCGCGTTCGGCCACATCCAGAGGAAGCGGGGCTCGAACGCCCGGCCGCACATCCCGTAGTTGCCGGCGCCGAACGACCCTCCAATGATCATCGTGAACTTCGGTACCACCGAGTTGGCGACGGCGTGCACCATCTTCGCGCCGTCCTTGGCGATGCCCCCCCGCTCGTACTGCCGTCCCACCATGAAGCCCGTAATGTTCTGCAGGAAGATGAGCGGGATGCCGCGCAGGTTGCAGAGCTCGATGAAATGCGTCGCCTTCAGCGCCGATTCCGAAAAGAGCACCCCGTTGTTCGCGACAATTCCGACAAGGAAGCCGTGGAGGCGCGCGAACCCGGTCACGATCGTCGGCGCATAGCGCTCCTTGAACTCGTCGAAGCGCGATCCGTCCACGAGACGCGCGATCACTTCCCGAACGTCATACGGTTTTCGCACGTCCGAGGGCACGATCCCGTAAATCTCGTCGGGCGCGTAGGCCGGATCTTCGGGCGCCGCGACGTCACCCGGCACGTCCTTGCGCGTGTTGAGCGTCGACACGATGGTCCGCGCGAGCTGCAGCGCATGTGGATCGTCCTCGGCGAGGTAGTCCGCGACTCCCGAAATTCGCGTGTGGACGTCGGCGCCGCCAAGCTCCTCCGCGGTGACGTCCTCGCCGGTTGCCGCTTTCACGAGCGGCGGTCCGCCAAGAAAGATCGTGCCGGTCCCCTTCACGATGATCGTTTCATCGGACATCGCGGGCACGTACGCGCCGCCCGCGGTGCAGGAGCCCATGACCACCGCAATCTGCGCAATGCGTTCAGCCGACATGCGCGCCTGGTTGAAGAAGATGCGGCCGAAATGCTCCTTGTCGGGAAACACATCCGCTTGAAGTGGAAGGAAGGCACCGCCGGAGTCGACGAGGTAGATGCACGGCAGCCGGTTTTCGAGCGCGATCTGCTGCGCGCGGACGTGCTTCTTGACTGTCATCGGATAGTACGTGCCGCCCTTGACCGTGGCGTCGTTCGCAACGATCAGCACTTCACGGCCCGAGACGCGTCCGACGCCGGTAACAAGGCTCGCGCCAGGCGCCTCGTTCTCGTACATCTCCCACGCTGCAAGAGCCGAGAGCTCGAGGAACGGCGAGCCCTCGTCCAGGAGGAGATCAAGACGCTCGCGCACGGGTAACTTGCCCTGCTCGCGATGCCGCTGGAGGGAGCGCGCGCCGCCCCCCTCCCGCGCGTGCGCAAGGCGATCCCGAAGCTCGGCGACCAGCGCCGTCATCTTCTTGTAGTTGCCTTCGTACTCTGGGGTGTCGGTGCGGATGCGGGATTGGATCGTTTGCATTACAGGTCGTTCGGAACGACTCATTACCACCCACAACAGTCGGTCTTGAAGCCGCACTCCGGGCAACGCCAGACCGCGTGCATCCGGTACATTTCGGCCTTGCCGCACCGCTCGCAGATCATCGGGTCGTCGGCGGGGCAGGCCCGTTGCGGGCCTGATGGCTCGTCTGCTTCGCCCCCGGGCCGCACGTGCTGGTCCCGGGGTCCGTCCGGTTCAGCCATGGGCGGCATTATAGGGCACGAAGTTTTTGGGAATCGGTGTCAGTGGAAATATTACACGCTGTAGGCCTTTAGGCCTATCGCCACTCAACATGTATTGATTGCGGACGTGCTGTGCTACAGTGACGCCCCTAAAGCGAGACAATAGGTGACGCATGGCGACTCAACCTCCTTCATCCAGCAAGCGGCGCAAGCGCGTCCTTGCAATCGACGACGAGCCGGCGATGACCGAGTGGCTGAAGATGGTCATCGAGGCCGAGGGATACGAGGTGCGCACGGCGCTCATCGGCACCCGGGGCGAAGAAATCTTCAAGCAATGGCGTCCCGACGTGGTGGTGACCGACCTGATGTTGCCGGATCTCGACGGGGTGTCGCTTCTTCGCAGATTGAAAGAGATCGACTCCTGGCCAGAAATCATCGTGATCAGCGGCCAGGGCACCATTGCCCGCGCGGTTGAGGCGGGACAGGCCGGCGCTTTTTACTTCCTTGAAAAACCCGTGAGTCAGGATGGGCTCATGAACATTGTCGGGCGTGCGATCGATCGCACGCAGGAACGCGCCGAGCATCAGCAGTTGAAGGAGCAGATCCGGGGGCAATACAGCTTCGCGAACATCGTCGGGCAGAGCAAGAAGATGAAGGAGCTCTTCGAGCTCGTTGAAAGCGTCGCGGCCAGCGACGCGAACATCCTGATCCAGGGGGAGAACGGCACCGGCAAGGAGCTCATTGCCAACGCGATTCATTACAACTCGAACCGAGTCAAAGGCCCCTTCATCAAGATCAACTGCGCGGCGATTCCAAAAGATCTGATCGAGAGCGAGCTGTTCGGCTACAAGAAGGGCGCGTTCACCGGCGCGAACACTGACAAGGTCGGGCTTTTCGAGATGTCCGAAAGCGGCTCACTGCTGCTGGATGAGATAGGCGAGATGCCCCCGTACCTTCAGACGAAGCTGTTGCGGGTGCTGCAGGAACGCGAGTACCGGCCCATCGGCAGCGATCGCCTCGTGCACGTCGACTTCCGCCTCATTTGCGCGACGAACATCGATCTCGAGACGGCGCTCCGGGAAGGCAAGCTGCGGGAAGACCTGTATTTCCGCATCAACACGATCACCCTTCGGGTCCCCCCGCTGCGAGAGCGGACCGAAGACATCCCGCTCCTCTGCAATCACTTCCTTTCGAAGTTCAACCAGCGCTACCAGAAGAGCGTCCGCTCGATTTCGCCGGCCGCCTATCACCTGCTCATCCGCAATCGATGGGCCGGTAACGTGCGCGAGCTCGAGAACGCCATCGAGCGCGCCGTGCTCGTGTGCAAGAGTGGCGAAATCACACCGAACGATCTTCCCGAGACGATCCGCGAAGAGGGAAGCCCGTCGCAGGAATTCACGATTCCTCCGCACCGAACTCTCGCGGAAATCGAGAAAATGGCGATCATTCAGACGCTGCAGCGAACCAACTGGAACAAACAGGAGGCAGCGCAGGTCCTCGGTCTCTATCGGCCCACGCTCTACAGCAAGATGAAGAAGCACGACATCCAGGATCAACGCGCCGCGCAACGGGCCGCTGCCGCCTCGTCTTCCACCCCAGCCGCAAACTAGGGATTCGGGACTCGGGATTCGGGAATCGAATCCCGAAGTCCGGTGGGTCTCGAATCCCAAATCCCGAACCCCGAATCCCGGCTCACAGCCCGTCCATGTGGCCCGGCCGTTGCACAACGGCCGGGTGTGATCGAACGGCTCGGCCTCCTGATTCTGTCTGCCCTCGCGTGGGTAGGCGAGGTGGCGCTTTTCGGAATACGGGCGATCTACGAAGCGTTCCTGCCTCCGTATGAGTTCAAGGAAGTCGCCCGGCACGTCTTCGAAATCGGCTGGCGCTCGGTACCGCTCATCGCCCTGTCGGGCTTCGCCATCGGCGTCGTGCTGTCGATGCACACGCGCGCCTCGCTCGAGCGTTTCGGCGCCGAAGCGATGATTCCCGCCGGGCTCGCGATTGCGTTGATCCGCGAGACCGGACCGCTGGTCGCCGGCCTCCTCATTTCCGGCCGCGTGGGGGCCGGGATCGGGGCCGAGCTCGGCGCGATGAAGGTCACCGAGCAGATCGACGCGCTCGAAGCGGTCGCGGTCGACTCGTTCAAGTTCCTCGCCGTGACGCGCATCCTCGCGTGCATCATCGCCATGCCGCTGCTGACGACCATCATGGACTTCTGCGGCATTTTCGGCGGCTTCGTCGCCGAGGCGTCGATCAGCGGAATGTCGCCGCAGCTCTATTTCAACCGCGCGTTCTCGGTGATCGAGTTCACCGACTTCATTCCCGCGACACTCAAGACCGCCGTCTTCGGTTTGATCATCGGGACCGTCGCGTCCTACCTGGGTTTCAACACCACGCAAGGCACCGAGGGTGTCGGCCGCGCTTCGACCAGCAGCGTGGTGCTCGCGTCCATCTGCATCATCCTGAGCAACGTCGTCCTCGTGAAATTCATCTTCTTCATGTTCCCGGCGAAGGCATGAACCAGAACGACACGTCACCCGCCGTCAAGCTGGAAGGCGTGACGAAAGCATTCAAGGATCGCAAGGTCCTCGACAACATCACTCTGGAAGTGGCGCAGGGCACCGGCTTCTGTCTGCTTGGCCGAAGCGGCACCGGCAAGAGCGTGACGCTGAAGCACATCATCGGGCTGCTTCGTCCGGATAGCGGCCATGTCTACGTGCACGGCAAAGACGTCTCGGCGCTCAACGGCCGCGAGCTCGCTGAAATCCGCCGCTCTATGGGGTTCCTGTTCCAGAACTCCGCGCTCTTCGACTCGATCACGGTCGGCGAGAACGTCGCGTTCCCGATGCGGCGGCATACCGACTGGCCCGACTCGAAGATCCGCGAGGTGGCTCGTGCGAAGCTCGCGGACGTCGACCTCGAGAAGGACTACGACAAAATGCCCGGAGATCTCTCCGGCGGCATGAAGAAACGTGCGGGATTGGCGCGCGCCATGGCCCTCGACCCTGACATCCTGCTTGTGGATGAACCGAGCGCCGGGCTCGATCCGATTACATCCGCCGAGATCGACGCGCTGCTCGTCAACTTGAAGAAGAAGGGGACGACGCTCGTGGTCGTGACCCACAACATCCCCAGCGCGCGCCACGTCGGCGACGAGCTCGCCATGCTTCACGAGGGGCGCATCATTGCTCAGGGCACCGCCGAGGATCTCGATCGCAGCGATGACGAAATGGTGCGCGCGTTCATGCGATCTGAAGGTTCAGGGTAAGGGAGGCGATCCGGAGATGATTTCTTCACGAGCGGTCGGTGCGGGCGCCTTTGTCGTCATCGGGCTCCTGTTGTTCGCCGTCGGGCTCTTCATGATCGGCGAGCGCCGCATGCTGTTCGAAAAGCGGTTTCCGGTCTACACGGAGTTCAAGCGACTCGGCGAGCTCGAAGTCGGCGCGACGGTGCGCGTCGCTGGCGCGACCGCGGGCGAGGTCACTGAGATTCAGCTGCCGGCGTCCCCCTCGGGGAGCTTCAGGGTCAAGATGGAACTCCGCGAGGCCTTGCATCCGATCATCAGAACCGATTCGATCGCGGCGACGCAGACCGAGGGGCTCATTGGGGGTGTCTTCCTCAATATTGCCGCCGGCACGGAGGCGGCACCGCTGCTCCCGGACGGCGGAACCATACCCGGGCGCGAACCGTTTGCGATTTCGGACCTTCTGCAGCAGGCGAGCGACACCATCACGATCGTGAATCGGACGGTGACCGAACTGCGCGGCGATGTCGAGACCGCCGTCAAGCAGATAGCCCTGACCGCCGAGGATGCGCACGCCATGGTCGAGGAGGTCCGTCCCGACATCGAAGCGTTCGCCAGGAACGGCAAGCAGATCTCGCAGGATGCGCGCGAGATGGTAGCGAGCATCAACGCGGGCAACGGAACTCTCGGGAAATTGATCCACGACGACGCGCTCTACGAGCGCGCGAAGGGGATCGCCGACCAGGCGCAGATGGTGACGGCCAACGTGCGCCAGGTCACCGAGGAGGCGAGGCACGCGATCGTCGACTTCCGGTCAAAGGAAGGTCCAGCCCAGGGACTCTTCGCCGACATGCGCATGACGCTGGGTCAGGCGCGCGAAGCGACTGCCGATCTCGCCGACAACATGGAGGCCATGAAGCACAACTTCCTGCTGCGCGGGTTCTTCAACAAGCGCGGCTATTACGACCTCGCGTCCATTTCTCCGGCGGATTACCGAACAGGTGTGCTCGAAAACGGAAAACGAAAGGCCATGCGGATCTGGCTGAAGTCGAGCGTGCTGTTCGAGGTGAAGCCCGACGGGACCGAGCTGCTGACCGATGGCGGTCGCGCGCGCATCGATTCGGCGATGTCGACCTACCTCAAGTATCTGCCGTCGAACCCCATCGTCGTCGAAGGCTACGCTCCGGCGCCGACCGTGGCTGAGCAGTTCCAGTTTTCACGGAGACGCGCGGCACTAGTCCGTGCGTATGTGCTGAGTAAGTATGACGTGCCGGCGCAGAACGCGGGCTTCATCGGTTTGGGCGAGGAGGCACCCGGCAGTCCCGAGGGCGATCGTTGGGATGGTGTGTCTCTAACGTTGTTTCTCGATCGAGCGGCGTTGCAGTTCGTCAATACCGCGACCCGGTAGTGGCACCCGTTTTGGAGGCCAGTTAGCGCTAGGCCATGGAAAGGGAGGGCGTGTGAACGATTCTCGAATGATGGTGGGAGGTGCGTTGGTTGGCGCGCTCATCGGGGCGGCGGCCACTTACCTCTTCTTTACCGACGCCGGCAAAGGCGTTCGCGATCGGATGGAGCCTGCCGTGGACGACCTCCGCCGCGAATTCGCACGGTTCCAGAAGACGATCGGAAAAGTTGGGGAGATGGCGAACGAGGGCCTCCGCGTGGTGAATGAGTTCAACACCGCTCGTGCGCAGTCGTTTCCGAGCAGCGGGACCTCGCATTGAAGGGCTCGCCTCGCATCGAATGGACATTATGAACGCAGGAAATCTGGACACGACAAATCTACTGCTGGGCATCATGGCGGCAGTCAGCGTATTTGAAGCGATCCTGCTGATCGGGGTTGGGGTGATGGCCTACCGGCTCTATACCCAGGCCATACGCGCCGTCCGCGAGATCGAGGAGCGGCAAGTCGCTCCGCTGGTCGCCAAGGTGAACGCCCTGATGATCCGAGTCGACGCCATCCTGCTGGATGTGAAGGAGGTCACTTCTCGTGTGACCGACCGCACCGAGCGGGTGGATGCGGCCATCCGCCACACGATGGACCGGGTCGACGAAACCGCGGGGCGTGTGCGCAGCTCCGTCTCGGCGCGCGTGAACCGCGTCCTTACTCTCGTTCACACCGCCCGCGCGGCGGTCGATGGTTTGTTTCACAATGGGCGGCGTCGACCCGGCGAAGCGCCGGAGCACGCGTGACCCACCTGGACAGCGGGCAATCCACAGGGAGGAGCAGCACAATGGCGGACAGCTTTGATAGATACGACAACGAAGGCAGCGGCGGCGGAGGTGGGTTCATGTTGGGCCTGCTGACGGGCACGGTGCTCGGGGCGGGCCTCGGCATGCTGCTGGCCCCGAAGGCCGGCGCGGAGCTCCGCGGGGCGATCGGTGATCAGGCGAAGACCTGGAGCAACGTCGCGAACGAGCAGTACAAGAAGGCCTCCGAGGCGGCGGGCACCTGGGCGGAGCAGGGACGCGACCTCGTCAACAAGGCGCGTGAAGCGGTGTCGCGCGGTGCCGATGAAGCGCGCAGCTACGCGAGCGGCCCCGGCGGCAGCGACTACAGCTCGGGCCCCTCGTCCTCGGGCAGCTCGTTCGGCAACGGATCGACCACCGGCAGCAAGACGGGGTCATCGTTCGGCACGACCTCGGGGTCGGGCGGCGATTTCGGTCGATCCTAGGAGAAGGGGAATAGGGGTCAGGGGATAGGGGCCCCTGATCCCTAACCCCTAATCCCTAACCCCTTCATAATGTTCGCGTGACGTCGGCTGGCACGCTGCGCCGCCTCGGTGCGGAGCTTCGCTTCTCGGGCCAGGCCGCTTGGCGCGCGCTCGTCGAGCTGGTCAACAGCAACGACCTTACGAACGCCGCCGCGATTGCTTATTACGCGCTCCTCTCGCTGTTCCCGTTTCTCCTGTTGGTCATCTCGTTGCTCGGTTCGGTCACTGCCGAAGAGAGCCAGCGTCTCGCAGTCCTGACGTTTGTCTTCCGCTATTTCCCGACACGCCTCGACTTCGTTGCGGCGCAGCTCGACGCGTTTCGCCAGACGCGGATCCAGGTTGGCGTCGCAGGCAGCCTCGCGCTGATCTGGTCCTCGCTCGGCGTCTTCGGCGCGATTACGAGCGCGGTTAACGAGGCGTGGGGCGTCGAGAAGCAGCGCAGCTTCCTCAAACATCGGATGGTCTCCTTCCTGATGCTGGTTGCGGCGGGATTGGTGATGGTGGTCGGCTTGTTGCTCGTCACCGCCGTCCAGGTCGCGGAGGCATCCTGGTTCGGCGTGATGCTGCTGCGATTCGATTGGCTGCAGGCGCTGCAGACGTGGATGTTCCGGTATGCGGCAACGATCATTCTGATTTTCGGGGTCGGGCTGGTGTTCTACTTCATTCCCAACGCCAAGACGCGCTTCCGCGATGTCTGGGTCGGTGCCGTGCTGACTGGTGTCCTGTGGCGCCTCGCCTTCGATGGCTTCTCTTGGTACATTGCCAGCAACTCGCGGCTGGCATTCATCCAGGGTTCGATTGCCGCGGTCGTGGTCTTTCTGCTGTGGATTTACGTGTCGGCGGTTATCCTCATGTACGGCGTTGAATTCACTGCTGCCTACGCGCGTCTCCGTCGCCATCGTCCCGATGAAATGCCCGCGGCCCCCACACCGAGGGTGTGAATCGCGGACCAGGAGGGTCCCGGCCGCGTTGACGGGTATTGCCCTCGCCCTCGGTGTGGTGTCCACCGCCGCGATCACGCTCGTTTCTGTTCCACAGGAAATCGAAATCGGGCGAGAAGCGAACGCGCAGGTCAAGAAGAAGACCGCGGAGCTCCGCGATCCGCAGGTCACCGCCTATATCGCCCGAGTTGGGCAACGGCTCGCGAAGGCGGCTCCGGGTGCGAAATATCCCTATGCGTTTTCGGTGGCGGACTACCGGGAGATCAACGCATTTTCACTGCCGGGCGGCCCCGTGTGGATCAATCGGGGTGTGCTCCACGCCTCGACGAACGAGTCGCAGGTGGTGGGTGTCCTAGCCCACGAGATCGCGCACATCGCGCAACGGCACGCGGCTGACCAGCTGACAAAAACGCTGCTCGCACAGTGGAGCCTCGGCGCGCTGGGCGCCATGCTCGGTAACACCGGAGGCGCAGGCACTGCCCAGATCGCCGGAGCATTCGTGACCAACGGCGTGTTCCTGAAGTTCAGTCGCGACGATGAGCGGGAAGCGGACAGAGTGGGCGTGCAAATCATGAGCAAGGCCGGATGGGATCCGCGCGGCATGATCGATCTCCTCGAGGTACTTCGGCGTGAACAGAAACGCGATCCGGGCGCAGTCAGCGTTTTCTTCTCGACGCATCCGTCGCCGCAGGATCGCATCGCGCAGCTCACCGCGGCCATTGGACGCCGCCGAGGCGGCGTGCGGGACAGCGCGCAGTTCCGTACCATCAAATTGCGCCTTGCCCGTATGGCACCTGCGCGCCCGATGCGGTAACTCCCAACCTCCAACGTCCGACGCCCAAGGCGTTATGGAGCGAAATCACCTTGGGAGTTGGGAATTGGGCGTTGGGCGTTTGCGTTACACTCCGTGGGAGTGCCATCGATTACCTCAGATATTTCCTTCATCGATCTGAATTTCTGCGACACCCCGCGCGCGATCGCGACCGGTATCTACACAAGCGCCGCCGGCGTCGCCCTCATCGACCCCGGTCCAGGCTCCTGCGTGGACACGCTGCGCGGCGACCTCGCGCGGCAGGGGATTGCCGTCAAGGACATCCAGTCGATTCTGCTCACGCACATTCATCTGGATCACGCTGGTGTCACCGGCCTGCTCGTGAAGGACAACTCCGCAATCAAGGTGTTCGTGCACGAGAAGGGCGCGCCGCACGTGATCGATCCCTCAAAGCTGGTCAACAGCGCAAACCAGCTTTGGGGCGTCGAAGGGGTGGCGCGGCTCTGGGGTCCAGTGCTTCCCGTGCCCGATTCGAATATGACGGTGCTGCGTGGCGGTGAGCGGATCACCGCGGCGTCGCGGACCTTCGACGTGCAGTACACGCCGGGCCACGCCTCCCATCACGTCAGCTTCTTCGACGACGCGGCCGGCATCGCGTGGGTAGGCGACACGGGTGGTATTCGATTTGGCCCGACCCTGTTCACACTGCCTCCGACCCCGCCGCCCGACATCGATCTGGAGGCGTGGGCCGGGAGCCTTGCGAAGATCCGTGCCTGGAAACCGGAAACGCTGTTTATCACACACTTTGGCCCGTACCGCGGCGCGAGCGCTCACCTCGATCGATTCGAGGCCAGCCTGGGCGAGGTGGCAGCGATGGCTCGCCGTGCGCTCGAGGGCGACGAGCCGGAAGCGATGAAATACGCGAAGTTCCGATCGGAGATCGAGGCGTACATCCGGCGCTCGGTGCCGGAGACAGAAGTGGGACCCATGGAGTGCGTGGGACCGATGGAATTCAACTGGCGCGGCCTCGCGCGCTATTGGCGCACGCGCGCGGCTCCCGCCGCCCGTTAATGCTGATTTGCATTCGCCATTCGAAATTATTCCGCGTCGCCTTCTCCCGCATTGTCCGGCAGCAGGAACACACACACCAGGCTGATGAGCGCGGAAATCGCGATGTAGACCGCGATCGCCGTCGACGTCCCGTACTCACGGAACAGCAGTGCGGCGACGATTGGCGCGGGACCGCCCGCGGTGATCGACGCGAGCTGATAGCCCAGCGAGGAGCCGCTGTAACGAAGCGATCCGGGGAAGCTCTCCGCGATGAATGCCGCCTGCGGCCCGTATTGCAGGTCGTGGATGGGTAACGCGATCGCAATCGCCAGGAACGCGAGCCCGATCGACCGTGTGTCGAGCACGCCAAAGTAGATGAACGGGTACACCATCATCAACACGCATCCAATGGCGGTGATGCGCCGCCGGCCAAAACGATCCGACAAATGGCCGGCAAGCGGGATCGTCACCAGCGAGATCGACGCCTGGATCATCACGAAGTTCAGGATCTGGCCGCGGCTGAAGCCAAGCTGCTGCGTGGCATACGTGATGATGTAGGTCGTAAAAATGTAGAAGGGCACCTGCTGACCGGTGCGGAGCAGGGCGGTCAGGATGATCTGGCGCCAGTTGCGTTGGAATACTTCCACAAGGGGTGCCTTCGACAGCGTTCCGGTGTCCTTGAGCGCCTGGAAGACCGGCGTTTCGTGCACGCCGATCCGGATGTAGAAACCCGCCAGCACGAGGACCACGCTCGCCAGGAATGGCAGCCGCCATCCCCAGTCGAGAAACCCTTGCTCGTCGGTGACCGCCGACATCAGTCCAAGTGCCCCGTTGGCGAGCACCATGCCGGCAGGCGCTCCGACCTGCGCGAAGCTTGTCGTGAAGCCACGCGATTTCGGCGACGTCCACTCGCCGGCCATCAGCACCGAACCGCTCCATTCGCCGCCGACCGCGATGCCCTGCAACACGCGGCCGATCGTCAGCAGCACGGCACCCCAGTTGCCGATCGACTCGTACGACGGCACCAGCCCTATCCCGGTCGTCGCCACACCCATCAACACCAACGTCGTGACCAGCAGCGCCTTTCGGCCGATGCGGTCGCCAAAGTGGCCGAAGAGCGCCGCTCCAACAGGCCGAGCGAGGAACCCGACGAAATACGTCGAGAACGACAACATCGTCGCGATGAACGGTTCGGAGCCGGGGAAGAACTTCTGCGGGAACACCGTGGCGGCCGCGACGCCGTACAGGAAGAAGTCGTACCACTCGATCGTCGTGCCAACGGAGGACGAAACGACGGCGCGAAGGCGGTTTTTGCGAACGACGAGCTCTGAGGCGGTATCAGTCACGAGAGAAAGTCTATGCCGAGACACCAGTCTTCTGGCGCCCGCGGCTGCCAGGCGGGACGATCAGATGCACATGGCCTACTGCGCTTGGATGACCCGGAGCGGAGTGCCGGCGAGAAACGAGCGGATGTTTTCGACCGCGTCCGCGTAGGCGACGCGATAGTTCTCGACCGTGACGTAGCCGAGGTGCGGCGTGAGCACGACGTTATCGAGACGCCGCAATGGGTGGTCGGCCGGGAGCGGCTCCTCGTCATAGACATCGAGGCCGGCGCCCGCGATACGGCGGGTCCGCAGCGCGGCCAGCAACGCCTGCTCGTCGACGATCGGGCCGCGCGCAGTGTTCACGAGGAACGCGGACGGCTTCATAGCCCCAAACTCACCTTCGCCAACGAGATGTCGCGTCCGGGCGCTCAACACCACATGAATCGTCACGACATCGGCGCGCCGGAACAACGTGCCCTTGTCAACGAGCTCCACACCAAGCGGGCCGGTCGTCTCTGACGTGAGATTCTGGCTCCAAGCCACGACGTTCATGCCAAACGCCTTGCCTATTCGGGCGACTTCACTGCCCAGCCGTCCGAGACCAATGACGCCAAGCGTCTTGCCGTGAAGTCCCACGCCGATCGTCGTCTGCCACGTGCCATGACGCATCGATGCGGCTTCTTCCGGGATATTACGGGCGAGCGCCAGGATCAGGCCCCATGTGAGCTCGACGGGGGGCATTGGCGTCGTACCGGTCCCTGACACCGGGACGCCCCTTGCCGCCGCTGCCTTGAGATCGATGGCTGCGTTGCGCCGCCCCGTCGTGATCAGCAGTTTCAGCGACGGCAGACGCGCGAGCAACGACGCCGGAAACGGTGTGCGCTCGCGCATGGCAACGATGATGTCGAAGTCGCGGAGGCGCTCCGCGATAGCATCTTCGCTGCCGAGCGGGTGGCGAAACGCCTGCACCGAGACGTCCTGTCCCAGGCTTGCCCAATCCGCCATCGCCAGCGCGACGTCCTGGTAATCGTCGAGGATTGCTACGCGCAACGCGGAAGATACTACCCTCAATCCCCTTCCCCCTTGTCCCTTCCCCTTCCCCTTCCCCTTCCCTCCCCCCTTCACCCTTCCCCCTTCCCCCTATTTCTTGACGCTCATCACACGCCGCCCTATAGTCGCCACCAACCCCATCTTCCAGGATGTGTCTTAGCAGGTGCAGGAGAAGGTTATGAAGATGAAACAAAGTGTCGTCGTGAGAGCGGGAACATGCGCGCTGTTTGTCATCGCGGCGGCGATCGTTGGGGCGCCCTCATCGCAGGGACAGGCTGGTGCCCCTCGGTACGAGGTCGATCTCTCCTGGCCAAAACCGTTTCCGGACCGATGGGTGATTGGCGGGCTGGGAGGAGTCTGTGTGGACGCTCAGGACCATGTGCTCCTCCTGAATCGCCAGGACGTGCTGGAGGGGGACCTGAACGCGGGGCATCTCGCTCCGCTGATGATTGAGATCGATCCGGCGGGCAAGGTGGTCAATTCATGGGGGGATAAGAGTCTCCTTGAAGATCGCCTCCACAGTTGTCATTTCGACAAGGACAACAACGTATGGATCGGCAGCGCCCCTTCGGGAATGGTGCAGAAGTATTCGCACGACGGAAGCAAGCTCCTGCTTCAGATCGGCAAGAAGGGGGTGTTTGATTCCTCCGACGGCACGCCCAAGGGTAAGCCGCTCAATTCCAACGCCGCTCAATTCTTCATGCCATCCAGCATCTTTGTCGATCGGCAAAACGGAGAGGTGTTCGTGTCCGATGGCGAAGGCGCTGGCGGCAACCGTCGCGTCGCGGTGATGGATCGTACGGGACGTTTCCTGCGCCAATGGCAGCCGGAGGGGATGGAGACGGTGCATTGTCTGACGATCGCGAATGATGGGTTTGTCTATGTCTGCAACCGGCAGCAAAGCCGGATACAGGTGTACGACAAGATGGGCCGCTTCGTGAAGAACATCGACGTCCCATGGAAGCCGTACACGTCTCCCAAAGATGGCAAACGCATAGAGAGCGGCGGGTCGGTTGTCGCGATCGACTTTTCTCCCGATCAGAATCAGCGGCTGATGTACGTCATCAACCAAAACAATTCAGAGATCGAAGTGATCGACCGCCAGACCGGAAAGATCCTGTCGACGGTAGGCAATGGCGCCGGGGCCTTCCCGGGACAATTCGAGCAGGCTCACGGGATAGCGGTCGACTCCAAGGGCAATATCTACGTCGCGGAAAACCGGGGCAAGCGGATTCAGAGGTTCAAGATTGTTGGTCAATAGGGAGACGGCCGCCTCACTCTGACGTGCTGCCGCGCGGGCGCGCGCCGCATTGTGATATGTGTGTGCCCGCGTCGTTTGAGGCGCCTACTCCACAGGACCGTGCATGGAATCGTTTTTCGAATGGCTGCAAAGCCAGTCGGTACCAACCTGGGTTTCTGAATCTGATTCGATCTGGGGTTTCCCAACGGTTCTCTTCCTCCACAGTGTCGGCATGGGGCTGTCGGC
>Ga0137436_1000292_pt1 | contig 15614 bp, 17 predicted proteins | sample EasRivERMGT119_2_FD_102328 | JGI IMG/M metagenome (GOLD analysis project Ga0137436, IMG submission 102328) | Soil microbial communities from meander-bound floodplain in the East River, Colorado, USA - East River MetaG ERMGT119_2 | ecosystem: Environmental > Terrestrial > Soil > Floodplain ...
GGTGCTGGTGGTGTTCGACCCGAAGAAGGTGAGCTACGAGCAGCTGCTCAAGGTGTTCTGGGAAGGCCACGACCCGACGCAGGGCATGCGCCAGGGCAACGACGCCGGCACGCAGTACCGCTCCACCATCTATACATATGGTGACGAGCAGCACAAGGCCGCCTTGCACTCGAAGCAGCTGTACGAGCAGGCGCTGAAGGCCAAAGGCGTCGGCACGATCACCACCGAGACCAAGCCCGCCCCCGAGTTCTACTACGCCGAGGACTATCACCAGCAATACCTCGGCAAGAACCCGAACGGCTACTGCGGCCTCGGCGGCACCGGCGTGAGCTGCCCGGTCGGAGCGCTTGCGAAGGCCTGACCCCCTGACAAGGGGGTCGCGAGCAACGCGAGCGGGGGGTTGATTTGCGATTAGACAAATGGCTGTGGGCGGCGCGCTTCTTCAAGACCCGCAGCCTCGCGCAGCAGGCCATCGCCGGCTCTCGAGTCAAGGTGAATGACGAGCGGGTGAAGCCCGCCCACGATGTGAAGGTGGGCGATTCTCTTGTCGTTCGGGTCGGTGACTACGAGTGGTCCCTGGTCGTAAAGGCCCTTTCCGAACGGAGGGGACCGGCCGTGCAGGCAAGACTGCTGTACGAGGAAACCGCAGAGAGCCGCAAGGAGCGCGAGCGGCGCATGGACATCCGGCGCTTCAGTCCGGAGCCGGCTGCGACGATCAAGGGGCGGCCAACCAAGAAAGACCGGCGAGATCTCGAGGACTGGACCGGCAGCGCCGACGACTAGCGGCGCTTGAGCATGTGCAGCGCGTCGTCGACGACCTTCATCGGGTTGCCGTCCCAGAGGATCGCGCCGTAAAAGAAGGGCTCCAGCTTGGCGAGCGTCAGCGCGCGCCATTGCTCCTCGTTGAGCTGGTGCGCTTTTCCGGTCAGGCCGAGGTCGCCGATGATGACGAAGGAGGCCGAGGCAACAGGCTTGTCCGAGGCCTTATTCCATTTGACCGGGTCGATCTTGCCGACGCTGTTGGGCTGCTCGCCGGCGTGGACGTCGTAGATCGCCTGCGCGCCGTCAGAAGTGCGCAAGGTGCAGACCAGCCGGTTTCCCCGCGGGGGCATTCCACGGTAGCCTAGCAAAATGAGGATCATAGGAGGAGGGGCCCTCGCGCTTGCGGTGTCGTGCGCGCTCGCGCAGGAGCAGGACGCGGTGGTGGTGACAGCTACGCGCATCGCGCGGCCGAGCCTTGAGATCCCGGCGTCGATCGACCGGGTGCAGGCGGAGGACATCCGCTCGATGCGCCCGCAGGTGAACCTGTCGGAATCGCTCGGGCGCGTGCCGGGGATCACGGTACAGAACCGCAACAACTACGCGCAGGACCTGCAGGTGCAGTCGCGCGGCTTCGGCTCGCGCTCCACGTTCGGCATCCGCGGCCTGCGCCTGATCGCCGACGGCATCCCGGCCAGCCAGCCCGACGGCCAGGGACAGGTATCGCACTTCGACCTCGGCTCGGCCGAGCGCATCGAAGTGCTGCGCGGCCCGTTCGCGCCGATGTATGGCAATGCGGCCGGCGGCGTGATCAGCATCGTCACCGAGTCCGGCTCGCGCGAGCCCGGCGTCGGCATCGACGTGTCCGGCGGGAGTTACGGCACCTGGCGCGCCGGGATGCGCGCGAGCGGCGTCAGCGGCATCGCCAGCGGCATCGTCGACATGTCCCGCTTCGAGACCGACGGCTACCGCGATCACAGCGCCGCGCGGCGCGACCAGGCGAACGCCAAGCTGGACCTCAAGATGGGCGGCGGGACCGGGCTCACGCTGGTGGCGAACTACCTCAACCTGCCCGAGGCGCAGGACCCCGGCGGGCTGACGCGCGCGCAGATGAACGCCAACCCGCAGCAGGTGGTGGCCGCGGTAGAGCTGTTCGACGCGCGCAAGACGGTGCGCCAGAACCAGGGCGGCGCCACCTTGACGCACCGCTTCGGCGCCAACACGGTGGCGGCGAGCGCCTATGTCGGCGATCGCTCGGTGCGCCAGTACCTGAGCTTCGCCGGCGGCGCGCCGCCGCCCACCACCTCGGGCGGCGTGGTCGATCTGAGCACGACCTTCTCCGGCGGCTCGCTGCGGTTCACCAACGAGGCGCAGGTGATGGGCCGGCCGCTGATCACCACGGTGGGCGGCGAATACGAGAAGATGGACCAGGCGCGTAAGGGCTACGTCAACGACTTCGGCAACCTCGGCGCGCTGCGGCGTGACGAGGACGACGTTGCCACCACCACCGGCCTGTTCGCCCAGGTCGACTGGCGCTTCGCCGAGCGCTGGAGCGTGCTCGCCGGGCTGCGCTCGACGCGGGTGGCGTTCACCTCCGACGATCACTTCATCATCGCGGGCAACCCGGACGACAGCGGCTCGAAGAGCTACGACGCCACTACGCCGTCGGTGGGCATGCTCTACCGGCTCGCGCCGGCCACCAGCCTGTACGTGAGCTACGGCCGCGGCTTCGAGACGCCGACCTTCGCCGAGCTGGCGCACCAGAACACCGGCAGCGGGCTCAACTTCGCGCTGCAGGCGTCGACCAGCCGCCACCTCGAGGCCGGCGTGAAAACCATGATCGGCTCGCGCACGCGCGTGAACGCGGCGGTGTTCTCGGTCGAGACGGACGACGAGATCGTCGTCGACCAGTCCCTCGGCGGGCGCACCACCTTCAAGAACGCCGGCCGCACGCGCCGCAACGGCGCCGAGCTGTACGCCGACGCGATGCTTCCCGCGGGCTTCGAGGGCACGCTGGCCTGGACGCTGCTCGATGCCACCTTCCTGGACAGCTACCAGAGCGGCACGCCGCCGCAGACCGTGGCCGCGGGCAACCGCCTGCCGGCCGTGCCGGACAACTACTTCTATGGCGAGCTGCGCTGGAAACACGCCCCAACCGGCTTTGCCACGACCTTCGAGGTGCTCTACAAGTCGGACGTCGCGGTAAACGACCTGAATACCGAGTTCGCTGACGCCTACATGGTGGCCAGCTGGGCTTTCGGCTTCACCCAGCAGCGGGCGAAATGGCGGGTGACCGAGTACCTGCGCATCGACAACCTGTTCGACAAGCAGTACGCCGGCTCGGTGATCGTCAACGAGGCCAATGGCCGCTTCTACGAGCCTTCGCCGCAGCGCAACATGACTGTTGGCATCCAAGCCAAGCTTCAGTTCTAATAGCGGTCCCCAGAGGAGAGCAAAACCATGAGAAGCCTAGTCGCCCTAGCGGTCACGGCCGCCTTCACCGCATCGTTCGCAGCTTATGGGCAGGACAAGCCCAAGCCGCCGCCCGCCTGGCACCAGGGCAAGGGCGCCAAGATGGCCGAATCGAAGCTGGCGCCGCACGCCGGCAAGATGACCGAGACCGCGGTGGGCGAGATCCCGATCGACAAGCTCAAGCTGCCGCGCGGCTTCAAGGCCGAGCTGTGGGCCAGCGGCCTGCCCGGCGGGCGCGCCATGGCCGCCTCCGAGGACGGCAAGAAGCTCTACGTCGGCACGCGCATCATCGGCCGCGTCTACGAGGTCACCGACGAAGGCAGCAAGCGCAGCGTTCGCGTGCTGGTCGACAAGCTGACCCAGCCCGCCGGCGTGGCGATGAACAAGGGCAACCTGTACGTCTTCGCCATCGACAAGGTGCTGCGCTACGACAACGTCGCGTCGAACCCGAGCGCGCAGCCGGTCGACATGACCAAGGCCTTCGACCTGCCGCCCGAGCAGCACCACAACTGGAAGTACATCGCCTTCGGCCCCGACGGCAAGCTCTACGTGCCGTTCGGCTCGCCGTGCAACATCTGCGAGCCGCCGACCAAGGAGTACGGGCAGATCCGGCGCTACAACGCGGACGGCTCGGGCAAGGAAGTGATCGCCACCGGGGTGCGCAACTCGGTCGGCTTCGACTGGCACCCGAAGACCAAGGAGCTGTGGTTCACCGACCACGGCCGCGACTGGGCGGGCGACAACGGTCCGCAGGACGAGCTGAACCGCATCACCAAGACCGGCCTCAATTTCGGCTTCCCGTACTGCCACGCCAACGGCATCGCCGACCCCGACATCAAGAAGGCCGACGCCTGCAAGGGCGTGACGCGGCCGGTGGCGCTGATGGGGCCGCACGCCGCGGCCATGGGCATCAAGTGGTACACCGGCAAGATGTTCCCGGCCGAGTACCAGAACACGGCGTTCATCGTGCGCAAGGGCTCCTGGAACCGCACCAAGCCGATGGGCTTCGACGTGGTCAACGTGCGCGTCGACGGCGAGGGCAAGGCGAGCATCAAGCCGTTCGCCACCGGCTTCCAGCAGGGCGCCGACGGCTACAACTTCTGGGGCCGCCCGGCCTACCTGCAGCAGATGCCCGACGGCGCGATGCTGCTGTCCGACGAGCAGACCGGCGCCATCTACCGCATCAGCTACGCTGCGCCGAAGGCCGCCAAGAAATAGTGCTGTCGCTCCGCAGGGGGCGGTGGGTGCTTCTGCCCGCCGCCCTTTTCATTTCCACCGCCTTTTCGCAGGACAAGCTGCAGCTCTGCGTTTCCTGCCACGGCCCGGGCGGCAACTCGGTCAGCGCGCTGATCCCGTCGATCGCCGGGCAGCCGAAGCTGTTCATGGAGAACCAGCTGGTGCTGTTCCGCGAGGGCATCCGCAAGTCGCCGGTGATGACGCCGCTGATGGCCGGCGTCTCCGACAAGGAGATCGTCGCGCTGTCGGAGCATTTCTCGAAGCAACCGGCGAAAGTCGTCTCCTCCGGCCCCGCGGACCCTTCATTGATGCGCAAGGGGGCTCAGCTCGCGAAAAAGCTGCGCTGCGGCGTCTGCCATCTCTCGGACTTCAGCGGGCAGAAGCAGATGCCGCGCCTCGCGGGCCAGCGCGAGGACTACCTCGGGTCCGAAATGCTCGCCTACCGCGCCAGCCAGCGTCCCGACACGACCATGACGGCGGCGCTGTACGGCGTGAAGGACGACGAGATCAAGGCGCTGGCGCATTTCCTCTCGCGCAGCGCGCCGCGCTAGCGCAGCGCCGGCCAGTCCTCTAGGCGGATCTTGCCCGCCAGGCTGAAGCCGGCGCCGGCCGCGGGGCGCACCACGGCGACTTCGCCCTCGGCGAGATAGGGCGCGCCGAACACCGCGTAGAACGGATTGCCGTGGCTCGAGATGGCGTTGTTCTGCCCCGGCGCGGGCGGCGCCGACAGCAGCTTCCTCAACGCGTCGTAGCGCTTCGGGTCGTCGGACCTCATCGGGCCGCCGCGCACTTCCTGCGTTTTCTCGGCCTTGCCGAAGGCGAGCAGCGCGGTCTCGACCGTGCGGCAGAAGGGGCTCGCGTAGACCTTGTCGACCGGGATGCCGAGGCGCTTGAGATGGCCGGCGATGGCGCGCGCCTCGTCGCGCCCCTTGTCGGTGAGCGGGCGCTGGTTGGCGCAGTCCTCGAAGGAGGCCATGCGCGTGTCGTCCTTGCTGAAGTCGGTCGAGGTGTGGCGGATGTAGAGCACGTAGCCGCCCTTGCGCAGCTCCTCCACCAGCCCGGGGTCCGCCGCAGCCGCGGCAAGGCCCCAGCCGAGAAGGAGCAGCAGCCCGAGAAGCCTGGTCGCCACCGGCGGCTAGGCGGCGCGCGCCTTCTTCCCGGCGCTGCCCAGCAGCTCGCGCAGCACGAACGGCAGGATGCCGCCGTGCTTGTAGTAGTCGACCTCGATGGCGGTGTCGATGCGCGATCTCACCTTGATTTCTTTTTTGGTTCCATTTGAATAGGAAATCAAGAGCGAGACATCCTGCTGCGGCACGATCTCGGCGGGCAGGGTGATGTCGATGGTCTCGTCGCCCTTCAGGCCGAGCGAGGCGGCCGAGTCGGTGCCCATGAACTGCAGCGGCAGCACGCCCATGCCGACCAGGTTGGAGCGGTGGATGCGCTCGAAGCTGCGCACGATGACCGCCTTCACGCCGAGGAGCTGCGTGCCCTTTGCCGCCCAGTCGCGCGACGAGCCGGTGCCGTATTCCTCGCCGCCGAACACCACCGTCGGCGTGCCGTCGGCGATGTAGCGCATGGCGGCGTCGTAGATCGCCAGCTTCTCGCTCTTGTACAGGGTCAGCCCGCCTTCGGTTCCCGGCAGCATCAGGTTCTTGATGCGCACGTTGGCGAAGGTGCCGCGCATCATCACGTCGTGGTTGCCGCGCCGCGCGCCGTAGCTGTTGAAATCGGCCACCGCGACGTCGTGCTCCTGCAGGAAGAAGCCGGCGGGGGAGGTCGGCTTGATCGAGCCGGCGGGCGAGATGTGGTCGGTGGTGACCGAGTCGCCGAACACGCCGAGGATCTTGGCGCCGCGAATGTCGCTGAGCGTGCCCGGCGTCATCGAGAAGCCGTTGAAGAACGGCGGCTCGGCGATGTAGGTCGACTTCGGCCAGCTGTAGACCTGGCCTGAGGGCGCCGACACCTTCTTCCACATCGGGTTGGTGTTGGCGAGGTCGGAGTAGAGGCGGCGGAAGGTCGGCGCGTCCATCGCCAGCTTCATCAGCGCCTTGATCTCGTCGGCCTGCGGCCAGATGTGGCCGATGAACACGTCTTTTCCATCCTTCGACTTGCCCAGGGGCTGGCTCTTGAAATCGACCAGCACCGAGCCCGCGATTGCATACGCAACCACCAGCGGCGGGGAGGCGAGGAAGTTGGCGCGGATATTCGGGTGGATCCTGGCCTCGAAGTTCCGGTTGCCGGACAGCACCGCCGCGCAGACCATGTCGTTCTTGACGATCGCTTCCTCGATCGGCTGTGCCAGCGGGCCGGCGTTGCCGATGCAGGTGGTGCAGCCGTAGGCGGCGACGTTGAAGCCGAGCTTCTCGAGGTAGGGCAGCAGGCCGGCCTTGGTCAGGTACTCGGTGACCACGCGCGATCCCGGCGCGAGCGAGGTCTTGATGCGCGGCTTCACCGTCAGGCCGAGCTCGACCGCCTTCTTGGCGAGCAGGCCCGCGGCAAGCAGCACGCCGGGGTTGGACGTGTTGGTGCAAGAGGTGATGGCGGCAATCAGCACGTCGCCGTTCTTGATCTCGGTGCCGTCGAAGGTCTTGTAGGGACGGTTCAGGTCCTCGGGCTTTTTCGCGAAGCCGTTCTCCGGCACCGGCTTGGTGAACAGTCCCGTGAACGTCGACTTCACCTTGTCCAGGTCGATGCGGTCCTGCGGCCGCTTCGGGCCGGCGAGCGAGGGGTAGATGGTCGAGAGGTCCAGCTCGAGCGTCTGCGAGTAATCGATCTGGCCCTGCTTCGGGATGCCGTACATGCCCTGCGCCTTGTAGTAGGCGGCGAAGGCTTCGATTTCCTGGTCGGTGCGGCCGGTGCCGCGGAAATACTCGATGGTGTTGTCGTCGACCGGGAAGAAGCCCATGGTGGCGCCGTACTCGGGCGCCATGTTGGAGATGGTGGCGCGGTCGGTGACGGTGAGCGAGGTGGCGCCCTCGCCGAAGAACTCGACGAACTTGCCGACCACCTTGGCTTTGCGCAGCATCTCCGTGACCGTCAGAACCAGGTCCGTTGCGGTGACGGTGGGGTGCAGCTTGCCCTTCAGGTTCACGCCGACCACGTCGGGGGTGAGGAAGTAGACCGGCTGGCCGAGCATGCCGGCCTCGGCCTCGATGCCGCCGCAGCCCCAGCCGACCACGCCGATGCCGTTGATCATGGTGGTGTGGCTGTCGGTGCCGACCAGCGTGTCGGGGTAGCACACGCCTTCCTTCGACTTGTGCACGCCGCGCGCCAGGTACTCGAGGTTGACCTGGTGCACGATGCCGATGCCCGGCGGCACGACCTTGAAGGTGTCGAACGCCTGCATGCCCCACTTCATGAACTGGTAGCGCTCTTCGTTGCGCTTGAACTCCAGCTTCATGTTGAGGTCGAGCGCGTTCTTGTTGCCGTAGTGGTCGATCTGCACCGAGTGGTCGACCACCAGGTCGACCGGCACCAGCGGCTCGATCACCTTCGGGTCGTTGCCCATCCTGGCGGCCACGCCGCGCATCGCCGCCAGGTCGCAGAGCAGCGGCACGCCGGTGAAGTCCTGCAGCACGATGCGCGCCACGACGAAGGGGATCTCCGCGGTGCGCTTGGCGGCCGGCTGCCAGTTCGCCAGCTCGCGCACGTGCTCCTCGGTGACCTTCTTGCCGTCGCAGTTCCTCAGCACCGACTCGAGCACGATGCGGATCGAGACCGGCAGCCGCTCGAGCTTCAGGTTGAGGGCCTTGCCGAGCGCGGGGATGGAATAGAGCTTGCCGCTCTTGAACGATTGCAGGGTGTTGTGCAGGTTATGCGGCATTGAAGCCTCCGTCGTTGGTCCAGAGCGCTTCGGGGCTGCAGCACTCCTTCTCCAAATTCAAAAGTAGTCTCGCGCGTTGCTCGATCAGCGCCGTGAGCTGCTCGTCGCAGCCGGCAATCGGCGTGGGGTAGTGCCGGATCTCCTCCGACAGCTCGGCGATGCGCTGCTCCAGGTAGCGGCTCATGCAGAGAACCTCATTGGACAAACATATCCACGAACTCGTTGACCGGCGTGTTCTGCAGGCGCTCGGCGTCCATGCACAGCTCGAGGATCGCCTTCTGCTGCCGCACGGGAAAGCGGCGCGCCAGGTTGGTCTTGAACTTCTCCACCAGCACCGGCATGCCTTCCTTGCGCCGGCGCTTGTGGCCGATCGGGTACTCGCACACCACTTCCTTCAGCCTGGTTCCGTCCTTGAACTCGACGGTGAGGGCATTGGCGATCGAGCGCTTCTTGGGGTCGTGGTAGTCGCGGGTGAACTTCTTGTCCTCGACGCAGACGATTTTGGCCCTGAGTTGATCAATGCGCTTATCGGAAGCGACGCCGTCCTCGTAGTCCGCCGCCGTCAGGCGGCCGAAGAGGAGCGGCACAGCGACCATGTACTGGATGCAATGATCCCGGTCCGCGGGATTATTCAGCGGGCCCTTCTTGTCGATGATTCGAATCGCAGCTTCATGCGTGCGGATGGTTATCTTTTTTATTTGATCAATTCTATTTTTGACCAAAGGATGGAGCTGCATGGCGCATTCCACCGCGGTCTGCGAATGGAACTCGGCCGGGAAGGAGATCTTGAAGAGCACGTTCTCCATCACGTAGCTGCCGAACTTCCTCTGGAACTTGAACGGCTTGCCCTTGAACAGGACGTCGTAGAAGCCCCAGCCCTTGGCGGAGAGCACAGACGGGTAGCCCATCTCTCCTGTCTTGCTTATCAAAGCCAGACGGACTGCACGAGAGGTCGCATCCCCCGCCGCCCAGCTCTTGCGCGAGCCGGTGTTCGGCGCGTGGCGGTAGGTGCGCAGCGACTGGCCGTCGACCCAGGCCTGCGACACCGCGTTCACCACCTGGTCGTAGCTGCAGCCGAGCATGTTGGCGACCACCGCGGTCGAGGCCACCTTGACCAGCACGACGTGGTCCAGGCCGACTCGGTTGAAGCTGTTCTCCAGCGCGAGCACCCCCTGGATCTCGTGCGCCTTGACCATGGCGGTGAGGACGTCCTTCATCACCATGGGCTTGTGCAAGGCATTTCTTGAAGCCCAATCGGCGACGGCGAGGATGCCACCCAGATTGTCGGAAGGGTGGCCCCATTCGGCGGCCAGCCAGGTGTCGTTGAAGTCGAGCCAGCGGATCATGGCGCCGATGTTGAACGCCGCCTGCACCGGGTCGAGCTGGAACTTGGTGCCGGGGACCTTGGCGCCGTTCGGCGTGACCGTGCCCGGATCGATGGGCCCGAGCAGCTTGGTGCAGGCCGGGTACTCGAGCGCCTCGAGGCCGCAGCCCAGCGTGTCCATCAGGCAATAGCGCGCCGTGTCGTAAGCCTCAGCGCTCTTGACCTCGTACTTGGTCGCGTAATCCGCGATGAGAGTGAGGACCTTGTCCGGCTTGGGCCGGACGTTCGAGATAGGGGACGACATTCAGTTCAGAAGAAGGTTGGCAGAAGGCCGAACTTGTGCAGTTCCTCGACGAATTCCCACAGCCCGAACGCCCAGAGGAACCACATGGCGTCGAGGATCGCCTTGCGCACATGCTTGGGCGATACGGTGACCAGGTCGGGCTCGCGGTACTGCGACCAGGCGGGGAGCCATCGCGGCACCCGGGCGCAGTATTCGCGGAAGCGCTCGCCGAAGATGCGCGCCAGATTGGTTTCCTCCTGCGCCACGACCGCCGGGTAGCCCAGCGCGAATACGGCGCCGAGCGCGATGCCGAGGAGCGGCTGCTGCACGGCAAAGCCGAAGCCGACCGCGCCGAGGAAATTTCCTATGTAAAGCGGATTGCGCACGATCGAGTAGGGACCCTCGGCGGAGAGCTCGCCGTTCTTGGTGCCCGCGATGAACAGCGAGCACCAGATGCGCCAGAGCGTGGCGAAGACCAGGAGCACGTAGCCGAGCAGCTCCGAGAACTCGTTGAGCCAGGCCGGCACCCCCGAGAGCTGCCCGGGAACGCTGAAAAGCACGACGACGAAGATCAACCCCATCACGGCGCGCGACCAGGCGATGCGGTGGTGGGCGAAATGCTGGCCGAGCGTCATGGCTTGTCCTTCACCTGGCTGTCGTCGTCCACGCCGAACGTGTGTTCGGCGCCGCCGCTCGGCTCGAAGGTGGCTTCGTTGCCGCCGGCGCGCGGCGTGTGCTGCATGGTGGGCACCCGCGAGCGGTCGGCGGCGGTCTTGTCCCACCAGATGGCGCGGCCCTTCCTCTGCGACTCGACTTCCTCGGGATGAGCGGCCAGGTAGTCGCGCATGAACTTCGTCAGGTCGGATTCGTACATCAGCGTTTCTCGATCGGGATCCAGGGCCGGTTCTCCGGCCCGATGTAGTTGGCGCCCGGGCGGATGATCTTGCCGTCGGCGCGCTGCTCGATGACGTGCGCCGACCAGCCGCTGGTGCGCGAGATGACGAATACCGGCGTGAACATGGCGGTCGGCACGCCCATCTTGCTGTAGGACACCGCGCTGTACCAGTCGAGGTTGGCGAACATCTTCTTCTCGCGCCACATCACCGCCTCGATGCGCGCGGCGATATCGAACAGCTTGGTATCGGAAACCGATCCAGAGAGCCGCTTGGCCACGCTCTTGATCACTTCGTTTCGCGGATCGCCGGTGGTGTACACGGGATGGCCGAAGCCGATGACGATTTCCTTGGCGGCTATGCGGCGGACGATGTCCGCCTCCGCGTCGTCCGGGTCGCGGTACCGGGACAGGACTTCAAAAGCAAATTCGTTGGCGCCGCCGTGCTTGGGGCCCTTCAGCGCGCCGATGCCGCCGCAGATCGCGCTGTGCATGTCCGAGCCGGTGCCGGCGATGACGCGGCAGGTGAAGGTGCTGGCGTTGTACTCGTGCTCGGCGTAGAGGATGAGGGAGGTGTGCATCGCGCGCACCCACTCGTCGCTCGGCTTCCTCTGGTGCAGCAGGCGCAGGAAATGGCCGCCGATCGAGTCGTCGTCCGTCTCGGTATCGATGCGCTTCCCGCTGTTGGTGTAGTGGTGCCAGTAAAGCAGCATCGAGCCGAGCGACGCCATCAGCCGGTCTGCGATGCGCTTGGCGCCTTCGGGGTTGTGGTCTTCGGCCTCTTGCTCCAGGGTGCCCAGGACGGAAACTCCGGTGCGCAGGACATCCATGGGATGCGCCGTCTTCGGCAGGGCTTCGAGTGCCGTCCTCAGGGGCGCGGAAAGCGTCCGCAGGGATTGGAGCCGTTTCTTGTAGGCGTCGAGCTCCTGCCGGGTAGGCAGTTTCTCGTGAACCAGGAGGTAGGCCACCTCCTCGAACTCGGCCTTGTCGGCGAAATCCAGGATGTCGTAGCCGCGGTACTGCAGGTCGTTGCCCGAGCGGCCGACGGTGCACAGCGCGGTGTTGCCCGCCGGGACGCCCGACAGGGCGACCGATTTCTTGGGCTTAGGAGCGGCCGCGGGAGAAGAGCTCATCCAGCTTTTTCTCGTAGGAGTGGTAGTTAATGACCTCGTACAGCTCCTCGCGGGTCTGCATCTCGCCGATCAGGCCCTTCTGCGTGCCCTTCTTGCGCACCTCCTGGTAGGTCTTCATCGCCGCCTTGTTCATGGCACGGAAGGCGCTGAGGGGATAGAGCACGATCGCGACGCCCGCCGAGCGCAACTCGTCTACGGTGAAGAGGGGGGATTTGCCGAACTCGGTGATGTTGGCGAGGACCGGCACCTTCACCGCGTCGGCGAACTTGCGGTACATCGGCAGGTCCGTGACCGCCTCGGGGAAGATCATGTCGGCCCCGGCTGCCACGTATTCAATAGATCTTTCAATTGATTTTTCTAAACCCTCGCTAGCCAGCGCATCGGTCCGGGCCATGATGACGAAGCCCGGGTCGGTACGCGCATCCACCGCCGCCTTGATGCGGTCGGCCATTTCATCGGGCGCGACCAGCTCCTTGCCGGGGCGGTGGCCGCAGCGCTTGGCGCCGACCTGGTCCTCGATGTGCATCGCCGCGGCGCCGGCCTTGATCAGCGAGCGCGTGGTGCGGGCGACGTTGAAGGCGCTGGCGCCGAAGCCGGTGTCGACGTCGACCAGCAGCGGCAGGTCGCAGATGTCGGTGATGCGGCGGATGTCGATCAGGACGTCGTCGAGGCTGGAGATGCCCAGGTCGGGCATGCCGAGCGAGCCGGCGGCGACGCCGCCGCCGGACAGGTAGATGGCGCGGAAGCCCGCGCGCTTCGCCATCAGCGCGTGGTTCGCGTTGATCGTGCCGATGACCTGGAGCGGCTTTTCCTGCGCGACTGCTTCCCGAAAACGCTTGCCGGCGCTCATGCCAGGAGGTGTTTTACACCGTCCCTTTCTTCGTGGAGCTCCTTCAGCGTCGCGTTGATGCGCCCGCGCGAGAACTCGCTCACCTCCACGCCCTTGACGATCTGGTACTGGCCGCCCTTGCAGGTCACCGGGTAGCCGAAGATCACGCCCTCGGCGATGCCGTAGCTGCCGTCGGAGGGGATGCCCATGCTGACCCAGTCGCCGTCGCGCGTGCCGGCGACCCAGTCGCGGACATGGTCGACGGCGGCGTTGGCTGCGCTCGCCGCGGAGGACAGCCCGCGCGCCTCGATGATCGCCGCGCCGCGCTTCTGCACCGTAGGGATGAAGGTGCCCTCCAGCCAGGCCTGGTCGTTGATCATCGGCCAGACCTTCTTGCCGTCGGCTTCGGCTTGGAACAGGTCGGGATACTGGGTGGCGGAGTGGTTACCCCAGACTGTCACGCGCCTGACATCGGACACCTTCTTGTTGATCTTGGAGGCGATCTGGCTGGTGGCCCGGTTGTGATCCAGACGCATCATCCCCGTGAACTGCGTGGGCTTCAGGCTGGGCGCGTTCTTCATCGCGATCAGGCAGTTGGTGTTCGCCGGGTTGCCCACGACCAGCACCTTGACGTCGCGCTTGGCGACCTTGTCGAGCGCCTTGCCCTGCGGGCCGAAAATCTTGCCGTTCGCCTCCAGCAGGTCCTTGCGCTCCATGCCCGGGCCGCGCGGCCGCGCGCCGACCAGCAGCGCCACGTCCGTGTCCTTGAACGCCACCATCGGGTCGGAGGCCGGCAGCATGCCGTGGAGCAGAGGGAAGGCGCAGTCGTCGAGCTCCATCATCACGCCCTTGAGCGCCTTCTGCGCCTACTCGTCGGGGATCTCGAGCAGCTGCAGGATCACCGGCTGGTCCTTGCCGAGCATCTCGCCGCTGGCGATGCGGAACAGCAGCGAATAGCCGATCTGGCCGGCGGCGCCAGTGACTGCTACGCGAACAGGGGATTTCGCCATCTCAAGCTCCGCTTCGAGGAATCACTTTTGATTTCATTATAATTGGCATTGCCCGGATGTAGGGGCCGGGCACAGTCAAAATGCCGAGCGCGGCCGCGAAAAAGCTTCGTCCCAAGTACCTCAGCCTGCCCGCGATCCTATTTCAGATCCGCTTGCCGCTGCCGGGGTGGGTTTCCATTCTGCATCGCATCTCCGGCGCGTGGCTCGTCCTGCCGTTCGCTGCCTGGCTGCTGTTCATGCTCGATGCAAGCCTCGCATCGGAGCAGGGCTTCGCCTACGTGAAGCACTACCTGCAGCTGCCGCTGGTGAAGGCCGGGCTGCTGATCTTCATCTGGGCCTTCTGCCACCACTTCTGCGCCGGCATCCGCTATCTGCTGCTCGACCTCGACATCGGCGTCGACCTGCGCACCGCGCGCATCACCAGCGTCATCGTCATCGTCGCCGGGCTGCTGCTGACGGCGTTCTTCGGCGCGAGGCTGTGGTGAGGAGTCCGCTTTGAAACGTCTAGCGGTCGGCGCCCACTACGGCCTGCGTGACTGGCTGGCGCAGCGCATCACCGCCGTCGTCATGGCGGTGTACACGCTGGTCCTGGTATTTGTATTTTTCTCCAAGGAACCCCTGACCTACGCTGCGTGGCGGGACCTGTTCTCGCATGGCTGGATGCGGGTTGCGAGCCTGCTGTTCATCGTCAGCCTCGCCTGGCACGCCTGGGTCGGCGTGCGCGACATCCTGATGGACTACATCAAGCCGGACGGCCTGCGCCTCACGCTGCAGGTGCTGACGCTTCTGCTGCTGGCGATCTATGTGGGCTGGGGGATTCAGATCCTATGGCGCTGACCATCCGCAAGTTCGACGCCATCGTGGTGGGGGCCGGCGGCTCCGGCATGCGCGCGGCGCTCGAGCTGGCGAGGAACAATCTGAAGGTGGCGGTGCTGACGAAGGTTTTCCCGACGCGCTCGCACACCGTCGCGGCGCAGGGCGGCATCGCCGCGCCGCTCGCCAACTCGACCGAGGACAACTGGCACTGGCACATGTACGACACCGTCAAGGGCTCCGACTATCTCGGCGACCAGGACGCGATCGAGTACATGTGCCGCCGCGCCATCGAGGTGGTGGTCGAGCTCGAGCACATGGGCATGCCGTTCGACCGGCTGGAGAACGGCAAGATCTACCAGCGCCCCTTCGGCGGCCACACGCAGGCCTACGGCAGCCCGAAGATGGCGATGCGCTCGTGCGCCGCGGCCGACCGCACCGGGCACGCCATGCTGCACACGCTGTACCAGCAGAACGTGCGCGCCAACACCCAGTTCTTCGTCGAGTGGATGGCGCTCGACCTGATCCGCGACCCGCAGGACGGCGCGGTGATCGGCGTTACCGCGCTCGAGATGGAGACCGGCGAGGTCTGCATCTTCCAGGCCAAGTCGACCCTGCTGGCGACCGGCGGCGGCGGCCGCATCTACCACGCCACCACCAACGCCTTCATCAACACCGGCGACGGCATCGCCATGGCGGCGCGCGCCGGGCTGCCGCTCGAGGACATGGAGTTCTGGCAGTTCCACCCGACCGGAGTGGCGGGTGCCGGTGTTCTGATCACCGAGGGCGTGCGCGGGGAGGGCGGCTACCTCCTCAACAAGAACGGCGAGCGCTTCATGGAGCGCTACGCGCCGAACGCCAAGGACCTGGCGAGCCGCGACGTCGTCTCGCGCGCCATGACCACCGAGATCAAGGAAGGACGCGGCTGCGGCGAGCACGCGGATCATGTGCTGCTCAAGCTCGACCATCTCGGCCCGGAAGTCATCGGCCACCGGCTGCCCGGCATTCGCGAGATCGCGCTCAAGTTCGCCAATGTCGAC
>Ga0137436_1000295_pt1 | contig 15606 bp, 18 predicted proteins | sample EasRivERMGT119_2_FD_102328 | JGI IMG/M metagenome (GOLD analysis project Ga0137436, IMG submission 102328) | Soil microbial communities from meander-bound floodplain in the East River, Colorado, USA - East River MetaG ERMGT119_2 | ecosystem: Environmental > Terrestrial > Soil > Floodplain ...
CCATGATCTCGCTAGCGCACTCGCTGCGCCTCAAGGTGGTTGCCGAGGGGGTGGAGACCGAGGACCAGGCAAAGATGCTGCGGCTCCTGCGCTGCGACGAAATGCAGGGCTACCTGTTCAGCAAGCCGCTGCCGCTCGCTGAAATCACCGCGCTGCTGCGCGAGTCGCAGCAGCGCCCGTAAAAGAAAACGGCCGCAAAGTTGCGGCCGTTCAATGGCGAAGGTGGCGCTACGCGGGCGCGGGAAGCGCCTTGCGCATCTTCTCGAGGGCTTTTACCTCGATCTGGCGGATGCGCTCGGCCGAGACGTTGAACTCGGCGGCGAGGTCGTGCAGCGTGAGGCCGTCCTTCTCGCGCAGCCAGCGCGCCTCGATGATGCGGCGGCTGCGCGGGTCGAGGCTGGTGAGGGCGGACTCGAGGCCTGCGGTCTTACGCTCCTCGGCTTGCTTCGCCTCGAGCACCTGCAGCGGCTCGGCGTCGCGGTCCGCGGCCAGGTAGTGCACCGGGGCGTAGGCCTCCTCGTCGTCGTGGTCGGCCTCGAACGCGACTTCCTGGCCGGTGAGGCGCGTCTCCATCTCGGTCACTTCCTCGGGCTTGACGCGCAACTCGGTGGCGATGCGCTCGACATCCTTGCTGGTCATCGGCGCGAGGCCGGTCTTCATCGAGCGCAGGTTGAAGAACAGCTTGCGCTGCGCCTTGGTGGTGGCGACCTTCACCAGGCGCCAGTTGCGCAGGATGTACTCGTGCATCTCGGCCTTGATCCAGTGGATGGCGAACGACACCAGGCGCACGTTGCGCTCCGGGTCGAAGCGCTTGACGGCCTTCATCAGGCCGATGTTGCCTTCCTGGATCAGGTCGGCGTGCGGCAGGCCGTAGCCGAGGTAGCCGCGGGCCACCGCGACCACCAGCCGCAGGTGGGACAGGACCAGCTGGCGCGCCGCGTCGAGGTCGTTGTGGTCGCGCAGACGCTCGGCGAGCGAGCGCTCTTCTTCCGCGCTGAGCAGCGGGAAGCGGTTGACGGTGCTGATATAGGCCTCGAGGCTCCCCGTGGGCATCGGCACGGGGAACGACAAGGAAAGAGGCAGCGTTGTTGCTTGCATATCTGGCATTCCTCTCTTAGGTGCGATCAGTTTAGCACTCGAGGTATTGGAGTGCTAAGGGGTCGGCTTAGTTCCCCTGAGGAACCCAGTAATTCAGTCCATTTCGCGTAAGTGTTTGCTCACAGACAGGTGAGCACCCAGCCAGCCGAGCAACCCCGCCAGGGCCATGACTGCGAGGGCATCGCCGGGCGGCAGGTGGGACAGGCGAAACGCCGAATCGAAGCTCTCGGCGAGCACGCGGACCTCGCGATTGAGAAGCGCGAGGGCGAGCCACACCATGACCACGGCGAGGGCGCCGCCCGCCATGCCCTGCAGCAACCCGAGGTAGTAGAACGGGCGCCGGATGAAGGCGTCGGTGGCGCCGATCAGCTTGGACACCTCGATCTCCTCGCGTTGCGTGAGGATCTGCAGCCGGATGGTATTGAAGGTGACCGCGACCAGGCCGAGCGCGAGCAGGAAGGCGAGCATCCACACGGCCAGGCGCCCGATGGCGGCGAGCGCGGCCAGCCGTCGCACCCAGGCCGAGTCGGCCTGCACGTGCGCAACCCCCGGCATCCTGGCGAGGTCCGCCACCAGCAGGTCGAGTTCGCCGCTGCGGAGCGTGACGACGTAGGCGTCGGGCAGGGGATTCTGGCTGAGCGCCGCGGTGACGTCGGACAGGCCCTGCGCATTGAGCTCCCTGAGGGCCTCCTCCCTGGGCACGAAGCGCAGCGTGGCGATGCGCCGGTCGGCGCGCAGCGGCCTCTCGAGCGCCTGCGCCTCGGCGCGCTTCAGCTCGGTTTTGAGGAACACCGTGACCTGCGGATCGAGCGAGGCCCGCGTGGCGAGGCCGCGCAGGCTTTCCAGCAGCGCATAGCCGCCGGCGGGCAGGGCGAGCGCGACGCCGATCACCAGAGCGCTGAGCAGGCCGCCGCCCTTGAAGCGGCGCAGCGCGGCGGCGAAGGCCTGGCGGTGCTGGCGCGCCCACGCCCTCATGCGATGCGCCCCTGCTCGAGCTTGAGGATGCGGCCCGCGTAGCGCTCGACCAGGGCGAGGTCGTGCGTGGCGATTAGTACCGTGACGCCCACCTGGCGGAAAGCGACGAAGATGTCGAGCACGCGCGCCGCCGATTCGGCGTCGAGGTTGGCGGTCGGCTCGTCGGCAATCAGCACCGACGGCCGGTTCACCACCGCGCGCGCGATCGCGACGCGCTGCTGCTCGCCGCCGGAGAGCTGGATCGGGCTCGCGTTCTCGCGCCCGGCGAGCCCCACCTTGTCGAGCGCGGCGCGCACGCGCCGCGCCGCCTCGCGCGGCGCATGGCCGGAGAAGGCGAGCGGCAGCATCACGTTGTCGTAGACGCTGCGGTCGTACAGCAGCTTCTGGTCCTGGAAGACCAGGCCGATATTGCGCCGCAGGTAGGGGATCGCGGCGCGCTTGAGCGAGGCGACGTTCTGGCCGTTGACGATCACCGAGCCCGAGGTCGGCCGCTCGATCGCCGGGATCAGCTTGAGCAGCGTCGACTTGCCCGCGCCCGAGCGCCCGGTGAGGAAGGCGAGCTCGCCCGCCTCGAGCGAGAAGCTGACGTCCCTGAGCGCCTCCTGCCCGCCCGGATAGCGTTTGGCGACGGCGGAGAAGCTAACCAATCAGCGCCTCGGCGAATTCGCGCGCCGCGAACGGGCGCAGGTCGTCGATGCCTTCGCCGATGCCGACGAAGAGGACCGGCACCGGGCGCTCGCTTGCGATGGCGCAGATGGCGCCACCCTTCGCCGTCCCGTCCAGCTTGGTGATGATCAGTCCGGTGAGCTTGAGGGCGTCGTCGAAAGCCTTGACCTGGGCGACCGCGTTCTGCCCGGTGTTGGCGTCGAGCACCAGGAGCACCTCGTGTGGCGCGCCGGCCTGCGCCTTTTCCGCAACGCGCTTCACCTTGCGGATCTCCTCCATCAGGTGCAGCTGCGTCGGCAGGCGGCCGGCGGTGTCGGCGATGACCACGTCCAGGCCGCGTGCGCGCGCGGCGCCGATGGCGTCGAACGTCACCGCTCCCGGGTCGCCCGATTGCTGCGCGATGACGGCGACGCCGTTGCGCTCGCCCCAGACGACAAGCTGCTCGCGCGCCGCGGCGCGGAACGTGTCGCCGGCGGCGAGCAGCAGGCTGCGCCCCTGTGCCTGCAGCCACTTGGCGAGCTTGCCGATCGAAGTCGTCTTGCCCGAGCCATTCACTCCCGCGACCATGATGACGAAGGGTTTTGCGGATGAAGTATCAAGCGAGCGCTGCAAAGGCAAAAGCAACTCCGTCACGGCATCCCTCAGCGCGCGCTTGAGCGCATCGCCGTCCTCGAGCTTCTGCTTGCGCAGCGCGCCGATCAGCACCTGCGTCGCCGCCACCCCGCAGTCGGCCTGCAGCAGCGCGGTCTCGAGTTCCTCGAACAGCGCCTCGTCGATCTTGCGGCGTGTGAGGAGCTCGGCAACCGGAGTGTTGAGAACGTCCCGCGTGCGTGCGAGGCCTGCCTTGAGGCGCGCCGCCCAGGAAAGCGCTGCTACCATGGATGAATGCATTCTAGCAAACGGGCAACAAGCAAAAGCAGGGTGCCCGGCAAAAGCAGATCGCATGGCAAGAGCCGGGTGCGCATCATCGGTGGCGAGCACCGCGGGCGGCGCATCGAGGTGCTCGACCGCCCCGGGCTGCGGCCGACGCCCGACCGCGTGCGCGAGACGCTGTTCAACTGGCTCGGCCAGCGGCTCGACGGCCTCGCCTGCCTGGATCTCTTCGCCGGCAGCGGCGCGCTCGGCTTCGAGGCGGCCTCGCGCGGCGCCGCTCGCGTGGTCATGGTGGAGAACGATCGCGACGCGTTCCGTGCGCTGGAGGCGGCCCGCAAGACAATCGGTTTCGCGGCGGTCGAGCTCGTCTTCGGCGACGCCTTCGAGTATCTGCAGCGCGACGGCGAGGCCTTCGACGTGGTGTTCCTCGATCCGCCGTTCAGGCAGAATGCCCTCGCGGCGGCGCTCGAGCGCCTGCCGCGCCGGCTCGCGCCGCGGGCGCGCGTCTATCTCGAGGCGCCGGATCCGCTCGAGGCGCGCGCGGGATGGGGCGAGCTCAGGCGCTCGCGCGCCGGGCAGGTAAGCTACCAACTTCTGGAGTGGAGAGGCGATGATCAAGGCGGTCTACCCGGGAACGTTTGATCCGCTGACGCGCGGCCACGAGGACCTGGTGCGCCGCGCCAGCCGCCTCTACGACCCGCTGATCGTCGGCGTCGCCGACAGCCGCGCCAAGCGCACCTTCTTCACGCTGCAGGAGCGCATCGCGATGGCACGCGAGGTGCTCGGCGACCTGAAGAACGTCGAGGTGGTCGGCTTCGACGTCCTGCTAATCGACTTCGTGCGCAGCCACAACGCGCGCGTGGTGCTGCGCGGCCTGCGCGCGGTGTCCGACTTCGAGTACGAGTTCCAGCTCGCCGGCATGAACCGCAGCCTCTACCCGGACCTGGAGACGGTGTTCCTCACGCCCTCCGAGCAGCACATGTTCATCTCCGCCACCCTGGTGCGCGAAATCGCCGCGCTGCACGGCGACGTCTCCAAGTTCGTCCATCCGCTGGTGGAGAAGAAGCTCAAGGAGAAGGTCCGCTAGCCTACCTCTGGCAGGCGGGGCAGAAGAACGTCGAGCGCTGTCCCTGCACCACCCGCCTGATGCCGGCGCCGCAGCGCCGGCAAGGCATTCCCTCGCGGTCGTAGACCCAGTGGCGCTGCTGGAAGTACCCGGCATTGCCGTCGGCGCCGACGAAGTCGCGCAGGGTGGAGCCGCCGGCGCGGATCGCCTTGTGCAGCGTGTGCTTGATGGCGGCCGACAGCTTGCCGCTTTTCTCGCGAGACAGGCGGTTGGCTCTCATGCGCGGGTTGATGCCGGCGCGGAACAGGCTTTCGCTGGCGTAGATGTTGCCGACGCCGACGATGCGCCGCGCATCCATCAGGAACAGCTTGATGGCGGTGCGGTGCCCGCGCGTGAGCGCGTGCAGGCGCCGCGAATCGAGATCGCGCGACAGCGGCTCTATCCCCAGGTGCGCGAGCAGCTTGTGATCCTTGAGGTCGCCCGGCGCCCACAGGACTGCGCCGAAGCGCCGCGGATCGCGCAGCCGCAGAATGCGGTCGCCGAACTCGAGGTCGAAGTGGTCGTGCTTGCCCGCCGGCGTGCTCGGCGGCAGCACCCGCAGGCTGCCCGACATGCCGAGGTGCAGGATCAGGTGCCCGTCGCCGCAGTCGACCAGCAGGTACTTGCCGCGCCGGCGCACCGCCTTCACCGTGCGCCCGGCAAGACGGCGCACGTCGGCGCTGATCGGCCAGCGCAGCCTCGGCTCGCGCACCGCGACGCCCGAGATGACGCGGCCGGCGAGCTGGGGTGCGAGGCCGCGGCGCGTGACTTCGACTTCGGGCAGCTCTGGCATTGCGGAATGGGCAGCTTGTGCGGGGCACCAAATATACCTAAGATGGGTCGAACCCAGATGCTGAAACCTTTCTCCCGCCTTGCAGTCGCCATGGCGCTGGCATGGGCCATGGCTCCCGCCGCCGCGCAGGGGCAGAAGAGCGTCCCGACGCCCTCTGACCTCAGCGAGCCGATGCTCTACGAATTCCTGCTCGGCGAGATCGCGTTGCAACGCGGCGACGCCGGTCTCGCCGCGCAGACCTACTTCGACCTCGCCAAGCGCTCGCGCGACCCGCGCATCGCGCGCCGCGCGGTGGAGGTGGCGAACCATGCGCGCATGCCCGACCTGGCTCTGCAGGCCGGCAAGCTGTGGCACGAGCTCGAGCCGGCTTCGCCGCAAGCGATGCAGGTGGTGGCGGCGCTGCTGGTCAGCGCGAAGAAGGTGGACGAGGCCGAGCCCTACCTGGTCAAGCTGCTCGGCGCCGAGGGCGTCAATCTCGAGAACGGTTTCATGCAGCTCAACCGGCTGCTCGCCGCCAACCCGGACAAGGCGGCGAACCTGCGCGTGGTGCGCAACCTCGCGGCGCGCTACCCGCATCTGCCGCAGGCGCAGTTCGCCGTGGCGCAGGCCGCCAGCGCGGCGGGCAACGAAGCCGCCGCGCTCGAGGCGATCCGGCGTGCGCAGGCGATGCGCCCCGACTGGGAAGTCGCGGCCATCTACGAAGCGCAGCTGCTGCAGAAGACCTCGCCGGCTGAGGCCGCGAAGCGGCTCGGCGAATTCGTCGAGAAGAACCCGGGCTCGCGCGAGGCGCGCATCAGCTATGCCCGCGTGCTGGTGCTCGACAAGCGCTTTCCGGAAGCGCGCAAGCAGTTCGAGGCGCTGCTCGCCGGCAATCCCGGCAACGCCGAAGTGGTCTACGCGGTCGGCCTGCTCGCCTTCCAGCTGAAGGACTACCCGATCGCCGAGGAGAACATGAAGCGCCTGCTCGGCATGGGCTACCGGGACCCGAACGGCGTGCGCTATGTCCTCGGCCAGATCGCCGAAGAGCAGAAGCAGTGGCCGCAGGCGGTCAAGTGGTACGACAGCATCGTCGACGGCGACCAGGTGATCCCGGCGCGCGTGCGCAGCGCGGGCGCGATCGCCAAGCAGGGCAAGGTCGACGAGGCGCGCGCTTTCCTGCAGCGCGTCAGCGACGAGAACCCGGACGAGCGCGTCCAGCTCACCGTCGCCGAGGCGCAGCTGCTGCGCGACGCCAACCGCCATCGCGACGCCTACGAGGTGCTCGGCAAGGCGCTGAAGGAAGAGCCCGAGCAGCCGGAGCTGCTGTACGACTACGCGCTCACCGCCGAGAAGCTCGAGCGCTTCGACGTGCTCGAGTCGAACCTGCGGAAGCTGATCCAGGTGCGGCCCGACCACGCGCACGCCTACAACGCGCTCGGCTATTCGTTCGCCGACCGCAATACCCGTCTGCCCGAGGCGCGCAAGCTGGTCGAGAAGGCGCTCGAGCTCGCGCCCGAGGACTACTTCATCGTCGACAGCCTGGGCTGGGTGCAGTACCGCGAGGGCAATCTCAAGGCTGCGGTGGAAACCCTGCGGCGCGCCTACGCCGGCCGGCCCGACGCCGAGATCGGCGCGCACCTCGGCGAGGTGCTCTGGGTGAGCGGACGGCGCGACGAGGCCGACAAGATCTGGCAGGAGTCGCTCAAGTCCGCGCCGGAAAACGAAACACTGCAAAAGACGATCAAGCGCTTCAAAAAGTAGAAAGCTGTCGTGACGTTGGTTATGCGCTGGCTGCTACTTGTCCTCCTGCTTGGCGCCTGCGCCCAGGTTGAGGTGAAGCCGCCGGCCGGTCCCCTCGAGTTCGATCTGTCCGGCCGCCTTGCGGCGCGCTATCGGGACGACGCGTTCAGCGGCCTGGTCACCTGGCGCCACGCGCCCGGCGGCGATGAGATGCTGATCAGCACGCCAATGGGACAGGGCGTGGCGCGCATCGTGCGCGAGGCCGATGCGATCGTCATCACCACCTCCGAGGGGCGACAGTTCAGCGATCGCGATGGCGAAGCGTTGACCGAGCGCGTGCTCGGCTTCCGCCTGCCGCTTGCAGGGCTTGCCGACTGGGTGCGCGGCCGGCCGGCGCCTGCCCTCGAGGAGCGCGGCTGGAAAGTGGAGTACCAGGAGCGCGACGCCGAGAACCGGCCGACGCGGCTGCGCGTGACCCATCCCGGCGTGGAATTGCGGCTGGTCATTTCCGAATGGAAATGAATTGGCACCCCGCGCCGGGCAAGCTCAACCTCTGCCTGCACGTCCTCGGCCGGCGGGCAGATGGTTACCACGAGCTGCAGACCGTCTTTCGCCTGGTCGACCGGGCCGACCGCGTCGGCGTCGCGCTCAGGGAAGACGGCGAAGTGCGGTTTTCCGGCGAGTTCGGCGACGAGAATCTCTGCCTCAAGGCCGCCAGGCTCCTGAAGGCGCAGGCACGCACGCCTCTGGGTTGCGAGCTCGCGCTCGAGAAGGTCCTGCCGGTCGGCGGCGGCATGGGCGGGGGCTCCTCGGACGCGGCCACGGTTTTGCTCGCGTTGAACCGCCTCTGGGACCTCAATCTGGAGAGACAAAAGCTGATGGATATCGGGCTCAAGCTCGGCGCCGACGTGCCGGTTTTCCTGTTCGGGAAGAACGCCTTGGGCGAGGGCATCGGCGAGCGCCTGACGCCGCTCGAGCTGCCGCCCGCCTGGTACCTGGTGCTGACGCCGCAAGTCTCGGTTTCCACGAAGGAAATCTTCAAAAACGCGTTGACACATGCAGGGAAAGGAATCAAAATACCGCCCTTTTTTCCGGGGCTTGGACGCAACGATCTGGAGCCGGTCGTGACGGCCCGGCATCCGGAAGTGGCGGCGCACCTGGCGTGGCTGAGAAGCCGTTGTCCGCAGGCGCGCATGACGGGTTCCGGGGCAAGCGTGTTCGCCGAGTTCGCAGCCGAAAGCGAGGCGCGCGCCCTCCAGTCGGAGTTGCCGGATACGATGCGCGGCTTTGTCGCGAGGGGAATCGAGCAGCATCCGCTTCACGACTGGGCGAATTGAGCAGGCACCTTTAAGTTTGCAGGTACCAATTGGGGAGTCGCCAAGCTGGTTAAGGCACCGGATTTTGATTCCGGCATTCGAGGGTTCGAATCCTTCCTCCCCAGCCAACAACATGAAGCAGAGTGAGGCAATGACCAACGCGCCGCTCGATCGGCTGATGGTGTTCACGGGCAACGCCAACCCGCGCCTAGCGCACGAGGTGGCGAAGCATCTGAACCTTTCGATCGGCCGCGCCATCGTCGGCAAGTTCTCCGACGGCGAGGTGATGGTCGAGCTGCTCGAGAACGTGCGGGGAAAAGACGTATTCGTTCTGCAATCGACGTGCGCGCCGACCAACGACAACCTGATGGAAATGCTGGTGATGATCGACGCGCTGAAGCGCTCGTCGGCGGCGCGCGTCACGGCGGCGATCCCGTACTTCGGCTACGCGCGGCAGGACCGCAGGCCGCGCTCGGCGCGCGTGGCGATCAGCGCCAAGGTGGTGGCCAACATGCTCACCTCGGTGGGCGTGGCGCGCGTGCTGACGATGGACCTGCACGCCGACCAGATCCAGGGCTTCTTCGACCTGCCGGTGGACAACATCTACGCCGCGCCGGTGCTGCTGGGCGACGTGTGGAAGCAGCGCTACGAGAACCTGATCGTGGTCTCGCCCGACGTCGGCGGCGTGGTGCGGGCGCGGGCGCTGGCCAAGCGCCTCGAGTCGGACCTGGCGATCATCGACAAGCGGCGGCCGAAGGCCAACGTGTCCGAGGTGATGAACGTGATCGGCGAGGTGAAGGACCGCACCTGCGTGATCATGGACGACATGGTGGACACCGCCGGCACGCTGGTGAAGGCGGCGCAGGTGCTGAAGGAAGAAGGCGCCACCAAGGTGGTCGCGTACTGCACGCACGCGGTGCTCTCGGGCGAGGCGGTGAAGCGCATCGCGGCTTCCGAGATGGACGAGCTGGTGGTCACCGACACGATCCCTCTGCGCGACGAAGCGCGCGCCTGCAAGAAGATCCGTCAGCTTTCGGTCGGCGGGCTGATCGCCGAGACGATATTGCGCATCTACACCGAGGAATCGGTGAGTTCCCTATTTATTGAGTAGTCGATTTTGAAATCGGCTTTTGAATCGGCCTGTCTCTGGTCGCGGAGCAGGCTCTTAACCTAAGGAGTCACGACAATGGCAATCGAAATCAGCGCGCAAAAGCGCGAGGTGCAAGGTACGGGTGCGAGCCGCCGCCTGCGCCATCAGGGCATGGTGCCCGCAGTCCTCTACGGCGGCGACAAGGAGCCGGTCAACCTGGTGCTCGAGCACCAGGCGCTGATCCTCAACCTGAGGAACGAGCGCTTCCACGCCTCGATCCTGACGCTCGACCTCGGCGGAGCCAAGGAGCAGGTGCTGCTGCGCTCGGTGAACATGCACCCGTTCAAGCTGCAGGTGCAGCACGTCGACTTCCAGCGCGTCTCCAAGGACAAGAAGATCCACATGAAGGTGCCGCTGCACTTCGTCAACGCCGACAAGTCGCCAGGCGTGAAGGAGCAGGGCGGCGTCGTCAGCCACATCCTGAACGAGGCCGACATCGTCTGCTTCCCGGACGATCTGCCGGAGTTCATCGAGGTCGACCTCAGCAACCTGGCGGTCGGCAACTCGGTGCACGCGCGCCAGCTGACCCTGCCGAAGGGCGTCGAGCTGTCGCTGAACAAGACCGAGGACCCGGTGGTCGCCACCGTCGTCGTGCCGCAGCTGGTCACCGAGGACGAGGAAAAGGTCGCCGAAGAAGCCGTGGTTTCGGCCGCCGACGTGCCGACCACCGTGCAATCCGCGCCGGCGAAGGAAGGCGAGGCCGCTGCCGAGGGCGACAAGGGCGCCAAGGGCGGCGACAAGGGTGCCGCCAAGCCCGCCGCCGACAAAGCCGCCGCCAAGCCCGCCGCCGACAAGGGCGACAAGAAAGACAAGAAGTGAGGCGGGCGGGGAGTAGACCGCTTTGATTCGTCTCCTGGTCGGCCTGGGCAACCCGGGCAAGGAGTACGAGCGCACCCGGCACAACGCCGGGTTCTGGCTGGTGGAGCGCTTTGCCAACGCGAATGGCGTCGCGCTGCGCAAGGACCCGAAATACCAGGCGCTCGTCGGTCGCATGGAAGGCGGGGCATGGCTGCTTCTGCCGCAGAGCTTCATGAACTCGAGCGGCCGCGCGGTGCAGATGCTCGCCGGGTTCTTCAAGGTCAAGCCCGAAGAGATCCTAGTGGTGCACGACGAGCTCGATTTCCCGCCGGGCACCGCGCGCGTCAAGCAGGGCGGGGGCATCGCGGGCCACAACGGGCTGAAGGACATCTCGCAGCGCATCGGCAGCCACGACTACTGGCGGCTGCGCCTCGGCGTCGGCCGTCCGGAAGCGGGCGCCGATGTCGCGGACTACGTCCTGCACAAGCCGTCGGCCGAGGAGAAGGAGGCGATCGACGCGTCGATCGACAATGCGCTGGCGCTGCTGCCGCAGATGATCGCAGGGGACATGCAGAGTGCGATGCAGAAGCTGCACAGTCAGGATAGACCCGTGGCGGACAAGCCTTCGCCGGCGCCGAAGAAAGAGCCTGAGAAGAAGGAGCCCGCCAGGAAGGAACCGGAGAAGAAGGCGCCCGCGGTCAAGGAACCGCCGAAGCCGAAGGCGGCTCAACCGCAAGCCGGCAAAGACGCGCCAAAGCAGGAAAAAGGATTTCTGAAATCCTTGTTCGGTAAGAAATGAAGTGCGGCATCGTCGGCTTGCCCAACGTCGGCAAGTCCACGCTCTTCAACGCCCTCACCAAGGCCGGCATCGCGGCCGAGAACTACCCGTTCTGCACCATCGAGCCGAACGTCGGCATCGTCCAGGTGCCCGACCCGCGGCTGGATGTGATCGCCGGCATCGAGAAGCCGCAGAAGGTGGTGCCGGCGATCGTCGAGTTCGTCGACATCGCCGGCCTGGTGGCGGGCGCGTCCAAGGGCGAAGGCCTCGGCAACAAGTTCCTCGCCAACATCCGCGAGACCGACGCCATCGCGCACGTGGTGCGCTGCTTCGAGGACCCGAACGTGGTGCACGTCGCCGGCAAGGTCGACCCGGTATCGGACATCGAGACCATCAACACCGAGCTCGCGCTGGCCGACCTCGACGCGGTCGAGAAGCAGATTTCCAAGTTCGCCAAGGTGGCGCAGACCACCGGGGAGAAGGACGCGGTGCGGCTGGTCGCCGCGCTCACCAAGGTACAGAAGGTCCTGGACGCGGGCCGTCCGGCGCGAAGCGCTGACCTTTCCAAGGAAGAGCATGCGGTCCTGCGGCCGCTGTTCCTGTTGACGATGAAGCCCACGATGTACGTCGCCAACGTGGCGGAGAAAGGTTCGGACGCGCTTCTTCAAAAGATAATTTCGCACGCAGAGAAAGAAAAAGCACCGGTGGTGCCGATCAGCGCGGCGATCGAATCGCAGATCGCCGATATGCCCGACGAGGACAAGAAGGTGTTCCTCGACGACCTCGGCATGAAGGAACCGGGCCTGAACCGGGTGATCCGCGCCGCCTACAGCCTGCTCGGGCTGCAGACCTACTTCACCGCGGGGCCGAAGGAGGTGCGCGCCTGGACCGTGCCCTCGGGCGCCACCGCGCCGCAGGCCGCCGGCGTGATCCATACCGATTTCGAGCGCGGCTTCATCCGCGCCGAGGTCGCGTCCTACGACGACTTCGTCGCCAACAAGGGCGAGCTGGGAGCGAAGGAAGCCGGCAAGCTGCGCCTGGAGGGCAAGGACTACACCGTGCGCGACGGCGACGTCATCCACTTCCGCTTCAACGTGTGAGCTTCGAGCTCGGTACGGCGAGGCGCGAGGACCTGCCCCAGCTGGTCGCGCTGCTCGGTGTGCTGTTCTCGCAGGAGGCGGAGTTCGTCCCCGACGACACCAAGCAGACGCGCGCCCTGGAGAAGATCCTCGCCGACGATTCGGTGGGCCGGATCCACGTCGCGCGCGATGGCGGCAAGGTGGTCGCGATGGCGAGCCTCGTCTACGGCATCAGCACCGCCGAGGGCGGCCTAGCCGCCTCATTCGAGGACTTCGTCGTGCTGCCAGGCTACCGCGGCAAGGGCATCGGCTCGGCGCTGCTGCAGTACGTGATCACCGAAGCGAAGAAGCAGGGCGTGCTGCGGCTCGCGTTGCTGACCGACAAGCAAAACAAGCGGGCGCAGGCGCTCTACCGCAAGCTAGGATTCGCCGAATCCACCATGAAAGCGATGAGGCTCAAGCTATGAAAGCTCTGCTCACCCTGCTGGCGCTCGCCGCCGCGTCTTCCGCGTTCGCGCAGCAGGCCGATCCGCAGATCAACCGCGGCCGCTACCTGATCAAGATCGGCGGCTGCAACGACTGCCACACCGCCAACTATCCGGCGAGCGGCGGCAAGGTGCCCGAGGCGCAGTGGCTGACCGGCGACGCGCTGGGCTGGAATGGACCGTGGGGGACGACCTACGCGACCAACCTGCGCCTCTACATGCAGGACCTGACCGAGGAGCAGTGGGTGAAGAAGGCGAAGACCCTGTCGGCGCGGCCGCCGATGCCATGGTTCAACGTGCAGGCGATGAGCGCGAGCGACCTGCGCGCCATGTATCGCTACGTACGCAGCCTCGGTCCGGCCGGCAAGCCGGCGCCCGACTACCTGCCGCCTGACAAGGCGCCGACCGGCCCGGTGGTCAGGTTCCCGGCGCCACCGAAGTAGCGGTCTTTCTTTCCGCGAAGATTTTCCCGAGGGTCTGCCGGAACGGCACGACCTCCGCTCCCTCGAGCACGCCGCGCGCCGCCATCTCGCGGTGCAGCCGCGGCAGCTGGTAGTGCGGCACCGAGGCGTAGAGGTGATGCTCGATGTGGTAGTTGACGTGGTGCGGGAAGATCAGCCACTCGAGCCACGCCGGCGCCACGTTGGTGCGCGCCGCGGTCAGCGGCGAGGAAAAATCGGTGGTCGCGCCATGCTCCGCGATCGCGCGCAGCCTGAGGATCGCCTGCACCACCGTGACCAGCGGCAGGATCCACAGCACCAGGTACTGCACGAGATGGCCGCTCCAGGCGAAGGCAGCGAGCAGGGCGATGTGAAACGCGACGACAGTGTTCCGGTCCCTGCGTGCTTCATCTTTCAACTTGGCAGACGTGTCATCAAGCGGCCGGAGGGCCACATTTGTGCTGGTGTTGAGCGCCGGTGCGCCGCCCAGAAAATACGCATAGGTCTTCCACGCAGTCAGCCCTGACAGGTCTTTCAGCAGCTTCTTGATCAAGTAGGCGCGGCCGCGCGGATAGCCGCCGTGCAGCGCCGTGTCGGGGTCGAGCTCGCCGTAGAGGTTGTTGTGGTGCAGGCGGTGGATCACGCGGTAGGTGCACATTGACAGACCCTGCACCGTCGCCGCCGTCCGGCCGACCGCGTCGTTCAGTTTTCTATTCTCGTACAGCAGGTAGTGCGCGGCATCGTGCGCGATGACGAACAGGGCGTGCTGACGCGTTCCGATGATCAGGACGGCAAGAAAGATTACAAGTGGATTCGGCCAATAGGCAAGCGCAGCGGCCAGTGCAACTGCAATAACCGCAAAGTCGTGCAGCACCGCAACCGTAGCGCGCCACGATGAGCGCCGCGTGAGCTCGGCAACGAGTTCCCGCGGCAAGGCCTTGCGAAAGTCGTCCTTGAACTCTTCGCCCGCGCTCATCCGGCTTCCTCTATGACCGCCCATCAACCCGGGGCGGTCATGGCTTCCTCCAAAAATGGAATCTTACCCCCCGGCTCATGGTTAGAATGGTTGTCTGACAACAGCAACCTGAGGAGGAGGCCTGTCATGAAACGACTTCTTGCGACCTTGCTTGTCGCCGCAGCAACGACAGCGCATGCGCAGTACCCGCAGCGGCCGATCCAGCTGATCGTGCCCTGGGGCGCGGGCGGCGGCACCGACGCGACGGCGCGCATCATCGGCACGCTGCTCGAAAAGGACCTGAAGCAGCCGGTCAACGTGGTGAACCGCACCGGCGGCTCGGGCGTGGTCGGCCACGATGCGATCGCCAAGGCGCCGGCCGACGGCTACACGCTCGGGCTGATCACGGTCGAGATCACGATGATGCATCACGTCGGCCTGACACAGCTGAAGCACACCGACTACACGCCGATCGGCCTGGTGAACGCCGACCCGGCAGCGATCAATGTGCGCAGCGACTCGCCCTACAAGTCGGTGAAGGAACTGCTCGGCGCCATCAAGGCGAACCCCGGGAAAATGAAGGCCTCGGGCACCGGCCAGGGCGGCATCTGGCACCTCGCCATCGCCGGCCTGCTCAAGCAGCAGGGCATCGATCCGAACGCGCTGCCGTGGGTGCCGTCGAACGGCGCCGCGCCCGGCATGCAGGACATGGTCGCCGGCGGTGTCGACGTCGTGCCCTGCTCGATTCCCGAGGCGCGCGCGATGATCGACTCCGGCAAGGCGCGCGCGCTCGCCATCATGGACCCCAACCCGCCCGCGCTCTACCCGAACGTGCCGACGCTGCAGAAGGAGCTCGGCAGCGACTGGGCGATCGCGGCCTGGCGCGTGATCGCGGCGCCGAAAGGCATCCCGGCCGACGTGCAGAGGACGCTGGTGACGGCTCTCAAGAAGGTCTACGACTCGAAGGACTACAAGGACTTCATGGCGAGCCGCGGCTTCGGCGTGGTGTGGGCCGATCCCGCCGGCACGACGAAGTTCATGGCGGACTCCGATGCGAACCTGGGAGCCGCGCTCAAGGCCGTAGGGTTGGCCAAATAAGGCTCAACGATGCGCTGACCGGCGCCGTCCTCGCAGTCCTGGGCGGCGTCGTGCTCTGGCACATCCAGGGCTACCCGGCCATGCCGGGCCAGAAGTTCGGCCCGGCCTGGTTTCCCGGGCTGATCGCCGTCGGGCTGATCGCCTGCGGCGCGCTGCTCGCCGCGCAAGGGGTACGCCAGCCCACCCCCCTGCTCACGCTGCCGGCGTGGTTCCGCAGCCCGCGCGCGGTTGCGGGCGTCGCGTCGGTCATCGCCGGGCTGCTGTTCTACGTCTTCGCC
>Ga0137436_1000296_pt1 | contig 15525 bp, 17 predicted proteins | sample EasRivERMGT119_2_FD_102328 | JGI IMG/M metagenome (GOLD analysis project Ga0137436, IMG submission 102328) | Soil microbial communities from meander-bound floodplain in the East River, Colorado, USA - East River MetaG ERMGT119_2 | ecosystem: Environmental > Terrestrial > Soil > Floodplain ...
AGCAGATGGCGGTCATCGACCTGCCGGTCGGCTGGGTATTCAGCGCGATGCTGTTCGGCTTCGCGCTCATGTTCCTGCGCTCGCTGCAGGTGGCCTGGCGGCACTGGACGCTCGGCTACAGCGTGCTCGAGCGGCCGGAATTCCCGGAGGCCTGAGCGATGGGACTGCTCAGCGGCTTCCTGGCGTTGATGGTGAGCGGCGTGCCGGTGGCGATCGCGATGGCGCTCGCCTCGCTCGTGTACGTGATGGTCTCGGGCAACATCCCCGACTTCGTCGTCATCCACCGCATGTACGGCGGCGTCGATTCCTTCCCGCTGCTCGCGGTGCCGTTCTTCATCTGGGCCGGCAACCTGATGAATTCCGCCGGCATCACCAACCGCATCTACAACTTCGCCCTCGCCCTGGTCGGCTGGATGAAGGGCGGCCTCGGCCACGTCAACGTGGTCGGCTCGATGATCTTCGCCGGCATGTCGGGAACCGCGATCGCCGACGCCGCCGGCCTGGGCACCATCGAGATCAAGGCGATGACCGACCACGGCTACTCGAAGGAATTCGCGATCGGCGTCACCGCCGCCTCGGCCACCGTCGGGCCGATCATCCCGCCCTCGCTGCCGTTCGTGATCTACGGCATGATGGCGAGCGTCTCCATCGGCCAGCTGTTCCTCGCCGGCGTGATCCCCGGAATCATCATGGGCATCACGATGATGCTCACCGTCGCCTACTTCGCGCATACGCGGAACTACGGGCGCGATGCACCGTTTTCCATCGTGAAGCTCGCCAAGGCGGGGCTCGAGATCGCGATGGTGCTCGGCATTCCCTATCTCGCCTGGCTCGCCACCGAGTTCGGCGTGCCCGGCGGCTGGATGACGCTCGCAACCTTCGCCGCGCTCCTCGTCCTCGACAAGGTGTTCAACTTCTCCGCCGTCATGGCGCTCCTCACGCCGGTGCTGCTGATCGGCGGCATGACGCTCGGTATCTTCACGCCGACCGAGGGCGCCATCGCCGCCTCCCTCTGGGCGCTGTTCCTCGGCCTGTTCTGGTACCGGACGCTCGACTGGCGGCACCTGGTGAAGCTGACCATGGACACCATCGAGACCACCGCCACGGTGCTGTTCATCGTCGCCGCCGCCTCGATCTTCGGCTGGCTGCTGACCGTGACGCGCGTGACCGACGCGGTGGCCGAGTGGGTCCTCGCCTTCACCAGCAACCCGAACATGTTCCTGCTGCTCGCCAACCTGCTGCTGCTGTTCGTCGGCTGCTTCCTCGAGCCGACCGCCGCCATCACGCTGCTGGTGCCGATCCTGATACCGATCTGCCTCAAGCTCGGCATCGACCCGGTGCACTTCGGCCTGGTCATGGTGCTCAACCTGATGATCGGCCTGCTGCACCCGCCGATGGGGACGGTGTTGTTCGTGCTCTCACGGGTGGCTAAACTGTCGTTCGAGCGGACCACCATTGCGATCCTGCCCTGGCTGGTGCCCCTCTTAGGCACGCTGCTCCTCTGCACCTACGTGCCGGAGATCGTGCTCTGGCTGCCGAGGAAGTTCTTCTAGGAGTCTTCAATGCTGCAAGCCGCCGACCTGACCATCCGCCTGCACCCCGAGGACGACGTCGTCATCGCGCGCCTCGAGATCCCGACCGGCACGCTGCTCACCAAGGAGAGCGTGCGCGCCATCGTCACCATCCCGGCGGGGCACAAGATCGCGGTGCGCGCCGTAGCGCAGGGCAAGCCGGTGCGCCGCTACAACCAGATCATCGGCTTCGCCACGCGCGACATCGCGGCCGGCGACCACGTGCACGTGCACAACATCGCGATGGGCGACTTCCAGCGCGACTACGCCTATTCGTCTCTCGCGAAGAAAACCGAGTTCGTCGAAAGCCCCGCCACCTTCATGGGGATCGTGCGTGCCGACGGCCGCGTAGCGACGCGCAACTACATCGGCATCCTGACCAGCGTGAACTGCTCGGCGACCGTTGCGCGGATGATCGCCAGACATTTTGAAAATAATTTGGGTGATTTTCCAAATGTAGACGGCGTAGTGGCTCTTACCCACAAGACCGGCTGCGGCATGGCGAGCGAGGGGGAAGCTACCGACATCCTGCGTCGCACCATCGCCGGCTATGCCCGCCACCCGAACTTCTTCTCCTCGCAGCTGGTCGGCCTCGGTTGCGAAGCGAATCAGGTCAACGTGCTTCTTTCTTCTGAAAAATTAAAACGTAACGAGCGCTTCGGCGCTTTCACGATTCAGGAGAAAGGCGGCACGCGCAAGGCGGTGGAAGCCGGCATCGCGCGTATCAAGGAGATGCTGCCGGAGGCAAACAAGGTGAAGCGCCAGCCGGTGCCGGCGAGCCACCTGATCCTAGGGCTGCAATGCGGCGGCTCTGACGGCTACTCCGGCATCAGCGCCAATCCCGCGCTCGGCGCCGCGGTGGACCTGCTGGTTCGCCATGGCGGCACGGCGATCCTGTCCGAGACGCCTGAAATCTATGGCGCGGAGCACCTGCTGACGCGCCGCGCCGTATCGAAGGAAGTCGGCGAGAAGCTGATCGCGCGCATCAAGTGGTGGGAGGAATACACCGCGAGGAACGGCAACGAAATGAACAACAACCCCTCGCCGGGCAACAAGGCCGGCGGCCTCACCACCATCCTGGAGAAGTCGCTCGGCGCGGTGGCGAAGGGCGGCACGACCAACCTGGTCGACGTCTACGAGTATGCCAAGCCGGTGAGCGCGAAAGGCTTCGTCTACATGGACACGCCGGGCTACGACCCGGTGTCGGCTACCGGCCAGGTGGCGGGCGGCGCCAACATGATCTGCTTCACCACCGGCCGCGGCTCGGCCTACGGCTGCAAGCCCTCGCCCTCGCTCAAGCTCGCCACCAACACGCCGCTGTTCGTGCACCAGGAAGAGGACATGGACATCAACTGCGGCACCATCATCGACGGCACCGAGACCATCCCGCAGGCCGGCGAGCGCTTCTTCCAGCTGATCCTCGAGACCGCCTCGGGCAGGAAGTCGAAGTCCGAGGAGTTCGGCTACGGCGAGGACGAGTTCGCGCCCTGGACGCTAGGCGCCACGATGTGAGGTAAAGCGCCAGCTCTCCTGGCCGCCGCGCAGCTCCCCTGCGCCCGCAGCGACGCGCGCGATCCAGTCGTCAGTAGTAGCGGCCTCCCCGGCACCGCCAGGCCGGCAGAGGATGCCCGCCGCAGCTTGCCTCACCAGCAGGCACCACTGGCTGCGATGAGGTTTGCCGTCGGCGGCCTCTTCCACGCAGCCCACGGCTACCCGCTCGCACTCGCCGAGCCAGCTTTCGCCCAGCCGCAGGAGCCAGGGCCAGTCCTGCGCCTCGAGGTAGATGCAGGCAGCGCGCCCCACTTCATGCGAACGCTGCGCCAGCAGCGCGCCCGAAAGATGGGTCTGGGTGGCGATGAACGTGAAAGGCATCGAAGGCTCGCCGCGGCGCAGCGGGCCCAGCGCGGCGCGCGTGGCGCTCACCGCGCCGCGAACCGTGCCCAGCAGCACGCCGAGGCGGCCGGCGGAAACGGCGGCGTCGAGGCAGGCGCCCGCCCCCAGCTGGCAGATCTGCGTGAACGCGCCGACGCGGCGCAGCTCCGATCCGAATCGCGCGCGCACCGCGTCGGCCAGTCCGGCGGGCGCGAGTTCCACGAGCGTCGGCGCGAGAAGGATCACCCTCAGCCCGCCCGCTCCAGAGCCAGCGCCATCACGCTGCCGCCGAAACCGGAAAGATTGAACAGCACGCGGCGCGCGTCCGAACCGTCGCCGCCGCAGGGCGCAAGGCCGAGTTCCGGATCGGGCATTTCGTAGCCTGCAGTCGGCGGCACCGCACCGTGCGCCAGCGCGCCGAGCAGCAGGGCCAGCTCGGCGGTGCCGCTCGCCCCCAGCGTGTGGCCAATGGCGCCTTTGAGCGAAGTGAGGCGCGGCGGCGCCGCGAACAGCGAACGCACGGCGCGCGCCTCCGCCAGGTCGGCGAGCGGGCTGCCCGCCGCCTGCAGCTTGATCAGGTCGACCTCGGGCGGCCGCCAGCCCGCGCGCTCGATCGCCGCGCGCATGATGGCGGCCACCGCTCCGCCCCCCGGTTCGGGGCCGAATACGCTGGAAGCGTCGACGCCAGCCGCGAGCCCCGCAACGCGCCACGCGGCGGGCCGCGCCGAAACGAGGATTGCGCCCAGCGCTTCTCCGAGCACCATGCCGTCGCGCCGGCGATCGCACGGCCGGGCGAGCGCCGGGGAAAGCAGCTCGAGGCCGGCGAAGCCGGCCACCGACAGGCGGTTGGAGAGCTCGACCCCCAGCACCAGCACATCGTCGAACGGGCCCTGCTCCAGCAGATCGAGCGCGGCGTGCAGCGCGCTCAGGCCGGAAGTGCATGCGGTGCTCACCCCAAGCACCGGCCCGCCGGCGCCAAAGCATTGCGCCAGCGCGCGGCAGAACGCCACCGGCGGCTCGAGCGCCGCCTCGTCGGCCTCCGCGGCGCCGATCGAAAACGACGAAGATCCGACCACGCACGGAATCCCGGCCCAGCGCGCGGCGGGCAGGCCCGCATCGCGCTGCAGCTCGGCGGCGACGGTTTGCGCGATGCTGCGGGCACGCCGCCACCAGTCGCCCTCCTCGAGCGGGATCGCGTGATAAGGCCGGCCGATCAGGGATCGCGGCGCCGCGGCAGACCCGGCGAGAAGGCGCGCCACGGCTTTGGGGAGGTCCGTGCCAAGCGCGCTCGCCAGCGCGGTGGCGCGCACGTACGCGGCTCTCATTACCGCCCGCGCATCAGGTAATCGGCGAGGTTGCCGACACAGGAAAGGATGCGCCGGGTCTCCTTGCTGTCGGTGAGCCGCACGCCATAGCGCTTTTGCAGCGCCATCGACAGCTGCAGCGCGTCGAGCGAATCGAGCGCCAGGCGGGCCTGCGGCCCGAAGAGCGGCTCGTCGGGCGCGAGCGGCGCGCCCTCGAGCGTCTTCTCCGTCGCTTCGAGGATCAGGGCCGTCAGCTCGGCCACCATCTCGACGCGCGCCGTCATGGCCGCTGCCGGCGCTGGAGCAGCAGCGCCGCGGCGAGCAATGCAGCGGCGAGGACCGCGAGCTTCAGGCAGGGCAGCGCGATCTCCGCAAGGCCCCCTTGCCGCAGCATCACGGCGTGGAAGCCGTCGAGCGCCCACGCCATCGGCGAGACTTCGGCGAAGGCCTGCATGCGCGCCGGCATGACGAAGCGCGGCACCATGATGCCGCCGATCGCCGCGGCGAGGATATTGCCGATGCCGCCGATCAGCGTCGCCTGCTCCATGGTGCGCGCGCAGACCGCGACCAGCAGCCCCCAGGCGATCGCCGCCAGGCTGGTGGCGAGCGCGACCAGGGCGAGGAGGTCCCAGCGCGCCGGCAGCGCGAGCGCTTCGCCGCCCAGCCAAGGCACGAGGTACATGCCGGCGAGGAGCATCAGCACGGCCTGGGCGAGGTTGACCACGCAATAGGGACCGATGCGGCCAAGCAGGACGAGCGAGAACGGCACCTTCATGCTCGCGAGGCGCGCCAGCGTGCCCTCGCGCCGCTCGACGATGAACAGCGAGGAAATCGGCATGACCACGAAGAACATGCCGAAGATCAGCCAGGCGGGAACACCCTGCTGCACCGCGGAGGGCCGTGCGCCGCTCGGGCCGACTACCTCGACCCGCAGGCTCGCGGCGCTCTTGAGGTCGACGCCGAACGCATCGGCCAGCACCACGCCCAGCACCCGCTGCTGGAAAGCCGCGAGCAGCGGCGGCGGCAGCGCCGGGTCGGCCAGCAGCTGCAGCGCGGGCGGCGAGCCTTGCCCGACCACCAGGACCAGGGCCGGCTTGCCGCGCCGCACCGCATCGCGCGCGGCCGCCTCGCCCGGCGGCGGCGCGACCGCGCGGAACCCGTCGCCCGCGAGCCGCTCGGCCAAGCGCTGGCCGCCGTCGGCCGAGAGCACGGCGAACTCGGCGCCGCCCCCGCCGCCGCGCAGCTCGTCGCTCAGCGCAAGCGACATCACCACGATGAACGCCGCCGGCATGACGAACAGCACGGCGAGGCCGTGCACGTCGCGCGACAGCGCGAGCTGCTCCTTGCGCCACAGTGCGCGCAGCCGGCGCATCATTCGCGCAGCGACCGGCTGGTGAGCTGCATGAAGAGCTCCTCGAGGTTGCGCTGGCCGCCGTGCAGCAGCTCGCTCAGCGCGCCGCTCGCCAGCACGCGGCCGGCGTCGAGGATCGCCACCCGGTCGCAGATCGCCTGCACTTCTTCCATATAGTGGCTGGTGTAGACGATGGTTCGCCCCGGCCGCGCGAGGGCGCGGATCGACTCGAGCAGGAAGGCGCGCGACTGCGGATCGACTCCGACCGTCGGCTCGTCGAGCAGCAGGATCTCGGGTTCGCTCAGCAGGCCGATGGCGAGATTCAGGCGCCGCTTGAGCCCCCCGGAGAGCTGCCCGGCGCGGCGCGCGAGCACGCCCTCGATACGGCCGAAGGCCGCAACTGCCGCTACGCGCCGCTCCAGCTCGGCGCCGGCCAGGCCCTGCACCGCGCCGAAGAAATGCAGGTTCTCGCGGCAGGTCAGCATGGGGTAGAACGCATGGTCCTGCGGCACCAGCCCGGTCTGTCCGCGCGCCTCGATCCTGCCCTGCGCGCCGCGCAGCAGCCCGCTGACGAGGGAAATGAGCGTGGTCTTGCCGGCGCCGTTCGGGCCGAGCAGGCCGAAGACACAGCCGTCCGGGATCTCCAGCGAGACTCCGTCCAGGGCGGCCTCGCCGCGGCCGGGGTAGCGGAACGACAGCGCCTGGACGCTCAGGCCCATGCGCGCTGCGCTGCGAGCAGGTCGCGGAAGAAACGCTTCTCGTCGTCGGCGAGCAGGCGCAGCCGCGTCGCGAGGGCGGGCGGCGCGAGTGGGTCGCGCCCGCGGATCATGCGCGCCGCCGCCAGGGCGAACTCGCGCCAGCGGTCGCCTATCTCGACCAGGCGGCCGGCCAGCATGTCGAGCGCGGCGTAGCCGGTTTTCGCCGCCAGCTCCTGCAGGAAAGCGGCGTAGATGAAGCGAAAGCCGCCGCCGCCGGTGCCGATCTCTTCCTGCATGCGCACGATGTGGCCGATGTAGAGTCGCGCCGCCTCGCCGCCGCCGTCGAGCGGCAGCCGCTCGACGCTGCGCGCCAGAAACCGGATGCCGCGCACCCCGATCAGCGGCAGCGGAGGATGCAGCATGATGTGCGCGGTGCGCGACAGCGCGGCGCGCCCGAGCCGCGCCCAGTCCGGGGGCGGCGGCGCCGCCGTGGGGTAGTAGAGCAACCCCTTCGGCGCCAGCGCGCCCCTGGCAAAACGTGCGCGCTGCAGATCGGCGCGCGGGCATCGCGTCGCGATCTCCGCCACAGGATCGCTCACCAGGTAGTCGTCGCCCTCGCGGCCGTAGACCAGCAGGTTGTGGGCGTTGAAATGGAAGCGCAGGTCGGGCGGGAAATACGGCAGCCAGAAGACCGAGGTCTGCAGGCCCACCACCCTGCCCTCGTCGAGCAGCGCATCGAGCCGCGCCATGCCTGCGTCCTCGGAGCGGAAGGTCTCAAAGCGCATGCCGAGGCCGAGCTTGCGCTGCAGTCCCTTGACTATGGCGCGCGGCGGCATGCGGTACGCGATGAGCGGCAACCCGTTCAGGCGGATGCAGGGCAGATAGGCAAAGGCGAGCGCCGAGGCGAGGCCGAAGGCCATCGCCTCCGACATCGGCAGGCCGTGATGGCGCAGCAGCGCAGACATCACGCCCGATTCGCAATGCGCGGCATGGGCGTGGACGAAGGCGGTCGCCACCCTAGTCGGTCCTCGACAGCGCTTCGAGCGAAATGCCGAGCGCCTCGGCGTAGCGCCGCCGGATCCGCAGCGGCAGGCGCGCGAACACCCCGGCGCGGAAATGGCGCCGCACGCGCCAGCGCCACAAGCCGGTGACCTGCGCCAACAGCGCGACATCCATGCGCGCGCGGTACATGTGGTACTCGAGGGGCGAGGCGGCGCCGGACTGCGCCCTGGCGCGCGCCTCGGCAGCGCGGCGCTCGAGGTCCTCGAGGGCCTGGCGCAGGACGATCTCCTCGACGTCCCAGCCGCTCGAGGCCGTCAGGCGCAGCCTGCCGTCTTCGGCTACCGCATAGACGGCCTTCTGGTGGCCCGCCAGGCTGGCGTTGGCCGCCTGCGGCACGTCGCGCTCATGCATGCTTGGTCGCCGTGAGATAGATGAAGCCGCTGGAGAAGCGGCCGCTCTCGGGCACGAAGCACAGCACGCGCTGGCCGTGCTTGAGCCGGCCGCTGCGCAGCAGCTCGTCGAGCATCATGTAGATCGCCGCCGCGCCGGTGTTGCCGACCGACTCCAGGTTGGTGAACCAGCGCTGCTGCGGGATCGGCAGGCCGGCGCGCGCCAGCCCCTCGTCGAGCGGCTTGCGGAAATGCTCCGAAGACATGTGCGGCAGGAACCAGTCCACATCGGCGCAGCGCAGCTTGCGCCGCGCCACGACGCGCTGCAGCGGCCGCACCGCCGTGTACTCGACCACCGCGTCGTTGAGCAGCTTCATGTCCTGCTTGAGCGAGAACAGCGACCTGGCTTCGCGCTCGCCGGCGGGGTAGCTCGCCCAGCCGCGCAGGCTGCCGTCGGGCTGCTTCACCGCGCCGAGGTACATGCACGTCGGCATGACGTGCGCGAAGGAGAAGATGTCGATCCATTCGACGCGCAGGTTCAGCCCGGCGCGCGGCGCGGGCTCGATCAGCATCGCGCCGGCGCCATCCGACAGCATCCAGCGCAGGAAGTCCTGGTCGAAGGCGAGCGCGGAATCCTCCGGCGGCGGCCCGGCCGCGTCCGGGCAGCGGCCGTCGTAGTTCTGCGCGCTCAGCGCGAGGGAGACGAGCTCGGAGCCGGTCACCACCGCGTTGGGCGCGCTGCCGCAGGCAACCGCCATCCAGCCGTACTTCATCGCCGTCGCGCCGGACAGGCAGACGCCCGCGGTGGCGACCACCTCGCATACCGCGGCGCCCAGCTCGCCGTGCACCATCACCGCGTGGTTGGGCAGCAGCTGGTCGGCACCCGAGGTGCCGCAGGCGAGGCAGGCGATGTCCTCGAGCGCGAAGCCGTTGCCGGTCAGCCCGCGCACCGCGGACGCGGTCATGCCGGCGTTGGTATGCGTGGGCCTGCCGGTAGCCGGATCGACGGCGTAGTAGCGCTGCTTGATGCCGTTGCTGCGCTGGACGACGCGGCGCACCCGCGAAGGCCGCTCGCCGACCTGGCCAAGAACCGCTTCGACCCGGTCGTTGTCGACGGGCGCGTTCGGCAGGCAGACCGCTGAGCGGGTGATATACGCGGGCATTCGCCTCAACGCCCGGAAGGCGACTCGAAGTAGGTCCTGCGCGACCTGAGGCGGCCGGCAAGCAAGGGGCGCAGCAGGCGCTGCAGGAGCAGGCTCGCCGGTACCACCGTAACGATCATCGCCACCAGGTAGAGGCTGAACAGCGCAAGCAGCGGCAGGCGTCCGGCCGAGCCGGCGCGGCCGCCCAGGCGGATCAGGCGGGACCACACGGCAAAGGCGCGCTGTCCGGCGCGCTCGCTGAGGATCAGGCGCTCGTCGACGCGCGCCGCGCCCAGGCCGGCGAGCATCGGCCTGCCGTCGCGCTCGCGCCCCTCGCGCAGCGCGGCGAGCAACGCGCGGCCGAAGCGGTCGGCAGCGGCGATGTCGTCCTGCGCCACGCCCGCCGCCGGCAGGCCGCAGAAGGCTTCGCGCCGGCCGGTAAGCATCCAGCGCGGCGTAGTAATGAAGCTGGAGAGCGCGCTGCCGCCGTCGGTGAAGGCGACGTTGTCGCGCAGCTCGCCGCCGGCTTCGCGCACCAGCCGTTTCATCGTCTCCTGCGCGCCGAGCCACATGTTGCGGCAGGCGATCACGGTGACCACCGCCCGGCCGCGCAGCAGCCGGCGGCCGGCCTCGCTGCGCAGGAACGCCACCATCGGCCCGGCAGGGGCGAGGAACCAGACCTGGTAGGCGAGCACGACCAGGTCGAAGCTGCCTTCGGCGCGCGCCGAGAGCGGGTGCAGCGCGGGTGGCTCCAGCAGCACCGACTCCGGCATGCAATCGAGGAAGCGCCAGAAGGGCCAGGGAAACGGATACGGCTCAAGCGGGCGCAGCACCTCTTCCACCAGCTCGACGTCGGTCGCGCCGGCGAGCGGCGACACCAGCCGGCGCGCGACGCGCGCGAGCTGTCCTGTCTGCGAAAAATGCACGACCAGAACGCGCTTCATTTTTCCCTTGCGCCGCGACCGGCTCGCGCAGCGGCTTCCCCGTGCAAAAATGCTAGCATGGCCGAACCCCTCCGGCGCGTGCCGCGCTTCTATATTGACGCCCCGCTGCACGCGGGCGGCGGCTGCATCCTCCCCGAGGACACCGCGCACCATGCCATCCACGTCATGCGCCTGCGCGAGCAGGACGAAGCGATCCTGTTCAACGGCCGCGGCGGCGAGTACGTCGCGCGCGTCGCCTCCCTCCAGCGGCTGCGCATCGCGCTCGACGTGCTGCAACACCGGCAGGTGGAGCGCGAATCGCCGCTGCAGGTCGCCCTGCTGCAGGGCGTCTCGAGCGGCGACCGCATGGACTACACGGTGCGCAAGGCGGTCGAGCTAGGCGTCGCCGCGATCCACCCCGTGCTCGCCACGCGCTCGGTGGCACGGCCGAAAGGCGAGCGCGCCGACAACCGCCGCGCGCACTGGCAGAAGGTGGTCATCTCGGCCTGCGAGCAGTGCGGGCGTAATCGCATACCCGAGGTAAAGCCATTACTCCCCGTTGCCGATGCCCTGCGGGCCCTCTCGGGCGACGCCTTCAGAATCCTGCTGTCGCCGCGTTCCGAGCTTGCTTTCTCGAAAGCGCTGGAAGGGAAAACCAGCTTTGTCCTGGCGGCCGGTCCCGAAGCGGGGTTCGACGCCGAAGAGGAGTCTGACTTCGCGGCGGCCGGGTTCACCCCGGTGAAGCTCGGCCCGCGCGTGCTGCGCACCGAGACCGCGGCGCTCGCCGCGCTGGCCGCGCTCAGCGCGCTGCGTGGAGATTTCTAGAAAGCAGGTCGGCCAGGCGCGCGTTGCCGTTGGACCGCGCGATCTCGACCGCGCCGCGCCCGTCGGCGTCGCGGCTACCCAGGTTGACGCCGCGGCCGGCCACAAACAACTCGACCGCGAGCTCGTCGTCGCGCTTGACCGCCTCGAGGTAGTCCCTGGCGTCGAAATAGCGCAGCCCCATCGCGGTCAGGTCCTTCCTCGCCTGCAGCGACGTGTCGGTGGAGACCCCCGCCTGCCGCGGTGCTTTGCCCAGATCGCGTCGCGCGAGCCCCAGGACATCGCCGGCGATCGACGCCACCTTGGCGCGGTGCTCCGCCGGCATGCCGGCAGTCATCTCGTTGAACAGACCGGCGGCCGCCTGGTTGGCGTCCGTGTTGCGCCCGGAGAGCACATCGTCCATCGCTTTCAGGCCGGCGACCGGATCGTCGGACTGGCCCGCGAGCCGCACGAACACCTGCATCAGGGTGAGCATATGGCCGAACGCCGGCGCTTCACCTTCGGCGGCGGCGGGAAAGGCCGGAACTACGAGTATGGCGAGGAGCAGTGCGCGGATGACGTTCATGGCGGCCTCCAGTACGCCAGCATAGCGCAGCCGACAAGCCTGGCGCGCGTTCGGCCTTTACTAAGTAGAATTTGTAAAAACTACCCATGGCCAATCAACACCCTGAAGCCTTCGTCCGCTGGTTCCGCCAGGTTGCGCCCTACGTGCACGACTTCGGCGGCCGCACCTTCGTCATCGCCTTCGGCGGCGAGATGGTGGCCGAGCGCGCGCGCTTCGCGAGCTTCGTGCACGACATCAACCTGCTCGCCGCGCTGGAGATCCGGCTGGTGCTGGTGCACGGCGCGCGGCCGCAGGTCGACGCCGAGCTGAAGGCGAAGGGCCTGCGCTCGAAGTACGCGCAAGGCCTGCGCATCACCGACGAGGCGGCGCTTACCGCGGTGAAGCACGCCTCGGGCGCGCTGCGCGTCGAGATCGAGGCGATCCTCTCGCAGGGCCTGCCGGGCTCGCCGATGGCGCGCGCGCGGCTGCGCGTCGCTTCCGGCAACTACATCACCGCGCGGCCGATCGGCGTGCGCAAGGGCGTCGATTTCCTGTTCACCGGCCTGGTGCGCAAGGTCGACGCCGACGCCATCAACGGGCACCTCGATGCCGGCGACCTGGTGGTGGTGCCGCACCTGGGCTACTCCCCCACCGGGGAAGTGTTCAACCTTTCCTGGGAGGACGTCGCCGAGACCGTCGCGGTGGCGCTCAAGGCGGACAAGCTCCTCATGTACACCGACAAGCTGCCGGTCGGCCGCAAGAGCGACGTGCTGAGCGAGCTCACCGCGCGCGAGGCCGAGGCGCTGCTGAAGAAGCCGGACCTGAGCTCGCCGCAGACCGCGCGCGTGATCGAGCACGCGTTGCGCGCCCTCGCCGGCGGGGTAGGACGCGCGCACCTCATCACGCGGCGCGTGGAAAGCTCGCTGCTGCTCGAGCTGTTCACCCACAGCGGGGTCGGCACCATGATCAACGCCGAGCCGGTCGAGCAGCTGCGCGCGGCGCGCATCGAGGATGTGCGCGGCATGCTGGCGCTGATCGAGCCGCTGGAGTCCGACGGCACGCTGGTGAAGCGCAGCCGCGAGCTGCTCGAGTCCGAGATCGGCAATTTCCTGGTGGTCGAGCACGACGGCGTCATCGTCGGCTGCGCCGCGCTGTATCCCTTCCCCGACGACAAGAGCGCGGAATTCGCCTGCCTCGCGGTGGCGCCCGAGTACCGCGACGCCTCCTACGGCGAGCGGCTTCTCAAGGCCTGCGAGGAGCGCGCCAAGGGCCTCAAGCTGCGCAAGCTGTTCGCGCTGACCACGCACGCCGCGCACTGGTTCCTCGAGCAGGGCTTCCGCGCCGGCGAGCCTGCCGCGCTGCCCTCGCAGCGCCAGGCGCTCTACAACTGGCGGCGCAACTCGAAGGTGTTTTTGAAGCGCCTATAATTCGCCCATGGCAAGAACGGTGAAGTGCGTAAAGCTCGGCCGCGAGGCCGACGGACTGGATTTTCCGCCCTACCCGGGCGAGCTCGGCAAGAAAATCTGGGAAAACGTCTCCAAGGAAGCCTGGGCGCAGTGGCTCAAGCAGCAGACCATGCTGGTGAACGAGAACCGGCTGAACCTGGCGGACGCCAAGGCGCGCAAATACCTGATGGAGCAGACCGAGCGGCACTTCTTCGGCGGCGGGGCGGACACCGCCTCGGGCTACGTCCCGCCCAGCAAGTAGCTACTGCAGGATCTCCCGCTCGACTTCCTCGATCGAGATGTGCCGCACGTCGCGGCCCTTGACCATGTAGACCACGTACTCGGCCATGTTCTTGGCGTGGTCGCCGATGCGCTCGACCGCCTTGGCGATGAACAGGATCTCGAGCGAGCGCGTGATGGTGCGCGGGTCTTCCATCATGAAGGTGATGAGCTGGCGCATGATGGCGCGAAACTCGTCGTCGACCGCCTCGTCCTGCTTCACCACCCGCATCGCTTCCGATACGTCCAGGCGGGCGAAGGCGTCGAGCGACTGGCGCAGCATGGCGAGGGCGCGGTCGGCCACGTGCGACAGGTCGATGCGCGGCATGTGCAGCCGCTCGGCGGTGTGGATCAGCTTGGCCATGCGCGCGATCTTCTCCGCCTCGTCGCCGATGCGCTCCAGATCGGTAATGGTCTTCACCACCGCGATCAGCAGGCGCAGGTCGCCGGCGGCCGGCTGGCGGCGGGCGATGATCTGGCTGCAGTCCTCGTCGAGGCCGACCTCCAGCGCGTTGACGCGGTGGTCGTCGGCGATCACGCGCTCGATCAGCTCCATGTCGCCGGTGATCAGGCTCTCCACCGCGCGGGTGATCTGCTCCTCGACCAGCCCGCCCATCTGCAGCACGCTGGAGCGCACGCTTTCCAGCTCGGTATCGAATTGCTTGGACGTATGTTCAGCCATAGCCCGCGACCCTATCAGCTTGATGTGACTGAAATGTTACGCCTTGCGGGCGGTTACTGCCCGAACCCCTGAAGCCTCGGCCAGCAGCAGCAGGTCGGCCGGGCGGCGGGCGAACAGGCCGTTGGTGACCACGCCCGCCAGGTTGTTGAGGTCGGCTTCCATCGCCGGCGGGTCGAGCAGGGTCAAGCCGTGGCAGTCGAGGACCAGGTTGCCGTTGTCGGTCTTGAAGTTCTCGCGCAGCACCGGGTGAGCGCCGCGGCGCAGCAGCTCCCGGCCGACGTAGCTGCGCGCCATGGGTATCACTTCCACCGGCAGCGGGAACTTGCCGAGCACCGGCACCAGCTTCGAGGCGTCGCAGATGCAGACGAACCTGCGCGCGACCGCGGCGACGATCTTCTCGCGCGTCAGCGCCCCCCCTCCGCCCTTGATCATGTGCAGGTGCTCGGTCACCTCGTCGGCGCCATCGACGTAGACCGGCAGCTCGTTGATGCTGTTCAGGTCGAACACCCGGATGCCGTGCTTCTTCAGCCGCTCCGCGCTGGCGTCGGACGCCGCTACCGCGCCTTCGATGCGGCCTTTCATCGTCGCCAGGGCGTCGATGAACATGTTGACGGTCGACCCGGAGCCGACCCCGACGACGCTGTCCTCGACCACGTGCTTCAGGGCCGCGGCGGCCACCTGCCGTTTCAGGTCGTCCTGGCTCACTTCTTCCTCTGCGGCGGCAGGTCGGTGCACACGCCCTCGAACAGCTCGGCGCCCATGCCGACCGACTCGCTCAGCGTCGGGTGCGGATGGATGGTCTTGCCGATATCGGTGGCGTCCGCGCCCATCTCGACCGCGAGGGCCAGCTCGCTGATCAGGTCGCCCGCGCCCGTGCCGACGATGCCGCCGCCGACGACGCGGTGCGTGTCGCTGTCGAAAATCAGCTTGGTGAAGCCTTCGTCGCGCGCGTTGGCGATGGCGCGGCCGGAAGCCGCCCAGGGGAACTTGGCTACGCCGACCGCCGCGCCGCTCTTCTTCGCCTCGTCCTCGGTCAGGCCGACCCAGGCGATCTCGGGGTCGGTGTAGGCAACCGAGGGAATCACACGCGCGTCGAAGTGCGACTTGTGCCCCGCTGCCGCTTCCGCGGCGACGTGGCCTTCGTGCACCGCCTTGTGCGCGAGCATCGGGTTCTTCGTGATGTCGCCGATGGCGTAGATGTTCGCCACGTTCGTGCGCATCTGGGAGTCGGTTTCGATGAAGCCGCGGTCGGTGACCTTCACTCCGGCTTTCTCGGCGCCGATCTTCTTGCCGTTCGGCGCACGGCCGACCGAGACCAGGATCGCGTCGTACGTTAGGGTTTCTTTCTTTTCCCCTTCAAACCAAACTTTGATTCCCTGAGAAGACGCTTCCACCTTGGAGGTCTTGGTCTTCAGGAAGATATTGTCGAAGCGCTTTGCGTTGAACTTCTGCCACACCGCGACCAGGTCGCGGTCGGCGCCGAGCATCAGGCCGTCCATCA
>Ga0137436_1000297_pt1 | contig 15523 bp, 17 predicted proteins | sample EasRivERMGT119_2_FD_102328 | JGI IMG/M metagenome (GOLD analysis project Ga0137436, IMG submission 102328) | Soil microbial communities from meander-bound floodplain in the East River, Colorado, USA - East River MetaG ERMGT119_2 | ecosystem: Environmental > Terrestrial > Soil > Floodplain ...
CGGCGTCGGCGACGTAGTGCGCAAGCCCCCCGAACCTCTCGGCGACCGTGTGAAAGGAGGATTTTCCGACGGAGGCGATCAGTTCCTGGGTCGCGGCGTCCACGGAGCGGTCGAGCGACCCGTGCTCCCAGGGGGGCCGGTGCTCCGGCCGGTCCTCGCGCGTCATGGGGTCGAGCATGCCGCGCAGCACGTCCTTCCTTCGCTTCTCGAGCACCTGCCGGAGCGACGGAGGGAGCAGCTTCAGGGCGTCGTCCACCATGCGCACGCGCGTGGGCGCCGTCCAGGCGTACGCGTCGATCGAGAAGAGCACGACGGCGGCGAGCGGGGCGACGACGCGAAGCGCGCGCATGCGGCGCAAATCCTAGCTCACTTCTTGTCGGGTGAGGGTGAGGGTTTGGGCTCCGGCTTCGCCTTCGGTGCCGGCTCCGGCTTCTGCATCTGCACGAGCGGGAGTCCGAACGCGCCGGTCTGCGACTGATAGATCTGCAGCTTCACCGCGAGCAGGTGCTCGTTGTTGACGACCTGAGGATTGATGCGCGCATCGCCCAGGCGCGGGTCGAGCACGAGCGCGCGCCGGTATTCCTCGATCGCGTTGTCGTAGTCCTTGCGAAGGTCGTAGGTCGCGCCCAGGTTGTAATGGGCCAGCGCGTTGTTCGGATCGAGCTCGATCGCCTTCTTGAAGGCGGACTCGGCCGAAGAGTGATGCTCCAGCCCCGACTCGAGCGTGCCGTAGTTCAGCCACAGCGTCGCATCGTTCTTGTTGAGCTTGAGCGCGTACTCCTGAAACATCAGGGCGAGCCGGATCATGCCTCGCTTGCCGAGGTACGTCGCGAAGTCGCCGACCTGCGCCGGCGAAGCTTGCCCGTGATCGATGAGGTCGAGATAGGCGACCGCGTTGTCCTCGCGCCCGATCGGGCCTTCCCGCAGGCGCTGCGACGTCTTGAGCAGCGCGGCGTCGGGCAGCGGAGGGGGCGTCGGCGTGGGCACGGGCGTGGGCTTCGCAGCCGGAACCGGAGCCGGAACCGGAACGGCCGGCTCGACCGCAGGCGCCGGTGACGGGAGCGGCGCATCCGAGGCCGAAGGCGTCGGCGAGGGTGCGGGCGAAGGCGAAGGCAGGGGGCTCGAGACGGGGTCCGCGGCGATCACCGCGGAGACCGCGAGGATCATCGCGGCGACGGCCGGGGCTTGCGAGCGAATCATCAGGGGGCTCCCGTGGGTCAGCGGCCGGGGCGGGCTTTGACGACCACCTTCCGGTCCTTCACGATGACCCGAAGCTCGACTCTATCGCAGCCGCTTTTCTCCCGCAGCTTTCCCGCCTGGGAGGCGATCCCCCGAAGGAAGCTATCGAAGGAGAGCTTGGCCTCCTGCTCTCCGGCTTTCTTGCGGGCGTCGAGCAGCCGGGCGTGAAGCGCCTTGAGGCTGTCGCGCTCCTGCATCGGATCCTGAAAGGTGCAACGCGCGACGAGCTGCTCGTCCCTCCCGGCGCGCTCGGCGACCGCCGGGGCCGGGCGCTCGCCCTCCTCGAGCGTACGGATCGTCTTGGCCCACAGCTCCGACATGCTGTTGAACCGGCTGACGAGGGAGTTGAAGTGGAAGCGCGCGGAGTACTTCCGGATCGACGCGTTCGAGTACCGCTTGATGAGGCGCTCGATCTCCGCCCGCAGCTCGAGCGGCTGCCGCGGCACCGAACCGGCGAAGAACATGTCGTATTGGATCTTGAGCTGCCGGAGTCCGATCTCGAGGCGGCCTATATCCGCTTCGAGCTCTGCGGAGAGCACGTCCTGCACGGCGCGGCCCCTCTATAATCCGGCGTCCGAGACGGGTTTTCGAAACGCCACAAAGTATAGGTTTCGGTCGCTGCCGATGCAATTCCGACATTTTCCGGCCGTACGACGGAGATATGGATAAGCAAGATGACCGAAGGAGCCTGCCGGCGGTCGGGAGGCTCCTCGAAGATCCCTCGCTGAGCGACGCGATCTCACGCTGGGGTCGCCCGCTCGTCACCGAGCTGCTCCGGGAGGAGATCGATCAGGCGCGCCGCGGCTCCCCGGCGGGAGACTGGGCGCGGCTCGTCGAGGAGCGCGCCGTGGCGCTGCTCGAGCCCGCGCCGCGCGTGGTGATCAACGCCACCGGGGTGGTCGCTCACACCAACCTCGGACGCTCGACCCTGTCCGAGGAGGCCGCACGCCGGGTGGCGCAGGCGGCGACTTGCTACCTCGACCTCGAATACGACGTCGCGCGGGGCCGGCGGGGCGACCGCATGGACCATCTCGCGCCGCTGCTGGCGCGCTTGTTCCCGGGCCGCGCCTCGCTCGCCGTGAACAACAACGCCGGCGCGATCTTGCTCGCGCTCCGCGCCCTCGCGAAGGGGCGCGAGGTCGTCATCTCGCGCGGCGAGCTCGTGGAGATCGGCGGCTCCTTCCGCATCCCGGACATCCTCGCCGCATCCGGGGCGAAGCTCGTCGAGGTCGGGACGACCAACCGCACGCGCCTTGCGGATTACGAGGCGGCGATGGGGACGCGGACGGGCGCCCTGCTCAAGGTGCACACCTCGAACTTCGCGGTCGTCGGCTTCACCGAGGAGGCCTCGATCGAGGATCTCGCCGGCCTCGCGCGCGACCGCGCCTTACCGCTCGTGGTCGACTGGGGCAGCGGGGACCTCGTGGATCTGGCGGCTCATGGCATTCCCGACGAGCTCCCGGTCGGCGCGCTGCTCGACCGGGGCGCGGACCTCGTCACCTTCAGCGGGGACAAGCTCTTGGGAGGCCCGCAGGCCGGACTCGTCGTCGGCCGCGAGGACCTCGTGAAGCGGCTGCGCAAGGACCCGTTCGCGCGCATCCTCCGCCTGGACCGCCTGCAGATCGCGGCCCTCCACGCGACGCTGTCGGCGTACGTGCGCGGGTGCGCCTTCGACGAGATTCCCACCCTCAGAATGCTCGCGCTCGCGGCGGAGGAGATCGGCGCCCGCGCGCTTTCGGTCGCGCACGACGCCGCGCGCCGGGCGCCGGACCTGCGCTGGCGGATCGAGGACGGCGTGTCGCGGCCCGGCGGGGGATCGTCCCCGGTGGGGGCGATCCCGACGAAGCTTCTCGTGATCGAGCCTGCGCGCGGCGGGATCGCAGCCGTCGAGCGGCGCCTGCGTCAGGGCAGGCCGCCCGTGGTCGCACGGATCCACGACGGCGCGCTGCTCCTCGACTTGCGGACCGTGCTCCCCGAGCAGGATGCCGCGCTCGCGACCGCGCTGGCCGCCGCTACACGTTGAAGCGGAAGTTGACCACGTCGCCGTCCTTCATGACGTAGTCCTTGCCTTCGAGGCGCAGCGTCCCGCGGTCGCGGCACGCCGCCCAGCTGCCGGCCGTGACCAGGTCGTCGTAGCCACACAGCTCGGCGCGGATGAACCCCTTCTCGATGTCGGAGTGGATGACCCCGGCCGCCTGCCGCGCCACGGTCCCGCGCCGGATCGTCCAGGCGCGGCACTCGTCCTCGCCGGCGGTGAAGAACGAGATGCGCCCGAGCAGGTGGTAGGACGCACGGATCATGCGATCGAGCGCGGGCTCGGCGATGCCCAGCTCGGCGCGGAACGCCTGCGCATCGGCCCGATCGAGCTGCGCGATCTCCGATTCGATCTTCGCCGACAGCGCGACGACCTCGGTGTGCGGATGTCCCGCGAGCGCTTGGAGCGCGAACGCGTCGGCCCCGCCCGCGAGCTTTCCGGCATCGCCCTCGTCCGCGTTGACGACCAGAAGCAGCGGCTTGAGCGAGAGGAACGTGAAGCCGCGGAGCCGCTTGATCTCGTCCTCGGTGAACTCGAGGTTGCGCAGCGGCGTTTCCTTTTCCAGGGCGCCCAGGCAGCGCCGAAGCGTCTCGAGGTCCTTCTTGTCCTCGTCGCGCCCCGTCTTCTTCACGGCGAGCTCGAGCTTCTCGAGGCGCCGCTCCGCGATCGTGTGATCGGCGAGGATGAGCTCGGTCTCCATCGTCGACGCGTCGCGCGCGGGGTCGATCGCGCCCTCGGCGTGCGGGACCGCGTCGTCCCGGAAGCCGCGGACGACGTGGGCGAGGGCGTCCACCGTCCGGAGCTGCTCGAGCGGAAGCGCCTCCGCCGCCTCGCCCTTCTCGACGCCCGCGAGGTCCATGTACTCGACGGTCGCGGGGGTCGTCTTCTTCGGCTTGTGCATCTCGGAGAGCCGGTCGAGGCGCGGGTCGGGGACTCTCGAGACGCCGATCTGGACGGCGTCCCGGGCCCCGGGTGCCGTCGCTTGCGCCCCCGTGAGAAGCCGGAAGAGGGAGGACTTGCCGGTCTGTGGAAAGCCGAACAATCCGAGACGCATCCATCGCTCCGAGAAAGCGTGGATGGTAGCAAGGGCGGCCGCGCGGATCGCGCAGTTCTGCCCTCCCGTCACTTGGCAAGGGTCAAGTTCTTGATGTATTCCGCGGTCAGGCCCTTTCCCTTCACCAGGTACCCCATCGTCGAGGCGTCGTCGGACAGACCGTAACCGGCGCCGAAGAGAATCGGCGGGAATTCTCGCAGCTCCTCAGTCCAAAGCTTCTCGTCCAACAGGGTCTGCAGCAACTTTATGAAGCCGACGTCGTGGAGGAAGAACACGCCGCCGTGGACCAGCCGGGGCCAGATGGGGACGAAGCACTCCCGGGCCGAGGACGGAATGTCGACGTCGACGAACGCCATTGCGACTGCGGGGGGCAGCGCGGCCGCGCCGAGCGTCTGCGAGAACCAGCCCTTCTTGAAGCTGCACACGTCAAGCTCGCCGAGGCGCCCGATGTTCGCTTTGACCGCGTCCAGCCCCGCGGCGTAACGCCCGGGCGACCACTCGGTGCTCCAATCGGTGGACATGCGCGCATTGAGGTCGCGCTTGTTGAACTCGTCCGTTTCGGGAAGCCCTTCGAAGCTGTCGAAGACGAAGAGCTTCCGACGCGTGAGACGCGCGACGATCGAGAGCTTCGCGGTGCTTCCGCCGTTGAAGCAGCCGCACTCGACGACATCGCCGGGGACGTCGAGCGAAAGCAGCGCTTCGGCCAAGGCGAGCCCTTCGGCAGGAGTAGACGCCAACTCGATCGCGTCGTCGATGGCTTCAAACCTCCGGAGGATCTCCCGGCGGACCTCCGTCGAGTGAGCGCCCGAGCGGCCGTTCGCGACGAAGTGCTCGCGCATCGCGAAGTACGAATGCTCCGATGCCGCCCGAGAGAGGTAGCTCACCGCCCTTCGGATGCCGGGAAGCCGGCGAAGCGCGGGGGACACGAACCCGCCGAGCACCCCGTTCACCACACGCTTGGCCCTCACGCGAGCCTCGCGAATGGCCGGTCGGCCGTCTCCACCGGGACGCGGCGCGACCCGTCGAGAAACAGTCGTGCCCAGATTTCAAAGGTCGCGGCGTTCCAAAGCAGGTCCACGGACCGGGAATCGCCCGCGAGAAATGCGGACCAGCCTCGCTCGACCGTCGCGAAGTCGAGCACGCGGCGCGATGCGATGCCAGGGAGCAGCTCGTCCTGCATCCTCCGCCGGAAACCAGGCGTGCCCAGGAATTCGACCAAGGGAATCGAGAATCCTTGCTTGGTCCGGTACGCGAATTCGGAGCCGAAGTGGCGGCTGGCCAGGGTCTTGAGGGGGATCTTGGTATTTCCCTCACGGACTCCGAACCGAGACCATCCGCCGCCCACGAGACGGTTCGGCTTCAGCCCGCGCACGAACTCGACGAGCTCGTGGTCGAGGAACGGGACGCGGTTCTCGAGGGAATGGGCCATCGTCATCTTGTCTTGACGGATCAACAGCGACACGAGGTACGTGGAGAGCTCGTACCGAAGGCAGCGCGCGAGGTCCGATCCGCGGCCGTTGCGGAAGCACTCGGTTCGCCGTTCCACGACGTCGCCGAACTCGCCTTCGGGCCGCAGCGTCGCTGCGGCAGCGGGCTGTAAGGAGGCGGTCTGCATCAGGTACCAGGTGATGTCGTCCATCCGGCGGTTGGGTCCGAAGCGCTCCGCGAAGCGCGGGCCGAGACCCGGCAGCCGCGACAGGAGCGGGAGCATCGGGCCGAGCTTCGGGCGCAAGAGGAAGTGGACAAATCGCTCGTAGCCGCCGAAGAGCTCGTCGGCGCCTTCGCCGCTCAAGAGAACCTTGACGACGGGACGGGCTTGCTTTGCGATGTGCCAGATCCCGATCGAATTCGGATGGTTGAGCGGCTCGTCCAGGTGCCAGGTCGCGTCCTCCATGGTGTCGAGGAACGCCGCGCTCTTCATGAGAAACGGGTGTCCCCGCACGCCGGCCTTCTCGACGGCGATGTCGATCCACCGCTCCTCGGAGACTCGCGGGTCGTCGAAGATGATCGAGAAGGCGTCGATGCTCGTGCGCTCGGCGCGGGTCGCAAACAGATTGACCAGCGACGAGTCGACGCCGCCGGAGAGCTGGCACCCGACCTTCACGTCGCTCAACAACTGCATTTGGACGCTGCGCTGCACCCTTGATTCGAGCTGGTCGACCAGCACCTCCGGATCAGGCGACGCTCCGGGATCGGGGTCGGGAATGTCCCAGTACCGCATCTCTTCTGCACCGTCGGGTCGCAGCACGGCGCGATAGCCGGGCTGCAGCTGACGGACATCCGAGAGCAGGAACCGGTCGCCCGCGCAGTAACGGAACATCAACTGCTCGTCGAGGGCACGCGGGTCCAAACGCGCGCGGAACTCCGGATGGGCGAAGAAGGCCTTCACCTCCGATGCGAGCAGATGAAGTCCGTCCTTCCGATACCAGTACAAGGGCTTGATGCCGAGCCGGTCCCGAACGGCATGGACCTCGCGGCGATTGAGGTCGACCAATAGGAACGCGAACATCCCATTGACGCGTCTGAGGGTCTCTTCGATTCCGAACTCGCGGTACAGGTGGAGCAGGACCTCGGTGTCCGAGCGGCTGCGGAAGACACACCCGCGCTTTTCGAGCTCGGGCTTCAGGTCGAATGCGTTGTAGATCTCGCCGTTGAAGTTGAGGATCACCCGCCCGTCGGGGCTCGCCATCGGCTGGTGGCCGTTTGGCGAGAGGTCCAGGATGCTCAGGCGCTGAAACGCTAGGCCGCCCTCGAACTCGCCGCTCGGCGACACCTGCGATCCGGGCTGCCAAGCCGCACCGGTGCCGCTCCGGAGCGAGAATAGGTGGAACCCTTCGTCGTCGGGGCCGCGATGCCTGATGGATGCGGCCATGGCGCGTAACGCCGGCGGATCGATAGGCCGTCCGCGCGTGTCGAGGATGCCTGCGATCCCACACATGAACAGTTCACTCGAAAAGCCTAGAGAGATTAGTGCCGCCGGAGAAAAACGTCCGGATCTTAGCATCCCAACAAAGCGATTCGCGGGTCGCGACGCTTGAGCCGCACCATCCCGGGAACGTGGGGCAACGCGAGACGGTCGGCCTCGCGAGAAAGCCTGGATGGTAGCAAGGTGGTATCGTTCGCCGTCGCGTTCGAGCGGTATTCGGGGCGTAGCGCAGCCCGGTAGCGCGCCTGCTTTGGGAGCAGGTGGTCGGGGGTTCAAATCCCTCCGCCCCGACCAAATACCCACCGTCGTCGGACCTTCTCGATGATCTAGCTCGACGCCCGACGCTCGTCGATCCGCCGGGGGACGGTTTGGGGACGGGTTGGTCGAGGAGCCACGAACTCCCCGCCGAGTACTCCGGCCTGACCGAGGCGGCGTTCGCCACAAGCTGGCCAACGGGCATGGCCGGGACGGGGGAGGAGCCGGTAGTCACCGACGGTCTCCGGGGTGCCTTCCTAGCGCCGCCCGGGGGGAACGGGACCTCGGTGTCGATAGCCGCCCCCGGCCGGCGCGCCTGTCTCTCCTAGTTGCAACTCGTTGGCGGATTCGTATCGCTGCAGCACTGGTTGTTGCAGCATTCATGGGTTTCCGCGGGGCAACACCCGCCCGCTTGCTGACATCCACCCGAGCTACCGCCGCCTGGAGGCGGGTTCGGGTCAGGCGACGGCGGATGAAGGCACTGGTCACATTCAGTGCACTCTGTAGCAACCATTGCAGCGCCTCCAAAGCCGGCAAGGATGGCCCAGAAGCATCCCGCACCGGCAGTTATGACACACGCGGCTGGCACTCCAACCGCCCAGCCGACAACCACCCCGACCAGGCCACCGCCACACCTGGCGCAGGACCAACATCGCTGCTTGCCTAGCGGTTGCAAATCGAACTCTAGGTTCAGGGCCTCCTCTGTCAACGAATTGACAAGCTCGGGGTTTTCCTGAATCTCTTCAAGAATGGCTGGGGGAATAGAGTCGAGTAGTGGTTGGACTCCCTCCGGGGGGACGGAAGCCAGAAGCGCCGGTACCAACTCTTCGTACTCACCTTCGTCCTCTATGAGGATTGACGGGTCTTCAGCTTCCCGAGCCATCCGCCACTCGACGTAAGTGCCACCAACGAAGTGTCGGACCACGATGCCGGCGTCATCGCTGCAGAATTCCGTTGGAGGGAATTCGTTCCATGTCAACAAATCGATGTCTTGTCCGGTTGACGCTAGGACTTGCGCGCGAGTCTCTCCGGCGAAATGGAGAACGAAATCAGTGGCAGCCCGGTCCACCGATGTCGGCCGTAGCGCCCTGGATCACGATGCACCCATTCACTGGTGCACCCGTCACCATTTTCTTTAGTTCTGAGCCGTGCCTGAAGAATGCTGGCGCGGTATACGCCATCGTCTGGGTTGCGACGATGATCGACGCGACGACTGCACACGCTACCTGACACGCCTTGCGAACGTTCATATGGCCCCCACGCGATCAACTGGTGATCGCTAACCAAACGCCGGGAGACCGGACTTAGGAGTGCGAGGTGCTGTTGGTTCGAGCGGTGCTTCGACTCGCCGTCCAACCGATCCAAATCAACAACAGCCCAAGGAAGAGGAAGATGTCAGGCGGGAACCGACCCTCGATGACGTTGAGCACTGTTCGCCCGACACCAAGGATCATCAGGATCACGCCTGAGACGTACGACATGCGAATCGCCGTTCGCGTTCGTGGATGTTGGCTCGTGGGCGTCAGCCGTCGGAAGACTAGCCAGCCGACGATGGGAGCCGCAATCGCGAGGATGATTGCCAGTGTCGTGAGGGGATGTGAGCTAATCCACTCCATCGTGAGTCCCTCCCTGTCTGCGGCGAACTATACGCCCAAGTGCTGCCACGACAAGCCCTGATTCAAAATCCATGCTGCTTGCTTGCAACTGCACGCCACGCCCCGACCACTGCTAGTCGCTGCGGCGCTCCGCCCGAACCCGCGCGAGAATCCCCTCGGCCCCGCGCCTCCCGGCCGGAGGGGCGGACCTCCCGTACCGCCAGCGGGGCCTATTCGACCCTACGGGACCGCGCACCGGGAGGCGGGATGGCGCGACGACCGACGTTGTCCGACTTGGACGGGAACACCGCGCGGCAGAAGGTCGAGCGGGTCCGACTGGACGACCGCTCACTTCGGGGACGGGATCGCGTCACGACACTCGACGACGACGCACTCGTCCTCAAGTTCTACCACCGAGCGATGGAGCAGGCCGAGAGGTTCCGGAGAACTCCTCCGAACAATCGCGACGTACGCGCCCTCGAAGCCGCGTGGGACAAGTACTGGAACCTCCTCCGCGCGAAGGGGCTGCCGCTCCTCGCCCCAAGCAGGCCTCTCCAAGTGCGTCTGCCGTTCCGTCGAGGGACGTACGGTCAGTTCCCCCGTGGCGGCTTCGTCGTCGAGCCTGAAGGCGATCGGCGGGTCATCGCGCTGCTCGAGACGTACCGGGCGCTGGGAGCCCGCCGCCTTCGGAGCAAGGATGACCTCCGGGCCGTCCACATCGGCCTGCGCTACGAGTACGGCGACATGTTCGCGCCGGATCACCGGGCGGAGACGCACGCGTCGCTGGCTCGTCGCTTCAAGATGTCCGTTGCGCGTGTCCGCTCCCACCTCAAGCGCTACGCCGCGCTAAAGACACCGGCTCCTACCACTTAGCCGCAATTCCGAACGCGAATCCATCGCCGACCCGCCTGCCTAGGGTGAGGCGGAGGTCCTCCGCTGCGACGCGGGAGGCGCGATGGGAATACGGGACGAGGTTGAGGTTGTTCGACTGACGGCGGTCCTGCGAGGGTTCTCCTTCAAGCGACTGGCCACCGACACGGGACTGAACTACGAACGGGTTCAGCGCGTCCTCCGACATGAGCGCCAACCCCGGCCCGGTGAGATCACTGCACTGCGACGCGTGCTGGGTCTGGACTCCTCCCGGAGCGCCCGATGAAGTCCCTCCCTCCGGGCGCTGCGCGTTCGTCTGGTCCGCGCGCTGTAGAGCCCACTCCGGTCGATCGGTCGCGCTTCCTCCGCGTATCTGAGGCTGCTTCCGCGCTCGGCGTGAGTAAGACGTTCGTCCGCAGCATGATCGCGGAAGGGCTACTCCCGGCTCGTCGCCTCATCCTCCCGAATCGTCCCGCGACGCGAGCGCCACTCCTTATCGAGCGCGCTGACCTTGACCGCGCGGTCGAGCGTTTCGCCCTCGTGACGCCGAGAGGGGAGGCGCGATGAACCGAATGGATCGCGCTCTCACGCACGCGCGGAACGGCCGAGCCGTGTTCCCGCTCAAGCCGGGTGGCAAGGTGCCCATGCCTGGATCGCGCGGATTCAAGGACGCGACGCGCTCCCAGGCGCGCATCGAGTCGTGGTGGACGAAGATCCCGAAGGCGAACATCGGCCTCGCGACGGGGGAGCCTTCCGGGCTGCTCGTCCTGGACTTCGACGATCCAGCCGCGCTGCCCCGGTTGGAAGTGGAGATCGGCGACCTGCCCGTCACGCGCCGGGTGAACACGCCGAGCGGGGGATTCCACCTCTACTTCAAGCTCCCGGAAGGTGTCACCGTCCGCTGCAGGACAGGCCTACGCCCGGGCCTCGACATCCGCGCGGACGGCGGCTACGTCGTAGCTCCTGGCTCGCGCAACGGCACGGCCGGGTGGACCTGGGAGGACGCCACGACTCCGATCGCGAAGGCGCCCAAGCGACTCCTGAGCCTCCTCATGGAGAAGCCCGCTCGTGCTCCTCGATCTGCTGTCGCCAATGACGACGTGTCCCGTCATGCGCGTCTGGTTCGTCAGACGTGGCGGGATCGCGCGAGCGAGCTATCGCAGTCGGAGGTGCTCTCCCGCGCGCTTGAGTCCACCGAGGGACGGGCACTCGTCGCGGAGGGCCGCGAAGCAGAGATCGAGCGCATGGTCGAGGGCGCGTTCGCGAAGGCTCCGGACGCCTTCCACCTGACCGACCTCGGGAACGCGCAACGATTCGTCGCCGAACACGGCCAGGCCGTCCGGTACTCGTACACATCCAAGAGTTGGCTCGTCTGGACCGGGTGCTACTGGCGGCGGGATGCGACCGCCGAGGTTCAGAGGCTTGCCAAGGGCACCGTCGTTGGCCTGTACGCCGAGGCTGCGATCGCCTCGAACGAGGACGCGCGGAAGCGCCTTGTGGCGCACGCTGCCAAGTCTGAGCGCGCCGAGCGGATCGCGGCGATGCTGCGGATGGCGGAATCCGAGCCCGAGGTCGCGACCACGGACGACGCGTTCGACCAGGGCATCTGGCTGCTGAACGTTGCCAACGGCACACTCGACCTACGGACCGGCGAGCTGCGTCCGCATGACCCCGCGAACCTCATCACGCATCTGCTCGACGTGCCCTACGACGCGGAGGCGAGGTGTCCTCGCTGGAATCGGTTTCTCCGTCAGGTGTTGGCCGGCGACAAGGCGCTCGAAGGGTTCATCCGTCGATTCGCCGGGTACGTGCTGACCGGCTCGACCCGAGAACAGGTGCTCGCGCTGCTCTACGGTCGCGGCAAGAACGGCAAGAGCGTGTTTCTCGAAACCCTCCGGGCGCTCCTGGGCCCGCTCTCCCGTACCGCACGGTTCGACTCCTTCCTCGTCAAGCGGCACGACGGCATCCCGACCGACATCGCGCGGCTCCGGGGCGCTCGCCTGGTGACGGCTGCGGAGGCTCAGGAAGGGTGTCGGCTCGACGAGGCGCTCATCAAGCAGCTCACGGGCGGGGACACGATCACCGCGCGGTTCCTCTACGGGCACGAGTTCGAGTACCGCGCGACGTTCAAGCTCCTCTTGGTCGCCAATCATCGGCCCGTCATCCGGGGCACGGATCTGGCCATCTGGCGCCGCGTCAAGCTCGTGCCCTTCACCGTCACCATCTCCGAGGACGACCGCGACCCGGACCTCGCCGACAAGCTCCGCGCCGAGCTACCGGGCATCCTCGCGTGGGCGGTACGCGGTTGCCTCGAATGGCAGCGCGACGGGCTCGGGGAGCCGAGCGCCGTGCGTGAGGCGACCGCGAGCTACCGGTCCGAGATGGACGTGCTCGGAGCCTTCCTCGCGGAGCGTTGCGAGGAATCGCCGGACGCCATCGTGTCCGCCAAGCGCCTGTACTACGCCTACGCGATCTGGTCGGAAGCGTGTCGCGAACGTCCGGTGTCGAAGCGCGCATTTGGCCTTGCGCTGGAGGAGCGCGGCTTCCAATCCACACGCGTCTGGGTGCCTGCGGATGGGGCAACGGTCCGCGCGTGGCAAGGAATCGCACTTCATGCGGCCGTTCGGCGGGACCAGCGGCCGGGAAATACATCGGCAACACGCCCAACGGTCGCAACGGCCGCAACGGCATCAACTTCCGGGAACTCCTTTGAACCACGCTCGCTTAAGGAATTCCCGGAAACGACGACCGTCGCGACCGTCGCGACCGGAAAGAAGAGACGACGATGAGGACCTACACCGTCCCCATGCGACCCGGCACGTACGTCCGGTGGAGCGACGTTGGACAGCCCGAAGTGCCGATCACGCACGCCGGACGCCCGCTCGTCGAGGTGGACGAGACCCGGCGGTGGTGGGAGTTCGTTCTCACGCTCCCGGACGACGAGGTGCACCCCTCCATCAAGCGCGAGGCCCGGCGCTACCTGCGCGCGCTACGGAGGGTTGCATGAAGCCGCGTCCGATGCACCCGAGACAACGCGCCGAGCTAGACCGGAGCCTCGCTGAGGCGTGGGCCTGGACGTTGCGCGAGATGAAGTTCGTCGTGCGGACGATCGAGGCCGACACGCCGTGGGGCGAGTTGACCCGCGAGGCCTACGAGGACCAGCTCGAGACCCTGACGCAACTGCAGACGGTCGTAGGACGCATCAGCCGAATGACCTGGCCGCCCCCAAGGGAACCTTTAGGAGGGAGGCCACCCGCTTACCGGGCCGGTGAGGCACCCCCGATCTCGACATCAAACTCGCAGTCGAACTCAACACGACCAGTTTCCGGGGACGGTCCTAAGGGACGGTTCCCCCACGAAAGGAGCCCCCGATGACCACGCCCCTAGACCATGCCCGACAGGCCGTCACAACGAGCGAACAACGGCTCGCGAACCTGAGCACGCGGCTCGCCACGGCACGCGTGGAGGCGCGGAAGCTCGACGCCTCGATGGCCGATGCGCCCGACATCGACTCGACGGTGGAGGCGCTCGCCCGCGCACGTAGCCGCATCGAGGTGCTGCACGACGCCGAGCGTGCGGAGCAGGAGCGCCTCTCCCTCTATCGGCGCGAGCTTGCCGACGCTCAGGCGAAGGACGCTCAGGCCGAGGCGGCACGGCTATTCAAGGACTACCAGAAGCAGGAGACCGTCATCCGCACGGCTCTCGGCGAGGTTGTGACGCAGCTCATGCCGCAGGGTCAGGAACTCGCGCGGCTCGGAGCGGCCGTCTTCGACGCGGCTCGTCGGGGCGGGAACGTGCAGGTCTACGCGGTTCACGCGGACCCCACGCTCGCCGGGCGGATGATCGGGGCGCTGGCGGCCGACGCGATCACCAAGGCGTTCCTCGCTCAAGCCCGTAGCGCGGTCAAGGCGTCGGCGTGATGGGCACCACCGCGCACGACAAGGCGCTCCGGAAGGTCTCGCTCGTCTCGCACCTTTGCGACCGACTTGGCCTCGACCCCGAGGATGCGTCATCACTCATCGACGACTACCCGGACATTCTTGCGATCCAAGGCGCGGACAACGAGGCGATGCTCGGTGCCCTCGCGAACGCCGCGCTCGTCCAGAACACCCGTGTCAGATCCGTCATCCGCCACGCGGCCAAGCGCGCCGCCAACCCGGACACCTCGGAGGCCATCAGCCCCCACACCCGGGCCAAGGCCGCTGAGCCCTCGAAGCTCATGTACGCCTCCCTGACCACTTACGTCGAGTGGCTGAACCCGACCGGACGATAGGAGCCCCAACCCATGACGCCGAAGACAGCCGAGACCACCCTCCGCGCACGAGCGGGGAGATCGCCCGACGCGAACGCATCCCCCTTGAGGCCGCGCTCAAGGTCGCGAGCGCAGTCGATCCGGACCTGGCCGCCGAAGTCCACGCGGACAGGCTCGGTCGCCCGATCGTCAAGCAACCCGATCCGACCGTACCCGAGGACACGCAGCTCACCCTCGAACTCTACGACCGAGTCCAGAAGCGCCAGCGCGAGACGCACTGCAGCTTCAGCCGGGCGTACGCGGCCGTCTGCGAAGACGATGCCGACTACTTCAAGACGGACGCGGCAGCCGCTGCGGTGTTCGTCTCTCTTGCCGCGAGTCGAGCCCAGGAGGCCGGGATCGAACTCGGTCAGGCAATCGACCGACTCCGGATCGAGACGCCGAGCCTCTGGCGCCGCGCCAACGCGGCTCGACGGTAGCCATGACCCCTGGACGACTGCGGCGGGTGGAGCGTTGTTCATATCTCCAGCACCGCATTCCGGCGCCTGAGCGCTCGCGGGAATCTGACCCGGGCTCGCCGCAGTCGTTCGTTCTCGTCGGTGATGTGACCCAACACCCGAGGTTGACGCGGCTCCGCGACGGACGCCCCCTCGTCCGGCTCCGCGTCAGAGTGGACCGGCGGACGTTTCGGGTGCGGATGCGTGGCAGCCGAGCCCTCGCGGCTCTCGTGCTCGACCTCCGTGACCCGGTGCTCGTCGAGGGTCGGTTCCGGGGCCGCGTCTTCTACGCGACGCGACTACGGCACGGGAGATCGACGCCCCTGCGCTGGCGATGCCGGATCGCGTCACCGGCTTCTCAGCCGGGTGTCGTCTCGCCTTCTCCATCAAGCGGTGTGAGTTACGGATTCGATGAAATAGGGGACGGTGAAAGGGGCGGTTCCGGTCAAGAAGAAACCGGCGAAAGGAGGAACGCGCCATGACGTTCCAATCGTTCGCCGAGCAGAGCAGGGGAGGCCGTCATGCCTAGCCGCGAGAAGTGGTACGGCGATGGCGTCTACAGCAAGACCAACGCCCGGGGGCGCGAGGCGTTCTACATCCGCTACGGCCACGAGGGACGCACCTACAAGGAGCGCGCCGGGTTCAAGGAGAACGTCGCGCGTGGCCGCCTGGAGCTCCGGCGCGAGCAGATCAAGGACGGCACGTGGAAGCAGCCGAAGGCGCGACGCAAGCAAGTGGGGATGACGTTCGCGCAGTTCATTGATCTCTTCGTCAAACGGTACGGAGGGAAGCGGTCACAA
>Ga0137436_1000300_pt1 | contig 15449 bp, 12 predicted proteins | sample EasRivERMGT119_2_FD_102328 | JGI IMG/M metagenome (GOLD analysis project Ga0137436, IMG submission 102328) | Soil microbial communities from meander-bound floodplain in the East River, Colorado, USA - East River MetaG ERMGT119_2 | ecosystem: Environmental > Terrestrial > Soil > Floodplain ...
AGCCGCGCGAATTCCTGTGGAGTCTGCGGCGGCGCCTTCATACGCGCGAGGTCGTCTCTCTCCGCGACGCTCAGGTACTGGCGCAGCCCCTGGATCGCGTCCTGCAGCTTCCTGCCCTCGACGCTGTAGGCGGGCAGCAGGCGCGCGAAGACGATGAGCAGCACCGCCATCACCGCGCCGCAGGCGAGGACCGCGACCAGCGGCGCATCCAGCACGAACATGAGGGCGACGGAGGCGACGGCGATAACGCCGCCGCTGGCCCAGGAACCCCTGTTGCGCGAGAACAGCTTGCCGTCGTATTGCAGCGAGAGTTCGCGCTCGAGCATGCCGCGCACCGTCTGCACGGCGGGGTTGTGCGTCTTGCCGAGGGTCACGCTGCTGTGCGCCGCGGGCAGCAGCGCGACGAGCGTGTTCTCGCCCGGCAGCAGGTCGACTTGCTTGCCGGTGCGCTCGACGCGAAAGCCCTCGCCCGACTGCTGGATCTTCAGGTAGCCGCGTGCTCCCAGGCCAAGGAGCCCCGAGGCGAAGCAGCGGTCATCGAAGCCCATCTTGTCCACGTAGCGCACGCCCGCCGGCCCCATGCCCGGCGGCGCGTCGTAGCGCGGGAAGGCGGGCCCGGCGCGCGGATCGCGCCCCACCAGGTTCCAGCGCCACCAGAGGAACAGGAACAGCACCGCGAGCCCCACGGCGCCCGGCAACACGCTGCGGTTGTCGCCGACCCACCAGCCCACGCGCTCGAGGAACGCGGGTTCCTTCACCATGCCCTTGGGAAACATCACCACGATGGTGAGCCCCTGGTTGGGGCCAAGCCGCCGCGTGGTGTGGAAGCTCGCCCCGCCCGCCCGCGCTTCGGCCTGGTAATCGCGGCCCCTCTCGCCCTGCGCGCCGGTGTAGGCCTCCAGCTTGAGCCGGTCCGCGCTCACCGGCGCGGGCAGCGCCACGTCGGCGGAGATGCGCTCCATGGCGAAGGTCCAGCCGTTGCCGTTCACGTTCCAGTAGAGCTCGTCGTGCTCCTTGAAAAAGCCGAGCTGGCGCGAGGTGCGGTAGGTGATCTCGTACAGGTGCCTGCCGGGCGGCAGCAGCACGGCGGCGTTGCCGATGCGGATGCGCTCGCCGTTGGCATACGGCGTCACCGACCACATCTCGGTGGCGCCGTTACGGCTCACGGCGACGACCTGGAAGGGCACCCTGACGCGCGCGCCGGTGCGGTCGCGGTAATCGGTGGGGAAATCGCGCAGGATGCCGCGCTTGATTTCGCGGCCTTCCACCTGCACCTCGATGCGCTCGGTGATCGCCAGCGATCCGTCGGCGCCGATGCGGATGTCGCTGTGGAAGTCGAGCACACGCTCCTGCGCCGCCGCCGGCGCCGCGGCAACGAGCAGGGCAAGAAGCAGGCGCCTCACAGGGCCACCTTCACAGCGGCGCGCTCGTCGGTCTCGAAGAAGGGGAGCGGCTGGAAGCCGAAGAGGCGCGCCACGATCACGTCGGGAAAGCTCTCCAGGCGCGTGACGTACTGCTTGACCGCCCCGTTGTAGAAGCGGCGCGCGTACTGCAGGTGATCCTCGACCTCGACCAGCTTCGCCGACAGGTCGCGGAAATTGGCGTCGGCTTTGAGCTGCGGGTAGTTCTCCTGCAGGAGCACCAATTGCTGCAGCCGCTCTCCGAGCTGGCGCTCGAGCGCGAAGCGCGCCGCGCCGCCCTGGGCCGCGAGCGCGCTGCCGCGCAGCTCGGTCACCGTGCTGAGCAGCGCCTTTTCGTAGCCCGCGTAGCCCTTCACCGCCTCCACCAGCTGCGGCACCAGGTCGGCGCGGCGCTTCAACTGCACGTCGATGTCGGCATAGCCCTGGCGCGCCTGGTTGCGCTCGGCGATCAGGCGGTTGTAGAGAGCGATCCCCGCGACCAGCAGCAGCGCCAGCGCCGCGAATGCGAACCACATCTCAGCTACCCCGCTGCGCCACGATGAACAGGCGCCGGAACGGAAAAAGTGTACGGCCATCTGCCTGCGGCGGATACCGGGCGGCGACGCGCTTGCGGTAGTCGGCCTCGAATTCGGCCTGCTCCGGCCCGTCGAGCCGCTCGAGGAACTGCCTGAGCCAGGTACCCTTGGTGTACTCGGCGACCGGGTTCTCGCCGCGGAGCACCTGCAGGTACTCGGTCTCCCAGATTTCGAGGCGCGCGGCGCCGCCCTCGAGCATGCGCCAGTACTCACCCGGCGCGGCCACCGGCTCGCGGCGCAGGATGGGCTCCAGCTTCGCGCGCCAGGGCCCCCGCTCGATCGCTTCCACGATCGTGGTGTGCGAGGGCGCGTTGAAATTGCGCGGCATCTGGATGGCGAGGAAGCCACCGGGCTTCACCGCTGCGAACAACCCGGGTATCAGCCGGTCGTGGCCGTCCAGCCAGTGCAGCGCGGCGTTGCTGTAGAGCACGTCCACCGGCGCGGCCGGACGCCAGCGCGCGATGTCGCCCTGCACGAAATCCGCCTGCGGGAATTCGGCGCGCGCCCTGGCCAGCATCTCGGGCGAGCTGTCCACGCCCGTGAGCTTCGCTTGCGGCCAGCGCGCGAGGATCAGCGGCGCGAGGTTGCCCGCGCCGCAGCCCAGGTCCAACACCGTGGCCGGGGACTGCGCCGCGATGCGCGAGAGCAGGTCCACCGCCGGGCGCATGCGCTCGCCGGCGAATTTCAGGTACTGGGCGGGATCCCAGCTCATGTGCTGACGCGGTTCCTGCCGCCCTTCTTCGCGCGGTACAGCGCCTCGTCGGCGGCCTTCAGCACCTGTGGGGGCGGCTGGCGCTCGACTTGCGGCTCGGCGGCGCCGATCGAGATCGTCACCGAGAGCAACTTCATGGGCGCGGTGTCGCCGCGGCGGCGGATGCCCGCCTCCTGCTGGCGCGGGCGCTCTTCGCCGCGCACCGCCATCCTGTAACGCTCGATCGAGCCGCGCGTGCGCTCCAGGTAGGTCAGCGCCTCCTTCAGCGTCTTGTCGCGGAACAGCACGCTGAACTCCTCGCCGCCGTAGCGGAAGGCTTCGCCGCCGCCGCCCACCTCCGCCAGGCGCGCGGCGACCAGCTTGAGCACCTGGTCGCCGATGTCGTGGCCGTGCGTGTCGTTGAAGCCCTTGAAGTGGTCCACGTCCGCCATGGCGATGACGTAGTGCGGGCCCAGGGCCCGCAGTGCTTCCTCCAGCGCGCGCCGCCCGGGGAGCCCGGTGAGTTCGTCGCGAAAGGCCAGGCGGTGCGACTCCTGCACGAAGGCCACCAGCACGATGGCGCCGGCCGCCGTCATGAAGGCGCCGAACACGCTCGCCGACACGGCCCATTCGGCGGCGATGAAGAACGCGGCGAGCGCCGAGGCGAGCCCGATGTCGAGCGGCGTGTGCTTGGGCCAGGCGCGCCACGCCGCGGCGACGAAAGCCGCGGTGAAGATCAGCCTGCCGGCGAGCGGCGTGGGCGGCGAGCGGAACAGCCAGTGTTCGAGCAGTCCCTGCCAGGCGAGGCCCGAGAGCTCGCTCCTGCCCGCGGCAGCGATCCACAGGATCAGCAGCGCCTCGAAGCCGAGCAGCACCAGCCAGCGGTAGCTGCCGTAGTAGAGCACCCCGCGCTCGGGCAGCGCCATGGCGGCGAGCGCGTTCAGCGGCACCAGCACCACGAGCGCGGTGTACACGGCCTTCGCCGCGAAACCGCCGAGGCCCTGCGCGTAGTGGTAGCCGGCGTAGGCGGCGAGCAGCGACGAGAGCAGGATCAGCGCGCGCCCGCGGTTGAAGCGCAGCGCGAATAGCACCCCCAGCGCGAGCATCACGTAGGGGCCGAGGCTGCGCAGGCCGGCGAGGGAAGCGGGCAGCCCCGGACCCAGCCACACCGTCAGCGCGGCGAGGAGCAGGATCGCCGCGGGCGCGAGGACCGGCCTGAGCTCGCTAGGAACCAAGACGGTCCGGCCTGAATCCCACGTCGCAGACTTTTCCACGTTGCGCGCGCTTGCCCAGGTACCCGGCCAGCATCTTCGCGTCCATCGTTTCGATGGCGCGGTTCTTGCGCTTGATGCCCGAGACGACGAGCGCCTTCCCGTCGGTGAGCGCCACCGTGGCGAGCGCCACCTTCTCCGGCAGCGCGATGAGCTGCACGCCGACGCCGCCGTTGGGGCGCACCGGGACTTCATCCAGCGCGAACACGAGCAGCCGGGCGTCGGAGGACAGCGCCGCGACGAACTTGCCTGCGCCGACCGGCGCGGGTACCCGGGCGCGCGCACCCTCCGACACGCTCATGAAGTCCTTGCCCTGCTTGGTCTTCGACACCAGGTCGCCGAGCTTGCAGAGGAAGCCCAGGCCGGCGCTGGAGTTCATCAGCAGCTGCTGCTCCGCATCGCCCGTGCCCATCCACACGATGTCGTCCGACGACGAATTGACCACCGTGTTCACCGGCGAGCCGTCGCCGCGGCCGGCCGGGATGCCGGCGGCGTCCAGCGTGAAGGTCTTGCCCGAGGCCGCGAGCACGATCACCGGGTCGGTGGTCTTGCATTCGAGCGCCTGCAGCAGGCCGTCGCCGTCCTTGAAGGTGAGCGTGGCAAGGTCGAGGCCGTGCCCGGTGCGCGCGCGGATCCAGCCCTTCTGCGACAGCACCACCGTGATCGGCTCCTCCACCACCGTGCGCTCGATCTGCGCGCGCTCCGCCGTCTTGATCAGCGTGCGGCGCGCGTCGCCATAGAGCTTGGCGTCCGCGTCGAGCTCCTGCACCACAAGCTTCTTCAATTGCTTCTCGTCGCCGAGGATCTGCTTCAGGCCCTTCCTCTCCGCCTCCAGGGTCTTCCTCTCGTCGTTCAGCTTGACGCCGTCGAGTTTGGTGAGCTGGCCGAGGCGGATGTTGGCGATGTCCTCGGCCTGGCGCTCGGTGAATTTCCACCTGGCCATCATCTTCGCTTTGGCGTCGGCTTGGTCCTCGGCGGCGCGGATGAGCTTGATGATCTCGTCGATGCGCGCGTAGGCCAGCAGCCGCCCGAGCACGATGTGCAGGCGCTCCTCGCACTTGTCCAGGCGGTGCTGCGTGCGGCGGCGCACCGTCTGCAATCGCCACCCGCCCCACTCGCGCAGGACCTCGACGATGCCTTTGGTCTCGGGCAGGCCGTCCAGGCCGAGCCAGGTCATGTTCAGTGCGTAGCGCGTCTCGAGGCTGGTGTTGACCATCAGCGCCGCCACGGTCTCTTCCGCGTTCTGGCGCGAGCTGCGCGGCTCGATCACCAGGCGCAGCTTGGACTTGCGATCCGATTCGTCGCGCACCGCCTCGACCTGGTCGAGCACGAACTGCTTGAGGCGCTTTTGCTCCTGGCTGACTTCCTTCTTTCCCACGGAGGGCCTGGGATTGACCAGAGCTTCGATTTCCTCCAGCACCTGGCGGCAGGAAACGCCGTGCGGCAGCTCGGTGACCACGATGCGCCACTGGCCGCGCGCGAGCGGCTCGACGTTCCAGCGCGCGCGCATGGCGATCGAGCCCCTGCCGGTCTCGTAGGCCTGCCTGATTTCCTCCGCGGGCGAAATGATCTGCGCGCCGCCGGGGAAATCCGGCCCCGGCATGATTTCGAGGAGATCCGCGACCTTGGCGCGCGGGTGCTTGATGACGTAGGCGGCTGCGGCGGCGACTTCCTTCAGGTTGTGCGAGGGAATGCGCGTGGAGAAGCCCACCGGGATGCCGAAGGAGCCGTTCAGCAGGCCGAAGGGCACCCGCGCCGGCAGCAGCACCGGCTCGTCGAACTTGCCGTCGTAGTTCTTGATGAAATCGACCGTGCCCTCGCCGATCTCGGCGAGCATCATCTCGGCGTAGCGCGAGAGCTTCGCCTCGGTGTAGCGGTAGGCCGCGGCCGAGTCGCCGTCGCGGCTGCCGAAGTTTCCCTGGCCGTCGATCAGCGGGTAGCGCATGGAAAAAGGCTGCGCGAGGTGCACCAGCGCCTCGTAGGTCGAGGAGTCGCCGTGCGGGTGGTACTTGCCGAGCACCTCGCCGACGTAGCGCGCGCACTTGGCAAATCCCTGCGTGCTGGCATCGCCCATCGCATACAGGATGCGGCGCTGCACCGGCTTGAGGCCGTCGGCGATCTCGGGCAGCGCCCTCGACTTGACGGTGGAGACCGCGTAGCCGAGGTAGGCCTGCGAGGCGTGGCGCTCGATCGGTGCGGCGTCGTCGCCGTTCTCGGGCGTGAAGAGGTCCGGCGTGCGCGTATCCATGGTCACCTGAAGAGGTCGAGTTGTTTGTCAGCCACCGCCACCGCGAGCTCGACGGCCTGCTTCGCCTTGTCGAGGTCGTCGCTCGCGCCCACCCTGCCCGAGGCCTCCCAGGTGTAGCGGCCCTCGCCGGCGAGCGTTACTTTTCCCAGCTTCTGCTTCCCCTGCCAGAGCACGTGGCCCTTGTAGGCCCGCTCCCAGACTGGCTTGGGCTTTTTCTTAGACATCGGCCTCTACAGTCTTCCAGTGCTCTCGCATCCAGTTGCGCCGGCCTTCGGCTTCGCCGGAGTCCATCAGCAGCTCGAAGGTGGCGCGCGCCTTCTGCAATTGTCTGGCGTCGAGCTGCATGCGCACCAGGCGCCGCGTGTCCGGGTTCATGGTGGTTTCCCAGAGCTGCTCGGGGCTCATCTCGCCCAGGCCCTTGAAACGCGAGATTTCCCACGAGCCTTCCTTCACCTTGTCTTTCTTCAGCGCGGCGAGCGTCTCTTCCAGCTCGTCGTCGTCCAGGCAGTACGCGCGCCGTGCCGGCTTGCCCTTGCCCTGCGCCGGGATCTCGACCTTGAATAACGGCGGCTGCGCGACATAGACGTGCCCTGCCTCGACCAGTTTCGGCGCGTGCATGAAGAAGAAAGTGAGCAGCAGCGCCTGGATGTGCCCGCCGTCCACGTCGGCGTCGGTCATCAGGATCACCTTGCCGTAGCGCAATCCCGTCAGGTCGGGGGACTCTTCGGGGCCGTGCGGGTCCACGCCGATGGCGGTGGCGATCGCCTGCAGCTCCTTGTTGGCGAGCACGGTGCGTGAATCCTTGGACATGGTGTTGAGCACCTTGCCGCGCAGGGGCAGGATCGCCTGTGACTCCTTGTCGCGCGCCTCCTTCGCCGAGCCGCCCGCCGAGTCGCCCTCGACGAGGAACAGCTCGTTGCGCGTCACGTCGCCGGAGGCGCAGTCCACGAGTTTCCCGGGCAGCGTGGCGATGCCGGAAGACTTCTTCCTCTCGACCTTCTTGCCCTTGGCGAGGCGCGCAAGCGCCTGCTCGATGGCGAGCTCGGCGATCTTCCTGCCCTCCTCGGGATGCTCGTTCAGCCACAACTCGAAAGCGTCCTTGACGCACAGTTCCATCAGCTTCGCCGCGTGCCGCGTGGTGAGCTTTTCCTTGGTCTGGCCGTGGAACTGGGTGCGCACGATGCGCGCGGAGAGCGTGAAGCAGGCGCGCGCCCATACGTCCTCCGCGATCAGCTTCACGCCCTTGGGCGCGAGCGCGCGCGCGTCCATGAAGGCGTTGATCGCGTCGTAGATGCCGGCGCGGAAACCCGCTTCGTGCGTGCCGCCCGAGCGCGTCGGGATCAGGTTCACGTGGCTGTCGGCGAAGATCTCGCCCTCGGCCACCCAGCCGATGGCCCAGGCCGCGCCCTCGCCCGGCTCGATTTCCGGGACATTGCTCTCCGTGAAGTGGCGCTCGCCGGCAAACAGCGGCGCCACCAGCTCGCGCCCGGCGAGCATGAACTCGAAGTACTGCGCCATGCCGCGCTCGTACTTCCAGCTCTTCTTCTCCTTGCCTTCGACCTCGAGCACCGTGCTCAGCCCGGGCAGCAGGTAGGCCTTGGAGCGCACCAGGTGCTCGAGTTCCGCGAGCGGGATATTGGGCGAGTCGAAGTATTTCGGGTCGGGCCACATGCGCACCACGGTGCCCGTGCGCTTGTCCTTGATCTTCTCGGACCTGAGCTTGTTTTTCAGCTCGCCGCCCTCGAAGGCGATGGCGTGCTTGCCGCCGTCGCGGTAGACGATGACCTCGAGACGCCGGGATAGCGCGTTCGACACCGCCACGCCCACGCCGTGCAGGCCGCCGGAGATGTGGTACACGCCCTCGCCCGACTTGGCGAACTTGCCGCCCGCGTGCAGCATGCCGAAGGCGACTTCCACCGCCGGCTTCTTCTCCTCCGCGTGCATGTCTACCGGGATGCCGCGGCCCTCGTCCTCGACCTCTACCGAGCCGTCCTTGCGCACGCGCACGGTGATTTTCTTGCCGAAGCCGGCGAGCGCCTCGTCCACCGCGTTGTCGATGGCCTCCTGCACGATGTGCAGCGGGTGCACGGTGTGCGTGTACATGCCCGGCATGCGGCGCACGGGCTCGAGGCCCTTGAGGGCCTGGATGGAGGAAGCGTCGTAGACCTGTTTGGCCATGTATCTAGTGGGTTGGTAAATTTCAAACCCTAGATATTGTAGTCCTGTGCCGCAGCGGCACAAATCACACAGAGACCAGAACTACCGGGGAAGGGGCGTCGCTGAGTCTGCAACAAGGCGCGCGTCAGACCGCCCGCGCCTCCTCGAGATCGTACTCGGCCTGCAAGCTCATCCAGAATTGCTCCGAGGTCTTGCATCGCCTCGCCAGGCGGATCGCCGTTTCGGCGGTGATGCCGCGCTTGCCTAGTACGATTTCGTTGATGCGGCGAGGCGAATTCTAGACCCGCAGATTCAAGTCGTAGCGAATTTCTTGATCCGACCCCAGTCCACCAGCTTCGACAGGTCCGCCTCCGGCGGCAATTCGATCGTCCCGCCGCGGATCTCCGGCACCAGCGTGCTTACCTGCTGCGTCATGGTGAGGAAGAAGGTCTGCTCCGCCGCCATCGTCCCGGGCTGCTGCAGGTTGACCAGCGTCCCCAGCGCGCTTTCGGCGTAGATGCCCACCGCGGTCTTCGCGCCGCGCAAGCTGGCCATCGCCGCGATCGCGCGGGTCTCGGCAAGTCCCACGCGGCCGGGCTTGGTGGACAACGCCTTTGCGCCGCACTCGAGGAAGAGCGCCGCGTCCTCCTTCGAGGCGCAACTCCGGTCCACCAGGATCGGGATCGGGCTGGCCTTCTGCAGCGCCTCGAAGTGCGCGTCGGGCTGCAGGGTGCAAGGATCCTCCGCCACCGTGACGCCCGCGCCCGCGAGCGCCTGCACGTAGTCGATCGCCTCGGCGCGCGCATAGGCGCTGTTCGCGTCCACGTACAGCTCCACCCCGCGCCCGACCGCAGACCGGATCTCCGCCAGCGCCCTCAGGTCCACGTCCACTCCCTGCCCGCCCTTCACCTTCAGCGTGCGAAAGCCGTATTTCGCGCACACCTCGGCGGACTCGGCGGCCATGCGCGAAGGCCTTTGCCGCGTCACGGTCCACGCCACGTCGCGCGAGCGTTCCGCGTCCCACAACTTCCACAATGGCTCGCGCGCGATCGCCGCGCGCAGCGTCCAGCACGCGCTCTCGATCATGCCCTTGGCGAGGCGGTTTTCCGGGATGCCGGCGAAGGCCTGCGCCACGATCTTTTCGTCGGTGAGGTCCACCTCGCGCAGGCGCGGGATGAGGATATCCTCGAAGGCGGCGGCGAGCGACCTGGGCGACACGCCGCTCCAGGTATCTTTCAGGGTGCCCTCGGCAATTCCGCCGCAGCCGTTGGCCTCGAGCTTGAGCAGCGCGAACAGGCCCGAGTCCTCGCGCGCGTTGGCCCACACCACCTCCCGCGCGTACGGCAGGCGGTAGAAGTGCAGCGACCAGCGCTCCAGCTTCATCTGAGCTGGTGGCGCAGCGGCTCGCCGCGCGCGAGGCGATCGAGATTCTCCGCGATCTCGCTCCAGCGCCGCTCCACCATGCCGGTGGTCCACGCCGCGGTATGCGGCGTCATCCAGACGTTGTCGAGCTCGTGGAACGGGTGCTTCGAGGGTGCGAGGCTCAGGTTGTCCTTGCTCGGGTAGGCGTTCCAGACATCCAGCGTAGCGCCGCGGATGCGCTTTTCCTTCAGCGCCGCGTAAAGCGCGTCCTCTTCGACGATGGGTCCGCGCCCGACGTTGATGAGCACGGCCGAGGGTTTCATCTTCGCCAGGCGCCGCGCATCGATGAGCCGCTCGGTCTGCGGCGCGAGCGCGGCGGCGATCACCACGAAATCGCACTCGGCGAGGAATTCCTCGATCCTCTCCAGGGGATACTGCCGCTCCACGTGCGCCACCTCGCGCAGCGTGCGGTTGCAGCCGAGCACGCGTGTGCCGAAGCCCCTGGCGCGCTGCGCCACGGCCCGGCCGATGCTGCCCAGGCCAAGGATGCCCACCGTCTTGCCGTGGAGTTCCTCGTTGATCGGCCCGTTGACGCGCCCGCTGTAGCGCCAGCTGCGCTCGGTGCGGAAGCTGTTGTGCGCCGGGACGAAATGCACGTGGCACCAGAGCAGGAGCGCGAGCATCACGTACTCCGCGGTGCCCTCGGCGTGGCCGTAGCAGTTGCACACGCGCACGCCTGCCGGCACGGCGGAGAAATCGATCAAGTCCACGCCGGTGCCGGGGGACTGGATGAGCATGAGCTTCGGCGCGGGCGGCAAGCTCGCGTTCCAGTGCATCGAGATGAATACCTGCGCATCGGCGAGTGCGCGCGCCAGGTCCTCCCGCGCATCGCTCTCGAGGAAGCGTGCCGCGGTCCAGGGCGTTTTCACTTTGGCGAGAAGCGTATCGGTGAGGTGGTGGATGAGCGATCCGTAGAACACGACTTTCATGCGTGCTATCGTGCCTGCGGGGAGAAGATCGGGCAATGGCAATCCAGGTGGAGGTCGCCGCGCCGGGCGCGGACCGGCTCGGCGAATGCCCGCTGTGGGACGAGCGCGAGGCGATGCTCTGGTGGGTGGACAGCCGCTGGCCGGCGGTGAAGCGGCTCGATCCGGCCAGCGGCGCGGTGATGATGCTGGTGCTGCCCGAGGTGGTGGGCAGTATCGCGTTTCGCGAGCGGGGCGGGCTGATCGCCGCGACGAAGAGCGGAATCCATTTCCTCGATGCGGCGGGCGGCGCGCTCGCGCGGGCGGCGAATCCCGAGGCGCGGCTGCCGGAGAACCGCTTCAACGACGGGCGCTGCGACCGCGCCGGCCGCTTCTGGGTGGGCACCATGAGCGACGTGAAGCGCGATCCGGTGGGGTCGCTCTACCGCGTCGACACGGATTTCACATGCATCAAGCTCAGGAATGGGATCATCATCCCCAACAGCCTCGCCTTCAGCCCCGAGGGCCGCACGATGTACTTCGCCGACACCAACAGGCACACGATCTGGTCCTGGGATTACCACCTGGCGAGCGGCGCGGCGACGAACGAGCGCGTGTTCGCCGACACCGGCAGCGGGCGCCCGGACGGCTCCTGCGTGGATGCCGAGGGCTGCCTGTGGAACGCGGAGTACGGCGCGTGGCGCCTGGTGCGCTACACGCCCCGGGGCAAGGTGGACCGCGTGGTCGCGCTGCCGGTGGCGAATCCCACCTGCTGCTGCTTCGGCGGTGAAGACCTCGACACGCTGTACGTCACCACGGCGACGCAGCGATTGACGCCCGAAGAGCTCGCGCAGCAGCCGCTCGCCGGGAGCCTGCTCGCGCTGCGGCCGGGCGTGAAGGGCCTCGCCGAATCGCGCTTTGCGGGATAAAAATCGGGGTCAGAGCCCGATTTCCTGGAGGTATTTCCTCACTCCCGGATGGATGAGTTCCGGCTGCGGGGCGGCGGTGCGCGTGTTGGCCATCGTCGTCTCGCGCGCCTGCGCAAGGCGCGCGGCGAACGGCGCCTCGGCCCGGTGGACGGCGCGCGCGAGCGCGTAGGCGACTTGCTCCGGCAGCTCCGGCTTGGCCAGCACGAAGCTCCAGGAACCCACCGTATCCAGCGGCGCATCCTGCCCGGGGTAGCTGCCCGCAGGCATGGTGAGCGCTTTGAGCGCGCGGTTCCCCGCCAGGATCTGCCGGATCTCGCCTGCGTTGGGCGCGACGAAGCGCCCGCCCGCCTTGGCCACCGCCGCAAATCCCGGCCAGCCGATGCCCGCGCCCCACAACGCGGCGGCGCGGCCCTCCAGCACCATCGCCGGGCCGTCGGCGGCCTTGTCGAGAAAGATCGGCTGCACTTCGACGCCGAGGACCTCGAGCACGCCGCGTCCCATCACCGTGAGGCCCGAGCCCTGCGTGCCGAGCACCACCGGCAAGCCCTTCAAGTTGGCGATGGCGCGCACCGGGCTGTCGCCGCGCACCACGAACATGCCGGGCGAGGAGTACATCGCCACGACGATGCGCAGCCCGGTGCCGGGTTTGGCCAGCGTCGCGCTCGCGATCTCGCCGGCCACGAGGCCGAGATCGAGCTGGTTGGCCTCGAGCAGGGGCACGTTCTCCGCGCTGCCCTTGGTGTTCCTGGTCTGGAGGGCGAGCTTCGGATCCTGCGCGTTCACCATGTCCGCGAACGCATCGCCATAGACCGGAAATCCTCCGCCGGGGGTAGCGGTACCCAGAATCAGGGTCACAAGCAGCGCGCTCACTGCACGTACGCCGGCGCCTTGGGAATCGTCTTGCTCTGCTCCGGATCGTGGTTGATCCAGAGCTTCGCCCCGGTGCGCGCCATCAACTGCTCGACCATCTGCATCGACAGCGCGCTCTGGTCGGCATTGAAGTTGAGCGGCGGCACGCGCTTCGCGTTCCAGTTCCCCGCAAAGTGCACGACGTCCCCCGAGAGCACCAGCGGCCCGGTCTGCGCCAGGCGCACCAACAGCACCTGGTGGCCGATGGTGTGCCCGGGCGCGGACTTGATCACGACCGAGCCATCGCCGAAGACGTCATGGTCGCCTGCGAGCTTGACCACGCGGCTGTCGCGCAGCCGGGCGTAGTTGGCGGCCATGAAGCCGTACTTCTGCGGCTCCGGCCCGAACGCCGCGTCGTATTCCACGGCCTGGATGTACAGCGTCGAGGAAGCAAACAGGTTGGCGTTGCCGCAGTGGTCGCCGTGCATGTGCGACATCGCGAGGTGCTGGATGTCGGCCGGCGCGACGCCGATCTGCTTCAGCGACTCGGCCAGCGGCTTGCGCATGAACTGCACCAGCAGGCCGCCGAACACCGAATTGCCGTTCGGCAGCGCGGCGAATGAATCCGAGTTGCCCGTGTCCCAGAGCATCCAGCCCTTGGCGTGCCTGATCAGGTAGCAGTGGTTGAGGAACACCGCGCCCTTGCCGGCGTCCGCCGGCGCCCAGCGCGCGAGGTCCTTCACGTGGTTCTCGCCGCAACTGATGACGTACATGCGCTCGACCGTCGCGGGGCGATCCGGCAGCGAGGCGCAGCCCTGCAGCAGCAAGACCAGGCAGAGGAGTTTTTTCATGGTCATCCCAGGGTAGGCATGTTGAGTCCCGGCGCGGGCGTGTCCTGGTGCGGCCAGCGCGTGGTGATGACCTTCGTGCGGGTGTAGAACTTGACGCCCTCCACCCCGTGCACGTGCAGGTCGCCGAAAAGGGAATTCTTCCAGCCGCCGAAGGAGTAGAAGGCCACCGGCACGGGGATCGGCACGTTGATGCCGACCATGCCGACCTGCACCTCGTTTTCGAAGCGCCGCGCTGCGCCGCCCGACTCGGTGAAGATCGCCGTGCCGTTGGCGTAGGGATTCCGGTTGATGAGCGCGATCGCTTCCTCCAGCGTCTGCACGCGCACCACCGACAGCACCGGCCCGAAGATCTCGTCGCGGTAGATGCTCATCTCGGGCTTCACGTGGTCAAAGAGCGAAGTGCCGAGGAAGAAGCCTTCCTTTACCGGCGGGATGCTGCCGTCCAGCACGGCCTTCGCTCCTTCGGTCTTTCCCTTGCCGATGTAGGCAGCCACCTTGTCGCGATGCTGCGCGGTGACGAGCGGCCCCATCTCCACGCCCTCCGCATTGCCCGGCCCGATCCTGATCGCCTTCGCCTTCTTCGCCAGCAGCTTCACCAGCGGATCCGCCGCTGCGCCCACCGCGACCACCGCGGAGATCGCCATGCAGCGCTCGCCCGCCGAGCCGTAGGCGGCGCCGATCAGCGCGTCCGCGGCGAATTCCAGGTCGGCGTCCGGCAGCACCACGGCGTGGTTCTTCGCCCCGCCGAGCGCCTGCACCCGCTTGCCGTGCTTCGCGCAGGTCTCATAGATGTATCTGGCGATCGGCGTGGAGCCCACGAAGCTCACCGCCGAGATCCCCGGATGCGCGAGGATCGCATCCACCGCCGCTTTGTCGCCGTGCACCACGTTGAACACGCCGTCCGGCAGCCCCGCCTCCTGGAACAGTTGCGCCATGCGGATCGAGGCCGATGGCACCTTCTCCGAGGGTTTCAGGATGAACGTGTTGCCGCAGGCGATCGCCATCGGGAACATCCACAGCGGCACCATCGCCGGGAAATTGAAAGGCGTGATGCCTGCGCACACCCCCACCGGCTGGCGCACCGTGTGCGTGTCAACCGCGGTACCGACGTTCTCCGAGTACTCCCCCTTCAACAACTGCGGGATGCCGCAGGCGAACTCCACCACCTCGATGCCGCGTTGCACCGAGCCCAATGCGTCGGGCAGCGTCTTGCCGTGCTCTTCCGTGATCAGGCGCGCGATATCCTTCTGGTTCGCCTGCATCAGCTGCAGATATTTCTGCAGCACGCGCGCCCGGCGCAGGATCGAGGTATCGCGCCATTCGGGATACGCCGCGCTCGCCGCCTTCACCGCCGCGTCGATCGCTGTTGCGTCGCAGTAGGGCACGCGCTTGGTTACCTGGCCGGTGGCGGGGTTGTAAACCTCGCCCATCCGGCCGGCAGGCACCACTGGTTTTCCGGCGATCCAGCAGGGAACGGGTTCGAGTCTCAGTTCAGCGGGCTTGTTCATTGGCAAACTCCTGCGCGGGCGATAAATTCTACGCCGATATACTCGACACTTGACCGCGCCGCTGATCCCCGCCCGCCTCGCCTTCGCCGCCGACGGCACTCCGTACTCGGAGCAGTACGGCGACGTGTACCACAGCGCCGAGGGCGGCGCGGCGCAGGCGCGCCACGTGTTCCTCGGCGGCAACGGCCTGCCCGCGCGCTGGGGCGGCGCGCGCCGTTTCACGCTGCTGGAAACCGGCTTCGGCCTCGGCCTGTCGTTCCTTGCCACCTGGCAGGCCTGGCGCGAGGACGCGCGGCGCTGCGCGCGCCTGCACTACGTCGCCGTGGAAAAGCATCCGTTCTCGGCGCAGGACCTCGCCGTGCTGCACGCGCCGCACGCCGAGTTCGCGCCGCTCGCCGAGGAGCTGCGCAGCGCTTGGCCGACGCCGGTGCCGGGCATGCACCGCCTCGAATTCGAGGACGGGCGCGTGGTGCTCACGCTCGCCTTCGGCGACGCGGGGGAGCTGCTGCCGCAGTTGCGCCTCGCCGCGAACGCCATCTACCTGGACGGCTTCGCGCCGGCGAAGAACCCGGACATGTGGTCGCCCGCGCTGCTCAGGGCGGTGGCGCGACTGGCCGCGCCC
>Ga0137436_1000302_pt1 | contig 15419 bp, 7 predicted proteins | sample EasRivERMGT119_2_FD_102328 | JGI IMG/M metagenome (GOLD analysis project Ga0137436, IMG submission 102328) | Soil microbial communities from meander-bound floodplain in the East River, Colorado, USA - East River MetaG ERMGT119_2 | ecosystem: Environmental > Terrestrial > Soil > Floodplain ...
GGCCGGCCAGGTGATCGAGCTGCACACCACCGAGCCGGTCTACGCCGGCAACGACCTGATCGTCACCGGCAACGGCAACGACGTGGTGCTGGGCGGCGAGGGCGCCGACACGATCCGCAGCGGCGTCGAAGGCAGCTTCGACAACGGCGACGTGCGCGTCATCAGCATCAACTTCGGCTCCGAGGTCGGCGAAGGCGCGGTCACCGGCACGGCGGGCGCGGTGCAGGCCGGCAACTGGAACAACCTCGCCAGCGGCCTGGCGCACTGGGGCAACGATCCCGACAGCTTCGCCAATCTGCTGTTCAGCAACGGCAGCGTTGCGAGCGGCGTGTCGATCACCTGGGGCGAGGACCTCGACTCCTCGTGGAGCTCGCATGCCGCCGACGTCGAGGACCACGACCAGCTCGACGCGGATACGCAGAACGCGCGGCTGTTCGAGGGCTACCTGAGCGCCGGCTACAACGACACGCTCGGCGTGAACATTAGTGGCCTGGCGGGGCTCGGCGCCTACGACGTGTATGCGTACATCGACGCCGACGACCACCAGTCCCACGGCGACGATACGGTGCGCCGCATCCGCGCCGGCACCACGACCTACTACCTGAGCGACGCCGACGGCAGCACCTTCGCCGGCGAGTTCGTCGACGGCTCGCTCAGCGGCACCGGCAACTACGTGGTGTTCCGCAACGTCACCGGCAACACCTTCTCGCTGCGCATCGACGACGTGTCGGGCTGCCAGCACCACGACCATGACCATCCGGCGCTGAGCGGCATCCAGATCGTCAGCGGCGCGGCGAAGAGCAGCGTGGTGATCGGCGGCGACGTCGACGAGGACGTAGTGGTGGGCGACAGCGGCCGCGTGCGCATCCACCAGGGCAGGATCGTCGAGGTCGAGACCACGCTGCCCGCCAACGTGGCCGCCGGCGTCGACGCGGACAGCATCTCCACCGGCGACGGGCGCGACCTGGTGCTCGGCGGCAACGGCGGCGACACGATCAACGCCGGCGCCGGCGACGACATCGTGATCGGCGACAACGCGCTCGTCACGCTGTTCCAGGGCCGCGTCGCCGGCCTCGCGCACGATCAGGACGACGGCTGGCAGCTCAACGACTTCCACCGCGGCCATGGCGACGACGACCATCCCGGCGATGACGAGCACGACCACTACGCCGACGGGCACGACCACGACTACGACGACTACTACTGGTCGCACTCGTATTGGCACGACTGGTACGGCCACGACCACTGCGACCACGGCTTCGACGCCTACGACATCCTGGGCATCAAGCTGCTCGGCGCGACGATCGGCGGCAACGACAGCATCGAGGGCGGCGCCGACGACGACCTGATGTACGGCCAGTTCGGCGACGACAGCTTCGTGTTCTCTGGCAGCCAGCTCGGCGACGACCGCGTGATCGAGGCGGGCGACAGCCAGTACGGCCTGCCGAACGACCTGCACGACCGCCTCGACTTCAGCGGCTACAGCCAGGCGATCGAGATCGACCTCGCGACCAGCGGCAAGCAGCTGGTCGCCGCCGGCACCGAGCTCACGCTGTGGTCGTCGAGCGCGATCGAGGGCGTGATCGGCAGCGCCTTCGGCGACGAGATCGACGGCAACGAGCGCGTCAACTACCTCTACGGCCGCGCCGGCAACGACGAGATCGACGGCCAGGACGGCGACGACCAGCTGTTCGGCGAGGACGGCGACGACAAGCTCTACGGCGGCGACGGCGAGGACACGCTGCACGGCGACGCCGGCGCCGACCAGCTGTTCGGCGAGGACGGCGACGACCGGCTCGACGGCGGCGCGGGCAACGACAAGTTCGACGGCGGCAGCGGATCCGACCTGCTGATCTTCCCCGGCGCGCTGAGCGGCGTCACGGTGACCTTCACCGCGGCGGGCAAGGGCGCCGCCACCGACGGCCAGGGCGGCAGCGACACGCTGGTGACGAGCATCGAGGGCGCCATCGGCACCGCCTTCGCCGACGTGCTCAAGGGCCACAACGGCAACGACCTGCTCTACGGCGAAGGCGGCGACGACCGGCTCGAGGGCGGCTTCGGCGACGACCAGCTCTACGGTGGCAACGGCAACGACCAGCTCTTCGGCGGCGACGATGACGACCTGCTCGTCGGCGGCCTGGGCAACGATACGATCGACGCCGGCAAGGACGACGACGTCGTGACTTGGGTCGAGGGCGAGGGCAACGACACCATCGAGATGGGCGACGGCAGCAACGACAAGCTCAAGCTGTTCACCGGGGCCGCGGCCGACACGATCACGCTGAGCGCGCCGGCGGCGAACAAGGTGACGATCACCGGCACCGCCTGGGTGCTGAACGTGACACGCGGCGACTACCTCGAGCTCGACACCGGCGCCGGCAACGACGTGGTCACGGTCGGCAACCTGGGCACCACCGATCTGAACGAGGTCCAGGTGCGCTTCGGCGACGGTGATGACCGGCTCGAGGGCGGCGCGACGGCGACCCGCCTCGAAGCCTACGGCGATGCCGGCGACGACCGCTTCGTCGGCGGCTCAGGCGACGACAGCTTCGACGGCGGCGCGGGCACGGACTGGGTCGACTACTCGACCACGACGGCGCGCGTGAAGGTCGACCTCGGCAACGGCTACGCGAGTGAAGACGGCCGCGGCAGCGCGGACGGCCTGTGCGCCATCGAGAACGTGAAGGGCAGCGCCTTCAATGACTACATCTGGGGCGACGCCGGCGCCAACATCCTCGAAGGCGGCGCGGGCAACGACGAGCTCTACGGCCGCGACGGCAACGACCAGCTCCTCGGCGGCGCGGGCAACGACAAGCTGCGCGGCGGCAACGGCGACGACGTGCTGGACGGCGGCGCCGGCAACGACGATCTCGACGGCGAGAGCGGCAACGACCTGCTCTCCGGCGGCGCCGGCAACGACTCGATCGAAGGCGCGAGCGGCACCGACTACCTCTGGTTCCCGGCAGCGACGGGCGGCGTGACCGTGTCGCTCAACAGCAGCGGCGCGGGCACGGCAAGCGACGGCCTGGGCGGCACCGACACGCTGCGCGGCGGCATCAACGGCGCGATCGGTACGCCGTTCGCCGACACCCTGAGCGGGAGCGGCGCCAGCTTCTACCATGACCCCAGCAACACCCCGGCCCCGGCCAACGCGCCTTGGTGGTGGGGCTGGTGGCGCTAACCCTTCCTTGCATTCCCTGACATTCGGCTGACCTGAAGGCTGGCCGCCCCCCGGCCAACCCGCTACGATAGCCCCCCCGGTGAGCCCGGGGTTTCTGGGGGGGTGGGCGTTGGCTGAGCAGGACGGAATCAGGTCGATCGCCGATGCCCGGCGTGGGGAGGAAGGGGAGCCGGAGGCTTTCGACTCGGCCCTGTGGGCGCGCCTCGGCCATGCCGCCGATTCGGTCGCCTTCAGCGCCGCCTGGCTCGACATCCAATGCCGCGCCTTCGAGCGCGTCGTCCGCGGCGTCGTAGTGCAGCGCAGCTCCGAGGCGGCCAGCTTCGCGCCGGTCGCGGTCTGGCCCGAAGGCATCCAGGGGCATCCCAAGCTGGCCCAGGTGGCCGAGGCCGCCCTGTCCACGCGCCGCGTCGCCGTGCAGGGCGCCAAGCGCGGCGGGCGCGAGCCGGTGTTCCTCGCGCATCCGGTGATCGTCGACGACCAGCTCTACGGCGCGGTCGCGCTCGAGGTCGAGGGGCGCAGCGACGCCGCGCTGCGCGAGCTGGTGGAGCGCCTGGGCTGGGGCATCGGCTGGCTGGAGGCGCTGGCGCGGCGCAAGACCTTCACCAGCAAGGCGCGCCTGGTGACGGTGCTCGAGCTGATCGCCACCTCGGTCAACCACGAGCGCTTCCAGGCCGCCGCCACCGCGGTGGCGACCGAGCTCGCCACCATGCTCGCCTGCGAGCGGGTGAGCATCGGCTTCATGAAGGGCCGCCACATCCACCTGCGCGCGCTGTCGCACAGCGCGCAGTTCGGCAAGAAGAGCAACCTGGCGCGCGCGCTCGAGGGCGCGATGGACGAGGCCGCCGACCAGCTCTCGACCGTGCTCTACCCGCCGCGCAAGGACGGGCCGTTCCAGGTGACGCGCGCGCATGCCGAGCTCGCCCGCGGCCACAGCGCCGCGCACGTCTGCACGATTCCCCTGACCGCCGGCGGCAAGGTGCTCGGCGCCCTGGTGCTCGAGCGCCCGGCGGGCGAGGAATTCGACGCCCGCACGGTCGAGCTGTGCGAGCACGCGGCGCTGCTCGTCGGCCCGCTGCTCGACGTCAAGCGCCGGGAGGACCGCTGGCTCGCCGAGAAGGCGCTCGACAGCCTCGCGCTGCACGGGCGCAACCTGGTCGGACCGCGGCATACGGCGCTAAAGCTCTGGGTCGGCGGCTTCGTGCTGGCGGCGCTGTTCCTCACCATCGTAAACGGCGACTACCAGATCACCGCGCACGCCGCGCTCGAGGGCACGGTGCAGCGCGCCATGGCCGCGGCGCTTCCCGGCTACGTCGCGGAAGCTCCCGCGCGCGCCGGCGACGTGGTGAGGAAGGGGCAGCTGCTCGCCGCGCTCGACGACCGCGACCTGCGCCTCGAGCGCCTTAAATGGGTGGGCCAGCGCTCGCAGCGCGCGAGCGAATACCGCGAGGCGCTGGCCGGCCAAAACCGCGCGCGCGCCGTGGTGATCGGCGCCCAGCTGGAGCAGGCCGACGCGCAGCTCGCGCTCATCGACGAGCAGCTGTCGCGCACCAGGATCATCGCCCCTTTCGACGCCATCGTGGTGAAGGGCGACCTGAGCCAGTCGCTCGGCGCGCCGGTCGAGCGCGGCAACGTGCTGTTCGAGCTCGCGCCGCTCGACGCCTACCGCGTGATCATGAAGGTCGACGAGCGCGACATCACGCAGATCAAGGTCGGGCAGGGCGGCAGCCTCGCGCTCTCCAGCATGCCGCACGACCCGCTGCCGATCGAGGTGGAGAAGATCACCCCGGTGTCGGCGGTCGAGGAAGGCCGCAACCTGTTCCGCGTCGAGGCGCGGGTGACCGGCGGGATCGACAAGCTGCGCCCGGGGATGGAAGGCATCGGCAAGATCCACGTCGAGCGGCGCAAGCTCGGCTGGATCTGGACCCACAAGATCGCGCACTGGGTGCGCATGTGGATCTGGTCCTGGTGGCCGTGAGGAATACCGCGGCGTGAGCGACGCGCTGTTCAGCCCTTCCTGGTATCGGGTGGCGGATCTCAAGCCGCGCATCCGCGCGCACGCCGTCATCCACCGCCACGCCTATCGCGGCAAGGTCTGGTTCGTGCTGCAGGACCAGGCCGCCGGGCGCTCGCACCGCTTTACGCCGGCCGCGCACCACTTCATCGGCCTGATGGACGGCAACCGCACGGTGCAGGAGATCTGGGACGCGGCGGGCAAGCAGCTCGGCGACGCCGCGCCGACGCAGGAGGAGGCGATCCGGCTGCTCGGCCAGCTGCACTCGGCCGACGCGCTGCTCTGCGACGTGCCGCCCGACAGCCAGGAGGTGTTCCGGCGCCACGAGCGGCACACGCGCGCCGAATGGCGCCGGCGCCTGTGGACGCCGCTCGCGCTGCGCTTCCCGCTGTGGGACCCGGACCGCTTCCTCGAGCGCACCATGCCCTACGTCGGCTGGCTGTTCGGCTGGATCGGCGCGGCTCTGTGGCTCGGCGTGGTCGGCACCGCCGCAGTGCTCACGGCGACGCACTGGACCGACCTCACCAAGGACGTGATCGACCGCCTGCTCGCGCCGCACAACCTGCTCCTGCTGTGGCTGGTATATCCGGCGGTCAAGGCGCTGCACGAGCTCGGCCACGCCTACGTCACCAAGAAGTTCGGCGGCGAAGTGCACGAGATCGGGGTCATGCTGCTGGTGCTGACGCCGGTGCCGTACGTCGACGCCACCGCGGCCTGGGGCTTCCGCGACAAGGGCCAGCGCATGCTGGTCGGCGCCGCGGGCATCGGCGTGGAGCTGTTCCTCGGCTCGCTCGCGCTGTTCGTCTGGCTGTCGGTGGAGGCGGGCGCGGTGCGCAGCATCGCCTACAACGTGCTGCTGATCAGCGGCATCTCGACGCTGCTGTTCAACGGCAACCCGCTGCTGCGCTTCGACGGCTACTACGTGCTCGCCGACGCGGTCGAGATCCCGAACCTCGGCACGCGCGCCAACCGCTACCTCGGCTACCTGTTCCAGCGCTACGCGCTCGGCGTGAAGGACGCCGAGTCGCCGGCGGAGAGCCTGGGCGAGCGGATGTGGATGGCCTGCTACGGCGCCGCCGCGTTCGTCTACCGCACCTTCATCATGTTCGTGATCATCGTATTCATCGCCGGCAAGTTCTTCATCGTCGGCGTGCTGCTCGCGCTGTGGGCGCTCGCCACGCAGGTGTTCGTGCCGGTAGGCAAGAGCGTCTCCTTCCTGGCGCGCAATCCCGGCCTGCGGCGCCAGCGCGGCCGCGCGGTCGGCAAGAGCGCGGCAATCGCGCTCGGCGTGCTGGTCCTGGTGTTCGCCGTGCCGGTGCCGAGCTGGACGCGCGCGGAGGGCGTGATCTGGGTGCCGGAAGAGGCGCAGGTGCGCGCCGGCACCGAGGGCTTCGTCGAGCGCGTGCTGGTGCCCGCCGACAGCGAGGTGAAGCGCGGCCAGCCGCTGATCGAGGCGCAGGACCCGTTCTTGCGCGCGCGCGTCAGGATCCTGGAAGCCCAGGTGCGCGAGCTCGCCGCGCAGTACGACGCCCTGCTCCAGCTCGACCGCGTGCAGGCGCTGATCGTGCGCGAGGAGCTGGCCTCGGTCGCCGCGAGCCTCGAGCGCTCGCGCGAGCGCGAACGCGAGCTGACCCTGCGCAGCACGGCCAACGGCCGCTTCGTGGTGCCGCAGGCGGAAGACCTGCCGGGGCGCTTCGTCTCCAAGGGGCAGCTCGTCGCCTACGTGGTGGAGCCCAGGGGGCTCCAGGCGCGCGTCGCCGTCGAGCAGGACCATATAGATCTCGTGCGCACCCGCACGCGCAGCGTGGAGGTGATGCTCGCCGAATGGGGCGCGGAGCCGATTCCGGCGCAGGTCCGCCGCGAGGTGCCCGGCGCGTCGCGCCAGCTGCCTTCGCCGGCGCTCGGCTCCACGGGCGGCGGCATGTTCGCCATCGACCCGCGCGACAACCAGGGCGTCACCGCGCTCGAGCGCGTGTTCCAGGTCGAGCTCTCCCTGCCGCCGGACGTGCGCTGGTCGTATCTCGGCGCGCGCGTGTATGTGCGCTTCAACCACGGCTTCGAGCCGCTCGGCGTGCAGATCTATCGCGCCGCGCGGCGCCTGTTCCTGAGGCAGTTCGATGTCTAGCACCGCGGCCCTGCGTCCGGGCATCGCGCTCGGCGGCTATCCGCAGCGCGAGGACTTGCGCGACGGCTGGCTCGACCGCGCCGCCGCCAGCCTCGCCGGCTTCGTGCGCCAGGCCGCCTACGGCCGCAACCCGGGCCACGGCGAGTTCCTGGAGCGCGTCAACGCCGCGGCCGCGGGCCTCGCCGGGCTCTCCAACCAGCAGATCCGCGACAGCGTGCCGGAGCTGCGGCGGCGCCTGTACAGCGAGGGCCTGAAGGAGGACCTGGTGGCGCAGGTTTTCGCCATCGCGCGCGAGGCCGCCGACCGGCTGCTGCGCATGCGGCCCTTCGACGTGCAGCTGATCGGCGGCCGCGTGATGCTCGACGGCAAGATCGCCGAGATGGAGACCGGCGAGGGCAAGACGCTCACCGCGACGCTGCCCGCCTGCGTCGCCGCGCTGGCCGGGATTCCGGTGCACATCGTGACGGTGAACGACTTCCTGGTGATGCGCGATGCGGCCTGGATGAAGCCGGTGTACGCGTTCTTCGGCCTCAAGGTCGGCACCATCACCGAGGGCATGCAGCCCGACGCGCGCCGCGCCGCCTACGCGTGCGACATCACCTACTGCACCAACAAGCAGCTGGTGTTCGACTACCTGAAGGACCGCCTGCTGCTCGGCCAGGAGGCGCGGCCGCTGCACCTGCAGATCGAGGGCCTGCACGCCGAGTTTCCGCGCACGCAGCGCGTGCTGCTGCGCGGCCTGTGTTTCGTGATCGTCGACGAGGCCGACAGCGTGCTGATCGACGAGGCGCGCACGCCGCTCATCATCTCGAGCGCGGGCGACACCTCGCATGCCAGCCAGATCTACGGCGAGGCGATCGCCCTGGCACGGCTGCTGCGCTCGGGACTGGACTTCGCCATCCATCCGCGCGACCGCGAGATCGAGCTGACCGAGGCCGGCCGGCGGCGCGCCGCCGAGCTGGCCGAGCCCTACGGCGGCGTGTGGATCGGGCCGCGGCGCCGCGAAGAGCTGGTGCGCCGCGCGCTCTCGGCGTTCTACCTGTTCCAGCGCGACAAGCATTACCTGGTGCGCGCCGAGAAGGTGCAGATCGTCGACGAGTACACCGGCCGGGTGATGGCCGACCGCTCCTGGGAGCGCGGGCTGCACCAGATGATCGAGGCGAAGGAGGGCCTGCCGACCACCGGCCAGCAGGAGACGCTTGCCCGCATCAGCTACCAGCGCTTCTTCCGCCGCTACCTGCGCATCGCGGGCATGACCGGCACCGGGCGCGAAGTGGCGCGCGAGCTGTGGTCGGTCTACGGGCTCGCGGTCGTCACCATCCCCACCAACCGCCCGGTGCGGCGCCAGCGGATCGAGGACCAGGTGCACGTCAGCGCGGAGGAAAAGTGGGCCGCGATCGTCGAAGCGGCGCGCGCGCACCACGCCGCCGGGCGCCCGCTGCTGGTCGGCACGCGCTCGGTCGCCGCCTCCGAGCACCTGAGCGAGCTGCTGAGCAAAGCGCAGCTGCCGCACCAGGTGCTGAATGCGCGCCAGGACCAGGAGGAAGCCAAGGTGATCGCCAACGCCGGCGAGCGCGGCCGCATCACCGTCGCCACCAACATGGCCGGGCGCGGCACCGACATCCGCCTCGGGCCGGGCGTCGCCGAGCTCGGCGGCCTGCAGGTGCTCGCCACCGAGCGCCACGACGCGCGCCGCATCGACCGCCAGCTGTTCGGTCGCGGCGGGCGCCAGGGCGACCCGGGCAGCTACCAGGCCATCGTTTCGCTCGAGGACGAGATCGTGCAAGAATTGTTCGGCCGGTATGCCACGCGCCTCGGCAGGCGCTTCCCGCGCGCCGGCCGGCTGCTGGTCGCGGCCGCGCAGCGCATGGCCGAGCGGCACAATGCGCGCACGCGCCGCGAGCTGCTGCGCATCGACGACCATCTGAGCGATCTGCTCGCGTTTACGGGAAGGCCGGAATAGCAATGAAACACAGCTTCTGTTCGATCATCTGCCTGTGCGCGCTCGCCGCCGGCAGCGCCGCGGCGCAGGACGCAAAGAACGAGTTCGACTGCATGATCGAGGCGCGCCAGCAGGTCGACGTGCGCGCCTCGGCCGAGGGCGTGATCGAGAGCGTGCGCGTGCGCCGCGGCGACCGCGTGAAGAAGGGCGAGCTGCTGGTCAAGCTCTCCTCCGGCCCGGAGCAGGCGACGGTGAACCTGGCGCGCTCGCGCGCCGTGATGGAAGGGGAGATCAAGGCCGCCCAGGCGCGCGTCGACCTCGCGAAGAAGAAGTGGGAGCGCGCCGACGAGCTCCACAAGCGCAACTTCGTCTCGGCGAACGCGAAGGACGAGGCCGAGGCCGAGCTGCGCCTCGCCAGCGAGCAGCTGCGCGCGATGCACGAGAGCCGCCAGCTCGCCGAGCTCGAGCTGAAGCGCGCCGAGGAGGTGCTGGCGCAGCGCTCGGTGCACAGCCCGGTCAGCGGGGTGGTGGTGGCGCTGCTGCTCAAGCCGGGCGAGCTCGCCAGCTCCAACCAGAAGGACCCGATCCTGAGGCTGTCGGAGATCGATCCGCTGCATGTCGAGCTGATGCTGTCGGTGAAGGAGTTCGGCAAGATCAAGCGCGGGCAGAGCGCGCTGGTCCTGCCCGAGCCGCCGATCGGCGGCAGCTACCAGGCGAAGGTCGACGTCGTCGACCTGACCGTGGATGCGGCGAGCGGCACCTTCGGCGTGCGCTTGCTGCTGCCCAATCCGGCCAACCGCATCCCGGCCGGCGTGAAGTGCCGGGCGCGCTTCTAAAGCGTGGCATGGCTCGGTAGTTCTATTGCCCCGTGGCGGGCGATGATTTAACCTTTTTCAGGCTTCCACAATCACCACAGGGAGTAGGGAATGGCAACCAAGGCAGAAACGCCCGCCGAATCCACCATCGAGGGCACCAAGATCAAGTGGGACGACTCGAACATGAAGAGCGCCTATGCGAACGTATGTAACGTGAGCAGCACGCGCGAGGAAGTGGTCATGCTGTTCGGCGTCAACCAGGCCTGGAACCGGGGCCAGAAGGAAGTCACCATCCAGCTCACCGACCGCATCATCGTCAGCCCGTTCGCCGCCAAGCGGCTGAGCGTGCTGCTGGGCGCGGTGGTGAAGGAGTACGAGAACCGCTTCGGCGCGCTCAACATCGACATGGCCGGCGGCGGCGCCCCGGCCTCCGGCGGCGGCAAGAAGTAGCAGCCACCAAAGCAGGGACTTCATCGACGCCTCGCGCAGGCCCTGCGCGGGGCGTTTGCTTTTCCGGGGTTTATTAGCCCTTGGCCCCGCGATGGGCTAAGCTGCGATGGGTACGCTCGGCCGGGGGAATGGCAAGTCAATAAGTAAACTAAATCAAGGGGATAGGCATGGCCACGAAAGCAGAGGCGGCGGAATCGACCGTCGAAGGCACCAAGATCAAGTGGGACGACTCGAGCATGAAGAGCGCCTATGCGAACGTCTGTAACGTGAGCAGCACGCGCGAGGAGGTGGTGATGCTGTTCGGCACCAACCAGGCGTGGAACCGCGGGCAGAAGGAAGTCACCATCCAGCTCACCGACCGCATCATCGTCAGCCCGTTCGCCGCCAAGCGCCTGAGCATGCTGCTCGGCGCGGTGGTGAAGGAGTACGAGAGCCGCTTCGGCGCGCTCGAAATCGAGGGCCGCGCGCAGGGCGCGGCGAAGTAGCAGGCGTAACGCGCGCCCGGGAGCCGCCTGATGCGCGCGATCGAGTTGTAGGAACGATCACGACGACGATCCGGGCGACCCAGCTCCGCAGCCGGCTGTCGTCCGTGCGCTTGCCCGCGCTGCCCGCCGGCCGTCCCGCGCTGCTCATCGCGCTGCTGCACCAGTTTCAGGAGTCGCAGTATTTCCCCGCCGAGGTGCTGAGGGCGCGCCAGCTCGAGCAGCTCGCCGAGCTGCTGCAGCACGCGTTCGAGAACACCGCCTTCTACCGCGAGCGCCTGGCCGCGGCCGGATACCGCCCCGGGGCGCAGGTCGACGATGCGCTGCTCGAGCGCATTCCGGTGCTGACCCGCCAGGAGGTGCAGCAGGCCGGCACGGCGCTGCATGCCGCGAAGGTGCCGGCCGGCCACGGCGCACCGCGCAGCGTCGAATCCGCGGGCTCCACGGGCACGCCGGTCACGGTGCGGGTGACGCCGCTCGCGCAGCTGCTGTGGGAGGCGATCACGCTGCGCGAGCACGAATGGCACCGGCGCGACGTGGGCGCGCGGCTTGCCGTGATCCGCTTCACCCCCGGGCTGCCCGCGCAGGGAAAGGCCGCGCCGAGCTGGGGCCCGCCGCTGAGCTGGCTGTACCGCACCGGCCCGAGCGCGGCGCTGAACATCACCACGCCGGTGGACCAGCAGGCGCGCTGGCTCCTGGAGCAGCGCCCGACCTACCTGCTCACCCATCCCACCAATGCGATGGCGCTCGCCGAGTGGTTCGTGCAGAAGGGCGAGCGGCTGCCTTCGCTCGCGCAGGTGCGCACCATCAGCGAGGCGCTGCCGGCGGGCCTGCGCGAGGCGTGCCAGGAAGCGTGGGGCGCGTCGGTGGCCGACGTCTACAGCAGCCGGGAAACCGGCTACCTGTCGCTGCAGTGCCCGCAGTCCACGCTGCAGCACGTGCAGGCCGAGAGCGTGATCGTCGAAGTGCTGCGCGCCGACGGCTCGCGCTGCGCGACGGGCGAGCGCGGGCGCGTGGTCGCCACCGCGCTGCACAGCTTCGCCTTCCCGCTGGTGCGCTACGACCTCGGCGACTTCGCTACCGTCGGCGCGCCGTGCGCGTGCGGGCGCACGCTGCCCACGCTCGCCGACATCGCCGGACGGGTGCGCAACATGCTGGTGCTGCCCTCCGGCCAGCGCCTGTGGCCGTCGATCGCGGGCCGCGAGCTCTCGCGCGCCGCGCCGGTGCGGCAGTTCCAGGTCATCCAGGACAGCCTCGAGACGATCCGCGTGCTGCTGGTCGCCGCGCGGCCGCTCGCGCCGGCCGAGGAGCGGCGGGTCGCGGACCTGGTGCGCCGCGCGCTCGGCCATCCATTCCGCATCTCGGTCGAGTATCACGCGTCGATCGAGCGCAGCGCTTCGGGCAAGTTCGAGGAGTTCAAGTCCGAAGTTGCGGCCGGCGCCGCGTGAAGCCGCTCGCCGAGCTTGCCGCCGCGATCTCGCACGCGCCGCTGTCGCCCGAGCGCGGCGGCTATACGCTCACCATGCGGGAATGCGCCGGGGCGGAGGAGGCGGCGGCCGTCCTCGAGCAGGAGGCCGAGGCGCTCGGCGGCGAGGGCGCGCGGCTGCACCTCGGCTGGGGCAGCTTCCGCAACCTCGACCTGGCGGCGGCGCGCCGCTCCGCGGCCGTGCTGCTCCTCGACGTGAACCTCCATCAGCACCGCGTCTGGGACGCGGTGCGCGACGCCCTGGCCGGCGCAGCCGATGCGCGCGCGTTCATCGAGCAGGTCGTGCCTCGCCTGCCGCGCGAGCCGCGGCTGCGGCAGTTCGCCGACGACACGCGCGGCTGGCTGCGCGGCGACCTGGAGCGGCGCGGCAGCTGGCTTTGCGAGGCGCGCCCGGAGCGCTTCCGGCACGTCCGGGCGCTGTTCGCCGCCGGCGAGGTGAGCGTCGGCTCGCTCGACCTGCGCGGCGGCAGCAAGGGCGCCGCGCGCTTCGAGCGCCTTGCGCACGCCCTGGAGGCTCTGCGCGCGCAGACCGGGCTCGCCCTCGACACGCTGTACATCTCGAACCTGCCCTGGTACCTCGCGCAGCCACAGGGCTTCTTCGGCGAGCGCCACCAGCCCCTCCTCGAGCGGCCGAAGGCCTCGCCGCTCGAGAACGTCTACACGCACCTGGGCCACCTGGCCCCGCTGGCGCGCTGGATCGTCTCGGCGATGCGGCTGCGGCGCGACGCCACCCCCGACAACCTGCAGTGGCTGACCGAAACGCTCGGCGCCGAAGAATTTTTGGCGAGCGAGGCGTGGACCGCGCTCGGCCTTCCCGCAAAGAACCTCAAGAAAACCCGTGGTTAAGGCGCGCAACTTCAGAACATTCAGGAGAAGCGCCGGGGGCGAAAGACCCTGCGAACGACTGGCTAATCCCCGGCGGGCGGGGTAGGCTCCTTTCCAAAGAAGAAGTCTGAAGTACCAAGGGGAATAGGCACCGATGGCACCTGTAGGGGGTGGCTTCGCATGCCGGTGCTGAGCGCGCTGCGCGAAGCATTCCGGAAGCTGCGCACGCCCAGGCGGCCGCCGTTCAAGCGCACGGCGATCTTCGAGGCGCTCGAGCCCCGCATTCTCCTGTCGGCCGACTTCACCGCGGTCGCGCCGCTCGGCGCGATGGTGCACGCCGCAGCCGAGACCGGCACGTTCGCCGCGCCGGGCAGCGACGTGTCGTACACGCTTTCGCTCGATCCCGGGCAGAGAGTCTCCGTCGCGTTCAGCACGCAGGACCCCGACCTGCGCGCGATGGTGCGCCTGCTCGACACCGACGGCGTCACCCTGCTCGGCGCAGCCTCGGCCGCGGCGCCGGGCGAGATGGTGCTGCTCGATTCCATCCACGCGGCGAGCGGCGGCGACTACAGCCTGGTGTTCCACAGCCTCGAAGGCGACGGCGACTTCGGCGCGGCGATCTATCTCAACGCCACGCTCGAGGTCGAGCCGGTCGCCGGCGCAAGTAACAACACCCTCGCTTCCGCGCAGGACCTGGCGCCTTCCGCGCTCGCGCTGCCCGGCGGCGCGCTGCGCTACGCGGCCGCCGGCACTACCGAGAGCGCAAGCGCGGACTATTACAAGCTCGAGCTCGACGCCGGCGAAACCGCGAGCTTCGCTCTCGCGGCGACGGTGCCCGACAGCGGCGGCGCGCTGCGCCTCGAGCTGCTGTATCCGGACGGGGCTTTGGTCGCGCTGGGAGACGACGCCGCGAGCAATTTCGACCAGGTCATCAGCGGTTTCAAAGTTCCCGCGCCAGGCTCTTATCACCTGAAAGTCAGCGGCGCCGGCGGCGAGCGCTACACGCTGCTCGCGCTGGTGCAGGCCCGCTTCGATCTCGAGCCGAACCACAGCGCCGGACAGGCGCTGCTCATCAACCCGCTCGACGAGGTGCTCGGCAACCTGGGCGCCGGCGGGGGCGGCGGAGGCGCCGCAAACGTCGCGGTGATCGGTACCGGCAACTCCAGCTTCGACTTCGAGTTCCAGAGCCTCGTCAACCAACTCAACGACCACACCTACGAGGAACTGACCGCGACGTTCATCACGCCGACCCAGGCGGACACGCTGCAGGAGTTGCAGCAGTACGACGCCGTCGTGATCGGCGGCGCGCGCGTATCGACCACCGAGTTCGCCACCTACGCTTCCGCGCTGCGCGCCTACGTCCAGGCCGGCGGCGGCCTGGTCACCACCGGCTGGGCGATCTACTCGGCCCAGGGGCTGAGCGGACAGGCGCGCGCCGATTTTGACGCGGTGGTGCCGGTCAATATCTCCGGCAGCTTCGACAACTACGTCTACAACGCCCATTTCGTGCCGGCCATCTCGCACGAGATCCTGGACGGGGTCGGCAATTTCTTCACGGGCGCGTCATATACGCAGTTTCCGACCGGGTCACCGCAAGTCGACCCGGGCGCGACGCTCCTCGGCACCGCCGACGGCCAAATCGCCGCGGCAGCGGCCGACATCGGCGCCGGGCGGTCGGTGTTTCTTGGCCAGACCTATGCCGGCTACCACAGCAGCTGGACCGGGGGGCTGCGCAGCGGCCCGGCCGACCGCTTGCTCGAGCAGGCCGTGGCCTGGGCGGCGGGCGGGGCGCTCGACCGCGCCGACAATTACCTGATCGCCGCGAGCGCGGGCGACAACCTGGTCATCACCACGACCACGCCGGGCGACGGCGCTGCGCAGCCCGACAACAACCTCGACCCGCAGATCGAGCTGTTCAATGCCGGCGGCACGCTGGTGGCGAGCGGCGCGTCGATCGCCTACACCGCGAGCGCCGGCGGCAACTATCGCGTGCGCGTAATGGCGGTTTCGGGAAGCGGCGACTACACGCTCGAGGTGCAGGGCGCGACCGGCAGCCTGGCGAGCCCGCCCGAGGTGGTCTACGCCTCGCTGGCCGACGGCGA
>Ga0137436_1000303_pt1 | contig 15406 bp, 12 predicted proteins | sample EasRivERMGT119_2_FD_102328 | JGI IMG/M metagenome (GOLD analysis project Ga0137436, IMG submission 102328) | Soil microbial communities from meander-bound floodplain in the East River, Colorado, USA - East River MetaG ERMGT119_2 | ecosystem: Environmental > Terrestrial > Soil > Floodplain ...
CAACTGCCGCCTTGTGTTCTTGGAATCTTCGCGCATATCCGTCTCGTGCCTAGGGAAACTCTGAACAACCCCTGGTTTCTTTCCTAGTCGGGCCAGTGCCAGGACGGTTGATCCAGCAAGCCTTGCCCCGGAACCTGCGTTTGTCCGAGATCTTTTCGCCACTCGATGGAATGGCAGCCGGAATGCTCTTTCAATGCGGCGATAAGGCCGTTCGCGTGCGACACGATCCACACCTGCGTGTGTTCCGATGCGCGCACGATGAGCCTCGACAGCGCAGGCAGCAAATCCAGATGCAGGCTCGTTTCGGGTTCATTGAGCACCATCAGCAAAGGCGGGCGGGGCGTAAGCAAGGCCGCCACCCACAGCAGATAGCGCAGCGTGCCGTCGGACAATTCCGCGCCGGACAGGGGCCGCAGCAATCCCTCCTGGTGAAACTTGATCGCAAAATGGCCGTCCTCCTGGATATCGATATCCAGCCTGGCGCCTGGAAAGGCGTCGCCGATCGCCTCGTCCAGGGCGGTTGCGTCTCCGATCTCGCGAATGGTCTGCAATGCCGCCGCGAGATCGCGCCCGTCGTGCTGCAACACGGGCGTGCGCGTTCCCAGCTGCGGCAGGCGGGCAGGGGCATCGCGATCCGTGCGGAAGTGGTCATAGAAGCGCCAGCCCCGGATGGTCTCCCGCATCCTGAAAATTTCCGGCGTCGCCCTGGGGTCCGCGACCTGGCTGAACATGCTGTCGAAAATACTCAGGTGCTGGGCGACGACCTCCCAATCGCGTCCGGAGTGCACCTTGATCATCGGTCCCTTGCGATCCACCAGAAGACTCGCCGGGCGGTAAAAGGGTCCGGCCCAGATGCACTCCTGTTTTATCTCCGGGTCCAGAGCAAAGGCGGAGGACGAGGGCGCCGGGAGGCCCAGGGAAATCGAATAGCCGAAATCCTCGCCCGTAAAGCCGAGACGCAAGCGCACCGGCTCCCGCCTCGTGCCGCCCTGTATCGGGACTTCTCCCGCGCGCATCCGCCGGGAAACATCCTCCGGCCCCGCCCAGAATGTGGACTGCAGTCCACCCTCTCGCGCAAGCGCGTTGACGACCCCTGCCTGGGCCGTCTCCGCCAGCAGGCGCAAGGCGCGGTAGAGATTGGATTTTCCGCTGCCGTTCGGGCCGGTGATGACGTTGAGTTTCCCCAGCGGGACGACCAGTTTCAGGAGCGAGCGGTAGTTCCCTATGGCAAGCGTCTTCAACATGGGAACTTCAGGCAAGCCCGGACGTGGAAAGCCGCGGCAAACATTTCACTCCCGCTTCACGCGCGACGCTCAGCGGTTCTCGAAGCGGTTGTAGTCGAAAAGCCCCGCCTCCTTCGGCGTCGACCGGCGGTAGGCGAGATGCAGCGCGTCGCTGTGCGCCCAGAAGCGCGCATCGGTGCGGCGGATGCCGAAGCGTGCGAGCAGCCTCTCATAGTCTGCCTCCGACCCTAAGCCGCGCGCCGCGTCGACAAACTCCGGAAGTTCCGCGGCGCCGACCGCGAAGAACGCGTTCGGATAGGCGCCGATGAAACCGTTCACCACCAGCAGGTCGTTTTCGTCGGGCAGGAGGCGCTTCTCCTCGTTGAACAGCTCCGCGACGTTGCTGTGCGCGATATTGCCGATCAGCGTGAAGGGGTGGTCGCGGCCGGCCGCGTCGCGCACCGTGAGAAGCGCGAGCTCCGGCAAGTGCGCGACCGCCCGGCCGCGCAGCCCGGACAGGCGATTCAGCTCGCGGAGCGGCGTGCCGCTCAATCCGCTGGTCGCGGGCGCGTAGCGCGGGCTCGACAGCGGCGCCGTATGCGCCTTCAACATCCCGTAGAGCTCCGTCAGCGGATCGCCGGTCCTGTACCGGATGCCGGTTTCCTGCGCGTAGTAGGCGTCGGTGCTTTGCAGCAGCTCGATCTGCTTGCGCGCGCCGCGATACCAGCGGTCGCGCACCGCCTGGCGCGCGTCGCGCGGCAGGAAGGCGAGGAAATTCATTTCGCCTTCCATGCGCAGGAAATCGAAGTAGAGCCGCGTGGCGAGCTGGTGCCCGACGTTGCCGTAGACGTCGTACCCGGCCACCAGCAGATAGTGGATGCGCTCGAACAGGGGATAGCCCATCACCATCACCGTCTGCGGCCGCTCGCCGACGAGGCCCTGGACCACCGAAGCGTTGTCGAAGTGGCGAAACACGGTGAGCGCGGCGTTCGGATTCGTGCCCGCGCCGTCCCAGAGCAGCTCCACCGTCGGAGGATTGCGCGCGCCGAAGCGTTCGTTGAGATGCTCGCTCTTCGCCTTGAGATAGCGGGATTCCAGCGACGAGTAGCTCAGCCATTTCAGCGGTCCGGTGGTGCTTTCGTGCTCGGCGGGCAGACGCAGGTCTTTCAGGTGTTTCGCCAGGAATTCCGCGTCCTCGCCGGATTGCCCGGCGCCCGGATTTTCGAACAGCACCCAGAAGTGATCGGTGATCACGTCCAGGGCCACCTGGCCGCGGCACACCGGGCCCTTGATGAAGCCCATCAGCGTGAACTGCGCCTCGTCGAGCATGAAGCGGTAGCGCGCGTTCACCGGCAGCTGCAAGAAGGTGACGAACGGATTGGAGGCGGTTTCCGCGGCGTACGAGGGCAGGGCGGTCACTTCGTAGGGCGCGTCGAGGAACCAGGCCTTGAGCCGCGCCATGCGCGCCGCGTTCAGCGCATACGGCATGTGCGTCTTGAGGAGCGGCGTATCCGCGGTCCGGCGCATCCGGTAGTACACGCGCGCGACACCCGGGTCGTCGTAGGGCCGGCGCGTGGCGACGACTTCGATCGGCTCCCCCGGCGGGGTCTTCGAGCGCACCAGCGAGAAATATTCTTCGCCCGGCAGATCGTCGAAATACAGATGTCCCACGAACCAGTGCTCGTAGATATAACGGCTCATCAGTTGCGCCTTGAGGGCGCTGCCGTTGAGGAAATTTTCCCACTGTGCGATGCGCCGTTCGTAAGCCTCCGGCAAGGGCGCGGGGGCGCGAGCCGGCGCGCCCGCTTCGATCCAGCGGGCGAGCGTGTCGTGCTCGCGCGTGGTGAGCCCGGGCAGCCCGAAAGGCATGCCCCAGTCCGGAAATCTCCGCTCGAAGCCGTCCATCTCCGCGAGGGAAGGGCACTGCTGCGAGCGGTCGAGCGAAAAATCGAAGCGCTCCCCGGGCAGCACCGCCGTGGCCGGCAGCGGATGCGCCCGCTTGAGCATCAGCAGGCGATAAAGCACGCTCGCCTCGCGGTTCGCCTCGGGGGTCATGGCGCGCTCGTTCAGCACCGAAAAGAATCCCTTCTTGCGCCACGCGGCGTTGCTCTGCGCGTCGAAGAACAGTTGCGTCGGCTCCCCGGCGAGCAACCGGGCGGAGTCGTACACCCTGTCCTTGTGGGCGCCGCGCGTCACGCCCGGGTAGGAGGCCAGATTCATCTGGCAGGGCGCGTCGTAGCAGCCGTGGCAGACCGCGCAGCGGTTGTCGAGGATCGGCTTGACCTCGCGCTCGTAGTCCACGGGCGCAGAGCCGGACGGGGGCCGGTCGTACCGGGCCGGATCGGCGGGCCCGTAGCGCTCGTCGAGCCGATGGCCGTAGTACGCGGCGCAACTGCCCAGCGCGAAGAGGGACATCAGGATCCAGAGTTTGCGCATGCGGAGATTACCGGCGCGATGCCGATGCGGGATGCTCGACGTCGCCCGCGGGCCGGTCGGCGATTTACGGCTGCTTCTCCCGCTTTGCGCCGTCCTTTGCCTTGTCGGCGGACTGCTGCGTTTCGTCCGGCTTCTTGTAGTCGCCGATGACGCTCTTCAGCGGGCAGACAGTGAATGCCGGACATTTTCTGCAGCCGGCTACGATCGCGATGGGGCACAGGGTCATATCAATTCTCCCGGGTTTGCGCTGGGGGTATGCAAGTGTGGCACACATGCGTCGTCGTCAACGCCGTCTGGGTTCGCGCAGCGCCGGGTTGAGCTTGTCGATATCGGCTTGAACCTGCTCGCGGCTTCGTTCGTAAACAAGCTCCCGGCCCCTCACGCTCCCGGCGTAGGACAGGCCCATCCGGGTCGGGGTCAGGTCGCACTTGACGTTGTGGATGCCTTCGCCGAGCACGATCTCTATCCGGTCGGCCCGCTTGCTGTAGACCACGACATCCAGGGTCTGCCCGGTCTCCGTTATGCGTACCTTGATCTTCTCCGGTTCCATCGGGTCCTCAACTTTGCTTCGAATCAGGCGACTTTCATTCTTCCTGCCCTGAGTTGGGCGTCAGGAGTCGCCGAAGGTGCCATTCTAAGGGTGCGCCAAGCAAGCCGGGGATGGCTGCTGAGACCGCAAGATGCTTGAGATTCCTGGTGACGGCTGGGCTGTTTCGGAGTAGGGTAACGGCGCTTTTGCTTCGCCCGGTTGCCGGGTTGCCCTTCCGGTATTTCAGCAGGGTTCGATTGCCTGTCAAAAGGATGAGAGGACACACTATGAAGAAGATCATTGGATTGGCGGTTTTAGTCGGTACCGCGCTCGGGGCCGCGCCCGGCGCGCAAGCGGCTGACGGTCCCTGGATGGTGCGCGGGCGCGTGCTCAGCTTTCAGGCGGACAACGGCAACGATCCCGACATCGGCGTCGAAGTGAAGGACAAGGTGTTTCCGGAAGTGGACATCACCTACTTCTTCACCAAGAACATCGCCGCCGAGCTGGTCCTGACCTATCCGCAGAAGCTCGATGTGACGCTCAATGGCAACAACATCGGATCGCTCAAGGCACTTCCGCCGACGCTCACCGTGCAGTACCACTTCATGCCGGATGCGACATTCCGTCCGTATGTCGGCGTTGGCGTGAACTACACGCTATTCTCATCGGTCGACCTGACGGTGCCGGGCGCCGATGTCGACGGCAGCAGTGTCGGTGCCGCGCTCCAGGTCGGCGCGGACGTGAAGATGGCGGAAAAATGGTTCCTCAACTTCGACGTCAAGAAGGTCTATATGAAAACCGACGTCACGCTCAACGGCACCAAGCTCACCACGCTCAGTGTCGATCCCGTGCTGGCCAGCGTCGGCGTCGGCTACAGGTTTTGATATTTTGGAGCGTTCCCGCATGGTTTGAGCGCCGCTTCGCCAAGAGCGCTCGTCGAGGCGGGCGAGGATTCAATCCTCAAAGACGGGTGCGCGTGCGCACCCGTTTTTTCGCCCGTTCGCGGGACATCTCGCCGCTGATGATTGTTGCTGCCCGCCTGCACCTGGACCGTTTCTGCAAAGGAGATCGACATGCTCGGATTGACACCGCTCGGCACGATTCATACGGCGATCAGCCTGGTTGCCGTGGCCGCCGGACTCATCGCCTTCGTCCGCGACCAGGGGATCTCCCCGAGGAATTGGGTCGGGAAAATCTACGTGATCGCGACCGTCCTCACCTGCCTGACCGGCTTCGGGATCTTTCAGCATGGCGGTTTCGGCAAGCCCCATGCGCTGGGCATCATCACGCTGGCCGTGCTGGGGGTGGCGTACGCGGCGGGATACTCCGGGCGGTTCGGGCGGCTATCGCCCTATATCGAAACCGTCAGCTACTCGGCGACGTTTCTCTTCCACATGATTCCCGGCGTCACCGAGACGACGACGCGATTGCCCCTGGGCGCACCTCTGCTGCCGAATGCCGAGGCACCTGCCTTGCAGGCGGTGACCGCGGTGTTGTTCGTCGTGTTCCTGTTCGGCGCCGCGCTTCAGGTGCGGTGGATGCGTCGCAAACTTGGAGGGCAGGCGAGCTGACGAAAAGCAAGAAGGGGACCGTTGTTTCGGTCCCCCTCAGTACGACAGACGAACGAAAAACTTCGTTACTTGCCGAGCTCGATCTCCGCTTCCTTGATCGGCGCGGTGACAAGCGTGAACGGATCCCATTTGACCTTGACCACGGTCACGTTGGTTTTTATTTGGGCGAAGAAAGCCGCCCGGGTTACCGGCACCTCGGTTGAAGTGCTGCTCACCCTCCATTCGGTAGTGCCGTTGGAGACAACGGTGGTGCCGAGGATGGTCAGGGTTCCCGCGGTGCCGTCTGCGGCAGTGACCGGCCCCTGGAGGAATGCCTTGTTGTCGGATGCGCCTTGCACGACGATGCGCTGTGCGATGAGGTTGCCGTCTCGGTCGGGTGCAGCGCGATCCTCGACGTGGTTTGTGTTCGCAGGGGGACCATTGTCTATCCGGGTGAACTGGTTGATGGCGACCGACCTGCCGAGCACCGTCAGGCTGGTGGCAGTGACAGCGGAAGCATCATCCTCGATCTTGATGTTGCTCCGAAACGAGATCTTGGTTGCGGCGATGGCGCCGTTGGCATCGAGGGGGCCTTCGGCCTCGAGCTTGACCCCGATGGCAAAGTCGCTGCTGAGCCCGCCCTCGTAGAGGGTCGATGGGCTGGTGACAACCTGCTGGCCGTTGACTACGAAGCTGGCCAGCGTGCCGCTTGAGACTATCCCTTCAACCTCGACTTTCTCTCCGGCGGCCCCGATTCTGTCTTCGAGATGAACGAGGGTTGCCGTGACGGCGCCGCCGACCGCTGCGGCTGCGGATTTGACCTCGACGAACGAACCGTTGACGGTCCCGGCCGGAAGTGAACCGGCGGTGAAGTTGACCGTGAGGACGGCGGCCCCGCCCGGGGTGGGGCTAAGACCGAAAGAGGTCGCCCCGAGCCCGGTCACGAACCCTTTGCTCTCGAATTCACCCGTCGCTTTTCTCAGGACCCTGGTGGCACGCAGTCCGCCCTGGTCGTCGGCGAAGCCGTGTACTTCGACGTGATCATTGACCTGGAAATTGGCGTTCCCGAAGACCTTTTGCAGGTCGTCGTCATTGAGGCGGGTCATGTTATCCTCGATCCGCACTGTCTGACCCATGACCGTTATCGTCCCGGCCCCAGCGTTGACGTTCGAGATCGTTCCCTCAAGGATATCCCGGGCCTCGAGTAGCGTCGCGGTGCCTTTCTTGGTGGAGTCGTCGCTCGTTCCGCGGACCCTGACCACCATCCCCACTTTGAGGTCGCTTTCGATGCCGGGGTTGTCGTCGATCCTGATGGTGGCGCCGGTGGTGCTGTACTCGATGCCGTTGACGAAGACACTGCCTTTGGCGGTGATGGTCCCCTGGCTGACGGCGGCGCCGGTCGCCGGGGTGGCCCCGGTTCCCCCACTGCCTCCGCCTCCGCCACCGCATGCGACAAGCACGATGCCGACGCAACCGAGAAACGCCGTTTGAATGATTCTTTTCAACGGCGTGTTGGAAAATCTGTCACACGTTCGTAGGGCCGAAATGGGCCGCCCGGACGGCGAGATCTCTTTTCCGATCGTTAGCATTGCAAACTCCTTTGTTGACTATGGCTTTGTTGACTATGGGATGGTTTCATTCTGCACCGGCGCTGCAGCGATCTTTTGATCTGCATCAACCCCGCGCCCTTGCTGCGCGAGTCAGCCTGCGCTGAACCCGGCCGACGAATGTCGCCTGGCGGCGACGTTGGTTTGTCGCAAAGCGGCGCGGTTGAGCATCGCGCTCGCGTAAGGGTGAAGCACGAGCACCGGGTCTCGGGCGCGGCAGTACGGCGCGTCGTAGCCGCCGTGAGGGCGTCGCGAGACGGGCCTTTTTCTCTTCGGCTATGTACGCGAACGAACGGAATGTCTTGCGACGAAGGGGGATAGTCGTCACAACGACGCTCGGCGCCAAAACCTCGGTGCCGTACGCGGGATCCGCGGCCGCAATGAATCAGTCGCACACCGATGCCTTTCGGGATCCCATGATCAGGAGAAACACATGAACAGATTCGGAAGTCTTTTCAAACCAGTGATGTGGTCTATGGCGTTGCTGCTGGCCGCTTTTGCGGCCGGATGCGGCAGCGATAATAGTGATAACACCCCAGCCCCAGCCCCAGGCGCCGTCGCACCTACAGTTCCCGGCCCAGGCACAGGCGCTGGAGGTGTGGGCCAAGGCCCGGCACCGGTAGGCCTTGGAACGGCAGCCAACTATGCGATTCTGACGAAAACAGGAATCTCGACCACTGGAACCACCTTGGTGACTGGAAATATTGCAGTGAGTCCGGACCCCGCGAGTTCCATCACCGGATTTGGATTGTCAGCTCCTCCCACGACATTTTCGACATCAGCTCTAGTGGTGGGCGGCGGACAGGTATTTGCAGCCGACTATGATCCACCTACTCCTGCCGACCTGAGCACGGCGGTATCCAATATGGAAGCTGCCTATACTGCTGCTGCCGGGGCGCCGGCAGGAGTGGGTCCCTTCTTGAATCTCGGAGGCGGAATTCTCACCGGTCAAACCCTGGTCGCCGGCGTCTACACCTGGGGTTCCAATGTGTCCATACCGACGGACCTCACCCTCTCAGGCGGCGCGAATGACGTCTGGATCTTCCAGATAACGGGAACTCTCGGCATTGCCGCCAACATGCGAGTTCTCCTGATCGGCGGCGCGCAAGCCAGTAACATCTTCTGGCAGGTTGCCGATGCTGTGACCCTTCAAGCGGGCTCGCATTTCGAGGGAATCATATTGGCGAAAACAAACATTGCGATGATCACCCTCGCATCGACGAACGGCAGACTGTTGGCACAGACTCAGGTCGCTCTTGATGCGAATGCGGTTACACAGCCGTAAGCCGTAAGAAACACCAGGCTGGGACCCAGGAGCCGGCCCCTCAACGGGGGCCGGTTCTTGTTTTCCGCAGTCCCGCGATCTTGCCCTGGTCGCCACCAGGCGCACCACGCGGCGATCGTCCAAGTCAGACTCAAGCCCGCACTATCAGTCTCCATCAGTACCCCCTTTTGCCCTGGTCGGGGACCCTGGCGAAGCTCGAAGTACGGGGTCCTATAACTCAAGGCATGGCTCTCTCGGGGACAGGTTGTCAGGTCCAACCCGGTCAGCGGATGTCGGGAATTCCCTACATACGCACGAGCTCAAGCAGTCTAGATTGCTGTATTGCAGGAGGAAGCCGGAGCCGAAACCGAGGCTTCGGCATGCGTCCGTGCGCAAGGAGACGGACACCATGTCTTCACCGGATACGTCGAAGCGAAACCATATTCTCGCGGCCCTGCCCGCGGCGGATTACGCACGCCTGCTGCCGGACCTGGAGCGCGTGCCCCTGCCCCTCGGCGGGGTGGTCTACGAGTCCGGCGGAAAATTGGACTACGTATATTTCCCCATCGACTGCATCGTGTCGCTCCTCTACGTCATGAAAAGCGGAGCGTCGGCGGAAATCGCGGTCGTGGGCCACGAAGGCCTGGTCGGCATCGCGCTGTTCATGGGCGGGGAATCCACGCCCAGCCGGGCTGTGGTGCAAAGCGCCGGCACCGCGTACCGCCTCCCGTCAAAAATCCTCAAAAGGGAATTCGAGCAAAGCCACCCCTTGCAGCATCTGCTGCTGCGCTACACGCAGGCGCTGATCACGCAGATGGCGCAGACCGCGGTGTGCAACCGGCACCATGCGATCGACCAGCAACTATGCCGCTGGCTGCTGTTGAGCCTGGACCGCTTGTCCGGCAATGAACTGGTGATGACGCAGGAGCTGATCGCGAACATGCTGGGCGTACGCCGGGAGGGCGTGACCGAGGCCGCCGGCAGATTGCAGGCGGAGGGATTGATTCATTACAGCCGCGGTCACATCAAGGTACCGGATCGTGCAAGACTGGAAAGGCGCGTGTGCGAGTGCTACGCAGTAGTGAAGAAAGAGTTCGACCGCTTGCTGCCATACGAAATCCAGGACCTGCCGGACACAACTTCGGACTCACCCCCGATCGCGCGCACACGGTGATCAGGGCCGCGACAGTGGGTCTGCGCGGCGCTGTACACACGAGCGTCGGCTGCGCGTTCACCGCGCTCGTGCACCGGGGCGATTCACTCAGTTGACGCGAGCCAGAAAAATTTTCGCCCGCTGCAGCTCCGGACGCGGATCGCCCTTGGCGGCAAGCTCAGTCAGCTTCGCGTAGTAGGCGCGGGCCTTTGCCGCGTCGCCGGCCTGCGCCGCTGCGAGCGCCGCGCCGTAGGTGCCGCGGAAGCGGTTCGGATCGTGCCGGGCCGACACCTCGAACTCCGCGAGCGCCTGCGCCGGCTGGTTCAGTTCCAGCAGCATTTCGCCGAGCAGTTCGCGCGCCGGAGCGAGGTAGCCCGGGGTGACCGTCGCCTTCTCGCTTGCGTCCTGCATGTCGGCGGACTGGCGCATGTACGCAAGCGCCGCGGCGCGCCTGCCTTGCGCAAGCTCGACCCAGGCCTGGGCGGCGAGGCGCTGCACCTCGACCTGTCCGGTCCAGTAGGTGTCCTTGCGCGCCGCGAGCGCATCGCGCAACTGCGCGAGCTGCGCCACGTCCCTCGCCGCGGCGTCCGGGTCGCCCGAGCGCGCGGCGCCGACCGCGCGCGCGTAGTGGATCATGGCGTCGGCATAGGGAAACTTGCTCGCGCGCGGTGCGAGCTGCGCCGCCATTTTCCAGTCGCCGCGCTCCATCGCGTAGCGCGCGCCGCCCGCGGCGAGCGCGAAGGCGCCGGCGTTGCGCTCGTAGCGCGCGGCCTCGGCCTCGCCGCGCTCGATCGCGCGCTTCGCCTCCGCGTCGCGCGCGAGCTGCAGCGCCGCGTAGACCTGGTAGTCGATCGCGTGGAGGATTTCGTCCGGCGTGCTGTTCTTGCGCGCGGTCTCTTCCGAGCGCCGGTTGGTCTCGATCGAGTCCTCCCAGGCGCCGACGCGCGAGAAGATGTGCGAGGGCATGTGCAGCGCGTGCCCCGCCGAGGGCGCAATGGCCGCGTACTTGCGCGCCGCCGGCAGGCCCTTGATGGCGATCGGCGGATAGTCGTAGCTGTGGATCAGGTAGTGCGCCACGCCCGGATGATCGGGCTGCGCGGCGAAGATCGGTTCGAGGATCGCCGCGGCCTTGAGCTGGCGGGCATAGGTCTTGTCGTTCAGGTCGGAAGCGACATTGAGCGCGAGCGCATGGAAGATCGCGGCTTCCTTGTCCTCGGGGTAGCGCTGCGCGAGCTGCTCCATCGCCTTTTCGTATCTCAGCACGCGCTCGCGCCAGGGCGCCCGGTCGTGCGTGTACAGCGCGGCAATCGCCTCGACGTAGTCGCGCTCGCGCTGCGTCTTCGCCGGGGTCGCCAGGCCTTTGTCCACCGCGGCCTGGCCTTCGAGCAGCACTTTCTCCGCCGGCTGCCCGCCGAACGGATTGAGCAGCCGGTTGACGCCTATGCCCCAGTAGGCGATCGAGCACGACGGATCGGCGGCCAGCACCTCGAGGAAAGCCTTGCGGCCTTCCGGGAACCAGAACGAATGCAGCAGCGCCACGCCGCGCTCGAACTGCGCCTGCACCTTCGGATCGCAGGACGTCGGGAAACTCAGCTTGCCGAGTTGTTCCGGAGGCCGGCCGGCGGCCTGCTTGGGATCGTCGTCGTGCGCCAGCACCGCTTGCGCTGCCAGCCCTGAAAGAACCGCGCTTAAAATGATTGCCTGCCGAGTATTCATGTTTCCTCCCCTGATGTGACGGGTTCATCCGGTGTGCCAGCCGGCATTGAACGCGAGCTTGAGTAAAAAAATCCCGAAGAAACGACTAAGCTTTGGCGAAGGATGCGAAACACCGCATAATTCAGGACCTTGGAATGAGGTCACCCTGAGGCCGAATCATGCCCGTTGGCACTGAGTCCCCCCCGGCGCCAGGCACGATGAGGCTGCAGATCGGCGAATGGACGGTCGAGCCCGCGCTGAATCAACTCTCGGCCGCGGGCAGGGCCGTGAAGCTCGAGCCCAAGGCCATGGCAGTTCTCGTCTACCTCGCGGACCGGCCGGGACAGGTCGTGAGCCGCGAAGCGCTGCTTTCAGCTGTTTGGTCCGGCATGGTCGTGAGCGACGACTCCCTCACCCAGGTCGTCATCAAGTTGCGCAAGGCCCTGGGGGACGTTCCGGAGAAGCCGGTTTATATCCAGACGATCTCGAAGGGGGGCTACCGGCTCATCGCGCCGGTGGCCCGGTCGGCGGAGATCCCCTTCGCACAGGTGCGTCCGGATGCGGGATCTTTGCACGCCGAACGCCGCGTCGCATGGACGGCGGGAGCGGGCATAGCCGCAGTACTGCTCGCCGCAGCCGGAGTCTGGTGGATCAAGGGCGAACGCGTGACCGGCGTCCCGCAGGGCCAGGTACCGACGGCGGGCATCGAAGCGGCCCGCACGGCGCAACCGACCGTCGCCATCAGGCCCTTCGAGGCGCTGAGCAACGACCCGCAGGAGGTGCTGCTGGCTCGAGGCATCACGGCGGACCTCGTGACCGACCTCTCGAAGGTGTTCGGGCTCTCGGTGATCGCCTTTGGGCCCATGGGCGGCCAGGCGGACGGCGAGGCGCCGAGCGACGCCCCACCGATTCGCTATCTCGTGTCCGGATCCGTCCAGCGCGTCGGCGAGCGCCTGCGGCTGCACGTCCATCTCACCGACGCGGAGACGGGGAAGCAATTGTGGTCCGAGCGATTCGACCGCGCGCTGAGCGGCGTCTTCGCGATCCAGGAAGAGCTCGGGCCGAAGATTCTCCATGTGCTGCCTGCGAAGGTCAGCGAGGCCGAACTGCGGCGTATGGCGCAGCGCCATACCCGCAATCTGGAAGCCTACGAAAACTTCCAGCGCGGGCAGTCGGCGCTGCTCGCCCGGCAAAGAGCGGAGAACGAGACCGCTCGCGAAATGTTCCGACGCGCCATCGCGCGGGACGCGGCCTTTGCTCGCGCGTATGCGGGGCTCGCGCTGACTTACGCTGCGGACTACCGCAATCAGTGGAGCGGAGACGGCGCCGCCGCGCTCGACCGCGCATTCGAGCTGGCCCGGACCGCACACCAGATGAACCCGGACATTCGGGAGACTTACTGGGTGCTGGCTTTCGTGCACATGGAACGGCGTCAGCACGAGCAGGCGCTGCAGCACCTGGAGACCGCCTTGCGGCTCTACCCGTCGTACGCCGATGGCCATGCGCTGATGGGGGGCGTCACCACGTACGTCGGGCGTCCGGCGGACAGCGTGCGGTCGTTGCGTACCGCAATGCGCCTCAACCCCCAGGCGGGCTCTCTCTACTTCTTGAACCTCGGACGGGCCTATCTGTTTCTCGGCGACCTGGAGCAGGCGCGGGTCAATCTGGAACACGCGCTGTCACGCAACCCCGTGAACCTCGAGGCGCATGTCTACCTGGCGGCGTTGCACGTAACCGCCGGCGACAAGGCGGCCGCGGCCTGGGAAGCGGGGGAGGTCCGCGCGCTGCAGCCTGGTTTCTCCAGCCGCGGTTGGCTGGAAACCTATCCGATGACCGACGTTGCGCAGAAGGCGAAGCTCGTGAAAGCGCTGCGGGAGCTGGGATTTTGAGGCTGTCGGTCTAGTCGCAGCGCGTCACCGTTTTCTGCGCCGCAGAGAAATTGTTTCTTATATTCGAAAGTACTACCCTTTGGTTCATGCTTGTGCCTGGCCCGCTGTCGTGACCACGCAATCCCGAGAAATGCCCCGGTGATCAGGACACTCATCCCGTTTTTCACATTGACCGCCCTGTGCGCCTGCCTGGCAGGCAGCGCGCAGGCCGATACCCGCGAAGTGGTCGTTTATCCCGGATTCGGCGCCGGCCAATTTCTGCTGGAGGGCCGCGTGATCGAGGCGCGCGGCGACGGGCCGGACGCGGCGGACGATTCCTGGTTTGTGAACCTCAGGCGCACGTTGCGGCGTCTGATCAACGACGAACAGAAGCAGGTTGCGCTGCGCGTGCGCATCGGGTCGGGCGAGTGGCGCGCGAAGACCGACGCGGAAGGCTATTTCCTGCTTGAGGAAAAGCTGCCGCCGGGCAGCGGCGCGGGGTGGCAGGCGGTGGAGGTGGCAACGGAAAGCGGCGATGCCAGGGCGCCCGGCGCGCTGCTCGTGGTGCCGGAGGCAAACCGGCTGGGAATCATCTCCGATCTCGACGACACCCTATTGGTATCGGATGTGGCGGACAAGTCGGGGCTGGTGCGCAAGACGCTGCTCCTGAATTATGCGCAACGCCAGGCGGTAGCGGGCACGGCGGAATTCTATGCCCGGCTCGCACGGCGCAATCCGCAGCCCGAGGCGGCACCCATCTTCTATCTTTCGGCATCTCCCCGCCAGCTGCAGGCCGGCATCCAGGCCTTCCTCGACAAGAACGGCTTCCCCCGTGGCGTGTTGATCACAAAGAAGGTCACCAACGACAAGACCGGCGACCCGCTGACCGATCAGATACGCTACAAGGTCGGGCGTATCGAGCAGTTGCTGGCGGCGTTGCCGCAGGTGCGGTTTGTGCTGGTGGGGGACGATGGTGAAAGCGACCCGGAGACCTACGACGAAATCCGCCGCCGTCATCCCGGGCGCATCGAGTCGGTGTGGATCCGCAAGGTGCATCGGGACGCGGCGCGCCCTGTATACCCCGGGCAGCGGAATCTGGCGGAAGCCCTGGGCGGCCTGAAGTGAGGAAGGTCGCGCACGTTTACCGCGAGGCGTGAGCGGAACAGGCGGTGACGGACAAAACCCGGGGGCGCAAGCTTCCGGGCTTTTTGTTTGCGGGAATAGAGTGTCCCGGGAAAACCGGATGTCATGGCTGCGGGTTGCGGCGTCACGACTACAGCGTCAACGCAGGGTGGATCATCGCGACCTACTTGCCCGAAAGCAGCGACGCCGGCAGCGTGTCACGAATTTCCTTGAATTTCTCCGAATCGGGGCGCTTCTTGTTGAGCAGGTCGTAGAGATCTACGCCGAGCAGGATGAAGGTGCTGTCCGACTCCCCGGGCGTGTCGCTCTTGTGCCGGGTCGCGCCAAGCACGAAGTTGTTCCAGCGCACCAGCCCACCGACGCCAATACCGTCCCGCGTGCTCGAAGTGACGACCAGAGACGCACCCCACCACTCCGAGTAGTCGGACTTGCGGTAGTACACGAAACCAACCGGCTCGACCGCAAGACTGGCCTGGAGGTTGCCGTCAGCGCGGCTCCGCGTATTCACTTCCATTCCCGCGCTCGGACGCAGAAACACCCATTGCGTCTGGAACAGCGGTTTCGAGTCGTCCTTTGACAGGCGCGTGCCATTCAGCCACATCTCCCACGGCCACATAGGCAGGCCGTTTTTCAGCAGATCTTCCGCGGCTTGTGCTCTCTGCGCCACCGCCACCGCACGCGCCGCAAGCTCCGGCTCCACCTGCCTGGCGACAATGCGGGCCGCAATGAGAGACGTGGTCGAAATGTCGATCAGGTACTGCGGAACCGGTCCCTTGCAGTCGATAGTGATCTCGTTTGCGTGAGTCTTCAGGAGTTTCTCTGTTCCGGTCCTTTGCTCCGGGCTGATCTGAAACAGGCTCACATCCTTGATTTGCGACGCTGCCGACAAGATGGCGATGAATTTCGGAACTTCCGGTCTCAGGCGCTCGTCGGCTGTC
>Ga0137436_1000305_pt1 | contig 15384 bp, 13 predicted proteins | sample EasRivERMGT119_2_FD_102328 | JGI IMG/M metagenome (GOLD analysis project Ga0137436, IMG submission 102328) | Soil microbial communities from meander-bound floodplain in the East River, Colorado, USA - East River MetaG ERMGT119_2 | ecosystem: Environmental > Terrestrial > Soil > Floodplain ...
CACGAGCAGTCCAGCCGGCTGGGCGGACGGTCCACCGCGGCGCCGCAGAAAGGGCGCCAGTAGCAGTGCGGCGATCGCCGCCATGATCGCGCCGCCCCGAAGGCTGACGGCGGGGATCATCGGCTCGCGCAGGTACAGCATCGGCCAGTCATCGGTGGCGACGCGCGTCTCCGTTCCTGAATTCACCTTGGTCAATCGGAACTGCCGCCACTCGCTCTTCTCGCGCTCCTCGGCCGGCATCGCGTTCCAGGCGTCTTTCTGGCCCTGCGCCAGGTCGGTGAAACCGTTCGGCGTGCGACTGTCGAACGGGCCCCGCAGCCGCAGCCAGTACTCCGGCTGCCGCGCGAACGCCTCGCGAATCGCGCGATTCTCCCCGGCGATCAGCATCGTGAAATCTCCGCCGAGACTGTCGTCAGGATTGAGTTGATCGCGGCTGGGCAGGTTGATGACCAGCGCTTCGTCGCCGAACGCCGCGCGCACCGAGTTCTGCAGCCGCGACACGATCCACCCCTGGCGGAAATAGTTGTACATGACGAACGTGCCGCCAGGGCGCAACCGCTTCCGCACATCGTCCATGGCCTGTTTCGTGAACAGATAACTCTCGAGGCGGATGTTGCTGTAGCCGCTGTGCAGCACGAGCGAATCGACCAGCGCGTAGATGATCAGGTCGTATTGCTTGTTGCCCTGCTTGAGGAAATTGCGGCCGTCGTTGAGATGCACGAACACGCGCGGATCGTCGTACGGGCGATCGGGATGATCGCGCTTGCCGAGCCGCTGGATCACCGGATCGATCTCGACGGCATCGACGCGCTCGGCGCCCCACGCGAGCGCGCGGCTGACGTCGTTCCCGGATCCCGCGCCGATGATCAGCACCTGGCCGAACGGCTTGCCGCCCGAGTCGCGATTGAGCAGGTGGGGCAGCGCATACGCCGGGAACGCCGCGTCGCGCGGCTGCATTTGCTGGTGGCCGATCAGGTTGACGTTGATGAGCCGCTGGGCGGGGTGATAGTCGATACGGTAGTACGGCGACCACTGCTGCCGCGGACCTTCGGCCCGCGCGCCCTGCGGCGCGACCGACAGCAGCAACACCAGCGCCGGCCCGAGTGCGAGCGCGAAACCACGCCGCCGATTGTCCGGCGCAAGGAACCACACGAAGCCGGCCATGACCAGCGCGAACCACCAGGTCGGCGGCAGCTCGAGGAACGAGCACGCGGCGAAGACGACGATGCCGAGGATGCTGCCGAGGATGTCGATCGTGTACGCCTCGAGCCGATTGGGAATTTTCGCCAGCGAGCGCCCGAGCTGTTGCCCCGGCCCCATCATCGCCAGCGCGATGACGAGAAAGAAGTAGCCGCAGATCACTTCGATCGGAATCACGAAGCTGGACAGATCGCGGGCCTGGTACTCGACGCCGAAGAACACCATCTGGGGCGACGCCTGGTTGCCGACGTCGATGATGCTCGCCGATGTCTGCCGTTGCCATTCGACGAGATGCGCGCTGCCCAGCCCGATCATCAGAATCAGCGGCGTCCACATCAACAGGTTGCTCTTGCGGTTGGCGGCGAGGCAGCCGACCGAGATCCCGAGGATCGATGCGAGCAGCACCGTGTTGGTGAAGAAGGTCAGGAACAGGACGTGCGATGGGAACCAGCGAATGCAGGTAAGCTCGAGAAAGAGCGTGAGAAAGCTAATCAGGAATAAATCGAATCTCATCCTTCGGTCCGGGCTGGACACACTCTACTCGGAATTCAACGCCGGGCAATCCGTTTCCGATCCGGTCTGGATGGTGCACCGCTACGAGCGGGCCGCGGATCGGGAGGTCGTCGCGTTCATCGCGTCGGCCCTGGCGTTTGGCCGCGTGCAGAGCGTCATCAATTCGATCGAGGGCATGTTGCAGGTGATGGGGCCATCGCCGGCGGCGTTCGTCCGCGATTTCACGCCGTCACGCGATCGCGATCGATTCGCGCACCTGGTCCATCGCTGGACCAACGGCGCCGACTTCGCCGCGCTCGCGTGGATCCTGCACCAGATGGTCGAGCGCAGCGGATCGATCGAGAACTTCTTCGCCGACGGGCTCGCGGGTGACGCCGTCGATGTCGGCGAGGCGCTCCAGTCATTCTCGACCCGCGGGCTCGCGCTCGATGTGTCCGCGGTGTATGGGCGCAAGAAGCCAAAGCCCGGCGTCGCCTATTTCTTCTCGCGTCCCTCGTCGGGCGGCGCCTGCAAGCGCCTCAACCTGTTCCTGCGCTGGATGGTTCGTGAAGATCGCGTCGACCTCGGCGTGTGGAAGAAGGTGCGGCCCGGCCAGCTCATCGTCCCGCTCGACACGCACATCATTCGCGTCGGCCAGTGCCTCCGGCTGACCAGGCTCAAAAGCCCCGGGTGGCGCATGGCGGCTGACATCACCGCGTCACTGCGCGCGATCGATCCGATCGATCCCATCAAATTCGACTTCTCGATCTGCCACCTCGGCATGATGAACGCCTGCGGATTCGGGAAGAAAACGGGGGATAGCCGCTGTCCGTTGAAAGGGGCCTGTTATCCGGGAACGCGATCCAGTACGAATCCGTAGAACACAGGGATGAATCGCTTCATTTCGCTGGGAGAGGTGCGCCTCGGGCTTCGCCTCATCGTCAAGCAGCCCATCCTTTCCCTCACGATCATCCTGGCTCTCGCGACCGGCATTTGCTTCGCGACCATGGGATTTACGTTCAGGGAGGAGCTGCTCCACAGCACGCTGCCGTATCAGGCCGGCGATCGCATGGTGCGCGTCTACGTCCTGAATCGTGACAGCGGCCGGCTGGATCTTGACCTCGAGCGTTACCGGGCGCTCCGCGACCGGGCGACATCGTTCGAGCACATCGGCGCCGTCAGCGGCCGCCCGTTCACGGTGACGCATGAGCCAGGCGAAGTGGAATCAATTGTCGGCGCCACCATCACCCCGCGTTCCATGCGGTGGCTCGACGCCGCGCCGATCGCCGGTCGCACGCTGATTCCCGCCGACGGCGAGCCGGGCGCCGAACGCGTCGTCGTGATTCGCGAGAGTCTATGGCGGCGCCGTTACTCGAGCGATCAGGATCTGATTGGCCGCGCGATCACGATTGGTGGCGTCCCGCGCACCGTGGTTGGCATCATGCCCGACACGTTCGAGTTTCCGAACAAGGGCGAGCTCTGGCTGCCGCTCGATGAACTGACTCTCGGCGGAAACCTGGCGGCGGCGATGCCGGGACTACGCGTCTTCGGCGTGCTCAAGCCGGGCGTCACGTTCGAAGCTGCGAATGCCGAAGCCAACACCCTGTCGGCACAACTGCCGACGCCACCGCCTCCTGACGGGATTGCACGGCTGCTCATCCGGCCGTTCACCGCGGATTCCAACGAGTCCAACATCGCCATCAACGCGCTGGTGTTCGTGCTGCTGATGGTGCTGCTCGTTGTGGCAAGCAATGTCGCGACGCTGGTCTTCGCGCGCACGTGGGCGCGCGCGCCCGAACTGGCGGTGAGAACCGCGCTGGGCGCCGCCCGCTCTCGCATCGTCGGTCAGTTGTTCTTCGAGACGCTGCTGCTCGGATCGGTGGCCGCCGTCATCGGCATTGTGGCCGCCTACGCCGCGCTGCGCTACTTCAAGGGATCGCTCGAAGGCTGGCCATTCTGGATCACGCTGGAACCCAATCCGGCGACGGTTGTATTCGTGGTGGTTCTCACGTTACTGGTGAGCGTGATCTGCGGGTTGTTCCCGGCGATGCGCGTGACGCGGCACGATCTGCGAAACACGCTGCAGGCCGGCCGCGGCTTTGCGTTCGGCGGGTTCGGCAAGGCCGGCGCGCTCCTGCTCGTTGTCGAGATCGCGTTGTCGGTGGCGTTGTTGAACGGCGCCGTCACCATGGCGCGCGCATTCACGTCGTTCTATGAGGACATTCCCGCGCTGCCGAAGAACCAGGTGTTGACCGCGCATCTCGGACACATTCCGGAAGCCGATCAACGTGACAAGATTGCGGTGGCGATTCGCGAGCTGCCTGGTGTGATCGCCGCCGGAGCGGGACAATCGCTGCCGCGCCTCTATCCCTCACCACGACCGGTGAGCGTGGAGCCGATTGGCGCTGAACCCGTAATCGCGCCGCAGCCGGCGCCGGGCCACGCCGTGACTGACGGATTCCTGGCGGCCATCGGCGCGCGCGTCGTCGCCGGTCGGCTTCTCGACAGGACGGATTTTGTCGAGGGCGCGGCGCCCGTCGTCGTGGTCAACGAACCGTTCGTGCAGAAATTCTTCGGGGGCCGCAACGCGATTGGCCGCCGCATCAAGATCGAAGACCGCGGCTCGGACAAAGAATCGCCGTGGCGCCAGATTGTCGGCGTCGTACCGGACCTTGGACTGAGCGTCGGCGATCCCGCGATGACCGCCGGTTTCTACACGCCGGTCGGTGACGAGATGCTGTGGTATCTCGCGATACGCACCTCTGTTGATCCGATCACGCTGACCGCGCCGCTGCGCACGGCGGTCGCGAATGTCGATCCCGATCTGCAGTTGCTGGAGATTCGCTCGCTCGAGGACGCCGGCCGGGAGGAGCGCGTCTTCCTGTCCGCGATCGCCGCGGCGCTGACGGCGATGGGCGGCATGGCTCTCGTGCTATCGATCGTCGGCATCTATGCGCTGTTGTCGTTCATGGTGACGCGGCGCACACGCGAGATCGGCATCCGCGTCGCGCTCGGCGCCGCGAACTGGCAGGTGTTGCGATCGATCACCGGTGGCGCGGCGTTGTATCTCGCAATCGGCGGCGCACTCGGCACCGTGCTGGGGATTCTGTTCGCGCAAGCACGCGCGGTGATTCTGATCAGTATCCCGGCTCCCGGCGTGTGGATGCCGGCGCCGATCTTCATGACGCTGGCGATCGCCGGCGCCGTCGCGTGCTGGGTCCCGGCGCGACGAGCGCTCGGCATTCGTCCGGCCGAAGCGCTGCAGGCTGATTAGTCAACTCACGCGCGCGTAAACGGCATCCCATGCATGATGATGCTGTTGTGACGAGCCGCGGCTGCCTCGAAACGTGCCGTCGAGGACATCGAGCGATTCGATCTTGGGTACATCAAGAAGCCGCCAGCCTGTTTCGCTCTGGTTTGTGCGAGCAGGGCCACGCAACTGAAAGACGAGAAGGCGATCGACGCCCTTCTGAGAGCCGTAGTCGTGCGGCTCCGCCATGCGCAAGATGCCCTTGTACCGAACCTGGATGAGCCGCCGGTGCGCGATGGCGAACTTGATCTGGCCGTCGACTGATTGCGGGAACGCGACGACGTTCGAAAGGCTCGCCACATAATTACAGACGGACGGACCGCCGAGACTTCTCATCCACGGATTTCACGGATTACACGGATGAGATGCCGACGCGCCCACCAGACTGCAACGACCCGCAGCGCCGGCTTCGCCGGCGCGAACGGCGGGTCAGGAGCGCAGAATGATGAGCCCATACGATCGCCACCGGCTCATCATTCTGCGCTCTTGTCCCGCCAATCGGCCGAAGGCCGATGCGGGTCGTTCGGAATCGGTGTAATCCGTGAAATCTGTGGACGTTAAGACGCGCGCGTCGCTTGTGGGTGAAACGCGACCGCCATCAGCAACGCAGCGGCGAGCGCGAGAGCCGCAGGCGCCAGGAACAGGCGCGAGAAATCCACCGCGCCAGCGGGTGTCCGGAAGACATCACCGAGCCATCCCCATAACAGGCTCCCCGCGAAAGGCCCGAATCCGAGAATCACCAGGTTGAACAAGCCCTGCGCGCTGGCGCGCGCGTCGCGCGGGCACCGCTCGTCGACGTAGATGTAGACCGCCGCGAAGAAGAACGCGTAGCACATGCCGTGGACGACGTTAATCGCGACCATCAGCCACAGCGGATCGCCGATCGCGAACACGAAGAAGCGGGCGGCATGCGCGAGGATGCCGATCGTCATGGTCCATCGCCATCCAAGCCGCGCCAGCGCCCAGCCGAGCGCGGCCATCGACGCGATCTCAGCGATCTGGCCGACGCTCATCGCCGGCATGATCCAGTTCTCGGCAAGCCCCGCCTGTTGCAGGAACGGACTGGTCCACTGGAAATAACACTGGTGTACCAGCGCATCCATCGTCGTCGCGATGAACAGCACGAGCATCGTCGGGTCGCGCAACAGCGCGATCGCCTTCACGGGCGCGCTCGATCCCTCTTCCATTTCTTTCTTTGGCGCCGGCGGAGTGTGCGGCAGCGTCAACGAGAAGGCCGCCAGCGCGATCGACGCGATGCCCGCGACCGTGAAGATGCTCGCGAGCGCGGCTTGAAGCTCGGGACCGGTCTTGCCGGCCAGGATGAAGACGAACGGCCAGCTCGCCGCGATCCACCCGATCGTTCCCCAGAGTCGCAGCTTGCCGAATTCGGTTTGCGCGTTCGAGATGTGATGGAAGCAGATCGCATTGGTCAACGACATCGTCGGCATGTAGGCCAGCTGATAGATCAGCATCACGATGAAGAAGGGCCAGAACGTCTTCTGGAAGGCGAGCGAGAACATCGCCGCGCCGCCGATCAGGTGCAGGACCGCGAGCAGCTTTTCGGTGGAGAACAGGCGGTCGGCAATCTGGCCGCCGAAGTACAAGCCGAAGACGCACGCGATCGCCTGCGTCGCGAAGATCCACCCGATCTCGCCGCCGGTGAACCCGAGCACGTCGCCGAGATACAGCGCCAGCAGCGGCAGCCACGAGCCCCAGATCAGGTACTCGAGGAACATCATCACCGAGAGACGCGTTGAGGCAGCGGTCATGTTTGGAGGTGCACTATAGTTCATTCATGGCGGGACGGCTCGGCGTCGGGTTCATCGGCAGCGGGTTCATGACCCGCTTTCACATTCGCTCGTGGGAAGCGGTTCGGGACGCGGACATCCGCGGCATCTACAGTCCGACCCGCGCCAACGCGGAAGACGCCGCGGCGCTGGCGCGATCGCTGCGCGTCGGCGATGCCAAAGCCTTCGAATCGATCGAGGCGATGGTTGCGGATCCGTCGATCGACTGCGTCTGGCTGTGCGGTCCCAATTTCGCGCGCGTCGCAAACATGGAGCGCATCGTCGCCGCGATCAAGAAAGGCGCGAGGCTCACGGGCGTCGCCTGCGAGAAGCCTCTCGGCAGAAACGCTGCCGAGGCGGCACGGATGGTGGAGCTCGTCGAGGAGGCTGGTGTCCTCCACGGCTACCTGGAAAACCAGTTGTTTTCACCGAACCTGGAAAGGGGAAAGCAAATCATCTGGGCACGAGGTGCGGCGGCGGCAGGGCGTCCCTATCTGGCGCGCGCCGCCGAAGAGCACGGCGGCCCGCACATGCCGTGGTTCTGGCAAGGCGATCTCCAGGGCGGCGGCGTCTTGAACGACATGATGTGCCACAGCCTCGAGGTCGGACGCTATTTGCTGACCAAGCCGGGCGCGCCGCGCGACAGCATTCGTCCGGTGAAAGTGTCCGCGCAGATCGCGTCGCTGAAGTGGTCGCGGCCCGATTATGTGAAGCAGCTGCGCGGCACGATGACCGCCAAGGTCGATTACGGAAAGCATCCCGCGGAAGACTGGGCGCGCGCGTGCGTCACCTATGTCGATGACGCCGGCACGCCGCTGATCGTCGAAGCCACCACGTCCTGGAGTTTCGTGGGCGCAGGATTGCGGCTGTCGATGGAGCTGCTTGGTCCCGAGTACTCGATGTCGGTCAGCACGCTCGATGGCGGCACGAAGGTGTTTTTCTCACGGCACCTGCAAGAACAGCAGGCAGGCGAGGATTTGATCGAGAAGCAAAACGCCGAGCAGGGCTTGATGCCGATCGTCGGCAACGAAGCCGCGGAGTACGGCTATGAGAACGAGAACCGGGCCTTCACGCGCTCGTTCCTCGACGGCGTGCAGCCCGAGCTCAACTTTCACGCCGGCCGCGATGTCACCGAACTGTTGATGGCCTGTTACATGAGCGCCGAGGAAGAACGGGTAATCGAGTGGAAGCCGTCGAACCTGAAGTCGTACGTGCCGCCGCCGGCCAGGCGATAGCCGGCGCTATAATTCCGCCCATGAGAGCTATTGCCGTCGCCGCCGCGCTCCTTGCTGCATCCGCATCCGCCTTCGTGCTGCGCGCTTCGGCGGAACAGGCTCTACCGATGCTGACCGCTGCCGAAAAGGCCGACGGCTGGAAGCTCATGTTCGACGGCAAGTCGCTCGCCGGCTGGCGCGGCTACAAGGACGAGAAAGCGCCGGGGGGGTGGCGAGCCTTCAACGGCGACCTCGTTCGTCTGGGTGGTGGCGGCGATCTCATGACCGTCGAGGAGTACGGCGATTTCGAGATGCGGTTCGAGTGGAAGATCACGGAGTACGGGAACAGCGGCGTGATCTATCGCATCGCCACAACCGAACCCTATCCGTGGCACACCGGTCCCGAGTATCAAATCCTGGACGACGCGCGTCATCCCGACGGCCAGAACCGGATAACCTCGGCAGGATCGAACTATGCCGTCAACGAGCCGGTGAAGAACGTTGCCAAGCCAGTGGGGAAGTGGAACGAAGGCCGCATCATCGCGAAGGGCAATCACGTCGAGCACTGGCTGAACGGCGTCAAGGTCGTCGACTACGAGTTCGGCAGCGCCGACTGGCAAAAGCGGGTTCAGGCCAGCAAGTTCGGCAAGATCCCGCCCTACGGCACGGTCAAGCGCGGCTACATCGCCTTGCAGGATCATGAGTCGGTTGTCATCTACCGCAACCTGAAGATCAAAGTGCTATGAAAAGACGAGACTTTCTCTGGACGCTGAGCAGCGCGGCGATGTTGCCATCGATCGCATCGGCGCAAAACGGCGGCGGCACCATCCTCTACGACAGCCGCTCGGTCGCTCTCACTCGCGTTGATACGGATGCGAGCGGCGCGCTGTGGGTGCGCAAGGCGGACTTGCCGCGCATCAATGGTTTCGAGATCAAACCGCAGGGCGCGTGCCGCGCCGACATCTGCATTCCGATCCCGCGCGGAATGATGAAGGGCGATACGTTCAACCTCACCGCGTTTGCGCAGCGCGTCGGGCAGAAGTTCATCGCGGACCCGGCGGCCCGCGTCTGGAGCTTCGGCGAGATTCCCGTCGTGCAGGGCGCCTATGTCGAATCGCGCATCGCTCCCGACGTCACGGTTCCCGATCGCAAAGGAAAGCCCGTCCGGTTATCGCAGTTCCGCGGAAAGAAGGTGCTGCTCGTCACCTGGGCATCCTGGTGAGGGTGCCGACTTGATCTGCCAGGTTGGCAGACACTCTACGAAGAACTGAAGGGCAAGAACTTTGAGATCGTCGCCGTCGCGCAAGACACCGGCGGCGAAGCGGCCGCGGGCAAGTGGTATGACGCGGCGAAGGCCACCTACACGACGCTGGTCGATCCCGCGCACGCGGTGAGCTCCGCGTTTCAATTCATCAACGTCCCGACCGGCGTGTGGATCGACGAGCGCGGCCGCGTCGTTCGTCCGGGCGAACCGGCGTGGACGACGAGCCGCACCAGCACGTTCGGCGGCAAGCCGCTCGTGACCGAAGGCGAAGAATATGTTGCGGCGATTCGTGATTGGGTCGCGAACGGCGAGCGCAGCGCCTACGCGCTGTCCGATGTCGCGTTCACCGCGCGTGTCAAGCGTCGCTCGGACACCGAAATGGAAGCCGACGCGAGCTTTGCGCTCGCGGTCCACTTCTACCAGGCAAATGACATGGTGTCGGCGAAGAAATACTTCGAGCGCGCGCAGGCGCTCAATCCCGACGACTGGAACTATCACCGCCAGGACTGGAGCTTCACGCCCGGCGAGGCCGGCGCGAAATGGCTCGAGAAATTCCAGAAGCTCGACGAGCCGTACTATCCGAAGTTGGATCTCAAGAAACCGAAGGGATGATCAGGCAACCGCACGAAGCGGTTGCCTCCACACTGCCCGACGTTGTGGGGGCAGCCCCTTCCTGGGGCTGCCCGTTTTACAAAGACCAGCCGCGGCGGTAATCGCGCTTCAGAAGATCGTTCGCGTCCTTCGAGTTCGTGATCTTCATGTTCGCGCCGTCGTAGTGGATCTTCACTCCCGCTCGCAACGCCACCACGCCCAGCAGCATTACTTCCGTCAGCTTCGCCGCGTACTCGATCGGGGTCGAGGCCTTGCCGATGCCCTTGCACGCGTTCGACCAGTTCACTTCGTGGCTGGTAGTGATGCGCTCGAGCGTGCGCGGCGGATCGCCAACCGACTTGTGCAGCGAGTCCGGCAGCAGGCGCGACTTGAGGCCATAGGTATCGCAGATCACCTTGCCCTTGCTGCCGACCATGATCACGCCGCCCTCGCCGTTGAGCTTTTCGCCGTCAGCGAATTCCGGCGGCGTCGCCGGAAACATCCCGCCGTCGTACCACGTGAGCTTGACCGGCGGCTTGGTGCCGCGGGCCGGGAACTCGTAGTAGGTCTTACTGGCGATCGGGTAGCACTCTCCGTCAAAAGGCGTCGACACGGTTTCGATTGATGTCGGGTAGCCGAGTTCGAGCGCCCAGTACGGAAAGTCGATTAGGTGCGCGCCCATGTCGCTCAGGGCGCCGCCGCCCCAGTCGATCCAGCCGCGCCAGTTGAAAGGGTGATACACCGGGTGGTATTCGCGGGCAGGGGCGCAGCCGAGGAAGAGGTCCCACGACAATTCGTCGGGCACCGAATAGATCCCCATCGCGTTCGCCAGCCGCGCCATCACGCCGTTCATGTTCCAGCGCATGTTGGCGGAGATTCGCTTCGGCTCAGGCCGCGGTATGCCCTGCGGCCAGTACGACAGTGGACGATTGGTCCATACGTGCGCTTCGGTCACGTCGCCGATCGCGCCTGACTGCACCCACTCCACGGCTTTCCGCCCATCGTCCCAGGAGTGGCCCTGGTTGCCCATCTGGGTGACGGCCTTGGGCGTTTGCCGCGCCTTGCGCGACAGCTGGCGTGCTTCGTCAACGGACCAACAGAGCGGTTTCTGCACGTAAACGTGTTTCCCGAGATCGAGCGCAGCCATCGCGATCGGCGCATGCATGTGATCGGGCGTCGCGACGACGAACGCATCGATGTCCTTCTGCTGTTCGAGCATCAAGCGGTAGTCGGTGTAGCGCTTCTGCTTCGGCAGGTCCTCGGCGGCAATACGCGTCAGCGAGGCGATTCGATGCTCGCCGCCTTTGCGCGACTCGGCGGTGAGATCGGTCTTCAGCAGCCGCTCCTTCTCGCGCGTCACGCCGGTTGCGAACGCGTCGGCCGTCCACTGCGGTCCGGCATAACCCCAGTCGACGTCACACAACGCGACGATGTTGTTGTCGAGGCCGAGGTTGAGCAGGTTGGTCCGGCCCATGCCGCCGACGCCGACGCCGGCGATGTTCAGCCGATCGCTCGGCGCGACATAGCCTTTTCCGAGCACATGTCTGGGAACGATGGTGACTGCTGCCGTGGTTGCCGCCACGTTTGCCACGAATTTGCGTCTGGAAATCATTGGAGATCCTTTGCGGGCGCCCTTCGACTCGAAAGTCTCAGCTGACGCTGAGACTTTCTCGCTCAGGGCGGGCGCGTGTTTTGCCCCGCGCCCGGATGCTACTACAATCGCCGCACCAATCATGCAGGTCATCCGCAACCGCACTGTTCACGACGTGGTCATCGTCGGCTCCGGGGCCGGCGGCGGCATGGCAGCGAAAGTGCTGACCGAGGCCGGCGCCAATGTCTTGATGCTCGAGGCGGGCGTGATGTTCGACACGCGCCGCGATTCGAAAATGATGGCGTGGCCGTATCAGTCTCCACGCCGCGGCGCCGCGATTCCCGAGCGGCAGTTCGGCGAATTCGACGCCGGCTGGGGCGGCTGGACGCTCGAAGGCGAGCCCTACACCTCGGCGCCCGGCGATCGCTTCGACTGGTTCCGCACCCGCATGCTCGGCGGCCGCACCAATCACTGGGGCCGCATTTCGTTGCGCTTCGGGCCGAACGACTTCAGGCGCAAGAGCCTCGACGGACTCGGCGACGACTGGCCGATCTCCTACGACGACCTCAAGCCGTATTACGACAGCATCGATCGATACATCGGCCTCTTCGGATCGAACGAAGGGCTGCCGAACGATCCGGACGGAATCTTTCAGCCACCGCCGAAGCCGCGCTGCTACGAACTGTTGATCAAGCGCGCCGCCGACAAGCTGAACATCACCTGTATCGCCAATCGACTGTCGGTTCTCACGCAGCCGCTCAACGATCGGCCCGCCTGTCACTACTGCGGGCAGTGCGGCCGCGGCTGCGCGGCCCACGCGAATTTCTCCTCACCCTCGGTGTTGATCCCGCCGGCGCTCGCCACCAAGCGCCTGACCATTCTCACCAACGCGATGGCGCGCGAGGTCACGGTGAGCGACGATGGCCTGGCGACAGGCGTGTCCTACATCGACAAGACCACCGGCCGTGAGAACCATGTCCGCGGGCGGATCGTCGTGATGGCCGCGAGCGCCTGTGAGACCGCGCGGCTGCTGCTCAACTCGAAGTCGTCCCGCTTTCCGGAAGGCCTTGGCAACTCGAGCGGCGTCGTTGGAAGGTATCTCACCGACACGACCGGCACCGGCGTGAGCGGCCATATTCCCGCGATGATGAGCGGCCACCCTCACAACGAGGATGGCGCGAGCGGCGCGCATCTCTTCATGCCGTGGTGGCTCGACAACACCAAGCTCGATTTCCCGCGCGGCTATCACATCGAGCTCGGCGGCGGACGCCGCATGCCGGGATTCGGCGTGCTGGGCGGCATTCATCGCTACGCGGAGGGCGGCGGCTACGGCAAGCAGCTGAAGAACGACTATCGCCGCTACTACGGATCGACGGTGAATTTTGCCGGCCGCGGCGAGATGATTCCAAACGAGAACTCGTACTGTGAGATCGATCCAACGGTCGTGGATCGGTGGGGCATTCCCGTGCTGCGCTTCCACTGGAAATGGAGCGACCACGAGCTCAAGCAGGTCAAGCACATGCAGGAGACGTTCCGCGCCGTCATCCACGAAATGGGCGGGACGCCGCTGTCAGCGATGCCGACGGCGGAGCAGCAGTACGACATCGCGCCGGGCGGCCGCATCATCCACGAAGTGGGTTGCGTGCGCATGGGGAACGATTCAAAGACATCCGTGCTGAACAGCAATTGCCAGTCGCACGACTGCCGCAACCTGTTCGTCACCGACGGCGGCCCGTTCGTGACCAATCCGGACAAGAACGTGACGTGGACCATCCTCGCGCTGGCCATGCGCACGAGCGAGTACATCGCCAACCAGCGGAAGGCGGGCAGCATATGAATCGCCGCGACGCCCTCAAGATTCTGCTCGCCGCTCCAGCGGCTTCCCTCTCGTGGACCGACGCCGAAGCGGCGCAGGCGGCGGCGTCGGCACAAGCGGCGCGCGCGGCCACGACCGCGAAGCCGTTCGTGCCGAAGTTCTTCACCGCCACCGAATTCAAGCTGGTGCGCACGCTCGCCGACATCATCATTCCGAAAGACGAACGATCGGGCAGCGCCTCGGACGCCGGGGTGCCCGAGTTCATGGACTTCATGATGATCGATCAGCCGACGCGGCAAGTCGCGATGCGCGGCGGGTTGGCGTGGCTCGATGTCGAATGCCAGCAGCGCTTCGATAAGATCTTCCTCAATTGCACCGAAGCCGAGCGCACCGCCGTCCTCGACGACATCGCGTGGCCGTCGAAGGCGAAGCCGGAATTCGCGCACGGCGTCGCGTTCTTCAACAACTTCCGCGATCTCACCGCGACCGGCTTCTGGACGACGCGCATGGGCATCGATGACTTGCAGTTCATGGGCAATCGATCGGTGGCGCGATGGAACGGCTGCCCGCCGGAGGCGTTGAAGAAGCTGGGCGTCAGCTACGACTGACAGGGATCAGGGATCAGGGATCAGGGATCGGGGATCAGGGAGGCCTTATGCGGTTGACTGCGCTCGCGGCCGTCATTCTCACGCTCGGTCCGTCGATGGCGAATGCGCAGCCGAGCGCACCGGTCGTCACGAAGACGGATGTGATCTATGGCCGCGTCGAAGGCTCGGCCCTGCTCGCCAACATTGCGTATCCTGACGGACCCTCGCTCAAGCCGGCGATCATCTCGGTTCACGGCGGACGGTGGCGCGCCGGCAACCGCGCCGATGCGAGCAGCATCAAGGTCGCGCAATGGGCGGAGTTCGGGTACTTCGCGATGTCGATCGACTATCGCCTCGTTGGTGGATCACCGGCGCCGGCTCCACAGCTCGATCTGCTGTGCGCGATCCGCTGGCTGCATGCGCACGCCGAGGAATACCGGATCGATCCGGAGCGCGTCTACTTGATCGGCCAGTCCGCCGGCGGCCAGATGGTGTCGCTGGTGGCCACGGCTGGAGAAGCGGGCTTCCCGCGCGTCGGCGGATGGGAGAAGGCGCGCACCGACGTGCGTGCGGTGATCAGCGTCGCGGCCACCTACGAGCTGAACTCACTGTCATGGGGCAACCTCTGGACGCCCATCGACGGCAAGGTTGAAGACGCCCGTCGTCACGCGTCGCCGATCACCCACGTCAACCCGGCGATGAAGCCGCTGCTCGTCATTCACTCGGACGACGACAAGTCGGTGCCGGTGCAACAGGCGAACGAGTTCGTCGAGAAGTTGAAGGCCGCGGGCGTTCAGCATCGCTACGTGCATTACACCGATAAGGGGCACATGGGGATCACCGAGGACGTGATCAGGGAGGCGCGAGCCTTTATTGCGGAGGTGGAGCAGAAAAAGTAGCGAGACTCAGAGGCGCCGTCGAGGCGAGTTAGCCGGTTTTCTCCGTCCCGTCGCATTGGTGGGAACAGAGAAGACGACATGATCACCCCGACCCAGAAACGACTCGTCCAGGACAGCTTCGGCCTGGTTGTCCCGATTGCTCCGACGGCGGCGGCACTGTTCTACCAGCGGCTGTTCGAGATCGATCCGACGGTCCGGCCGATGTTTAAGGGCGACATCGCCGAGCAGGGAAAAAAGCTGATGCAGGCGCTCGCGCTCGCCGTGAAATCGCTCGACCGCCCCGAGGCGCTGATGCCCGTGCTCCAGGATTTGGGACGCCGCCACGTCAAGTACGGCGTCACGGACGCACATTACGACACGGTTGGCGCCGCCCTGATCTGGACGCTCGAAAAAGGGCTCGGCGAACGATTCACGGCCGACGTGCGCGAAGCTTGGGTCGCGGTTTACCAGGCTGTCGCTACGACGATGAAGGTCGCCGCTAACGAGGTGGCTGCGTAGCCGGCAGCCCGATGCGCGCGCGCTGATACGGCTCGTTGCCGGCGAGGTATCGATCGAAATAGACGAGATCGATCACCTCGACGCGGCCCGTGTCCCAACCCACCGCCAGGTGCGCCGTGTCGCCCATGAAGGTCA
>Ga0137436_1000306_pt1 | contig 15346 bp, 16 predicted proteins | sample EasRivERMGT119_2_FD_102328 | JGI IMG/M metagenome (GOLD analysis project Ga0137436, IMG submission 102328) | Soil microbial communities from meander-bound floodplain in the East River, Colorado, USA - East River MetaG ERMGT119_2 | ecosystem: Environmental > Terrestrial > Soil > Floodplain ...
AGCGCGGCACGCAGACCAACATGCACTACTCCGCGCGCCACGTCGTGATCTCCTACGACCTGCCGCTGAGCGAGGTGGTGATGGACTTCTTCGACCGGCTGAAATCCGCCACCCGCGGCTACGGCTCGCTCGACTACGAGTTCAAGGAGTACCGCGCGACCGACGTAGTGCGCCTGGACGTCCTGGTCAACGGCGACCGCGTCGATGCGCTGTCGAGCATGGTGCACCGGGAGAGCGCGCAGCTGCGGGGACGGGAGCTGGTGACCAAGTTGCGCAGTCTGATCCCGCGGCAGATGTTCGACGTCGCGATCCAGGCCGCCATCGGCTCAAACATCGTGGCGCGCGAGAACGTCAAGGCGCTGCGCAAGAACGTCATCGCCAAGTGCTACGGCGGCGACATCACGCGCAAGCGCAAGCTGCTCGACAAGCAGAAGGAAGGCAAGAAGCGCATGAAGCAGGTCGGCTCGGTCGAGATTCCGCAGGAAGCCTTCCTCGCGGTGCTGCAGCGAGGCGATAGCTAGGAAAATGCAATGAGTTTCGCTCTTTTCCTGCTGCTGCTGCTGGTCGTCACCGGCCTGGTCTGGCTGCTCGATAAATTCGTCCTGAGGAAGAACCGCAGGAAGGATGACAGGCAGCCGTGGTGGGTCGAGTACTCGATCAGCTTCTTCCCGGTGATCCTGATCGTGTTCCTGCTGCGCTCGTTCCTGGTCGAGCCGTTCAAGATCCCGTCCAGCTCGATGGTGCCGACGCTGCTGGTCGGCGACTTCATCCTGGTGAACAAATTCACCTACGGCATCCGCCTGCCGGTGGCCAACAAGAAGGTGATCGAGCTCGGCAACCCGGAGCGCGGCGACGTGATGGTGTTCCGCTACCCCGACGACACCTCGCTCGACTACATCAAGCGCGTGGTCGGCCTGCCGGGCGACCGCATCGAGTACCGCAACAAGCGGGTGCAGGTGAACGGCGTCGCGGTGCCGCTGCGCCAGGTCGACGACTACCTGGCCAAGGAGCGCATGCAGTTCTCCAAGCGCTACGTCGAGACGCTCGGCAGGACCGAGCATGAAATATTGCTCGAAGACGACGCGCCGCCGCTGGGCGGGCCGGGGCGCGCGTTCCCGTTCGCCGGAAATTGCAACTACAATACCGGCGGCCTGGCGTGCACGGTTCCCGCCGGTCATTATTTCGTGATGGGCGACAACCGCGACAACTCGAGCGACAGCCGGGTGTGGGGCTTCGTGCCCGACGAGAACATCGTCGGCAAGGCGTTCTTCATCTGGCTCAACCTGAACGAGCTCGGCCGCTTCGGCTCGTTCCGCTAGCAGCAGGGAGGCAACATGAAAAACGCGCGCACCACCCGCCTGCAGCAAGGCGTCACCATCACCGGCCTGATCATCGTGCTGGTGATCCTCATCTTCCTCGGCCTGCTGACCTTCAAGGTGCTGCCGCCCTACATGGAGTTCCGCACCATGAAAAACGCCATCCAGGCCATCGCGAAGGATCGCCAGAGCGCCTCGGTCGCCGACATCCGCCGCGCCTACGAGTCGCGCCAGGCGATCGACGACTTCACGTCGGTCAAGGCGGCCGACCTCGACATCAGCAAGCAGGGCAACCAGGTGGTGATCGCCTTCGCCTACCGCAAGGAAGTCCCGCTGTTCGGCGCCGTCGGCCTGTACATCGACTTCGCCGCCACCACGCAGGAGTAGCGCCGACGCGGTACGCGCCTCTCGAAAGCCGCCTCGGCCACCGCTTCGCGGCTCCGGCGCTGCTCGAGCAGGCGCTCACGCACCGCAGCCACGGCGCGCACAACAACGAGCGGCTCGAGTTCCTCGGCGACGGGGTGCTCGGCTGCGCGATGGCCGACGAGCTCTACACCCGCTTTCCGCAGCTGCCCGAAGGCAAGCTGACCCGCCTGCGCGCGGGGCTGGTGCGCGAGGAGGCGCTGGCCGAGGTCGGCAGGCAGCTCGGCCTCGAGCAGCTGCTGCGCGTCGAGGCCAGCACCGCGGTGACCGCTTCCATCCTGGCCGACGCCGTCGAGGCGGTCTTCGGCGCCCTGTTTCTCGACGCCGGCTATGCCACGACGCGCTCGGCGGTGCTGACGGCATTCGGACCGCTGCTCGCCCGGCTCGACCCGGAAGGCCCGGCGAAAGACGCCAAGACCCAGCTGCAGGAGATCCTGCAGGCGCGCAGCCGGCGGCTGCCCGAGTACCGCGTCCTGTCGGTGAGCGGCGCGGCCCACAAGCAGTCGTTCGAAGTCGAGTGCGTGATCGCCGAGCTCGGCCTGAGCGCCTCAGGCAGCGGCACCTCGCGCCAGCGCGCCGAGCAGCAGGCGGCCGAGGCGATGCTGGCGAGGATGGAGAAATGAGGCTCTCGCGATGAGCGCGCACCGCTGCGGCACCATCGGCATCGCCGGCCGCCCCAACACCGGCAAGTCGAGCCTGCTCAACCGCATCGTCGGCGAGAAGCTGTCGATCGTCTCGGCGCGCCCGCAGACCACCCGCCACCTGGTCACCGGCATCCTGACGCGCGACGACTGCCAGTACGTCTTCGTCGACGCCCCCGGCCAGCAGAACCGGCTGCGCAGCACGTTTCACCGCACGCTCAACCGCCGCGCCTCCGAGGCGGCGCGTGACTCGGATATCGCTTTATTCGTCGTCGAAGCGCTGCGCTTCAACGAGGACGACCGCGGCGCGCTCAGCCGCATCCCGCAGGGACAGAAGACGATCGCGGCGATCAACAAGATCGACACGCTCAAGCGCGAGTCGGACCTGATCCCGTTCCTCGACCGCCTGTCGAAGACGCGGCCGTTCGAGGCGATGGTGCCGGTGAGCGCGAAAACCGGCAGGAACCTGCCCGCGCTGCTGCGCGCGCTGCGCGAGGCGCTGCCCGAGGCGCCCGCCGCCTACCCGGTCGACCAGCTCACCGACCGCGACGAGCGCTTCTTCGCCGCCGAGCTGCTGCGCGAGAAGATCTTCGAGGAGCTGGGCGAGGAGCTGCCCTACGTCTGCGAGGTGCTGATCGACAGCTTCAAGGAGGAGGGGCGCCTGCGCCGCATCGAGGCCTCGATCCTGGTCGAGCGCGAGAGCCAGAAGGCGATCGTCATCGGCGCCGGCGGCGAGCGGCTCAAGCGCATGGCGAGCGCCGCGCGCAAGGACATGGAGAAGCTGTACGGCGGCAAGGTCTATCTCGGCACCTGGGTGAAGGTGCGCAAGGCGTGGACCGACGACGCCCGCGTGCTCAGGCAACTGGGCTACGAGTAAGAGCGCAAATGCAGAGTAAGAAGCGCGCCGATCACGAGGACGGTTTCGTCCTCCATACCTACCCCTACAAGGAAACCAGCCTGATCGTGGAGGCGTTCACGCGCCGCTTTGGCAGGGTCGCGCTGCTGGCGCGCGGCGCGCGCCGCCCGCGCTCCGCGATGCGCGGCGTGCTGCTGTCGTTCCAGAGCCTGCGGCTGTCCTGGAGCGCCTCGGCGGAGCTCGGCAACCTGATCGCGGCGGAGTGGTCGGGCGCGCTGCGGCCGCTGCGCGGCCGCGGCCTGATGTGCGGCTTCTACCTCAACGAGCTGCTGCTGCGGCTGCTGCCGCGCGAGGACGCGCACGACACACTGTTCGACATCTACGATGACTCGCTGTTGCGCCTGTCGCGCAACGAGAACCTGTTTTCTACCCTGAGGAGCTTCGAGAAGCGCATGCTGGCCGAGCTCGGGTATGCTCCGCTGCTCGAGCGCGACGCGGCCAGCCACCCGATCGACCCGGCGGCGCGCTACGCGTACGAGCCCGAGCGCGGCCCCATGCTCCTGAAAAATGCCATGTCGAGCGACATCAACGTAAGCGGCCAGACCCTGCTCGACGTGGCGGCGGACGAGTACGGCCGCGCCGAGACGCGCGACGAGGCGCGCACGCTGATGCGGCTGCTGATCGCGCAGCGCCTGCACGGGCAGGAGCTGCACACGCGCACCATCCTGAAGGACCTGAGCGACCTATGATCGAGCTCGGCGTCAACGTCGACCACGTCGCCACCGTGCGCCAGGCACGCCGCACCTACGAGCCCGACCCGGTATGGGCGGCGGTCGAGGCGCACCTCGGCGGCGCCGACGGCATCACCGTGCACCTGCGCGAGGACCGGCGCCACATCCAGGACGAGGACGTGCGCCGGCTGCGCGAGCTCACTCACATCAAGCTCAACCTCGAGATGGCGGCCACCGACGAAATGGTCGCCATCGCCGGCCGCATCAAGCCCGAGATGGCCATGCTGGTGCCGGAGGGACGCCACGAAGTCACCACCGAAGGCGGCCTCGACGTCGCGTCGCAGGAGAAAGCCCTCAAGGAAAAAGTGGCGAAGCTCGCCGCCAGCGGGATCGTGGTTTCAGTTTTCATAGATGCAGATCCGAAGCAGGTCGATGCGGCGAAGCGCATCGGCGCCTCGGTCTGCGAAATACACACAGGCCCGTACGCGCACGCCTTCCACGCCAAGGGACGCGACTCGGAAAGTCCCGCGGTTCTTCTGGAACTAAAGAAAATTCAAGTCGCAGGAGAGGCCATCCGCTCGCTCGGCATGCGCTTCAACGCCGGCCACGCGCTCAACTACTTCAACGTCGAGCCTGTCGCGCGCCTGCCGGGGATCCGCGAGCTGCACATCGGCCACGCCATCGTCAGCCGGGCGGTGTTCGTCGGCATGCGCGAGGCGGTGCGCGAGATGAAGCGGCTGATGTCCGACGCCGCGCTGTCGGCGGCTTCCTCGCGCGCGGGTCGATGATCTACGGGGTCGGCAACGACGTGGTCGAGATCGGCCGCATCGAGAAAGCCCTCGAACGCTTCGGCGAGCGCTTCGCCCGGCGCATCCTGTGCGAAAGCGAGCTCAAGCGCTTCAGCGCCCACCGCAAGCCCGCCGCCTACCTGGCGAAGCGCTTCGCCGCCAAGGAAGCCTTCACCAAGGCCCTCGGCACCGGCATCCGCGCGCCGGCCAACTGGCACGGGGTGTGGGTGAAGAATCTGCCGTCGGGGAAACCCACTCTGGAGTATTCAACAGCCCTGCGGTCCCTTCTGGAGAAGCGCGGCGTGACCTCTTCACATGTTTCTCTCTCAGATGAGAGAGGCATTGCCTTTGCAACGGTGATCCTGGAATGCGAAAAGTAAGGCTGCCGCCGGGCCCGGCGGTGATCGACGTGGTGGGGCTGGCGCTGGCGGACGACGACCGCAAGCGCCTTGCACATCCCGCCACCGGTGGAGTGATCCTCTTCGCCCGGAACTACGAGACTCCCGAGCAACTGACCGCGCTGTGCGAGGAGATCGAGCGGCTGCGCGAGCCGGCGCTGCCGATCTGCGTCGACCACGAGGGCGGCCGGGTGCAGCGCTTCAAGACCGGCTTTACGCTCCTGCCGCCGATGCGCGAGCTCGGGCGGCTATGGGACCGCGACCGGCCGGCGGGCAGGGCGGCGGCGCGCGCCGCGGCCTACGTCGCGGCGGCCGAGCTGGCGGCGCACGGCATCGACTTCAGCTTCGCGCCGGTGCTCGACCTCGATTTCGGCTCGAGCGGCGTGATCGGCGACCGCGCGCTGCACTTCGACCCGACCGCGGTCGGCGCGCTCGGCGCGAGCCTGATCCAGGGCTTCGCCGACGCCGGCATGGCGGCGGTGGGCAAGCATTTCCCGGGGCACGGCTTCTGCGAGGCCGACTCGCATGTCGCCGTACCGACTGACGGCCGCAGCTTCGCCGAGATCTGGAAGAAGGACATTCTTCCGTACAAGCCGGCCATCGAGGCCGGCATGGCCGCGGTCATGCCCGCGCACGTGATCTACCCGCAGGTCGACGCCGAGCCCGCCGGCTACTCGAAGTACTGGCTGCAGGAAGTCCTGCGCGGCAAGCTCGGCTTCGACGGCCTGATCTTCAGCGACGACCTGTCGATGGAAGGCGCCAGCACCGCCGGCGGCATCCCGGAGCGGGCGCGCGCCGCGCTCGGCGCCGGCTGCGACATGGTCCTGCTATGCAACGACCCGGCGGGCCAGGAAGTGCTGCTGGAATCGCTCAAGGACGTTGCGCTGGCCAAGCAGGAACGGCTGGAACGGATGCGGAAGAAGGGTGGCAGGGACCTGCGGAAGAGCGTCGCCTACAGGGAAGCCCAGGAAAGCCTGCAGCAGCTGGCCTAGGCGCGCCATCAACGCGCTAGGCGCGCTCCATGTAGGTGCCTTCGGCGGTGTCGACCTTGATCTTGTCGCCGGTGTTGACGAACCCCGGCACCTGGACGGTGACGCCGGTTTGCATCCTCGCGGGCTTGAAGCTGTTGGTGGCGGTGGAGTTCTTGATGCCCGGCTCGGTGTCCTCGACGGTGAGGATCACGTGCGGCGGCAACTCGATGCCGATGGCGCGGCCGTTGTAGAAGTTGATCTGCACGTCGGTGTTGGGCAGCAGGTAGCCCGACTGGCCCTCGAGGAACTCGGCCGACAGCGACATCTGCTCGTAGTTTTCCTGGTCCATGAAGACGTAGCTGTCGCCGTCCTGGTAGAGGTATTGCATCTTGCGCTGGTCGACGAAGGCACGCTCGATCTTGTCTTCGGTGCGGAAGCGCTGGTTGGTCTTGGTGCCCTTGTCGATGTCCTTCATCTCGACCTGCATGAAGGCGCCGCCGCGCCCGCCGACGTGCACGTGGTAGGCCTTGAGCACGCGCCAGACACGCTTGTCCCACTCGAGAAGGTGTCCCGCCCGGATGCCGACCGCTTCGACTTTTGCCATGGTGATCTGCCGCCGCAAAATAAGGAATATGCGAAAGGGCCGCGATTTTACACGACTTATAATCGAGCTATCGTGTTCGACGCGAAGGCTTTCGTCGCCGGGCTGCCCAACCTGCCCGGCGTATACCGCATGCTGGGCAAGTCCGGGGAGCCGCTCTACGTCGGCAAGGCGCGCGACCTCAGGAAGCGGGTCAGCTCGTACTTCCAGAAGACCCTGGCGAGCCCGCGCATCCAGATGATGGTCTCCCAGGTGGCCGCGGTCGAGATCACGGCGACCCGCTCCGAGGGCGAGGCGCTGCTGCTCGAGAACAACCTGATCAAGAGCCTCGCGCCGCGCTACAACATCCTGTTCCGCGACGACAAGTCCTACCCCTATCTCGCCGTCAGCGGCCACGACTTCCCGCGCCTGGGCTTCCACCGCGGCGCGAAGGAGCGCAGGAACCGCTATTTCGGCCCGTTCCCCCACGCCTACGCCGTGCGTGAGAGCATCCAGCTTCTGCAGCGCGTGTTCCAGCTGCGCACCTGCGAGGACAGCGTGTTCGCGAACCGCTCGCGTCCCTGCCTGCTGCACCAGATCCGGCGCTGCACCGCGCCGTGCACCGGCAGGATCACGGCCGCGCAATACGCGGAGGACGTGCGCAACGCGACGCTGTTTCTCGAAGGTCGCGAAGAAGATGTCGTAAAGGGCTTGACTGAAAAAATGCAGAAGGCATCGGCCGCGCATCGCTACGAGGAGGCCGCCGCATACCGCGACCAGGTGCGGGCGCTGTCGCGCATCCAGGCGCGCCAGTACGTCGAGTCCAATCGCGGCGTCGACGCCGACGTGGTGGCCTGCGTGATCGAGGGAATCGCCTGCGTCAACCTGACCATGATCCGCGGCGGCCGGCACGTCGGCGACCGCAGCTTCTTTCCATCGAACGCGGAAGGCGCTACCGCAGCCGAGGTGATTGCCGCATTCCTCGATCAGCACTACCTTGACCAGCCGGTTCCCTCCCTCATCGTGGTTGGCGAAGAGGTGGAGCTGGACATTGAAAAGGCGCAGATCATTCATCCCTCGCATGGCGAAAGGCGCATCTGGCTCGACATGGCAGGCAAGAACGCGCAGCTGGCGATCGCGCAGCGGGTGCGCGACCGCGCCACGCAGGAGGGCCGGCTGGTGGCGCTGCGCGAGGCGCTCGGGCTGCCCGAGGGCGCGCAGCGCATCGAGTGCTTCGACATCAGCCACACGATGGGGGAGGCGACGGTCGCCTCGTGCGTGGTCTACGACCGCAGCCAGATGCAGAAGGCCGAATACCGCCGCTTCAACATGCGCGACGTGAAGCCCGGCGACGACTACGCGGCGATGCGCGAGGTGCTGGCGCGCCGCTATGGCCGCATTACCGCCGAGGCGGGCAGGATCCCGGACCTGGTGCTGATCGACGGCGGCAAGGGGCAGGTCTCCTCGGCGAAAGCGATCCTGGTCGAGCTCGGCCTGAACGATGTCGCCCTGGTCGGCGTGGCGAAGGGGCCCGAGCGCAAGCCCGGGCTGGAGGAGCTGATCATCGAGGCCGAAGCGCGCAGCCTGCAGCTGCCGCCGTCGCACCCCGGCCTGCACCTGATCCAGGCGATCCGCGACGAGGCGCATCGCTTCGCCATCCTCGGCCACCGCGCGCGCCGCTCGAAAGCGCGCGTCACTTCGCTTCTTACCGAGATTCCCGGCATCGGCTCCAAGCGCCGCCAGGCGCTGATCGAGCACTTCGGCGGCCTGGGCGGCGTGCAGGCGGCGGCGGTCGACGATATCGCCAAGGTGGAAGGCATCAGCCGGCCGCTCGCCGAGCGAATCTACCGCCACCTCCACGAATCGGCGGTTCACTGAATGCTGCTCAATACCCCCAACCTGATCACCTTCTCGCGGATCATCCTGATCCCGCTGATTGTCGGCATCTACTACCTGCCCGACCAGTGGCTGTCGTTCTCCGCCAAGAACACCATCGCCTGCGCGATCTTCATCGTCGCCGCGGTCACCGACTGGCTCGACGGCTACCTGGCGCGGCGCCTGAACCAGATGTCGGCGTTCGGCGCCTTCCTCGACCCGGTGGCCGACAAGCTGATCGTGGTCGGCGCGCTGGTGGTGCTGCTGCACCTGGCGCGCGTCGACCCGCTGGTCGCGCTGATCATCGTCGGGCGCGAGATCGCCATCTCGGCGCTGCGCGAATGGATGGCGGTGCTGGGGCAGGGCAAGAGCATGACGGTGGCCTACATCGGCAAGCTGAAGACCACCAGCCAGCTGATCGCCATCCCGCTGTTGCTGTACCACGACCCGCTGTTCGACCTGGTCGACTGCCAGTTCCTGGGGACCATCCTCATCAACGTGGCGGCGGTCCTGACGGTGATATCGATGCTCTACTACCTGCGCAAGGCCCTGCCGCACGTGTCCTCCCGCGGTTGAGGCAAGGGGAGGCTGGCCGTATAATTCGCCTCCCCTCAATTGTCAGAGCGGAACGCGGGAGTAGCTCAGTTGGTAGAGCGTAACCTTGCCAAGGTTAAGGTCGCGAGTTCGAGACTCGTCTCCCGCTCCAGATTAGGACCGAAAGGGAAGGCCGGCCAGGCCTTCCCTTTTTCTTGAGCAGCCCATCCCGGCGGGATGGCAGAGTGGTCATGCAGCGGCCTGCAAAGCCGTGTACGCCGGTTCGATTCCGACTCCCGCCTCCAAGCCTCGCTTAGCGCTGCGGGTATCCTGACGCTCGCGCCCGGGTGGCGAAACTGGTAGACGCAAGGGACTTAAAATCCCTAGGCCGCAAGGCCGTGCAGGTTCAAGTCCTGCCCCGGGCACCAAAAATAGTTGGCCAAGACAGCAATCCCATCAGGGTCAATGGTCGGCTTATCGCGCCATCCGCGGGCATGCCGCCAGTCGCAGCAGCTTCAGCGGGTTATCTCCACGGTGCGATGCAGCGAAAGCGCAGCTCTCCGGATGATCTGATTAAACGCGCCGCAAGCGGCCGAGGTATCGCCGGCGCGCACTGAGCAGTAAGCTGTTTCGAGTCACTCGTGGGGGGGCAACTCAAGACCAGGAGAGACCCGTGAAAGCGCCTTTCGCTTCATCGAAGATCGCAGCATTGCTTGCCGTAGCAGGAACCGCAGTCTCACCCGCAGCATTCGCGCAATCAGCCACCAACCCGATCTGTCCGGAAGAAGCGGTGTACTACAACCCGGGCAACGGCGAGGACATCGTCGTGCCGCGCGGCTTCAAGGTCGAAGTGTTTGCGAGAAATCTGAATTTCCCCACCGACATCGCGTTCGTCGGCAACCGGCATGACTTCCGTGCCTTCGTGCTGGAATCGGGCACCGGCCTGCCGGGCCGCTGCAACGACAACAGCGCGGTGCCCGGTGTCGGCCGGTTCTCGCCTGCGAATCCGTTCACGCCAGGGTTGTCGATCTTCGACGACCGCGGCCGGCGCATCGCCGGCCCGCTCGCCAAGCCGACCATGTCGGGCGGCGGCCTGCAGCCTGACGGTCCGGCCATCGGGCTCGCTTTCGAGCGCGACGAGCAGGGCGGAACGCTGTTCGCGACCGACTCCAACCAGGGCGTGCGCGGCGCGCCGGGCGACGCGAACAACACTTCACGCGTCGTGCGCATCAACACCTCGAGCGGCGCGGTGACGCCGGTGATCACCGGCCTGCCGACCGGCGACCACCCGACCGAGCAGATCGTGGTGAAGGACGGCTGGCTGTACTGGTCGCAGGGCTCGGCGACCAACGCCGGCGTCACCGGCCACGACAACGGGGGCGGCGGCAACCAGCAGGAGATCCCCTGCGAGACCATCAAGCTGTCGGACAACACCTGGGACTCGGGCGACGGCCACCGCACCAGCGGGTTCTCGCGCCACGGCGTGGCGCGCCCCGGCGCGGTCGTGCCGGCGTTCGAGAGCGCGACGCGGCGCGGCATGTGCACAGGGGCGATCCTGCGCGCGAAGATTTCCGACCCGGTGCGCACCATCGAGCCGGTGGCGTGGGGCTTCCGCAATCCGTTCGGGCTGCGCTTCTCGCCGAACGACCACCCGTTGAAGGGCGAGCTGCTGATTTCCGAGAACGGGGAAGACGAGCGCGGCGCGCGGCCGGTCAATAATTCTCCCGACCGCCTGGCGATCGCGCGGCAAAACCCGGACGGCTCGCCGTCGTTCCATGGCTGGCCCGACCGCTTCGGCTTCCTCGACTCGACGCAGTCGGTGTTCAACCCGATCGGCGGGCCGGGCGACGACCTGTGGCCCGACGTGGCGCGCATCCTCGCCGAGAACGTGCCGGTGAAGCCGGTGCTTGCGTTCGCGCCGCGGCCGCCGGTGGCGCCGATCGCGCTGGAGCCGGCAGACGTTGCGGCGGTGGGCCTCGACTTCGCGCCGAAGTCCTTCGTGGGGGGGGTGGTGAAGAAGAACGCGGTGCTGCTCTCGCGTGAAGGCGACTTCGGCTTCTCGCCCGCCAACGGCATCCCGGTCCTCGGCCATGACGTCGAGCTGATCAACTTCCTGTCCGATGACCCGAGCGAGCTGCAGCAGTCGCGCTTCGCGTTCAACTGCCCGCGCGCGTCGCAGCGGCACAACCCCGACGGCAGCCCGACGTGTGCCGTGGCCGTGAAGCAGGCGTTCACGGCGATGATCCGCGGCATCAACCGGCCGGTGACGCTGCGCTTCGGGCCGGACGGCGCGGCCTACCTGGTCGACTACGGCGCGGTGCGCGACCCGGGCGGCGCCGAGCCGGCGTCGCAGTTCGTCAATCCGGCCAACGCGCCGCTGGTGCAGATTCCCGGCACCGGCGTGATCTGGAGGATCTCGCGCGACGACTGACCGGCTGGGGTCAGACCCCCGTTTTTGCCCTTCTTTTTGGGGTCTGACCCCGGTTTTTCCGGGTTTTCACGCCGCCATCGTCAGCCGGATGCGGTTGCGGCCGAACAGGTAGGCGTAGTCCCGCGAGGCGGCCATTTCCTTGGTCAGCAGCACCCCGAGGCCGCCGAGCTTGCGCATCTCGAGGGGGGCATCGGGCGAGGCGCCGGGCAATTTCGCGTAGGGGTTGAAAGGGGGGGCGCTGTCCTCGTAGGTCAGGCGCACATGCTTGCCTTTCCTGACAAGGCTGACCCAGACCGGGGCGTCGCAGTCCCCGCCATGGCCGTGGCGCACGGTATTCGTGAACAACTCCTCGAGCACCAGATTGAGCCGCAGGCAGGGGTCCCTGCCGACCCCCGCGGCTGCGCAAAAAGCCTCGAGAAATCCTCGCAGAACGCGCATTCGCTCCAGGCGGGCCGGAATCATCGTAGATTGTTCTGGGGAGGAATTTTCCACAGGCTGGAGCCCCTAAGTGCCAGGGGGCATTATAAGATTTGCCTGCAAACTGAACGATAAGAGAAGGGAGATACGTATGCGCTGGATCATTGCAGCAGTGGCCCTGGTGTTCGCGGCAGGGGTGTCCGCGAACGACGTCGGGGAGATCAAGACGGTGAAGGGCGCGGCCCACGTCGAGCGCGGCGGCGCCAAGCTGCCGGCAACCGCCGGGATGCAGCTGCGCCAGGCCGATACCGTGGTTACCGGGTCTGACGGCGCGGTCGGCATCACGTTCCTGGACAACAGCCTGTTCTCCGCCGGCCCCAACAGCGTGCTGGTGATCAACAAGTACCGCTTCGACACCACCACCCACGCCGGCGAAATCGACGCCTCCCTGAACAAGGGCTCGCTGGCGGTGGTTTCCGGCAAGATGGTCAAGCAGTCGCCCGAAGCCATGCGCATCCGCACCCCGTCGAGCATCATGGGCGTGCGCGGCACGGAGTTCGTGGTCAAAGTCGCCGACTAAGCGATGGAGGTACTACTCGTCAGCGCGGCAATCGCGCTGGCGATCCTGTTCGGCCGCCCGGGGGCTGAGGAGCTTGTCGTGCTGGTGCCGGCGGCCGACGGACACATTGGCACCGTTGTGATCGAGCGCGACGGCAAGAAAACCACCCTCAATACCGCCTACGCCTCTTCCCGCGCCGTCGGTACGCGCGAGACCGGCACCCCGACCCTCGCCGAGGAGGACGTCAGGCGGCAGTTCGGCGCCGCGCTGGCGGCGATCCCGGCGAGGCCTGCCTCCTTCACGCTGTACTTCGTTACCGGCACCGACGAGCTGACCGACGAATCGAAGGCCGAGATGCAGCGCGTGCTCGACGAGCTGCGCCGCCGCCCGGCGCCCGACATCCAGGTGATCGGCCACACCGACCGCGTCGGCGCCGACGCCGAGAACGACGGGCTGTCGCTGCAGCGCGCCCAGAAGATGCGCGAGGAGATGCTCGCCCTGGGCATCCCGCCGGCCCGCATCCGCGCCGCCGGCCGCGGCGAGCGCGAGCCGCTAGTTCCGACCGCCGACGGGGTCGACGAGCCCCGCAACCGGCGCGTCGAGATCAACGTCCGTTGAGTCGTCGGCCGCGGCGGCCGCCGCCGGCCCGGTCCAGCGCAGCACCAGCAGCGTAAGGTCGTCGGAGGCGAGCGCGTCGCCGACGAAGCGGCGCACGTCGTCGCGCACCGCGCCGAGCACCTCGGCCGGCGCGGCGCCGCGGCGCGCGAACTTGAGCGCCAACTCGAGCTGGTGCGAGCCGTACAGCGTGTTCCTCGCGTTCATCGCCTCGGTGACCCCGTCGCTCAGCACCATCAGGCTGTCGAGCGCGCCGAGCTCGCGGTAGGCGGTGACATACTCGAAGCCGTCCAGGGTGCACAGCGGCGGCCCGCCGGCGTTCGGCAGGCGCTCGAGCGCACCGTCGGCGGTGAGCACGTAGGGGGGCTCGTGGCCGGCGTTGCAGCACTCCAGCATGCCGCTGCGCACGTCCAGGATGCCGGCGAAGGCGGTGACGAAGAGCTGCTCCGGGTTCTCGCGCGAAATTTCCGCTGCGGCGCGCGACATGGCGCCGCCGAGGTCGCCGCCGCGCGCGGCGGCCGCCTTGATGGTCGCCTTGCACAGCGCCATGAAAACCGCCGCCGGCATGCCCTTGCCCGAGACGTCGCCGACGACGAAGAACACGCGGCTCGCGTCGAGCTGCAGGCAGTCGAAGAAATCGCCGCCGACGGTGCGCGCCGGCTCGAGCAGGGCGGCGATCTGCACCGAGGGCAGGACGCGCGTCAGCGCGGCGAGGTCGGGCAGCAGGCCCATCTGGATGCGGTAGGCGGCGGCCAGTTCCCCGGCCGAGCGCGCCGCCGCCTCGCGCAGCACGCGCCGCTGGCGATCCGACTCGGCCAGCGTGGCGGCGAGCAGCACGGAGAACGCAACCAGCACGCCGAGCACCGGCCAGGCGATGTCGAGCAGGATGCCGCGGCCGAGGAAGGCGCCGAGGCCCGCCGCCAGCAGCACCACCAGCACCGCCGCCAGGGCCGCGATCGACAGCGGCACGCGGCGCGTGGGAACGATCCACATCAGGAACGCCACCGCGGCGATCAGCAGGGCGGCCTCCAGCCACGGCGCCCAGGTCGGCCGCACCAGGAAGTCGGCGTCGAACACCTGCTCGATCAGCTGGGCGTGGATCTCCACGCCGGGCACGCGCTCGCCCAGCGGCGTGGCCTGGAAGTCGAGCAGGCCGAGGCCGGTGACGCCGACCAGCACCAGCTTGCTGCGGAACATCTCGGCGTTCGCCTTGCCGGCGAGCACCTGCGAGGCGGAGACGAAGCGCGCCGGGTCGTGCTTGCTGTAGCGCAGCCAGATCGAGCCGTTGCCCTGCGCAGGGATGCGCAGGTCGCCGACCGCGACCTCCAGCAGCCCGCCGCGCTGATGGCTGACGCTGAAGGCCGGCGTGCCGGTCGCGACGCGCCACATCTCGAGGGTCAGCGCCGGCGTGACCGTGCCCGAGACGTCGGCGAGCAGCGGCACGCGGCGCACGACGCGGCCGGTGGCGTCCGAGCTGATCAGGCCGCGGCCTGCGGCGGCGCGGTCGAGCTCGTCCAGGCTGCCGAGCCAGCCGGGGAAGCGGCGCAGCTCGGGCTGCTCGCCGGCGAGCCAGCGCACCGGCGCCGCGGACGGCGGCGTCAGGCGGCGCGGGTCCGGCGCCTCGAGGCCGGCGATCGACATCACGACGTTGCGCCCGCGCAGCGCCGCGGCAAGCCGCGCGTCGTTGCTGGGCAGCGCACGCAGCTGGCGCGAGGTCGACTCGGGCAGCTCGGGCATCAGCGCCGCCATCGCGCGCGGCGAGAAGCGGTCGGGCTCCGACAGCAGCATGTCAAGTCCGATGGCCGCGGGTTTGGCCGCGGCCACTCGTTCGATCAGCTCGGCAATCTGGGTGCGCGGCCAGGGCCACTGGCCGCGCTCGGCGAGCGTTTGCTCGTCGATCTCGACGATGGTCGCCGGCGCGCTCTTGCGCTCGCGCGGGAAGGCGCGCTGGTAAGCGTCGAACAGCGTCTCGCGCAGCGCCTCGACCGGCGCCGGCGGCACCAGGATCAGCGCGCCGAAGAAGGCGAGCAGGGAGCTGGCGGCGAAGCGGGCCGGGCTCAGAGGTCGATCTCCAGCCCGTCGTAGGCGGCCACGATCTCGAGCGGGTCGCCCTCGCGCGTCAGCTCCTCGAGGCGGCGCGTCTCGTCCAGGATGCGCTCGACCGCGCGATCGTCGTTGGCCGGCTCGTGATGGTAGAGGGCCAGGCGCTTG
>Ga0137436_1000307_pt1 | contig 15341 bp, 12 predicted proteins | sample EasRivERMGT119_2_FD_102328 | JGI IMG/M metagenome (GOLD analysis project Ga0137436, IMG submission 102328) | Soil microbial communities from meander-bound floodplain in the East River, Colorado, USA - East River MetaG ERMGT119_2 | ecosystem: Environmental > Terrestrial > Soil > Floodplain ...
GGGCAGCGACGCGCGCCTCGCCTTCAACAGCCGCCTGATGGTGCGCTGGATCTCGATCCTGTCGACCTGGCGCCAGTCGGATTATTTCAGCTACTCGGGCCGCGGCAACGAGGCCGAGGCGCGTTTCGCCGCCGGCGAGTGCGTGTTGCTCACGTCGTCGTCGGCCAGCTATACCGCCCTGCGCGCGCGCGCCCGCTTCGATCTCGGCGTGGCGCAGTTGCCTTACTACGACGACTTCGACGACGCGCCTCAGAACACGCTCGCCGGGACTGCCGGGCTGTGGGTGCTCGCCGGCAAGCCCCCGGTCGAGTACTACGGCGTGGCGCGCTTCTTCGCCTTCCTTTCGCAACCCGGCGTACAGGCCGAATGGCACCAGAAGAGCGGCGAGATCCCGCTCACCTACGCCGCCTACGAGATCGGGCGCAAGCAGGGCTTCTACGCCGCCAACCCCGCGCAGGAGATCGCGGTGAACCAGGTGATGGCCAAGCTGCCGACCTGGGACTCGCGCGGCATCCGCCTCGAGCAGTTCCCCAGGATCCGCGTCATCATCAACGAGGAGCTCGAGCAGGTCTGGGGTGGTAAGAAGTCGGCGCTCGACGCCCTCAACGCCGCGGTGGCGCGCGGCAACGCGCTGCTCGAGGAGCTCGACAAGACCGCCGCCGGGCGATGAGCCCGCGCCTGCTGCGCTGGGGGATGAATTTCTGGCCGCCGTTTCGCGGCGCCGGCATCCGCGTGCGCCACATCGCCGCGGACTGGAGCGAGGCGCGCGTCGAGCTGCGCCACGGCCTGTTCAACCGCAACTTCATCGGCACGCACTACGGCGGCAGCCTGTTCTCGATGACCGACCCGTTCTACGCGCTGATGCTGATGCACCGCCTCGGCGAGCGCTACCTGGTATGGGATCAGTCGGCCAGCATCGAGTTCGTCGCGCCGGGGCGCGGTACGGTTAGCGCCCTGTTCTCTCTTACCGAAGAAAAAACCCAGGAGATAGCAAAGCAAGCGGCCGGAGGGCAAAAGGTCTTGCCGCAATTCGACGTGGAGGTGAAAGACGAGTCCGGCGCGCTGGTCGCCCGCGTGCGCAAGATCCTGTACGTCAGGCTGAAGCCGCGCTACCGGGCGCAGTAGCTACTGCTGCGGCTTCTCGACGTGCGGCGCCGCCTGCTCTTCCGGCCGCTTGTCGGTCAGCGGATAGGCCGGCAGCCAGACCGTGGCGATCGCCGCCGCGGCGATCAGCTTTGCCAGGTCCTTGAGTGCCTTGGTGCTTTGCGATTCGTCCATGGTTGGAACAACGTCGGTTCTAGACCTCGGTTTACACCCTTATTGTTACGAATCGTGTCATGGCCGCGTTTTCAGCCCTTCAGGCGCGAGCGCGGCGAGCAGAGCTCTCATTTGTCCTCCAGCAGCTTCTCGATGGCGGCGACCAGCTTCGGGTCCTCGGGCGCGACGCGGGTGTCGAAGCTCTGCACCCGCTTGCCGCTGCGGTCGACCAGGTACTTGTGGAAGTTCCACTTCGGCCGCTGGCCGGTCTCGCTCGCCAGCGCGGCATACAGGGAGTTGGTCTTCAGCTCGGTCTTGGCGAACATCGGGAAGTCGATGGCGTACTGGTTGACGCAGAACTCGGCGATCTGCTTGTTGGAGCCGGGCTCCTGAGCGCCGAAGTCGTTCATCGGGAAGCCGAGCACCACCAGGCCGCGCGCGCGGTACTTCTTGTACAGCGCCTCCAGCCCGTCGTACTGCGGCGTGTAGCCGCACTGGCTGGCAGTGTTGACCACCAGCACTACCTTGCCGCCGTACTCACAGAGCGATTGCGGCTTGTCGAGGAGGGTATTGAAGCTGCGGTCGAAAAGGCTGGGGCAGGCTGCCATCGCGTTCGAGCTCACAAACAGCAAACTAATAAGGAAGGGGCGCATCGGGCTTGAGTGGCTGCAGGGCGCTACGGAAATCTCTCTTTATCCGCTCCAGTGCGGCAGGGGTATCCGCTTCAAAGCGTAGCACGATCACCGGCGTGGTGTTCGAGGCGCGCGCCAGGCCGAAGCCGTCGGCGTATTCCACCCGCACGCCGTCGATGGTGAGCACGCGCTGCGCGCCCGGGAAGGGCGAGGCGTTTTCCACTTGTGCCTGCAGCTTTGCGACCAGGGCGTGCGGCTCGCCCTCCGCCAGGCCCCAGTGCAGCTCCGGGGTGGAGGGGGCGTTGGGCAGCGACTTGAGGACCTGGTTGAAATCCTTTTCCTTCGACAGGATCTCGAGCAGGCGCGCGGCGCCGTACAGGGCGTCGTCGAAGCCGTACCAGCGCTCCTTGAAGAAGGTGTGGCCCGACATCTCGCCGGCGAGCAGCGCGCCGGTCTCCTTGAGCTTGGCCTTGATCAGCGAGTGCCCGGTCTTCCAGATCAGCGGCCGGCCGCCGTGCTTCTCGATCCACGGCGCCAGCAGGCGCGTCGACTTGACGTCGTAGATGATCTGCGCGCCGGGGTTGCGCGACAGCACGTCCTTCGCCAGCAGCATCAGCTGGCGGTCGGCGAAGATGATCTCGCCGTCCTTGGCGACCAGGCCGAGGCGGTCGCCGTCGCCGTCAAAGGCGATGCCGAGCTCGCTTTTCCCGCTTTTCACGGTCTGGATCAGCTCGGCGAGATTCTTCGGCACCGATGGGTCGGGATGGTGGTTGGGGAAGCTGCCGTCCACCTCGCAATACAGCTCTTCGACCTCGCAGCCGAGCGCGCGGTACAGCTTCGGCGCCAGCATGCCGGCGACGCCATTGCCGCAATCCACGGCGATGTGCATCTTGCGGGCGAGCTTCACATCACCAGCGATTCTTTCGACATACGCATCAAGAACGCTTGCGGCGCTGCGCTTGCCTTCACCGCTGGCGAATTTGCCGCTTTCGATGATTCTTCGAAGATCCTGAATTTCGTCGCCGTAGAGGGTGTTGCCGGCGACCACGATCTTCAGGCCGTTGTAGTCGGGCGGGTTGTGGCTGCCGGTGACGGCGACGCAGCTGCCGCAGCCGAGGTGGTGCGCGGCGAAGTAGGCCACCGGGGTAGGCGCCATGCCGATGTCGATGACGTCGGCGCCGGCGGCGTTGAGGCCGTCGGCGAGGGCGCCGGCGAGCTGCGGGCCGGACAGGCGGCCGTCGCGGCCGATGGCGAAGGCGCCGGCGCCGCGGCTCCGCGCGAAGCTGCCCAGGGCGCGGCCGATGTCGCGCACGATGGCCGGCGTGAGCGTCTTGCCGACGATGCCGCGGATGTCGTAGGTGCGGAAGATTTCTGCCGGAACGGTCATATTGAGAGGTAATCGAAAACTCGTTGCGGCAGCCAGGTATGGCGACCGGGGAACGGGCCGCTGAGAAATCCAGCGTGGCCGCCACTGCGAGGAAATTCTAGCAGCAGGGACGGCGCGGCTTTTCGCGCCGCGGCCTCCAGCGCATGCTCCGGAAGGAAGGGGTCGTTGCGCGCGTTGATCACGAGCGTCGGCACCCGGATGCGCTCCAGCCACGGCCCGCTCGCCGCTCGCGTCCAGTAGTCGTTGGTATCGCGATAGCCGTGCAGCGGCGCGGTCACGAGGTTGTCGAACTCGTAGAAGGTACGCGCCCGGTGCACGCTGGCGGCATCGTAGATCCCGGGAAAGCGATCGAGCTTGGCGAGCGACTTGGGCTTGAGCGTGGCGAGGAAGTGGCGCGTATAGATGAGCCGGTTGAGGCCTAGGTCCAGCGCGCGTCCGGCGGCGCCGAGGTCGAGCGGCGCCGACACGGCCGCCGCGCGCTGCACGATGCCGCGCGCCGCTTCGCCGCGCTCGCCAAGCCACTTCAGCAACGCGTTTGCGCCCAGGGAGACGCCGGCGGCGAAAACGGGCGGCTCGAATTTTCTCAGGATCCAGTCGATTTCCTCGCTGTCGCCGGAGTGATAGGCGCGCGGCAGGCGGTTGGGCTCGCCCGAGCAGCCGCGAAAGTTCGGAATGGCGACACGCCAGCCGTGGGTTTCGCCGTAGCCGGCGAAGGCGCGCGCGTAGTGGCTGTTCGAGCCGCCCTCGAGGCCGTGGAACAGCACCAGCAGCCGCTTCGCCGCCGGGTCGCCGGCAAAGTCGACGTCGACGAAATCCCCGTCCGGCGCGCTCCAGCGCTCGCGCTGCAACGCGACGCGCGGCGGCGGGCGCAGCGACGGCCATACGGTCTGCAGGTGGCCGCCGGGCAGCCACCAGGGGGCAAGGTAAGAACTCAATGCAAGGTCTTTGGTGGGCCCTTGCGCTGCGGCGCGGGCGCCTCGGCCTGCGCCGGGGCGGGCGAGGCGTGGTGCACGATCATGCGCCAGCCCGCCGCGGTGCGCAGGTAGACGTTGGTGGCGAGGATCGGCACGGTGGGTCGCGGGTCGCCCTCGACGCTGAAGATCTCGTGCACGCTGTGCACCGCCAGCATCATCGCGCCGATCGCCACCTGCTGCGCGACGCTGACCCGCGCGCGCGGCCCGGCGGCGAACAGGCGCGCCCAGCTCTCGCGCAACTGCTCCTGGCCCGACAGCCGCTGCCCGCCCGGGTGCACGCAGACCACCTCCTCGTCCTCGGCCCACACCGCCATCATGCCGTCGAGGTCGCAGCGCTCGAGCGCCTCGTAGAAGGCGTTCTCCGCGTCCTGCGCCGTGGGAAAGATCTTGCCGCTCATGAAAACGCCTTCAGCCGGTCGAGCACCATCTCGACGCTGATTTCCTTCATGCACCTGAAGTGCCCCAACGGGCATTCGCGCTGATAGCAGGGGCTGCACTCGATGCGCAGCCAGATTACGCGCGCCTGCGCCGACGCCGGCGGGGTGTGCTCCGGGCTGGACGAGCCGTACAGCGCCACTTGCGGCCGGTCGAGCGCGGCGGCGACGTGCATCAGGCCCGAGTCGTTGCTCACCACCGCGTGCGCTCCCGCAATCAGCGCGATCGCCTCGTCCAGCGTGGTCTTGCCCACCAGGTTGAGGCCCTCGATACCGCGCGCCGACTCGTGGTCGGCCGGCGAGCCCAGCACCACGCACGGCAGGCTCATGCTTCGGGCGAGATCGGCAAAGTATGGCCAGCGCTTGGCTGGGCCGTACTCGGCGCCGGGGCACAGGACGGCATACCTGCCGACGATGCCGAAGCGCTGTTGCACCAGTTCGATTTCATTCGAATCGACCCGCAGGCGCGGGTGCGGCAGCGGCTGCAGCGGCTCCGTTCCGGGGGCTTCGGCGAGGCGCGCGTAGTGCAGGCGCATGTCCGGCCGATCCTTGCCGGGCGGCGTGCGGTACAGCAGGTTGAGCAGGCCGTAGCGCGACTCGCCGACGTAGCCGCTGCGCAGCGCGATGTCGGCGAAGAACGGCAGCAGGGCGGCCTTCCACGTGTTGGGCAGCACGATCGCTTGGTCGTAGCCGCGCGGCCTGAGGCTGCGCCCCAGGCGCCAGCGGGCGCGCAGCTGCAGGGGGCCGTGGGCGAGCGCTGCCTCGATCACCTCGGTGACTTCGGGCATGCGGCGCGCCACCGGCGCCACCCACGGCGGGGCGAGGACGTCGATGCGCACATCGGGCAGCTTCTCGCGCAGCCGTGCCAGCAGCGGCTGCGCCATCAGCGCGTCGCCGATCCAGTTGGGAGCGACGACGAGGAGGCGCGGCAAGCTGGGTTTCCTCAGTGTCCCTTCGGAGGGGCTCCAGTGTAAACGTACTTCGTGCCGCAATACGGGCAGAGCGCCTCGCCCTCGTGCGCGACATCCAGGAACACGCGCGGATGCCGCGACCACAGCGGCGCGCCGGGCAGCGGGCAGTGAAGCGGAAGATCCTTCTCCGTGACGTCTACTTTGCGAGGGTCAGCCGGCATTTGCGCGGGTCACTTTACGCGGGTCAGCCACTTGTGGCGCTTCTTGTCCTTGCCGGTGACGACGTCGAAGAACGCCTTCTGGATCGCCTTGGTGACCGGGCCGGCCTTGCCGGCGCCGATGACGCGGCCGTCGAGCTCGCGGATCGGCGTGACCTCGGCGGCGGTGCCGGTGAAGAAGGCCTCGTCGGCGATGTAGACGTCGTCGCGCGTCAGCCGCTTCGAGATCACCTGGAAGCCGAGCTCGCCCGCCAGCTCGATCACCGAGGCGCGCGTGATGCCGGTGAGGGCCGAGGTGAGCTCGGGCTCATAGATCTTGTTGTCCTTGACGATGAAAATATTCTCTCCGGCGCCTTCGGCGACAAAGCCGTCGACGTCGAGCAGCAGCCCCTCGTCGTAGCCGTGCTGGGTCGCTTCAAGCGTGGCCAGCACCGAGTTCGGGTAGGTGCCCGACATCTTGGCGCGCGCCATGGTGACGTTGACGTGGTGGCGGGCATAGGACGAGGTCTTGACGCGGATGCCCTTGGCGAGCGCATCGGGGCCGAGGTAGGCGCCCCAGGGCCAGGCGGCGATGGCGACGTGCACCCGCGCGCCGACCGGGGAGACGCCCATCTTCTCCGAGCCGTAGAACGCGATCGGGCGCAGGTAGCAGGCCTCGTGCTTGTTGGCCTTGACCACCTCGACCTGCGCCTTCATCAGCTGCTCGCGGCTGTAGGGGATCTTCATCATGTAGATGTGCGCCGAGCTGAACAGGCGCTCGGTGTGCTCCTTCAGCCGGTAGATCGCGGTGCCGATGGCGGTCTTGTACGCGCGCACGCCCTCGAACACCGCCAGCCCGTAGTGCAGCGAGTGCGTCAGCACGTGCGTGGTGGCGTCGCGCCACGGCACCAGCTTGCCGTCGTACCAGATCCAGCCGTCGCGGTCCGCCATCGAAAGCGGCGCCGCGGCATTCTTTTGCGGCGCAGCCGCATTCTTTTTCGCCATGCGAGATTTCTCCCGTAGTAGAGCGGGCATTCAACCACAGCGCGCCCGGCAATGCCATAATGATTAACATGGCTGTTAATCCTGCGGACGGCGTGTTCCGCGCCCTGGCTTCACTGCCGCGGCGCCAGATGCTGTCGTTCCTGTCGCAGACCGCCCTGTCCACCGCCGAGCTGGCGGGTCGCTTCGGCATGAGCCCGCCCGCCGTGTCGCGCCACCTCGCGGTGCTGCAGCGCGCCGGCCTGGTGTCGAGCGAGCGCGAGGGGCAGCGCGTCCTCTATCGGCTGGACCGCGACGCGCTGCTCGGCGCGCTCGCGCGTCTCGCCGACGAGGTGGACGGTCCGCTGCGCCGCCGCACGCCGCCGCGCGAAGCGATTTGATATGAAACCTGCCTGAACTTACGATGGGCGCTTGAACGCCAAGCCGACCGCCGCTGCTCTGCTGCTCGCCACGCTGCTGGCAGGCTGCGGCGCGCTGGCGCCGACCGAAGAACTGACCTGGTCGGCCGAGCTGGCGCAGACCTTGCCGGTGGAGGAGGGCGAAGTGGTAGAGGCGGCGCGCTTCTCGCGCCTGCACGCCGGCGCCGCCGACCTTGGCGGCTGGGAGCAGTTCCCGGTGCTGAAGGGCAACGTGCCAACCGACTACCGGCTGGTGCAGGACGACGGCACGGTGGTGGTCCAGGCCGATTCGGCCGCGGGCGGCTCGGGGCTGTTCCGCAAGCTGCGCATCGACCCGCGGCGCACCCCGATCATCGAGTTCCGCTGGCGGGTGCCGCGCGATTCGGCGCGCGGCGGCGCCGACGGCCCGTCGCGCGCCAGCTCGCCGGTGCGCATTTCACTCGCCTTCGACGGCGACCCGGCCAAGCTCGACTTCGAGGACCGCGCCAAGCTGCGCCTGGCCAGGGCGCTCACCGTGAACGGCCTGCCGTACGCGTCGCTGCTCTATGTCTGGATGAACAACTATCCGGCCGAGGCGGTGTACTCGAGTCCCCACACGGAGCGCGTGCGCCACGTCGTGGTGGAGAGCGGCGAGCGGCGGGCCGACCAGTGGATCACCTTGCGCCGCAACGTGCTGGAGGACTACCGCCGCGCCTTCGGCGAGGAGCCTGGCGACATGGTGGCGGTCGGCATCATGACCGACTTCGGCGACAACGGCGCGCCGCGCCGCGGCTTCTACGGCGACATCACCTTTCGCCCGAACTAGGGCGAGAGCACCGTGCGCCACAGCTCCTTCACCGCGTCGAGGTGCTGCGCCACGCCGTCGGCGGGCACGCGCGCGTATTGCGCGCCGCTCAGGCGCAGCGCGTGCTGCAGGCGGCGGAACTCGCGGTAGGCCTCGCGGCAGCGCTCCGCCAGCGCGGCGGAAATCAGGCCGCGCTCGGCGCTCATCTTGAGCAGCGCAATGTTGCCCAGATTGCCCGTCAGCTCGGCAAATTCGCCCGCGAAGCCCAGCACCAGGTACTGCACCGCGAACTCGATGTCGATCATGCCGCCGCGGTCGTGCTTGAGGTCGAACAGCGCGGACTTGTTGGGATGCGCGGCGTGCATCTTCTCGCGCATGGCGAGGATCTCCTGCCTGAGCGACGCCTTGTCCCTCGCCCGGCGCAGGATCTTCTGGCGGATGGCTTCGAATTTTTCTCCGACCTGCGCGTCGCCGGCGCAGTAGCGCGCGCGGGTAAGCGCCTGGTGCTCCCACACCCAGGCATCGTTCTCCTGGTAGCGGTCGAAGGCCTCGACCGACGACACCATCAATCCCGACGCGCCGCTCGGCCGCAGCCTGAGGTCGGTGTCGAACAGCACCCCGGACGAGGTGTGCGTGGTGAGCCAGTGGTTCATGCGCTGCGCGAGGCGCGCATAGGCTTCGGGCGCGCGCTCGTCGGCGTCGTCGTACAGAAAGATGATGTCCAGATCGGAGACATAGCCGAGCTCCTTGCCGCCGAGCTTGCCGTAGCCGATCACGGCGAAGGCGGGGTCTTCCCGGTGCCGGCTGCGCAGGTCCTGCCACACCAGGTGCAGCGTCTCGCCGAGCACCAGGTCGGCCAGCGCCGACAGGTGGTCGGCCAGCTTCTCCACCGTCAGCAGCCCGGCGAGATCCTGCGCCAGCAGGCGGAACACCTGCGCCTGGTGCAGCTCGCGCAGGTCGTTCATCTGCCGCTCGGTGTCGCCCGCGTGGGCGGCAAGCTGAGCCTGCAGATTCTTGGAAAACAAATTCAGTTCCATCGGCGCGTAGAGCAGCCGGTCGTCGAGCAGCTCGTCGAGCAGCAGCGGGTGGCGGGTGACGAACTGCGCCGCCCAGCTGGAGGCGCCGATGATGCGCGCCACGCGCTCGAGCGCCGGCGGGTTCTCGGCCAGCAGCGCGAGGTAGGCGGCTCGGGCTGCGATCGCCTCCAGCAGATCGGCGCCGCGCGCGATGGTGGCGGCGGGCTCGGCGGTCGCGGCCGCGGCGCGCGCCAGCGCCGGCACCACCGCGTCCAGGCGGCGGCGCGAGTCCTCCGGCAGCGTCGCGTAGCGCTGGCTCGCGCGCAGCGCGGCGAGGCGCGGATGCTCCGGCCAGGCCTCGAGCTGCTGCTTGTCCTCGGCGAACACGGCCTGGAAGTGCCGCGTAACGGCAGCCCGATGGGTTTCCAATTCATTTGAAAACGAAACCCATGTGTCGAAGCCGCACATGCCGGCGAGCAGCTCGCAGTCCTCGCCCTCGGTGGGCAGGTCGTGGCGCTGCGCGTCGTCGAGGTACTGCAGCCGGTGCTCGACGTTGCGCAGGAACACGTAGGCGTCGCTCAGTTCGGTTGCGGCTTTCTCCGGCAGCAGGTTCTTGCGCGCCAGCAGCGAAAGGACCTGCAGCGTCGGCTTCGCCTGCAGCTCGGCGTCCCGCCCGCCGCGGATCAGCTGCAGCGCCTGCGCGACGAACTCGACCTCGCGGATGCCGCCGGGGCCGAGCTTGACGTTGCCGGCGAGCTCGCGGCGCTCGACCTCGCGCCGCACCTCGGCGTGCAGGCGCCGCATGGCGCCGAGGGTGGCGTAGTCGAGGTATTTGCGGAAGACGAACGGGCGCACCACCGCGGCCAGCTCGCGCTCGAGGCCGCCGGTGAGCGCGCGCGCCTTGATCCAGGCGTAGCGCTCCCACTCGCGTCCCTGGGATATGAAATAGGTCTCGAGGAACTCCAGGTTGCAGACCAGGGGTCCCGAGTCGCCATAGGGCCGCAATCGCATGTCGACGCGGAACGTAAAGCCGTCCTCGGTGGTCTCAGACAGCAGCTTGATGAGAATCCGTCCGGCCTGCTCGTAGCGTTCGCGGGCTTCGGCCTCGCCGGGATGGACGAAAACCAGATCAATGTCCGAGGAGACGTTGAGCTCGCGGCCGCCGAGCTTGCCCATGCCGATCACCGCCAGGTCCTCGCCGCGCGCGAAGCGCAGGCCGGCCTCGAGCGAGCATTCGGCCAGGTCGCTCATGGTGGCGCAGACCTCGTCGAGGCTGGCGCGGCCGGAGAGATCGCGTGCCATGACGCGCAGCAGGACGCGCTGGCGCAGCCGCCGCAGGCGGCGCTGCAGCGCGCCAAGGTCGTCGCCGGCGCCGGCGGCGAGCTCGGCCTGCATCGCGGCGCGCGCGAACGCCGGCGCGGCGCGATCGATCTCGGCGGTAAGCTCCGGAGATGCCGCCAGCAGCCGCCGCGCGTAGCGCGAGCGGGTTATTTCTTCAATCGGATCCAAGGTTTACGGATAAAATGAATTAGGGCTGCGTGTCAAACGTTAATTCCACCATGAAGCGGCTTCTGCGGGCGATAGAGGTTCTCGCCTGGACGGCGTTTTTCGCATTCGCCGCCCTGGCGCTCGCCCTGCGCCTCTGGGTGCTGCCCGACATCGAGCGCTACCGGGCCGAGATCGTCTCCGGCGTATCGGCAGCCATCGGCCTGCAGGTGAAGGTCGGCGCCATCGACGCCGGCTGGGACGGCCTGCGGCCGCAGATCGGCTTCTCCGACGTGCGCATCTACGACCGCGAGGGCCGCGAGGCGCTGGTGCTGCCGCGGGTCGAGAACGTCATCAGCTGGCGCTCGGTGCTGCATCGCGAGCTGCGCCTGCATTCGCTCGCCATCGAGGCGCCGCGGCTGGCGATCCGCCGCGACGCAGCCGGCGCCCTGTTCGTGGCCGGGCTCAAGCTGGGGGCGGAGCCTGGCGACGGGCGCAGCACCGACTGGCTGCTGGCGCAAAGCGAAGTCATCGTGCACGGCGCCGAAATCGAGTGGCTCGACGAGAAGCGCGGCGCGCCGCCGCTCACCCTCACTGGCGTCACGCTGCGCCTGCGCAACATCGGCGCCGAGCACCTGGTCGGCATCGCGGCGCGGCCGCCGGCCGAGCTCGGCTCGAGCCTGGAGCTGCGCGCCGAGCTGGGCGGGCGCACGGTCAACGACCTGAAGGCCTGGAACGGCCGCGTGTACGCCGAGCTCGGCTATACCGACCTGGCGGCGTGGCGGCCGTGGGTCGACTACCCGATCGACGTGCGGCAGGGGCAAGGCGCGCTGCGCATCTGGGCGTCGCTGCGCAACGGCCGCGTCACGGAGGGCACCGCCGACCTGGCGCTCGCCTCGGTGCGCGCGAGCCTGGGCGACGAGCTCGATCCGCTCGAGCTGGTGTCGCTCAACGGACGCGTGCACGGCCGCGCCATCGAAGATGGCGTCGAGCTTTCCGGCCGCGACCTGGCGCTGGTCATGGAGCGCGGGCCGGCGGTCCCGCGCACCGACTTCCAGATCGTCTGGCGGCCGCAGGCGGGCGGCGCGCTCGCCGCCAGCCTGATCGACCTCGAGGCGACCGCCGGCCTGCTCGAGTCGCTGCCGGTGCCGCCCCAGCTCACCGGCATGCTGCGCGAGCTGCAGCCGCGCGGCCGGCTGGCCGACTCGCGCCTGGAGTGGAGCGGCCCGTTCGACGCGCCGTCGCGCCTGAGCGCGCGCAGCCGTTTCAGCGGGCTCGCCCTGCGGCCGCGCGACGGCGTGCCCGGCTTTACCAACCTCGCCGGCTCGCTGGAGGCGAGCGAGACGAAGGGGACGCTGCAGCTTGACGCGCGCAAGACCGAGCTCGAGCTGCCGGGGCTGCTGCCCGAGCCGCGCCTCGCGCTCGAGACGCTCAACGGGCGCATCGAATGGCAGCGCCAGAGCGACGGCGCGGTCCAGGTCCAGCTGCCCTCGCTCGCGTTCGCCAACGCCGACCTGAGCGGCGCGGCGCACGGCTCGTACCTGCACACCGGCGCCGGGCCGGGGAGCATCGACCTGTCGGTGCTGCTCAACCGCGCCGACGGCAGCCGCATCGGCCACTACCTGCCGCACGAGCGCATCCTGCCCGCCGGGCTGCGCGAATGGCTCGCCGGCGCGATCCTCGCCGGCGACGCGAGCGACGTGCGCCTGCGCCTGCGCGGCGACCTGCGCGAATTCCCCTTCAATGATCCCGCCGCCGGCGAGTTCCGCGTCACCGCGCGCGTCGAGCGGGGCGTGCTGCGCTTCGCCGAGGGCTGGCCCGAGATCCGCGACATCGACGCCGAGCTGCTGTTCGAGAGGAGCCGCATGGACATCGCCGGGCGCTCGGCGTCGATCCTCGGCGCGCGCGTGACGAACGTGCGCGTCAGCATCCCGCAACTGGCGAGCGGCGCCCACCTGCTGGTGAACGGGCAGGCGGAGGGACCGAGCAACGAATTTTTCCGCTATTTGCGCGAGAGCCCGTTGACGCGCGCCACGCACGGCTTCACCGACGCGATGAGCGCCAGCGGGAACGGCAGCCTGCGCCTGAAGCTCGACGTGCCGCTGGCCGAAAAGGACAAGACCGCGGTGCAGGGCGACTTCGACTTCCGCGGCAACGACATCGTGGTGCACCCGCAGATCCCGCCGATCGAGCGCTCGAGCGGCCGCGTCAGCTTCACCGAGTCGGGCTTTTCGGTGCACGGCGTCAGGGGGCGCGTGCTCGGCGGCGCCGTGACCATCGCCGGCGGCCCGCGCCCGGACGGCGGCACCGAGGTGGTGGCGCGCGGCGAAGCCAGCCTGGCCACGCTCCCGCTCGACGAGCCCTGGCGGGGCAACCTCACCGGCACCACGCGCTACGTCGCGCGGGTCGGCATAGCCGAGGGCCGCGGCCGCTTCACCCTCGACTCGTCGCTGGTCGGCGTGGCCAGCACCCTGCCGGCGCCGCTCACGAAGGCGGCGGCGGCGACGCTGCCGTTCCACCTGGAGATCGTCCCGGCCGCCGACGCCGGGCGCGAGCGCATCTCGATGACCCTCGGCAAGCTGGCCGCGGTGGAGCTGCAGCGCCGGCGGCAGGGCGAGGCGATGGTGGTGCAGCGCGCCGCAGTCTGGATGTCGCCGGTGCCAGGCCAGCCGATCCGCCTGCCCGAGCGGCCCGGCACGCTGCTCTACGGCACCATTCCGATGCTCGACGCCGACCGTTGGCTCGCTCTGCAAGGAGGCGGCGGCGGCGGGGCGGCGGCGCTAGACGTGAAAATCGGCCTGCTCGACGCTTTCGGCAAGCGCTTTACCGGCGTCGCGGTGCGCGCCGGGGCCGATGCCGTCGGCTGGTCGGCGACAGTGACGGCCGAGGAGGTCGCGGGCGAGCTCACCTATCGCAGCGCCGACGGCGGGCGCCTGGTGGCGCGGCTCGAGCGCCTGAAAGTGCCGCCGGATGCGCCCGGCGAGCGGCCGCCGCCGAGCCAGCAGAACCTGCCGGCGGTCGACCTGGTGGCCGAGCAGTTCACTTTCCGCGACAAGCCGCTCGGCCGCGTCGAGGTGCTGGCGCAGCGCGCCGGCGCCGACTGGCGCATCGACAAGCTGTCGATGGCCAACCCGGACGCGACGCTCACCGGCAAGGGCCTCTGGCGGCGCGGCGTGGCGCCGCGCACCACGCTCGACTTCGACCTGCAGGCGACCGACGCCGGCAAGTTCCTCGCGCGCATCGGCAATCCCGGCCTGGTGCGCGGCGGGCGTGTCGGCCTGCAGGGCTCGCTCGCCTGGAACGGCGAGCCCTCGGCGATCGACTACGCCAGCCTGACCGGCAGCCTGCAGATGCAGGCCGACGACGGCCAGTTCCTCGAGGTCGACCCGGGCTTGGGCAAGCTGGTGTCGCTCATGAACCTGCAGGCGCTGCCGCGGCGCGTGGCGCTCGACTTCCGCGACGTGTTCTCCAAGGGCTTCCAGTTCGACCGCATCACCTCGAACGGGCAGGTCGAGCGCGGCGTCATGTCGCTGCAGGAGTTCCGCATGCGCGGCTCGGCGGCACAGGTGGAAATGACCGGCAGCGTCGACCTGGCGCGCGAGACGCAGGATCTCAAGGTGCGCATCATCCCGAGCCTGGGCGACAGCGCCGCCGCCGCGCTCGCCTTCGTCAACCCGCTGCTGATCTTCCCCGCGGCGGTGGCGCAGCGCATCCTGAAGGACCCGCTCGGCCACATCTTCTCGTTCGAATACGCGGTCACCGGCACCTGGTCCAACCCCAACGTGCAGCGCCTCAGCGTCGACGCGCGCGCGGTCGTGCCGAACGACGCGAGATAGGGGAAAATCATTCCGCTAAACCCTGCCGTTACGGAGAAAATCACCGCTTGCTCATCGATACCGCCACCACCACGCTGCTGACGCCTTTCGACCTCGAGGCGGCCAAGCTCGAGCGCGTCTTCGGCACGCTCGCCGCGCGCAAGGTCGACTACGCCGACCTCTACTTCCAGTACTCGCGCTTCGAGGGCTGGAGCCTGGAGGAGGGCATCGTCAAGTCGGGCAGCTTCAACATCGAGCAGGGCGTGGGCGTGCGCGCCGTGTCGGGCGAGAAGACCGCCTTCGCCTACTCCGACGAGATCAGCTTCGACGCGCTGCAGGACGCCGCCAAGGCGACGCGGGCCATCGCCGCAGCGGGTCAGGCGAGGAAAACCCGTGTCGGGAAAAGAAATCTGCCCGTACCCCTGTACGGGGCCATCGACCCGATCGCATCGCTTGATTCCAAGGACAAGGTCACCCTGCTCGAGAGGCTCGAGAAGAAGTGCCGCGCGCTCGACCCGCGCGTCACGCAGGTGATGGCGAGCCTGGGCGGCGAGTACGAGGTAGTGCTGATCGCGCGCGCCGACGGCGGCATCGCCGCCGACGTGCGGCCGCTGGTGCGCCTGTCGGTGCAGGTCATCGCCGAGCACGACGGCCGCCGCGAGTCGGGCTCGGGCGGCGGCGGCGGCCGCACCGATTACTCGCACTTCACCGATGCGATGCTCGACCAGTACGCGAAGCAAGCGGTGTCGCAGGCCCTGGTCAACCTCGAGGCGCGGCCCGCGCCCGCCGGCACCATGACGGTGGTGCTCGGGCCGGGCTGGCCCGGCGTGCTGCTGCACGAGGCGGTCGGCCACGGCCTGGAAGGCGACTTCAACCGCAAGGGCACCTCGGCCTTCTCGGGCCGCATCGGGCAGCGCGTGGCCTCGCCGGGCGTGACCGTCGTGGACGACGGCGCCATCCCCAACCGGCGCGGCAGCCTCAACATCGACGACGAGGGGAACGTCCCCGGACGCACCGTCCTCATCGAGGACGGGATCCTGCGCGGCTAC
>Ga0137436_1000308_pt1 | contig 15330 bp, 14 predicted proteins | sample EasRivERMGT119_2_FD_102328 | JGI IMG/M metagenome (GOLD analysis project Ga0137436, IMG submission 102328) | Soil microbial communities from meander-bound floodplain in the East River, Colorado, USA - East River MetaG ERMGT119_2 | ecosystem: Environmental > Terrestrial > Soil > Floodplain ...
GGCAAGGGCGAGTTCGAGGACAAGTCGCGCTTCGGCTCGGTCTACCACACGCGCGGCGTGGTGGCCGGCATCGTCACCACGGAAGCGATCCGCACCGCGCAGGAGCGCTACGGCAAGGGCAAGCCGATCACCGGCGAGCAGATGCGCTGGGGCATCGAGAACCTGAACATCACGCCGGCGCGCCTCAAGCAGCTCGGCGCGAGCGACCTGATGGCGCCGCTCAAGGTCTCGTGCATGGACCACGAAGGCGGCAGCCCGGTGAAGTTCATGCAGTGGGACGGCAAGCAGTGGAAGGTGATCAGCGACTGGATCCCGACCGACCAGTCGATCGTGCGTCCGATGATCGAAGCCTCCGCCGCGCAGTACGCGAAGGAAAAAGGCATCACGCCGCGCGACTGCTCCAAGGAAAAATAGCACCCACTGCCGAGAAAAGGCCGCCTGCGGGCGGCCTTTTCGTTTTACGCTCAGCCCATGGCCGCGGTACCGAATTCCGTAAATCAGGCGATCCTCGCCGTCCACAACATCGAGGTGATCTACGATCACGTGATCCTCGTGCTGAGGGGCGTGTCGCTCGAGGTGCAGGACGGCCAGATCGTCGCCTTGCTCGGCGCCAACGGCGCCGGCAAGACCACCACGCTCAAGGCGATCTCCAACCTGCTGCGCGCCGAGCGCGGCGACGTCACCAAGGGCCAGATCCTCTACCGCGGCGCGCGCATCGACCAGCTCAATCCATCGGCGCTGGTGAAGATGGGAATCTGCCAGGTGATGGAGGGGCGGCACTGCTTCCAGCACCTCACGGTGGAGGAGAACCTGCTCACCGGCGCGTACACGCGCGGCGCGCTGGGCGCCGGTATCAAGGACGACCTGGAGAAGGTGTACGCGTACTTCCCGCGCCTGAAGGAGCGACGCAGTTCGCAATCGGGCTACACCTCGGGCGGCGAGCAGCAGATGACCGCGATCGGGCGCGCGCTGATGGCGCGGCCGAGCATGATCCTGCTCGACGAGCCGTCGATGGGCCTTGCGCCGCAGCTGGTCGAGGAGATCTTCGAGATCGTGCGCGAGCTGAACAAGAAGGAAAAGGTCAGCTTCCTGCTGGCCGAGCAGAACACCCATATCGCGCTGCGCTACGCCGACTACGGCTACATCCTGGAGAACGGCCGCGTCGTGATGGACGGCGAGGGCAAGTCGCTCGCGGATAACGAGGACGTGAAGGAGTTCTACCTCGGCTTCTCCTCCGGCGGCCGCAAGAGCTTCCGCGACGTCAAGTCCTACCGCCGCAGAAAGCGCTGGCTCTGAAGAAGGTCAAGCTCGAGCACTACGACCGGCTGGAGACGCGCACCCCGAAGGCGCGGGAAGCTGCGCTGCTGCTGGCGCTGCCCAGGCTGGTGGCGCACGCGAAGAAGCGGGCCCCGGGCTTCGCCAGGATTCTGTCCGCGGTCAATCCCGCCAAAGTGAAATCCAGGCAGGCTTTGGCGAAGCTTCCCGTCACGCGCAAGTCCGACCTGCGTTCGCTGCAGGAGGCGATGCCCCCGTTGGGCGGGCTCAACGCTACGCCGGTGGAGAAGCTTGCCAAGCTGTTCATCTCGCCCGGCCCGATCTACGACCCGGAGGGGCGCGGCAAAGACTGGTGGCGCGCCGCGCGCGGCCTGTTCGCGAGCGGCTTTCGCGCCGGCGACCGCGTCCTGAACTGCTACGCCTACCACTTCACCCCGGCCGGTTCGATCATGGAGTCTGGGGCGGCCGCGCTGGGCTGCACCGTGGTGCCGGCCGGCGTCGGCCAGACCGAAATGCAGGTGGCGGCGATCCGCGACCTGCGGCTCAACGGCTATGTCGGCACGCCCTCGTTCCTCAAGCTGATCGTCGAGAAGGCCGACGAGATGAAGGCGGACATTTCCAGCCTGGTGAAGGCGCAGGTCGGCGCCGAGTATCTGCCGCCACCGGTCAGAGAAGCCCTGCAGAAGCGGGGAATCCGCGTCTCGCAGTGCTACGCGAGCGCCGACCTCGGCCTGATCGCCTACGAATCGCTGCTGCCAGAGGGCGCCGTTTCCGGCGGCATGATCGTCGAGGAGACGCAACTTCTCGAGATCGTGCGTCCGGGCACCGGCGACCCGGTGCCCGAGGGCGAGGTCGGCGAAGTGGTGATCACCCGCTTCAACCAGGACTACCCGCTGATCCGCTTCGGTACGGGAGACCTGTCGGCGGCGCTCGCCGGCATAAGCCCCTGCGGCCGCACCAACGTGCGCATCAAGGGCTGGATGGGCCGCGCCGACCAGAGCACCAAGGTGCGCGCGATGTTCGTCACCCCCGGGCAGGTGGCCGATGTGCTGCGGCGCCATACAGAAGTCCTGCGCGCACGCCTGGTCATCACGGGCGAAGCCGGTAACGACAGCATGACGCTCAAGTGCGAAGTGAAGGAGCGCCCGAAGGGCCTGCTGGAGGCGCTGGTCTCCTCGATTCGCGAGGTCACCAAGCTGCGCGGTGAGGTCGAGCTGGTTTTCCCTGGCAGCCTGCCCAACGACGGCAAGGTGATCGAGGACCTGCGCAAGTATTCCTGAGTTGCGCCTGGGGTCCGCTACTAGCGCGTTGGCGGAGGACTCGACGAGTAGTCGGCGCTTGGCAAAGGCGGCGGAGGCGCGAACTGCGCGACCGCCAGCAGCAGATCGTCGGCCATTACCGGCTTCATCAGGTGGCCGGCGCCGAGCTGTCTTGCGCGGTCGCCGACGCTCTTGTTCACCGTGAGGAAGATCACCGGGATGTGGCGGGTCACCGGATCGGCGCGCAGCGCCGTCACGAACTCGTAGCCGTCCATGAACGGCATGTCCACATCGCACAGGATCACGTCGGGCTTGCATTCCAGGACGACGCGTCCGGCGGCCACCGCGTCCTCGGCGGCGAACACCTCGTAGCCGGCCTTGCGCAGGTGCAGGTCCAGCAGGTAGCGAATGAAGCGGTCGTCGTCGATGATGGCGATCTTCGGCCTGGGCGCTGGCATGGGTTGCGTTGGTCCGCTCATGGCGGGCGAAGCTATACCACATCCCCCGGCCCTGACAGAAGTTGAGGCTCGCGGCGTGGAATACGCCACAATCCGGCTGCCGCCCGATCGGGCAAGATGCTGAGATGCCAAAGGACTTTAACCTAGGGCTGGTATTTCTTTCGTACCTGGTGGCGGTGACGGCGTCGCACGTCACGCTGCTCCTCGCCGCCCGCGTGCGCGACCCGCACGCCACCAACTGGAAGCTGTGGGTGGTGAGCGGCGGCTTCGCGATGGGCATCGGCATCTGGTCGATGCACTTCGTCGCCACGCTGGCGCTCAAGCTGCCGATCCGCGTGCTGTACGACCTGTCGATCACCGCGCTTTCGTGGGTGTTCGCCATAGTCGCGTGCGGCGCGGCGTTCATCGTCCTGCGCCGGCTGACGGGCAGGAAGCGCGAGTTTCTCCTGCCGGGCGCGCTGATCGGCATCGGCATAGCCGCGATGCACTACACCGGCGACGCGTCGATGCGCCTCTCCCCGGGGATCCAGTACGACCCGGTGCTGTTCGTCGCCTCGATCCTGGTCGCCATCGGCGCGGCTACGGTCGCGCTGTGGATCGCGTTCCACCTCGCCAAGCAGCGCGCGGTGTTCACGAATTTCGGCGCCGCGCTGGTGATGGGCGCGGCCGTGGTCGGCATGCACTTCACGGCGGTGGCGGCGGCGAATTTCCATCCCGGTTCAGTCTGCCTCGCTTCGGGCCTGCGCCTCGACGAGGAGTGGATGGCCTACACCATCGGCGGCTTCACCTTCGTCATCCTGACCGCGACGATGCTCCTTTCGGCGTACGACGCGCGCCTCTCCTCGGCCATCGCCGACGGCGCGCAGAAGCTGCGGCAGGCGAACGAGCAGCTGGAGCTGCGCGTGCGCGAGCGCACGGAGGAGCTGCACCGGTCGCGCGATGCCGCGCGCGCCGGGTCGGAGGCGAAGAGCGCTTTCGTCGCCACCATGAGCCACGAGATCCGCACGCCGATGAACGCGATCATCGGCATGCTCGAGCTGTTCTCCTATGGCAGGCTGAGCGCCGACCAGCGCGAGATGCTGTCGGCGGCGCGCGAATCGAGCCGCTCGCTGCTCACGCTGATCGACGACATCCTGGACTTCTCCAAGATCGAGGTCGGCAAGCTCGAAATCCACCCGCAGCCCTGCTCCCTGGCGCGACTGGTCGACGGCGTGCACGCCACCTTCGAGCATGTGGCAAGCGGCAAGGGACTGCTTCTCACGCGGCGCATCGATCCGGTACTGTGGCCGGCGCACCTCGTCGACCTTTCACGGCTGCGCCAGATTCTCACCAACCTGGTCAGCAACGCCATCAAGTTCACGCATACCGGCACGGTCGCCGTCGAGGTGAAGGTGCTGGAGGCCGGCGACGGGCGCCAGAAGGTCTGCTTGAGCGTGCACGATTCCGGCATCGGCATGAGCGCCGAGACCCAGCGGCGCCTGTTCGAGCCGTTCCGGCAGGGCGACATGGAGACCAGCCGCCGCTACGGCGGCACCGGCCTTGGGCTCGCCATCTCGCGCCAGCTGATCGAGCTGATGGGCGGCACGATCCAGGTCACCAGCACCGAAGGCCTGGGCACGCGCGTTTCGGTGACGCTCGCAGCCGAGCAGGCGAGCGCCAGCACGGTTGGCGACGAGGACCAGACCTCGACCGGCGCTCGCGCGCCCCTCGTGGTCTCTGCACCGGCCGGAACCAAGCTCCTGATCGTCGACGACCATCCGGTCAACCTCGCCATGCTGAAGCGCCAGCTGAAGGTGCTGGGCCTGGAGGCCGACACCGCGAACAGCGGCCTCGAGGCGCTCCACAAGTGGCGCCGCGATAGCCACAGCCTCGTGATTACCGACCTGCAGATGCCCGAGATGGACGGATACACCTTCGCGCGCGCGATACGCGCGGAGCAGGAGCAGGGAGCGAAGCGCAAGCCGACGGTGATCGCCTTTACCGCCAATACGCACAGCGAAGCGCTCGAGCAGTGCATAGAGGCGGGGATGGATGACTATCTGACCAAGCCCGCCGAGCTCGTGACGCTGCGCGCAAAGCTCGCGCAGTGGCTGGGCAGCGACACGCGTCTCAGGGTCGCGCCGGGCACCCGGCCCGCCGCCGCGGCGGAAGGGAGTCCGATCGACCGTGCGCGCATCCAGCAGCTCGCGGGCGGCCCGCAGGGCATTGCCGAAGTGCTGGCGGAGCTGGAATCGGGCGTGCGCGCCGACATCGCTGCGCTGCAGGTCGCGCTCGAGAGCGCCGACCCCGCCGCGCTGCGGCGCGCCGCGCATCGCATCAAGGGAAGCGCGCTGACTATCGGCGCCGAGGCCCTGGCGGCGTTGGCCGCAAGCGTCGTGGATGCGCCTGCCAGCGTTGACGCGCCTCGGCTCATGAGCAGTGCGCGCGCTCTCCTCGGCGAGCTGGAACGCGTTCTCGCCTCCGCGCGGGTCCAGCGGAACGCAGCGTCGTCGTAGTCAGTGCGAGATCAGAAGTTGTAGGTCAGCTCGAGCATGTGGAGATCCGCGCCGATGGTGTCGGACCCGTATGCACTCGCATCGGAGTAGTGCATGAATCTGTAGGCGATCCCGACTCGCTTGTACAACGGCACGCCAACACTGAACGTCAACGCGAACTGGAGAGGGCCGCCGTAGTCCTGCCCGCCGTAGCGATGCTCGCTGATCAGCGCCAGCCCGGCGCCGAATTCGACGGTGACTGGCACGTCGCGCCTGATGAAAGCAAGCGCTGGAATGGCGGAAGCGACGAACGCCGTCTTGTCCGCTCCTTGCAGGACTCCGGCGCTCGCCAGCAGTCTCGTATTGACTTCAAAGCCCCAGAACGACGGGCCGTCCCAGGGCATGCGCATGGCCGCCACCAGGTCGTACTCGTTGAACGATTCCGGCTGCTCCTTGCCGAGCACCCGCTGTTCCCACACCTGCGCCCGGACACCCACGCTTAGCAGCTCCCATTCCGCCGCGCGGGTGGACCATGGGGCGAGAGCACCAACCGCGATCGTTACCAGCGCACTGGACAGGCGCACCCGCGCCTACTTCGTGCGGCTGGCCGCGGCGGGGAGGCTGTCGACGCGCCGCATCTCGTCGTTTCTAAGCACCTTTGAGTCCGCGATGAACGCCTTGGCGAACTCGAGCGAGTCGGCGCCCCAGAACACTTCGCCATCGACGACCAAGCTCGGCACGCCGAAGACGCCACGCGCCAACGCTTCGTCCGTGTTCTTCCTGAGAAGGTCCTTGACCTCCGGACGCTTCGACGGGTCCGTGCCAAGTTGCGCGCATAGGGAGGCAAACCTGGCCGGGTCGGATGCGTCCTCGCCCGTGGTCCATACGAAATCGAAGATTCTGCGCACCGCCTCCGGCCTGCAGTCGGCGGCGAGCGCCAGGCGCAGGTGCGGCAGCGGGTTGAAGGGGTGCAGGGCGGGGAAGCGGAACGGGATGCCGAGGCGCTGCGCTTCCCAGATGCAGCTGCGGTAGGTCCATTTGCGTTTCGCCGGGATCTCGGCCGGCCCCTTCTGCCCCCAGTGATTAAGCACGCCGGCGAAGAGGATCGGCTTCAAAGTAATAGGAACAGAAAATTCTCCGAGGCGATGCAGGCCCATGTAGGAATAGGGCGAGACGAAGTCGAAGTACCAGTCGATGCTAGCCGTCATTGACGTCGTCCTCGAACGAGACCTGGGGCAGGGCGAGGCGCTCGCGCCGCGCGGGCAGGTCGGCCATGATGCCGTCGCGTTCCGCCTCGCGCATGACTCCCCAGCGCGCGATCTCGTCGAGCGTGCGGGCGCAGCCCATGCAAACCTCGCGCTGCGGGTCCATGATGCAGACCTTCACGCAGGGCGACTTCACGCCGGGGGTTTTCTTGCTGAAAGGGCTCGGTTGACTTTGGAGGCGGGCTGCTTCTGCAGGACCCCGCAGATCCATTGCCCGATGCCGACCAGCTTGTCGAGGTCGACGCCGGTCTCGATGCCCAGCCCGTGCAGCATGTACACCACGTCCTCGGTGGCGACGTTGCCCGAGGCGCCGGCGGCGTAGGGGCAGCCGCCGAGGCCGGCGATCGAGGAGTCGAAGGTGGCGACGCCGAGCTCGAGGGAGGCGTAGATGTTGGCGAGCGCCTGGCCGTAGGTGTCGTGGTAGTGCCCGGCGAGTCGCCCGACCGGCACGCGCCGGGCGCAGGCTTCGATCATCGCCTTCGTCCTGCCGGGCGTGCCGACGCCGATGGTGTCGCCGAGGGACACCTCGTAGCAGCCCATCTCGTGCAGCGCCGCGGCCACGTCGGCGACGCGCTCCGGCTTCACTTCGCCCTCATAGGGGCAGCCCAGCACGCACGAGACGTATCCGCGCACCTTGATCGCATGCTTTTTCGCTTCCACGGCGATGGGACGGAACCGGTCCAGGGATTCTTCTATCGAGCAGTTAATGTTCTTCCTCGAGAAAGCTTCCGATGCGGCGCCGAAGATCGCGACTTCGGTGGCGCCGGCGGCGCGCGCCGCCTCGAAGCCTTTGAGGTTCGGCGTCAGCACCGGATAGGAGACGCCGGGCCGGCGCCGGATGCGCTCCAGCACCTCGGTGTGGTCGGCCATCTGCGGCACCCACTTGGGCGAGACGAAGGCGGTCGCTTCCACCGCCGGCAGGCCGGCGTCGGCCAGGCGCTCGATCAGCTCGAGCTTGACCGCGGTCGGCACCTCGCCGGGCTCGTTCTGCAGACCGTCGCGCGGCCCCACTTCGACGATGCGTACCCTATTCAAGCGTTATCAGCTCCGCGCCCTCGGGCACCTGCTCGCCGGCGCTGTAGTGGATCTCCTTCACCACGCCGTCCTTGGGCGCGGCGATGGTGTGCTCCATCTTCATCGCTTCCAGGATCAGCAGGGGGTCGCCCTTCGCCACTTTGGCGCCCATTTGCGTCAGCACCTTTACCACCTTGCCTGACATGGGTGCGGCGAGCGAGCCGGCGCCGGCGCTGTCGTCCTCGACGGCGAGAGGCGCGAGCGCGAAGCGCCTGTAGTCACCCTCGCACAGGACATGCCAGTATTCGCCGTCGCGCACGGCGCGCGCCTTGAACGCACGGCCATCGAGCCTGAGCAGCAACTGGCCATTGGGCAGCTCCTCGCCTTCGAGGCTGTGCTCCCGGCCATCCACGGCAAAGCGCAGGCTGTCCCCCAGGAAGCGGATGCGCGCCGCATGCGGCGTTTCGCCTTCGAGGAACGCGAAGTCATGGTGCGAGTCCTGGTTGAGCCGCCAGCCGTCCACCGCATGCCAGGGCGAATGCGGATCCCCTGAGCTGGCGGCGGCGCTGCGAGCCTCGCGCTGCTCCTCGGCGAGCTCGGCGTAGGCGGCGGCGGCCAGCATCTCGTCGGTCACCTTTGCTTCGACCAGCAGCTCGCCGCGGTTGCGCTCGATCAGGCCGGTGTCGAGCTCGGCCGCCGTGAACGCCCGGCTGGCGGCGACCCGCGAGAGGAAGGCGACGTTGGTCCGCAGGCCGGCGATCTCCACCTGCGCCAGCGCCTGCCGCAGCCGTGCCAGCGCCGCGGCGCGGTCCGCGCCGCGCACGATCAGCTTCGCGATCATCGGGTCGTACCACGGCGTGATTTCCGCGCCGGGCGCGACACCGGTGTCGACGCGCACGTCCGCCGTATCGGCCGGAAAAGCGAGGTGCAACAGCCGGCCGGTGGCCGGCAGGAAGCCGTGCTCGGGGTCCTCGGCGTAAATGCGCGCCTCGATCGCGTGGCCGGAAATCGCCAGATCCTTCTGCAGCAACGGCAGCTTCTCTCCGCAGGCGACGCGCAGCTGCCACTCCACCAGGTCGAGGCCGGTGACCATCTCGGTCACCGGGTGCTCGACCTGCAGGCGCGTGTTCATCTCCATGAAGTAGAAGCGGCCGTCCTGCTCCGCGATGAACTCGACCGTGCCGGCACCGGCGTATTCGATTGCTTTCGCGGCCGCGACGGCGGCGTCGCCCATTTCCTTGCGCCGCTTGGCCGTCATGCCCGGGGCCGGCGCTTCCTCAAGCACCTTCTGGTGGCGGCGCTGCACCGAGCAGTCGCGCTCGAAGATATGGACCACGTTGCCGTGCGTGTCGCCGAACACCTGCATCTCGATATGCCGCGGCCGCTCGAGGTAGCGCTCGATCAGCACGCGCTCGTCGCCGAAGGAGGATTTCGCCTCGCGCTGCGCGGCCTCGAGGGAAGCGGCAAAGGATTGCTTGTCCGTGACCACGCGCATCCCTTTGCCGCCGCCGCCGGCCGAAGGCTTGATCAGCACCGGAAAGCCGATCCGCTCGGCCTCTTTCTGCAGGAAGGCCGCGTCCTGCTGCTCGCCGTGGTAGCCGGGCACCAGCGGCACGCCGGCCTTCTCCATCAGCCGCTTGGCGGCCGACTTGTCGCCCATCGCCGCGATCGCCTCGGCCGAAGGGCCGATGAACACCACGCCGGCTTTCGCGCAGGCGGCGGCGAAGTCCTCGTTCTCCGACAGGAAGCCGTAGCCGGGATGGATCGCCTGCGCGCCGGACTTCCGCGCGGCGGCGAGGATCGCGTCGATATCGAGGTAGCCCTCGATGCGCATCGCCTCGTCGGCGGCCTTGACGTGCAGCGCGTCGCGGTCCGCGTCGGCGTAGACCGCGACGCTGCGCACGCCCAGGCGGCGCGCGGTGCGGATCACGCGGCAGGCGATCTCGCCGCGGTTGGCGATCAGGATTTTTTCGAACACCAGGCTGCCTTGCGCTTCTCGAGGAACGAAGCGATGCCTTCGCGGCCCTCCGGCGAAACGCGGATCTCGGCGATGCGCTTCGCGGTATCCGCGGCGAGCGCGTCGTCCACCGGGCGGCCGGCGACCGCGCGGATCAGGTCCTTGATCTTGGCGTGGGCCCCGGGGCCGCCGGCGAGGAGGTGCTTGACCAGCGCGTCGACCTCCTCGTCCAGCTTGTCGGTGAGGATCGAGAGCATCCCGATGCGCAAGGCTTCCTCGGCGCCGAATATCTCGGCGGTGAGGAAGTAGCGCCGGGCGTTGTGCTCGCCCATGGCCCGCATCACGTAGGGGCTGATGGTGGCGGGAGACAGGCCGAGCTTGGCTTCGGAAAGACAGAATTTCGCCTCGCGCGTGCCCACCGCGATGTCGCAGGCGGCGACCAGCCCGGTGCCACCGGCGAATACCGGGCCGTGCACGCGCGCGATGGTCGGCTTGGGCAAGCGGTCGAGCGTCGCCAGCATCAGCGCGAGCGCCTCGGCGTCGGCAAGGTTCTCGGCATAGCCGTACTTCGCCATGCGCTTCATCCAGTTGAGGTCGGCGCCGGCGCAGAACGCCGGGCCGTTCCCGGCGAGGACGACCACGCGGACCTCGTCGTCCTTTCCTACTGCTACGAACGCATCGTAGAGCTGCTTGATCAGTGCATCGTCAAACGCGTTGCGCAGCTCGGGCCGATCGAGCGTGACGCGGGCGACCCCGCCCTTCTTCTCGACTTTGAGCATTACATACGGAAGACACCGAACTTGGTGTCTTCAACCGGAGCGTTGAGGGAGGCGGAGATGGCCAGGCCGAGCAGCCGGCGCGTGTCGGCGGGGTCGACCACGCCGTCGTCCCACAGCCGCGCGCTGGCGTAATAGGGATGGCCCTGGCGCTCGTACTGCTCGCGGATCGGCGCCTTGAACTTGTCCTGCGCCTCCTTCGACGGGAAATCGCCCTTCACCGTGGCGAGCACGCTGGCGGCCTGCTCGCCGCCCATGATGGAGATGCGCGCGTTGGGCCACATCCAGAGGAAGCGCGGCGAATACGCGCGGCCGCACATGCCGTAGTTGCCGGCGCCGAACGATCCTCCCAGGATCAGGGTGAACTTCGGCACTTTCGCGGTTGCCACCGCGGTCACCATCTTCGCGCCGTCCTTGGCGATGCCGCCGGCCTCGTATTTCTTGCCCACCATGTAGCCGGTGATGTTCTGCAGGAACAGCAGCGGGATGCCGCGCTGGCTGGCGAGCTCGATGAAGTGAGTCGCCTTGAGCGACGACTCGGAATACAGGATGCCGTTGTTGGCGAGGATCGCGACCGGGTAGCCGTGCAGGTGGGCGAAGCCGGTGACCAGCGTGGTGCCGTAGTTCTGCTTGAACTCGTCGAGCTCCGAGCCGTCCACCACGCGGGCGATCACCTCGCGCACGTCGTAGGGCTTGCGCGCATCGGCCGGGATGACGCCGTAGATCTCCTCGGCGGGATAGAGCGGGTCTCTGGGAGGCTGGGTTTTGACCGAAACCTTCTTCATGAAATTCAGGTTGCCGATGATGCGGCGCACCAGCGACAGAGCGTGAGCGTCGTTCAGCGCATAGTGGTCGGCCACGCCCGAGACGCGGGTGTGCACCTCGGCGCCGCCGAGCTCCTCCGGCGTGACGATCTCGCCGATCGCCGCCTTCACCAGCGGCGGGCCGCCGAGGAAGATGGTGCCCTGGCCCTTGACGATGATCGACTCGTCGGACATCGCCGGCACGTAGGCGCCGCCGGCGGTGCACGAGCCCATCACGCAGGCGATCTGCGGGATGCCGGCGGCCGACATGTTGGCGATGTTGAAGAAGATGCGGCCGAAGTGCTCGCGGTCTGGGAACACGTTGTCCTGCTCGGGCAGGAAGCCGCCGCCCGAGTCGACCAGGTAGATGCACGGCAGGCGGTTCTGCGCCGCGATCTCCTGCGCGCGCAGGTGCTTCTTCACCGTCATCGGGTAGTAGGTGCCGCCCTTGATGGTGGCGTCGTTGGCCACGATCACGCATTCGCGGCCGGAAACGCGGCCGATGCCGCAGATCATCGAGGCCGAGTGCACGTCGCCGCCGTACATGCCCCAGGCGGCGAGCTGGCCGACCTCGAGGAACGGCGAGCCGGCGTCGAGCAGCTTCAGCACCCGCTCGCGCGGCAGCAGCTTGCCGCGGGAGACATGCCGCTCGCGCGCGGCCTGATCGCCGCCCTGCGAGATGGTTTGGATCTTTTCCCTTAGATCCCCCACCAACGAACGCATGCGATCAGCATTCGCCTTGAACTCTGCGGAGCGCGGATTGATCTTCGACTTGATCATCCCTCCTCCAGGGTGCGACCGATGACCATCCTTTGGATGTCGCTGGCGCCCTCATAGATCTGCGTCACACGCACGTCGCGCCACAGGCGCTCGACCGGGAAGTCGGTGACGTAGCCGTAGCCGCCGTGGACCTGGATCGCGTCGGAGCAGACCTTCTCCGCCATCTCGGAGGCGAACAGCTTCGCCATCGAGGCTTCCTTGATGCAGGGCTTGCCGGCGTCGCGCAGCGCCGCGGCGTGCAGGTAGAGCTGGCGGCCGGCCTCGACGCCGGTCGCCATGTCGGCGAGGCGGAAGTTGATCGCCTGGTGGCCGATCAGCGGCTTGCCCATGCTCCGGCGCTCGCGCGAATAGGCCAGCGCTGCCTCGAGCGCGGCACGGGCGACGCCGACCGATTGCGCGGCGACGTTGATGCGTCCGGATTCCAGGTTGGCGAGCGCGATGCGGTAGCCGACGCCTTCCTGCGCAAGCAGGTTCTCCGCCGGCACCTTGCAGTTCTCGAACACGATCTGCGCAGTGTCGGAAGCGCGCTGGCCGGTTTTCTCCTCGATACGGGCGACGACGTAGCCGGGCGTCGAGGTCGGCACGAGGAAGGCGCTGATGCCCTTCTTTCCCGCCGCCTTGTCGGTGACCGCGAACACCACTGCGACATCGGCGTGCTTCCCCGACGTGATGAACTGCTTCACGCCGTTCAGGACATAGTCGTTGCCCTTGCGCTCCGCGCGCGTCGTGATGGCGGACGCATCGGAGCCGACCGCAGGCTCGGTCAGGGCGAAGGCACCCAGCATGCCGCCTTGCGCCAGCGGCTTGAGGAACCGCGTTTTCTGCTTCTGGTCGCCGTAGCCGTTCAGGATGCCGCACACCAGGTTGTTGACGGCGACGATGGTCGCGGTGGCGCAATCCCCGGCCGAGATCTCCTCGCAGGCGATGGCGAGCGCGGTGTAGTCAAGGCCGGCGCCGCCCCATTCCTCGCCGATGGCCACGCCGTAGAGGCCCATCGCCGCCAGCCCCTTCAGCGCTTCGCGCGGAAACTCCTTGTCGCGGTCCCAGCGCGCGGCGTTCGGCGCGATCTGCTCCGCTGCGAAGCGCCGGACCGCCTGACGTATTTCCTCGTGTGCGGCGCTTGTTCGCATTTCTATTCCGGGCGGACGTAGGTCACGGTGTGGTGGCTGAACAGCTTGCCGTTCTTGGCATGGCACTCGGCGGTGCCGTAGATGCGGCGGCGGCCGAGCTTGAGGATGCGCGCGGTGCAGTACACGTGCTCGCCCTTTGCCGGGGAGAGGAACGCCGTGTTCAGCTCCGAGGTCAGCGCGTCGTACTCCAGCCCGAGCTTTGCCTTGATGGCCATCCACATGGCGCAGTCGGCGGCCGCCATCAGCGCCGGGCCGTTGATGATGCCGCCGGGCCGCTCGAGAAGCGCCCGGTGCGGCAGCTCGAGCGTGCAGGAGTCGCGTCCCACGCGCGCCACCTGGAAGCCGTACTGCCGCACGAACTTGGACTTGTTGAGGAGCTTCTGCAGTTCGCTTTTCAGTTTTTTCACAGAAAGAATCAAAGGATCTCGACCGCCATCGCCGTGGCCTCGCCGCCGCCGATGCACAGGCTCGCCACGCCGCGCTTCAGGCCGCGCCTGCGCAGCGCGCCGAGCAGCGTCACCAGGATGCGCGCGCCGGAGGCGCCGATCGGATGGCCGAGGGCACAGGCGCCGCCATGCACGTTGACCTTGTCGTGCGGCAGGCCGTGCTCCTTCATCGCCGCCATGGTCACCACGGCGAAGGCTTCGTTGATCTCGTACAGATCGACGTTGCCCGTGTTCCAGCCGGTCTTTTCGAACAGCTTCCGGATCGCGCCGACCGGCGCCGTCGTGAACAGGCCTGGCTCCTGCGCGTGCGTGGAATGGCCGACCACGATCGCGAGCGGCGCAAGGCCGCGCTTCTCGGCAACGGAACGTCGCATCATCACCAGGGCGGCTGCGCCATCTGATATCGAACTCGAGTTTGCTGCAGTAACGGTGCCCTCCCTTGCGAACGCGGGCTTCAGGGTCGGAATCTTCTCCAGGTTCGCCTTGAAAGGCTGCTCGTCCATCTCGATGAATTTCTCGTCCTTGCCGGCCTTGATGGCGAGCGGCGTGATCTCCCAGGCGAACGAGCCGTCCTTGTTTGCGGTCTGCGCCCGCTTTAGCGAGGTGATCGCAAAATCGTCCTGCGAGGCCCTCGAGAACGAATACTTCGAGGCGCACTCCTCGGCGAAGCTGCCCATGAGGCGGCCCTTCTCGTACGCATCTTCCAGGCCGTCGTAGAACATGTGGTCGATCACCTGGCCGTGGCCCATGCGCAGGCCGCCGCGCGCCTTGGGCAGGAGGTAAGGCGCGTTGGTCATCGATTCCATGCCGCCGGCGACGATGATCTCGGCAGAGCCGGCGATCAGCTGGTCGTGGGCGAACATGGCGGCTTTCATGCCGGAGCCGCACATCTTGTTGACGGTGGTGCAGCCGACGGCGAGCGGCAAGCCGGCGCCGAGCGCGGCCTGGCGCGCCGGCGCCTGGCCCTGGCCGGCGGGCAGCACGCAGCCCATGATCGCTTCCTGCACGTCTTCTGGCTTGAGCTTCGCGCGCTCGACCGCGGCGCGGATCGCCGCGGCGCCGAGCTCCGGCGCGGCGAAGCCTTTCAGCTCGCCCTGAAAGGCGCCCATCGGCGTGCGGGCGAGGCCTACGATGACTACCGGGTCGTTCTGCATGGCGGCTCCTTCAGGTTATGCGGCGCGCGACTGCGACATCTGCAGGTCGCGTAGCAGGCCGTCCTTCAAGTCGTAGATCCAGCCGTGCACCTCGAGCGGTTGGCCGCGCTCCCAGGCCTCCTGCACCGCGGTGCACTGCACGATGTTCTGCACCTGCTCGCGCGCGTTGAGCTCGCAAAGGCGCCGGTGGCGCGCCTCCTCGCCCAATCCGCTCAGCTCGCTGCCGTGCTTCGCCGCCACGTCCTGCACGTGGCGCAGCCAGTTGTCGGACAGGCCGATGCGATGCTTGGTCATGGCGGCGTGCACGCCGCTGCAGCCGTAGTGGCCGCACAGGATGATGTGGCGCACCTTGAGGATGTCGACCGCGAACTGGATCACCGAAAGGCAATTGAGGTCGGTGTGCACCACGACGTTGGCAATATTGCGGTGGACGAAAACCTCGCCAGGCGCGAGGCCGGTGATCTGGTTGGCCGGCACGCGGGAATCCGAACAGCCGATCCAGAGATACTGCGGCGACTGCTGGCGCGCGAGACGGGTGA
>Ga0137436_1000309_pt1 | contig 15306 bp, 15 predicted proteins | sample EasRivERMGT119_2_FD_102328 | JGI IMG/M metagenome (GOLD analysis project Ga0137436, IMG submission 102328) | Soil microbial communities from meander-bound floodplain in the East River, Colorado, USA - East River MetaG ERMGT119_2 | ecosystem: Environmental > Terrestrial > Soil > Floodplain ...
CGGCCTCGGGCTGCTCGCCACCGGGGCGCTGGCGCTCGCGTGGCTCACCAACGCGCCGGTGGGCGGCATGGCCGCGACGGCGATCTGGGGCGACAGCAACGACTGGACGCTCACCGCGCTGCCCATGTTCCTCTGGATGGGCGAGATCCTCTACCGCACGCGCGTGAGCGACGGCCTGTTCCGCGGCCTTGCTCCCTGGCTCTCCGGGATTCCGGGACGGCTGCTGCACGTCAACGTGCTGGGCTGCGCGCTCTTCAGCGCGGTGTCGGGCTCGTCTACCGCGACCTGCGCCACGGTGTCGCGCATTGCGCTGCCCGAGCTCAGGAAGCGCGGCTACCCGGAGCCGATCACCATCGGCTCGCTCGCCGGCGCCGGCACGCTGGGCATCCTTATCCCGCCCTCGATCATCATGATCGTGTACGCGGTCGCCGCCGACGTGTCGATCCTGCATCTCTTCATCGCCGGCATCCTGCCCGGGCTGCTGGTGATCGCGCTGTTCAGCGGCTATATCTTCCTCTACGGTGTCGTGCGTCCTGGCGCGATTCCGCGGGAGGCCGCCGGCGCGAATTGGCAGCAGCGGCTGCGCGGGCTGCGCGAGCTCGCGCCGAGCCTGCTGCTCGTCGTCGGCGTGATCGGCGGCATGTTTTCCGGCGTGGCCACGGCTACCGAGGTCGGCGCGCTCGGCGTGCTCGGCGCGCTCGTCATTGCCGCCTGCATGCGCTCGCTGAACTGGCGCAACTTCATCGACAGCGCGTACAGCGCGGTGGCGGTGACCTGCATGATCGGCCTCATCCTGCAGGGCTCGAGCGTGCTGTCGGCGTCGATGGCTTTCACCGGCATCCCCACGGCGCTCGCGAAATGGGTGGCGGCGATGCAGCTCAATCCCTATCTCCTGATCGGCGCCCTGTGCCTCGTCTATCTCGTCCTTGGCACTGCCCTCGAAGGCGTGTCGATGATCCTGCTCACCACCTCGATCGCCCTGCCGATGGTGATCGCGGCCGGCTTCGACCCGATCTGGTTCGGCGTGTTCATCGTCATCATGACCGAGCTCTCCACCCTCAGCCCGCCGGTGGGCTTCAATCTCTTCGTGCTGCAGCTCATGACCGGGCGCGACCAGATGTACGTCGCGCGGGCGACGCTGCCCTTCTTCTTCCTGCTCGTCGCGGCCGTTGCGATCCTCGCGGTGTTCCCGGAGATCGTCACCTGGCTGCCGAAGAAGGTGATGACGAAATAGAAAAGGGCAACACCGAATAGGAACGGCAACACCGAATACGGAGAAAACGGCTGCGGCGAGGCAACTATTCCGTCATTTCGCGCGCTTTCGCGCCACGCCGCGGATGCTGGGCCTGACGATCGGCAGCGCCTTGCGGATGCTCTCGCGCTGGATGCTCTCGATGTCCAGCCCGGCGGCGGCGATCGCCGCCTCGGTGCGCCGGGTCAGGTGGCAGTTGCCCATCAGGTGCTTCCACACCGGCTCGATGCGGCCCTGCCACTTCAGGCGGTCGGGCTTGCCGTCCGCCGCGACATGCTCGAGGAACACCAGCTTGCCGCCGGGCTTCAGCACGCGGGCGATCTCGGCCAGCGCCGCCTTCTGGTCGCGCACCGAGCAGAGCACCAGCGAGCACACTACGGCGTCAAAGGACTCGTTCTCGAAAGGCAGTTTCTCGGCGGCGGCGTCGGAGACTTCGATCGTGCCGCGCTTCTCCAGCAGCTTGTGGCGCATGTGCGGATCGGGCTCCGCCATCACCAGGCGCGTCACCGCCTTCGGGTAGAGGCCGAGCGTCGAGCCGGTGCCGGCGCCGACCTCCAGCACCTCGCCCGACAGGTCGCGCAGCAGCTCGGCGCGCCATCTGCCGAGGCAGGCTTCCTCGCTCACGCGCATGAAGCGGTCGTAGACCGCGGCCATCAGCCAGGACATCGGCCTATCTCATCAGCTCGTATTTCCCGCCGCGCTCGACCGCGCGCAGGTACGCCGGCCGCGCATGAATCCTCTGCAGGAAGCCCATCAGCCGCGGGCGCTTCTCGTCCAGGCCGCCGCGCACCCGCGCGGCCTCGAGCGGGAAGCTCATCTGGATGTCGGCGGCGCTGAACTGCGGGCCGGCGAACCATTCGTCCTTGCCCAGCTCGCTTTCCATGAAGTTCAGGTTGCGCTCGATGTTGGGCAGCACGTATCCCTTCAGCGCCTGGTCGGCGATGGCGCGCGCTATCGGCCGCACGAAAACCGGTGCCTTGGTCTTGATGCGGTCGAACAGCAGCTTGAGCAGGAAAGGCGGCTGCGCCGAGCCCTCGGCGAAATGCAGCCAGTACAGATAGCGCACGCGCGCGGGTGAGCCGAACGCCGGCGCGAGCTGGCCCGCGCCGTAGCGGTCGGCGAGGTGCTCGATGATGGCGCCCGACTCGGCGAGCGTGACCTCGCCGTCGCCGCCGTTGTACGTGATGACCGGCGACTTGCCCAGCGGATGCACCGCGCGCAGCTCAGGCGGCGCGAGCATGGTCTGCTTGTCGCGCTGGTAGGGCTTGATCTGGTACTCGAGCCCGAGCTCCTCCAGCAGCCACAGGATGCGCTGCGAGCGCGAGTTGTTGAGGTGGTGGACGGTGATCATCGCCGAAGTCTACCGCGCAAGCTGAAAGCGCTCGAAGCGGTGCAGCGCCTCTTCGATCAGGCGCCTTCGCTCGCGGCGCGGGCCCCTGCCGACCCAGGTCCATTTCTGCACCAGCAGCTTGCCGCGGGTGCGATCGGCCTTCAGGTCGATCACCGCGGCGATCTCGTCGCCGACCAGCACCGGCTGCGCGAAGTAGCCGAAGACGCGCTTGGCCGGCGGGACATAGGCTTCGAAGCGGTGCTCGTAGCCGAAGAACAGATTCAGCCGCTTGCGCTGCAGGACCAGCGGGTCGAACGGATTCAGGATGTGGACCAGATCGCCGTCAGGCTCCGGCGCCGACTCGATCGCCTCGGGCCGCGCCCAGTGCTCGAGCTTGCCGGCACCTTCGAGCTCCACCGCGACCAGCTCCTTGCGCCGCGTGCGCGCCGCGATCAGCAGCCGCATCGCCTTCTTGCGCCCGGCGTCGAGATGGCAGATCGAGTCGAGGCTGACGATGCCCTGCGAGCGCAGCGCCCGGTCGAGCAGGTACTCGCGGACCTCGCTTTCGGTCGCCGCCCTCGGCGTCTTGTCCCAGCCGAAGTGCCGGCTCGCCAGCTCATAGGTCTTCAGCATTCCCCGGCGCTCGCTCACCGTGACCACGCCGCGGTAGAAGGCGAGCTGCAGCGCGCGCTTGGAAGGTTTTCGGCTGCCCCAGTCGTGCACCTTGTCGACCAGCACGTCGTCTTCGATGTCGCGGATGGTGAGCGCGCCGTTCCGGCGGATGCGCATCAGAACCTTGCGCAGGTCGCCGCGCGTCACGCTGCCGAACCAGGAGCTGCGATCCATCCAGTGCTGATTCATGTCCCGCACGAAGAAGCGGTAGTCGCGCGTCGGCACGTAGGAGAGCGCGTGCGTCCAGTACTCGAAGACCCTCTTGTCCACCGCCTGCGCCTGGCGCAGATGCTCGCGGCGGTACTCGGGGATGCGGGTATAGAGGATCTGGTGATGGCAGCGCTCGACGACGTTGATGGTGTCGATCTGCACATAGCCGAGGTGCTCGACCGCGGCGGTCGTCGCCCGCGGCCCGCCGCCGAACGGCGTGGGCTGGTCGAGCCGTTGCGCGTGCAGCCAGATGCGGCGCGCGCGGGACTTGCTGAGCTTCAAGCGCCGCGCGGAATTCCGGAAAGCTTCACGGCTTCTTGTGCTCCTCGTTGTACTGCCTCACTTCTTTCAGGCAGCGCTCGCGCTGCCGCGTGTCGAGCATCTTTTCGCATTCGGCCTCGCGCCAGCCGGCGGCATTGTCCTGCAGCCGTTGGGAGGTGCACGACGCCAGCGCCGAGAGGGCCGCCGCGAGCGCAACCAGCCGCATCATGGCTTCTTTGCGCAAAGCTCGGCCGTGACAAACAGCAGCGCCAGGCCTTTCTCGGGCACCTTCACCTCCACCGCCTTGCCGCCGGGAACCGCGACGTCGCTCGAAGTGACCTGGTGCCCGCTGCGGCGCATCTTGTCGGCGAACGCGACCGGGTCGGCGACGTCGCCGAGGTCCGGAATGCGCCGCTTCAGGCTCGCGACCTCGGCGCATTCGCCGTGCCTGGCCATCAGCATCCACCGCGTTTCTGCCGCAGCTGGGGAAATTGCGACGCAGGCCAGCAGCACCGACCGCACTAGCATGCGATCGCGGGCCGCCGCTTCCAGGTTTCGGTGGCTTGCTCGAAGGCGTGCGCGAGCTGCAGCACGCCAAAGTCGTCGCGGTAGCGGCCCACGATTTGAATTCCCACGGGCAGATTGTCTTTCGTAAAACCTGCCGGGACGGAAATCGCCGGGTGGCTGGTGATGGTGATGTAGTAGCAGCTCTTCATCCAGTCGAGGTAGTTGGTCATCTTCACGCCGGCCACCTCGCGCGGCCATTCGGTGGTGACCGGGTAGGGCGGCAGCTGGTTCACCGGGCAGACGAGGAAATCATAGGTTTCAAGAAATTTCCTCATCCTGTGGAACAGCGCCGAACGCAAGCCTTCCGCGCGTCCGACGTCCTCGGCGCTGCGGCGGCGGCCTTCCTCGACGTTCCAGATCACCGTGTCCTTGAGCTTGTCGCTGTGGTTCTTCAGAAGAGGGCCGACTTTGTGGAAGAAGCCGACCGCGCGCAGCGTCTCGAAAGACTCGGTGGCGCCGGAGAAGTCGGGCTCGGCATCCTCGATCACGCAGCCGAGGTCCTTGAAGATCTTGCGTTGCGCTTCGACGACCTGCGTGACCGATGGCTCGAAAGGCAGGCCGCCGAGATCCTTCGACCATGCGATGCGGGCCTTCTTGAAGCTTCGCTTGAGCGGTTTGAGGAAAACATCGCCGGACTCGGTGATCGTCGTCGGCGCGCGCGCATCCGGGCCGGCCATGCCGGAAAGGATGAAGGCGCAGTCATCGACGGTGCGCGCGATCGGGCCGAGCGTCGACAGCGTGTTCCAGACGTTTCCCTCGGGATACGCCGAGACGCGGCCCGGCGTCGGGCGAAAGCCGACCACGTTGCAGTAGTTGCCGGGATTCCTCAGGCTGGCGGCGAGGTCGCCGCCGTCGGCGAAGGGCAGCATGCCACTTGCCACCGCGGCAGCGGCGCCGCCGGAGGAGCCGCCGCAGGTTTTCGTGAGGTCGTAGGGATTCTTCGTCGCGCCGAACACCTTGTTGAAGGTCTGGCTGCCGGCGCCGAACTCGGGCGTGTTGGTCTTGCCGAGCGTGACTACACCCGCGGCCGACAGCCGCTGCACGAGGGCGCCGTCTTCAGAGGCGACATTCTTCTCGAAAACCAGCGAGCCGAAGGTAGTGCGGATGCCCTTGGTGGGCATCAGGTCCTTGTAGGCGATCGGCAGGCCGGCGTAGCGGCTCTTGCGATCGGCCTTTTTCGCCGCGTTGAGCGCAGGCTCGGGGACGAAGGTGACGATCGCATTGACCTTCGGGTTGACGCGCTCGATCTGCGCGATGAAGGCCTTGACCACCTCCGTGGCGGAGAGCTTGCGGGCCTGGATCAGCCGCGCAAGCTTTCGCGCCGGAGTAAAGCAGATCTCGTTCAGCAACCTGCGGTGCAGCGCCCGTTGCCGTCGAATTCCATCGTCCTGCCGCTAAGCGGGATGTGCACCGGCATCTTCGCCGCCTTGACGAAGGCCGCGGTCTTGCTGGTTTCGACCAGCTTGCCGCCCACCGTCGCCGGCTCGTTGACGTGCGTCGCGATGACCGACGCCGGCTTCACCAGCTCGTTCACCACATACGCCGACTCGGTCGGGCCGGTGGTGAAGGGAAAGCCGCCGATGTTCATCACCACGAGATTCGCCTTGTAGTGGCCGCGCACCACCAGGTCCTGCTCGGCGGTGATGCCGGTGTCGCCCGAGAGGTACGCGGTGAGGCCGTTGCTGAAGCGCAGCACGAAGCCACCGGGCTCGCCGACGTAGGCGGTCAGCCCGCCGGCGAACATCTTCGCCTGCTCGGGCGGCAGGAAGGCGGGCGGCAGGCCGTTGCTGTGCACCGCCGGCACGCCGGCGACCATCACCTTGCCGACCATGGTCTGCGCGCCGAAGCGCACCAGGCGCACCAGCTTGGCCGGGTCGCCGCCGAGGGACTGCACCTTGGCGGAGAGGAACGAGCCCATCTCGCCGCCGACGACCATCGGCGCCTGCTTGGCGAGGGAGATGTTCACCATGTTCGAGTTGGGCGTGACGTTGACCGAGAAGTCGGGCCGCGGGCAGGTGCCGGCGTTGGCCGCGGGCTGGATCAGGTCGCCGAGGTGGTCGCCGTGCACGTGGCTGAGCAGGAGGGCGTCGACCTTGCCGAGCCGCGGATCGCCCGGGCCGCGCACCGTGCGCCCGGCGTCATACAGGATGCGCGTGCCGTCCGGGTCCTCGAACATGATCGCGCGGTCGAGCGGGCACAGCTCGCCGTCGTGGCTGCCGAGCGAGGTGATCTTCACCATCCCGCCGGCGCCCGGGCTTTGCGAGACGGGGCCGCTGCTGGAGCAGCCGGCGAGCGCGAGCACGGCGGCGGATACGAGCAATGCTTTCATGTGATTTCCTCCTTGTCCAAAAATACTACATCAATACGATGTCGTATTGCTCCTGCGGGTAGCTGGTTTCCACCTGCACCGAGACCGGCTTGCCGATGAAGTCCGACAGCATCGCCACCGACGCCGACTCCTCCTCGAGCAGCAGGTCGACCACGGCCTGGGAAGCGAGCACGCGGAACTCCTTGGCGTGGAAGGCGCGCGACTCGCGCAGGATCTCGCGCAGGATCTCGTAGCACACGGTGCGCGCGGTCTTCACCTCGCCGCGGCCCTCGCACACCGGGCAGGGCTCGCACAGCACGTGGGCCAGCGACTCGCGGGTGCGCTTGCGCGTCATCTCGACCAGGCCCAGCGCGGTAAATCCGCTCACCGTCATGCGCGTGCGGTCGCGCGCGAGAGCGCGCTTGAGCTCGTCGAGGACGGCCGCGCGATGCTCCTCGGTGTCCATGTCGATGAAGTCGACGATGATGATGCCGCCGAGGTTGCGCAGGCGCAGCTGGCGCGCGATCGCCTGCGCCGCCTCGAGGTTGGTCTTGAACACCGTGTCGTCGAAGTTGCTGCGGCCGACGAAGCCGCCGGTGTTGACGTCGATGGTGGTCATCGCCTCGGTCTGGTCGATGACCAGCGTGCCGCCCGACTTCAGCTCGACGCGCCGCGACAGCGCGCGCTCGATCTCGGTCTCGACGCCGTACAGCTCGAACAGCGGGCGCTCGCCGGTGTAGTGCTCGAGCCGGCCGCGCAGCTTGGGCATGTAGGTCTCGGCGAAGGCGGCCAGCTTGTGGAAGTTCTCGCGCGAGTCGATCACCACGCGCTCGGTGTCGGCGCCCACCATGTCGCGCAGCACGCGCTCGGCGAGCGACAGGTCCTGGTACAGAAGCTGCGGCTTGGCGGTGCCGGAGCACAGGCCCGAGCGCTCGCGGATCACGCGCCACAGGCTCCTCAGGTAATCGATGTCGGCGCGCAGCTCGTCCTCGCCCGCGCTCTCGGCCAGGGTGCGCACGATGAAGCCGCCCTTCTCGTCCGCCGGCAGCAGCTCGCGCACGCGCTCGCGCAGCGCCTGGCGGCCGTTCTCGTCCTCGATGCGCTGCGACACACCGATGTGCGGGTTGTCATCGGCAGAAGAAGCAGGCAGGTACACCAGCAGCCGCCCGGCGATCGACACCTGGGTCGAGAGCCGCGCGCCCTTCGTGCCGATCGGATCCTTCAGCACCTGGACCAGGATCGGCTGCCCCTCGGCGAGAACCTTCTCGATCGGCTTGGCGGACGCGCCTTCCACCGCGCGGTTATCCCAGATGTCGGCGACGTGCAGAAACGCCGCGCGCGCCAGGCCGATCTCGACGAACGCCGACTGCATGCCCGGCAGCACGCGCGCCACGCGCCCCATGTAGACGTTGCCCACCAGCCCGCGGCTGGCGGCGCGCTCGACCAGCAGCTCCTGCACCACGCCCGAGCCGGCCACCGCCACGCGCGTCTCCTGCGGGGTGACGTTGATGAGGATCTCTTCGCTCACGGATGGCGCTTTCGCTCAGCGGCGCTGCGGCAGCTTGTCGATCAGCTGGCTGGTCTCGTACAGCGGCAGGCCCATCACTCCCGAGTAGCTGCCGCGCATGTCGACGATGAAGCGCGCCGCGCGCCCTTGAATGGCGTACGCGCCGGCTTTATCGTCGCACTCGCCGGTGGCGACGTACTGGCGGATCTCCTCATCGCCGAGCTTCTTGAACTCGACCTCGGACACCTGCAGCACGCTCTCCAGCCAGTCGCCCTGCGCGAGCGCCACGGCGGTGAGCACCTCGTGGCGCGTGCCGGAGAGCGCGGCGAGCATCTCGGCCGCCTCGTCGCGGCTCGCCGGCTTGCCGAAGATGCGCTGCGCCAGCGCGACCGTGGTGTCGGCGGCGAGCACCGGCGCCTGCGGCAGATTGCGCTGCATCATGCGCCGCCAGCCGGACTCGGCCTTGGCGCGCGCGACGCGCTCGACGTAGACGGCGGGCGGCTCGCCGGCGAGCGGGTCCTCGTTCACCTCCTCCTTCGACTCGGGGCGCGAGCGGAACAGCAGCAGGTTGTAGCGCACGCCGATCTGCGCCAGCAGCTCGCGCCGGCGCGGGCTGCGCGACGCCAGGTAGATACCGCGCTCGATCGGGCCGGGCATGCCCGAGTTTAGCCTAGGCCCTGTGGTACGGATGCCCGGTAAGCAGCGTCGCCGCGCGGTAGATCTGCTCGAGCAGCACGACCTGGGCGAGCGCGTGCGGCAGGGTGAGGGAGGACAGGCGCAGCAGCATGAACGCGCCCGCCTTCACCTCGGGGTCGAGGCCGTCGGCGCCGCCGATGACGAAGGCGGTTTCCTTCTTCAGCAGCTCGGCGAACTGGGCGGTGGTGAGATCCTTGCCGCGCTCGTCGAGGGCGACGATTCTCATTCCCTTCGTCACGCTTTTCACCTTGTTTTCCTTCAGGCTGAGGCGGGAAACCTCATAGCCCTTCGGCATGCGCTTCGCGTACTCGGCGCAGGCCGCCTCGGCCCAGGCCGGCAGCCTAGCGTCGAGCGCGACGACGTGCAGGCGCGCCACGCTTGGCGGCCTTCTTCTTCTTGGGCGCGGCCTTCTTCGCCGCGGGCTTCTTCGCGTCCATCCTGTCTGCCTTGAGCCTGACCGCCTTGCCGCCCCACACCTCTTCCAGGTTGTAGAAGCCGCGCACCGCCGGGTGCATGATGTGCACCACCACGTCGCCGAGGTCGACCAGCACCCATTCGCCGCCGGCCTCGCCCTCCACGCCGTAGACGCGGCCGCCGGCTTCCTCGATGCGCTCGCGCACGCGGTCCGCCAGCGCCTTCACCTGGGTATTCGAGGTTCCGCTGGCGATCACCACGCGCTCGAACATGGTGGGCATCTTCGCCGTGTTGAACACGACGATGTCGAAGCCCTTCACGTCCTCGAGGGCGTCGACCACAGTGCTTTGCTTTTTCTTCAGATCCATCAGCGATAGAGCCCGTGATTTGCAATATAGACGGCGACCGAAGGCGGCACGAACGGCGAGAGGTCCTCGCCGCGTGCGGCGCGCATGCGGATGTCGCTCGACGAGACCATCATCGGCTGGAAGGGAATTGTCTCGGCCGGGCGGCCCTGAAGGGCGAAGCCGGGCCGCGCCGCCACGGCGAGGCGCGCGAATCGCGCCACTTCGTCGGGTTCGCGCCACGACTCGAACTTCGAATACTGGTCGCTTCCCATGAGAAGAAACATCTCGTCCTTTGGCAATTCCGCTTTCAGGCTGCGAAGGGTGTCGACGGTATAGCCGGTGGCGTCGCTCGCGAGCTCGCGCGTGTCAATTGAGTAGAACGGGACGCCACCCAGTGCGAGCCGGAGCATCGCGACGCGGTGCTCGCCCGGCGCGACGGCGGGTTGCCGGTAGTGCGGTGACCCCGTCGGCAGGAACACGACCTTGTCGAGCCGCAGGTGCTCCCGTGCCGCGCGCGCGAGCGCGAGGTGCGTGTTGTGGACCGGATCGAACGTGCCGCCGAGGATGCCAAGCTTCAGCTGCGGACCTCGCCGTGGCCGAGCACGACGTACTTCTGCGTGGTGAGGCCTTCCAGGCCGACCGGGCCGCGCGCGTGCAGCTTGTCGGTGGAGATGCCGATCTCGGCGCCCAGGCCGTACTCGTAGCCGTCGGCGAAGCGCGTCGAGGCGTTCCACATCACCGAGCTCGAGTCGACCTCGCGCAGGAAGCGCTCGGCGCGCGAGCGGTCGCCGGCGACGATGGCGTCGGTGTGCTGCGAGCCGTACTTGGCGATGTGATCCATCGCCTCGTCGATGCCCTTTACCACGCGGATCGACACCACCGGCGCGAGCCACTCGGTGTAGTAGTCCTTGTCGGTCGCGGCTTTTGCGTCCGGGGCGAATTTTCTCGTCGCCGGATCGACCCGCATTTCCACGCCCTTGGTCCTGAAAATGGAAACGATGGCAGGCAGAACCTTCGGCGCAATGCCCTCGGCCACCAGCAGCGTCTCCATCGTGTTGCAGGTGCCGTAGCGCTGGGTCTTGGCGTTGTCGGCGATCTTCACCGCCATGGCGGGATCGGCGCTGTCATCGACATAGACGTGGCACACGCCGTCGAGGTGCTTGATCATCGGGATGCGCGACTCCTTCGACAGCCGGGCGATCAGCTCCTTGCCGCCTCGCGGCACGACTATATCTATGTACTCGGGCAGCGTAATCAGCTCGCCCACCGCGGCGCGGTCGGCGAAGTCGACCAGCTGCACCGCGCTCTCCGGCAGGCCGGCGGCCTTGAGGCCGGCGCGCACGCAGGCCGCGATGACTCGATTCGAGTGCAGCGACTCGGAGCCGCCGCGCAGGATGCACGCGTTGCCCGACTTGAGGCACAGCGCCGCGGCGTCGGCGGTGACGTTCGGCCGCGACTCGTAGATGATGGCGATGACGCCGATCGGCACGCGCATGCGCGCCACTTCGATGCCGGTCGGGCGCTTCACGCGCTCGGAGATCTGGCCGACCGGGTCGGCGAGGGTGGCGACCTGCTCGACGCCTTCGGCCATCTGCTCGACCAGGTCGGCGTCGAGCGTCAGCCGGTCGATGAAAGCGGCGTCGCGGCTGGCCTTCTTCGCGTCCGCGACATCAACCTTGTTGGCCTCCAGAATTTTCTTCTGGCTGGATCGGATTGCCGCTGCCGTCGCGCTTAACGCCTTGTTCTTGGCCGCGGTCTCGGCTCGCGCAATCAGGCGCGCCGCGGCGCGGGCGGCTACGCCCAGGTCGCGGATCGCTTTCTTGACGTCAAGCTTTTGATCCATGGGCCAATTTTAGCCCAAGCACGATGAACTCCTGCCACGGCTCGCCGCTGCCGACGCCCTTGATGGCGCGGTCGATCTGCGCGGTTTGCGCGAGCGCCTGCTCGATCCGCGCGGGCGAATAGCGCCGCGCCGCCGCCTCGACTGCGGCCTGCACCCGCCGGTTGAACACCCGCTCGCCGCGCTGCAGCGCGAACAGCGCCGAGGACACGGCGAACAGCAGGTAGGGCGGCGCCTCGCCTTCGCCGCGCAGGCCTTCGATGACGCGCGCATAGCGCCCGAGGTCGCCGGCGAGCAGCGCCTCGGCCGCGTCGTTCGGGTCGTAGCGGGCGACGTTGCTCACCGCCTCCTGCACCGCTTCGAGCGTCAGCGCGCCCTCGGCGGCGGCGAGCGACAGCTTGCGGATCTCCTGGTGCGCGGCGAGCAGGTTGCCCTCGACGCGGTCGGCGAGGAACTCGAGCACCTCGCGCGGCGCGCTCTGGCGCTGGCGCGCCAGGCGCTCGGCGATCCACGCCGGCAGGCGCGCGCGCTCCACCGGCCAGATGTCGACCATCGCGCCGGCGCGGCCGAGGGCGCCGAACCAGGCCGAGCTCTGCGCCGCGCGCTCGACGCGCGGCAGCGAGACCAGGAGCAGCAGGTCCTCGGCCGGCCGCTCGCAGTAGCCGGCGATCGCCTCGGCCCCCTGCGTGCCGGGCTTGCCGGAAGGCAGGCGCAGCTCGATCAGCTTTTTCTCCGCGAACAGCGACAGGCTCTGCGCGGCGTGCGCGAACTCGCTCCAGTCGAAGCCGCGCCCCGGCTCGAGCACCACGCGCTCGGTGAAGCCGCGCTTGCGCGCCGCGGCGCGCACCGCGTCGGCGGCCTCCAGCGCGAGCAGCGGCTCGTCGCCGTGGATCGCGTAGACCCCGGCGAGCGATTTCGCCAGGTGGCCCTCGAGCTGCTCGGCGCGCAGCTGCACTACTGCACCCGCGGCGCCGGCTTGTGGGCGGCGGCCAGGCGCCGCATGATCTGCTGCACCATGTCGCTCTGCATGTCGCGGTACAGCTGCTGCTCCTCGGTCTCCTTCGCCAGCACGTCGGTATCGTTGAAGCTGATGTCGCGCACCAGCACCACGGTGTTCGCCGGCACGAAATCGGCGCCCTTGCCGTCGTGCACGCGGAAGCCGACGCGGTAGCGCAGCTGGAATTCGCGCACCCGGCCGGTGCCGGTGAGCGAGAGGATCTCCCTTTCGCGCGCCTCCAGCGTGAAATCTAGGATCGCCTCGGCCTGCTTGGCGTCGCCGACCACCTTGGCGTTGGTGCCGGCGGCGATGCTGCGCTTGAGTTCCAGCCCGATGCCGCCCGTCGACGACGCCACGTAGATGCTCTGGAAGGGGACGTCCGCCGTGCCGCGCAGCTGGAAGCCGCAGGCGGCCGGCAGCAGCAGGAGCAGGGCGGCGGCGGCGCGCATCACACCACGATATTAATCAGTCGCCCGGGGACGATGATGATTTTCTTCACCGCCTGGCCGCCGATGTACTTCTCCATGGCGCCGGTCGCGCTGCCCTCGATCGACTTCTTGTCGGCCGACTTGGGCAGCCTGAGCGAGCCGCGCAGCTTGCCGTTCACCTGCACCACGTACTCGATCTCGTCCTGCTCCAGCGCCGCGGGGTCGGCTTCCGGCCACGCCGCCCGCAGCACGTCCTCGCCAAAGCCGAGCTCGCGCCACAGGTGGTGGGCGAGGTGGGGAACAATCGGCGACAGCAGCCGTATCAATATGGAGAGGCCCTCGGTGGCGGTGGCGTTGCCCGCCGCATTTTCCCCGCCCGGCAGGCGCTCGATGGCGTTGAGGACCTTCATGCACGCCGAGGCGACGGTGTTGAACTGGTGGCGCTGCATGTCGTAGTTGGCCTGCCTGAGCGCCAGGTGCACCTCGTGGCGCGCGTCCTTGAACTGGGCGGTCGTCTTGTGCGCCTTCGAATGCGCCAGCGCGAAGCTCCAGACGCGCTTGAGGAAGCGGAACGAGCCCTCGACGCTCTCGTCGCTCCACTCCAGCGTATTGGTCGGCGGCGAGGCGAACATGGTGTAGAAGCGCGCAGTGTCGGCGCCGTACTTGTCGATCAGCGCCTGCGGGTCGACGCCGTTGTTCTTCGACTTCGACATGGTGCCGATGCCGTCGTAGACCACCGGCGCGCCGTCGGCCTTGCGCTTCGCCGAAACGATCTTGCCTTTTGCATCCTTTTCCATCGCTACGTCGGCCGGATTCACCCACTCCCTGCGCCCGCCCGCGTCGGTGTAGTACGACTCGGCGAGCACCATGCCCTGGGTAAGCAGGTTGGTGAAGGGCTCGGCGATTCCCGGCAGCAGGCCCTCGTCGCGCATGGCGCGCGTGAAGAAGCGCGAGTACAGCAGATGCAGGATGGCGTGCTCGATGCCGCCGATGTACTGGTCGACCGGCATCCAGTAGCGGGCGCGCTCGTCGACCATCGCCTGGTCCTGGCCGGGGCAGGCGAAGCGCGCGAAGTACCAGGACGAGTCGACGAAGGTGTCCATCGTGTCGGTTTCCCGCTTCGCCGGCTTGCCGCACGATGGGCACTTGGTGTCGTAGAAAGCGGGCAGCTTGGCGAGCGGATTGCCGGTGCCGTCGGGCACCAGGTGCTCGGGCAGCTTCACCGGCAACTGCTCGTCGGGCACCGGCACGTCGCCGCAGGCCGGGCAGTGCACGATCGGGATCGGGCAGCCCCAGTAGCGTTGGCGCGAGATGCCCCAGTCGCGCAATCTCCACTGGATCTGTTTTTCCCCCAGCTTCTTCTTCGCCAGGTCGGCAGCGATTGCATCGACTGCCTCCTGGTATGTTTTTCCGTCGTAGGGTCCCGAATTGATGCACACCCCGTACTCGGAGTACTCAGGCTTCCACGGCGGATCGACCCGGTCGCCCGCGGGATGGCGGATCACCGGCTTGATCGGCAGCTTGTAATTGAGCGCGAACGCATAGTCGCGCTCGTCGTGCGCCGGCACGCCCATGACCGCGCCTTCGCCGTATCCCATGAGGACGTAGTTGCCCACCCACACCGGCAATTTCTCGCCGCTCAGCGGATGCGTCGCGAACAGGCCGGTGGGCATGCCCTTCTTCTCGATCTGCGCGAGGTCGGCTTCCATCACCGCGCCTTTCTTGCACTCTTCGATGAACGCAGCGAGATCTTTGTTGTTCTTTGCGGCGAAGGTGGCGATCGGGTGTTCGGCGGCGACGGCCATGAAGGTCGCGCCCATCAATGTGTCGGCCCGGGTCGTGAAGACCCAGAGAACATGTTTTTGATTCTGGAGTTCGTACGGAAAACCTATCCGAACGCCCTCCGACTTGCCGATCCAGTTCTTCTGCATCAGCTTCACCTGCTCGGGCCAGCCGGGCAGCTGGTCGAGCGCCGCGAGCAGCTCCTCGGCGAAAGCGGTGATGCGGAAGAAGTACATCGGGATCTCGCGCTTTTCCACCAGCGCGCCGGTGCGCCAGCCGCGGCCCTCGATCACCTGCTCGTTGGCGAGCACGGTCTGGTCGACCGGATCCCAGTTCACCACGCCGGTCTTCTTGTAGGCGAGGCCCTTCTTGAACAAGCGAGTGAACAGCCACTGGTTCCACTTGTAGTAGCTCGCGTCGCAGGTGGCGAGCTCGCGCTGCCAGTCGAGCGCGAAGCCCAGGCCCTGCAGCTGCTTCTTCATGTAGGCGATGTTGTCGCGCGTCCACTTCGCCGGCGGCACCTTGTTCGCCATCGCCGCGTTCTCGGCCGGCAGGCCGAAGGCGTCCCAGCCCATCGGCTGCAGCACGTTGCGCCCGCGCATGCGGTGGTACCGCGTCAGGACGTCGCCGATCGTGTAGTTGCGCACATGCCCCATGTGCAGCTTTCCCGAGGGATAGGGAAACATGGACAGGCA
>Ga0137436_1000310_pt1 | contig 15277 bp, 11 predicted proteins | sample EasRivERMGT119_2_FD_102328 | JGI IMG/M metagenome (GOLD analysis project Ga0137436, IMG submission 102328) | Soil microbial communities from meander-bound floodplain in the East River, Colorado, USA - East River MetaG ERMGT119_2 | ecosystem: Environmental > Terrestrial > Soil > Floodplain ...
AATCCGGAAGCCGACCTGCAGCGTGCGCGGCGCGTACGCGAGGTTCGAGCTCGCGTTCGGCAGCCCGTATCGCGGGCTGCTTTCCTGCAGCGTGTACGACCCGTAGTTCGCGCGGTCGAACAGATTGAAGACCTCGGCGATCGCATCGACCGAGCGGCGGCCGCCGAACCTGATCGTCTGCTGCAGACGCATGTCGGCCCGGTGCACAGGTTTGCCGACGAAGTTGTTGCGCGGCACGATCGTTCCGTTGGGGCGGAGCCGCGCGGTGCCGGTTGCGCTTATGCCGCGCAGGTCGCCGCCGTAGCTGGTTGACTGCCGCTCGCCGGAGCCGTAGAAGTACACTCCGCTCACCTGGAAGCCTCCGGCGACCTGCCAGATGCCGTTGAACACCGCGCGATGCCGCTGGTCGGTTACAGCCAGGCCGTACACGCCGCCCATGTCGGCAGCGACGGGGAACGTCACCTGCTTGATTCCACTCAACGGAGCCGGCTCGCCGTCACGCAACGCCGACAGCGTGTAGGTCAGCGCTCCCTGCCACCGGTGGCTGAAGCGCTTGGTGAACACCGACTGCAGCCCGTGGTAGTTCGACCAGCCGGTGAACATCTGCTCGCCGACCACGCCCCAATCGGGGTATGCGCGCGTCGCCCGGTTCGAGAAGGGATACGGCGCGCCGGTGGCCGGATTGAACGTGATGTTCGCGTTGTCCTGGAGCACCTTCTCGTCACGGCCGCGCGTGTAGACGTAGTCCGATTCGACTGACATATCTGCGCCGATTTGACGCTGGAACCCAATCGAGCTTTGCCAGTCATGTGTCAGGTGCGAGTACTCCGCCTGCGGCGCCTGTTCGGCGGCGGCGCGGTCGAGGCACCCCGTCACGTTGCTCACGTAGCAGAAACGCGGCAGCGCCTGTTGATAGGTCGGAAGCGGAACGCCGTTCAACGGATTGGCCGCGAAGTCGGGCCGTCCATCGTTGTTGATCTGCAGGAACGCCACCGACAGCGATCGGCTCGACATCGTCCAGTTGCTGGCAATCACGTCGCTGTAGTACTTGCCGGAACCGCCGCGAATGACCGTCTTGTCGTTCAGCGCGTACGCGAAGCCGAGGCGTGGCTGGATGTTGTCCGGGTCCTGCGGACGGTCCGGCTTCATCCACGGTTCCAGCCCGACCCAGTTCGCGAACGGATCCCAGATCAAGTCGTACCGCGCGCCGAGGTTGAGGGTGAGCTTCTCCGTCAGATGCCAGTCGTCCTGCACCCACGCCGCGTACTTCGGCTCATTGAACGGGAGTTTGTTCTGGCCGACGCCGATGGTGTAGGTCCGCACGTTCGGCGAGATTGCCGCAAGGTTCCACGTATCGGCATTCCATGGATCCGGGAACAGCGATTCGATGTTGGCCGGAATGGCGCCCTGGCGCGCGTCGATGATCCCCATGCAGTTCGCGCAGTTGAACGAGACCTTCTTGTCCCAGAGGTACTCGCCGCCGGCTTTCAGGTCGTGACGCCCCTTCGCGTCGTACGACAGGTTGTAGTCGTCGCGCGCCATGTAGACGTCCTGCAGCTGATACCGCGGATAGTTCGCGTTGCCGGCAATCGAGAAGCCGGTGAAGGTGATGCGCGGCGACCCGGTGTTGATGCCGTCGGCGGCGCGCCAGTGGTGGGACCACGAGGTGAGGTTCGCGTTCTTGAAGCCGAAGCCGGCGTATCCCAACTGCACCTGGTTGGTGGCGCGGGTGCCGAGCACGCGCGTCCACTGGCCGACGACGGCGTCGGTGAAGGAATCGGTCGTGCCGGTGCCGGCGGGATGATTGGCGCCCAGATCGTCAAACGGCTGCCACGACTTCGTCCAATTGCCTTTCAGCATCACGCGGCTCTTAGTCGACAGCTGGTAATCGAGCCGCAGGCTCGCCAGCTTCACCGACTTGACGCCGGACAGCGCAACGTTGAACTTTGACCACGCCGTGTTGGAAAACGTCGTCCGCGGCTCGTGCTCGTACTCGTAGCTGGCGAAGTAGTGCAGACGATCCTTGACGATCGGGCCGCCGACCGTCGTGCTGTACTGCTGGTTCTTCAGCGGGATGACGCGATCGAGCACCGGGTCAGGCGCGCTCCAGCGCGAGTCGCGGAAGTAGCCGCTGAACATGCCGGTGAGGAGGTTGCTGCCCGACTTGGTGATCGCGTTCACCTGCACGCCTGACGACCGGCCCTGGGTAGCGTCGAACCGGTTCGAGATGAACTGGAATTCGGCGATGGAATCGCGGCTGAAGCGCGGCTGGCCGCCGGGGCCGAGCTGTCCCGTCACCTGCTGGCCGTCGAGGTTGAGCTGGAACTCGCGGAGGTCGCGCCCCGCGGTTCGATCCTGAACGGGCGCGCCGCCCGTCGCCGTCGTGCGGTTGCCCGGCGCGAGCAGCGCCAGCGACATCCAGTCGCGCCCCTGCACCGGGAGCTCCGACATCTGCCGCGGATCGATGTTGCCGCCCAGGGTCGAACTGGCGAGATCGAGCAGCGGCGCCTCGCCCGTGACTGTCACCGTCTCTTGCAAGTTGGATGGGGCCATCTGCAGGTTGAGGACGGCGATCTGTCCGACCAGTAGCTGGACGCCGGTTCTCGCGGCGGTCGCAAAGCCCTGAAGCTCGGCCGTGACCTGGTACGCGCCGATGCGCACCGGGATGCGGTAGATGCCCCGCTCGTCGGTCACGCCGACGAAACGGTTGCCGCTGGCTTCGTGTAACGCGGTCACGGTGACGCCCGGAAGGACGGCGTTCGTGGAGTCCACGATCGTCCCGCTCAGCGTGGCTTCCTGTGCGTAGGCGGTGACAGGGAGTGCGAGGATTGCGCCGATGAGAAACCGTCCGAACACGCGCGAGATCATGGACCCTCCTCCGCTCGATTGCGGGTTCCGGCGACATGCACGATGCGACGAGTGCGCCTGGTTGAGGAGCGGACAGTAGCCGAGGCGCCCAGTCGAGTCAAGCCGCAACCCTCGCCAATAGACGGCCCGCCGCCCGACGGATTGACGCACCTGAACGCCAGACGTATCGTTTGCATTCCCGAACGGGAAGTGCAGAGACGTGGAAAGAGAAGTTTAGCGAAGGACACCCGAAGCGGCGCCACCTAGGACCCAGCGCGCTACGTCAAGAGCTCGAACAATGAATCGGGTGATGGCAATCAGTCAGACAACGAGGCCACCAATTCCGGCGCGGTCTACATCTTCACGAACTGACACGCGTTTCAGCCCCACGAACGAATTTATCGGAGACATCGCGTACATGGCGACAGATTTCATCGTGCACGACAAGGCCGACACGGTCGGCGTGGTTGTGGTCGAGGACGTGCAGCCGAACAAGGAGCTCACCGGCTGGATCATGGAAACCGATGAAACGGTCAGGCTCATCGCCCTCGACGCGGTGCCCCTCGGCCACAAGATCGCAATCAACGACATCAAGACGGGCGACACCGTTCTGAAATACGGTCATGACGTCGGCCGCGCCGTCGCTCCCGTCGGCAAGGGTCGCCACGTGCATGTTCACAATCTGAAGACGAAGAGGTGGTAACGGTGGGACGCCACGATTTTCACGCGTATCGCCGTGAGAACGGCCGGGTAGGGATTCGTAATCACGTCGTGATTCTGCCCCTTGACGATCTATCGAACGCGGCCTGCGAAGCCGTCGCGAACAATATCAAGGGGACGATGGCCCTTCCTCACGCCTACGGCCGGTTGCAGTTTGGCGAGGACCTCGAGCTTTTCTTCCGTACGCTCATCGGCATCGGCTCGAACCCGAACGTGGCCGCGTGCGTGGTCATCGGCATCGAGCCCGGGTGGACCGGCCGCATCGTCGACGGCATTGCGAAGACCGGCAAGCCCGTGGAGGGATTTGCGATCGAGGGTCACGGCGACATCAGCACGATCGCCTCCGCGTCGCGCAAGGCACGCGAGCTCGTGCAGTGGGCGTCGGAGCAGCAGCGCGAGCCGTGCTCGATCGAGCAGCTCTTTATCTCGACCAAGTGCGGCGAGAGCGACACCACATCGGGCCTCGCCTCGTGTCCGACTGTCGGCAACCTGATTGACAAGCTCGACCCGCTGGGCGTGACCACGTGCTTTGGTGAAACGTCAGAGCTCACCGGCGCCGAGATCGTCTGCGCGAGCCGCGCCGCCAGCCCGGAAGTCAGGGAGAGGTTTCTGCGCGTCTTCAATGACTATCAGGCAGTCATCGAGCGTCACAAGACGGACGATTTGTCGGAATCTCAGCCGACGAAAGGGAACATCAGCGGAGGGCTGACGACCATCGAGGAAAAGGCCTTCGGCAATCTGCAGAAGATCGGCCGGAAAGCAAAGTTTATCGACGTGCTGAAACCGGCCGAGGCCCCCGCCAAAGGTCCCGGGCTTTATTACATGGACACCTCGTCGGCGGCCGCGGAGTGCGTCACGCTGCAGGCGGCGGCAGGTTTCGTCGTGCACCTGTTTCCAACCGGGCAGGGCAACGTCATCGGCAATCCCATCGAGCCCGTGATCAAGCTCACCGCCAATCCAAAGACGGCGCGAACGATGTCCGAGCACATCGACCTCGACGTCTCCGGCATCCTGCGACGTGAGATGACGCTCGATCAGGCAGGGGATCGGCTGATTGAGACGGTCATCCGGACGTGCAACGGCCGGCTCACGTGCGCCGAAGCTCTGGGTCATCGCGAGTTCGTCCTGACCAAGCTGTATCAGAGCGCATGAGGGAGCGATCGCGGCCTACAACGCGTTCCGCTTGACATCCTTCGCGGATCCCTCTATGAAAGGGCCGGACTTGGGGCTGTCCCGGATCCCGGATCTCGAATCCCGAATCCCGAACCCCGAATCCCGATGAAAGGGGAGCGATATGAGACGCTGGCACGTGACGATGGCGGTGGTGGTGGCGGTGCTCGGCAGCGCGCTTGCTGTAACGATGACCGCGCAGCAGCAGAGGGCGGAATCGCACGACATGGCCCTTGTCGGGTCAAACGATCTGCAGGCGCGGAGCGCGTACCAGCCTGTCATCCAGAAGCAGGGCGATCGGTGGATCGCGTACATCGGGCATCACGCGGGCTCCATGCCTAACCTGCTCACGGGCAAGCTCGAGGACAACGGCACGTCAGTCGTCGACGTCACCAATCCCCGGCAGCCCAAATATGTCGCTCACATTCCGGGCGGTGGGGCAGGGCCGGGTCGCGCTGGGGAAGCGCCGGGTCCAGGTCAGGCGCAGATGGTGCGCACGTGCAGCGGCGCCGACCTGCCGAAGGCGGACAAGAGCAAGTTCTACCTGCTTCGTTCGCTCGGCACTACCGGCCACGAGGTCTGGGACGTGACGACTCCAGAAAAGCCGTCGCGCCTCACCCTCATCGTGAACAACCTGAAGGACACGCATAAGAGCTGGTGGGAGTGCGAGACCGGCATCGCGTATCTGGTCGGCGGCGACCCGGCATGGCGGACGGCGCGCATGGCGAAGATTTACGACATGAGCGATCCGGCGCACCCGGTCTTCATCCGAGACTTCGGCCTGCCCGGACAACAGCCGGGCTCGACGATGAATCCCGTGCCCACCGAGCTGCACGGGCCGATCTCGATCCCGAAGCTGAATCGCGTGTATTTCGGGTACGGCACCGGCCGCTACGGAGTCGTGCAGATCGTCGATCGCAAGAAGCTGCTCGAAGGGCCGAAGGAGCCGACTGACGCCAATCTTCGGTATCCCGTGGTCGGGCAGCTCGACCTGCCGATCGATGTCGGCGCGCACACCGTGTTTCCGCTGCTCCACATGACGCTGCCCGAGTTCGGCAAGCAGATCGTCCCGCAGGTGATCACGAATACCGCGGCGGGCACGCACGAACGCGGCGAGGGCTTCCCGCCGCCAACGACACAGGGTATGCGCGACTTCATCGTCGCGATTGGCGAGACGACGGCGAACGAGTGTACTGAGGCCAGGCAGTTCGTGCGGGTGATCGACGCGACCTTCGAATCGAAGATGGTCGGCGTGTCGTCCTGGACCGTGCCGGAATCGAGCGGCAACTTCTGCGCGAAGGGCGGCCGGTTCGGCGCGCACTCGACGAACGAGAACATGACGCCGATCTACTACGGGAAGGTGCTCTTCGTGGCGTATTTCAACGCTGGTTTACGCGCCCTTGATGTACGCGATCCATTCAACCCGAAGGAGATCGCCTACTTCATTCCTCCTATGAACACGAAGACGGACAAGCGCTGCGTGGGACGAGGCGCGGACGAACGCTGCAAGATCGCGATTCAGACCAATAACGTCGAAGTGGACGACCGCGGCTACATCTACATCGTCGATCGGGCGAACACCGGACTGCACATCCTCGAGCTCTCCGGCGCGGCGCGCCGCGTGGCGAATTTCCCGACCACCGCGACGAATTAGGCCGACACGCGGTTCTATAAGGTAGGGACGGGTCTTGAGACCCGTCCCGATCTTGTGGTCCCGAGTTCCACGCATCGTGTCGCAAGCCCTCGCGGCGGCGCTCGGTTATTCGCTGATCACCGCGCTCCTGTTTCGTAATCTCCTGCCTGTCCTCACGACCGATCTCTACTCCGACATAGGCGACCCTCTCCTGAACTGCGCGGTCCTCGCGTGGAACGCGACACACATCCCCCTCACGAATGGGTGGTGGAACTTTCCCTCGTTCGCGCCGCTCTCCGGCGTCACCGCCTTCACTGAGCACCTGCTGGGCGCGTACCCGATCGCGTCGCCGGTGATCTGGATAACCGGCAATCCAGTACTCGCCTATAACGTCGTGCTTCTTCTGTGCTTTCCCTTGAATGGCATCGCGACCTTCGCGCTGGTGCGCGAGCTGACGGGTTCGGCGATCGCGGCATTTGTCGCAGGACTGGCATTTGCCTTTGCGCCATTCCACGCGGAGCACCTTTCCCACGTCCAGACCCTGATGGCGTTCGGCATGCCGCTCGCGCTTTTCGGATTGCATCGATATCTGACGAGCGGGAAGCGGGCGGACCTGGCCTGGTTCGCATTTGGATGGTTGAGCGCGATCTTGTCGAACGCGTACATGCTCGTGTTCTTTCCAATCCTTGTCGTACTCTGGATGTTGTGGTTTTTCCGGACAACGGAATGGCGGCGATTCGTCTCTGTCGGAGCTGTCGCGATTCTGGCTACTGCGGCGGTGTTGCCATTGCTGCGGGGGTATTACGTTCGCCAGACCGCGTACGGGTTCGTGCGGAGCTACAACGAAATCAAGGCGAATAGCGCGGACATCGCGGCGCTCGCGGGCATATCGCATAGGGCCCTGCTGTGGAAGGACTGGCTGCCCGGCACGTACTACGAGACCTCGTTGTTTCCGGGCTTCGCAATCGTTGCGCTGGCTCTCATTGGAGTGGTTGCGCACGTTCGGCGGAAACGGTCGGCGTCATCGTCCAGGAGAGGCATCGTCATCTTCTATCTCGTTGGCGCGATTGTGATGTGGCTGTTCGCCCTCGGACCGGAGCCGCTGTGGTCGGGAGTGCGTTCGACGCTGAAGTACGGACCCTATTGGCTGTTACTCCGTCTCCCGGGAGCACAGAGCATCCGCGTTCCTGCGCGCGCCTGGCTTCCTGCCACGTTGTGCCTTGCTGTCGTTGCCGGTTTCGGCGCGCTGTGTCTGGCCAGCGACGAGCGAACGAAGCGGGTTCTCGGCGTTCTCGCGCTGATCATCATCGCTGAAGGATGGTTTTATGACGGGACCATGCGCACCCCCGAACGAATGCTGAATGGGGTGATTCCCGACGGCGCTGTGGTGCTCGACCTGCCGATTGGAGTGGAGTCCGCGAACACGGGTGCGCAATACCTCGCGGTTCTCGGCGGATACCGTGTGGTGAACGGATATAGCGGCTACTCCCCGGCACATGTCACAGGCCTGCGGGATGCTCTCGCGAACCATCGAAGCGCCGCGTTTGACGGCTTTCGCCTGCTCGCGGATTTGTACGTGATCGTGCGACCTGAAGTAGACAAGCCCTTCGTCGACTGGCTCGAAACGCAGGACGGCATAGAGCGCCTCCCGGATACTTCCAGCGGGAAACTGTACCGCTTGCCTCGGTCGAGTACCGATCCCCGCCCGCCAATGCCGTTGCCGCTCCCCCGCGTTGGACGCGTCGCCTTCGCCATCCAATGACCCGTCGCAGGCGCGGCGGGACCTCCGTGCCTCCGTGTTTCCGTGGCTTGTCTTAGAGTCGAGAGGTCGTCACCGGCCTCGTCTGTGTTGCAGCTTTGAACATGCCCCGGTGCGAACGGCCCTCCGCGCACCGGCGGTGGCGTACTTGCGCAAGTTGAGCTAGCTCTATAAAATTTGAGGGTTTGGTCCGTTCATTTATCTGCAATCTCCTCTATAGGTTATGCGTGTGAGGCTTGAGGAGCAGGGATACGACACATGTCAGTGACCGCGCCCGTCGAACAGGAAACCGGCACCACTGCGGCTGCCGAACGCATCGTCAACGATTTCTCCATTCAGATCGCCACTGTCAACGGATCCGGAAGCCAGACAGCCAATCTCGTGCTCCTGCGTTCCATCTTCCAGATGGGCATCCCTGTGTCCGGCAAGAATATGTTCCCGTCGAACATCGCTGGCCTTCCCACGTGGTACACGGTCCGGGCCAGCAGCAAGGGGTACGTCGCCCGAAAGAAGGAGATCGACGTCCTCGTGGCGATGAACGCCGAGACCGCCAAGGAGGACGTCCTGACGTTGACCGCTGGCGCGGCTGTGATCTATGACGAACCGCTGAAGTTGAACGAACTGCGCACGGATCTCATCTTCTATCCGGTTCCCTTCGACAAGCTGATTTCCCCCGTGACGCACGACGCCAAGCTGCGCCGTCTCGTGCGCAACATGATTTACGACGGCGTCCTCTCGCGGCTGCTTTCGATCGACATGGTGCAGATGGAGAAGGCGCTGCGGAAGCAGATGGGGAAGAAGCTCAAGGCGATCGAGCTGAACATGAACGCGCTGAAGGCCGGCTTCGACTATGCCGAGGCCAGCCTCCCGAAGCGTGATCCCTTCGTCGTCGAGCCGATGGAAGGCCAGACGGAGAACATGATCCTGATCGAGGGAAATGCCGCTGCCGCCATCGGCTGCATGATGGCTGGCGTCACCTTCGTCGGGTGGTATCCGATCACCCCCTCCTCATCGCTCTGCGAGTCGCTGATCGACTATCTGAAGAAGTACCGGAAGGATCCGGAAACGGGCAAAGCGACCTACGCGGTCATCCAGGCCGAGGACGAGATTGCCGCGCTCGGCATGGTCATCGGCGCCGGCTGGATGGGCGCCCGCGCGATGACGTCCACCGCGGGGCCCGGATTGTCGCTCATGGCGGAGTTCACGGGTCTTGGGTACTACGCCGAGGTGCCCGCGGTCATCTTCGACGTTCAACGCGCGGGGCCGTCCACGGGTCTGCCGACGCGCACAGGCCAGCAGGACATCCTGTCGACCGCGGTGCTGTCGCACGGGGACACGAAGCATCCGATGTTGCTGCCCGCGTCGGCAACCGAGTGCTACACGATGGCGATGGAGGCCTTCGACCTTGCGGAGCGGCTCCAGACGCCCGTCTTCGTCATGTCGGATCTCGATCTCGGCATGAATACCTGGATGTCGAAGCCGTTCGACTATCCGACGAAGGGGTACGACCGGGGCAAGCGGCTCGATGCCGACAAGCTGAAGGCGGTAGGTGAGTTTGCGCGGTATCGCGACGTGGACGGCGACGGTATCCCGTACCGTACGGTACCGGGCGACGGCATGCCCCCCTTTTTCACCCGCGGCTCCGGCCACAACGAGAAGGCGCTATACAGCGAGCGCGCCGACGATTACACGAACAACCTCGATCGTCTGACGAAGAAGTTCGAGACGGCGCGGACGCTGGTTCCGAAGCCCGAGGTGCAGATGTCGGGCCGTGGCGGGATCGGCATCATCGCCTACGGCACGTCGCACTGGGCCCTGATCGAGACGCGCGACCAGTTGAAGAACGAACAGAAGATTGACACGTCGTATTTCCGGCTTCGCGCGTTCCCGTTCACCAAAGAGCTCTTCGACTTCATCGATGCGCACGACCGCGTCTATGTCGTGGATCAGAACCGCGACGGGCAGATGTGGAGCCTGATCAAGCTGGAATGCAACCCGCAGCAGGTCGCCAAGCTGCGGAGTATCCGCCATTACTACGGGCTGCCGATCGACGGGCGGTCATTGACGACTGAATTGCTGAAACAGGAACAGGGATAACCACGAAGGCCACGACGATTTCAACAAAAACTCTTCGTGGTTGACATCCGGGAGAATTGCATGTCGACCGTCACTACGCCCCCGCCGTCGGGAAAAAAGCTGAACTACATCGGTCTCGAGTCGACCGCCTATCGCGGCGCCAAGACGACGCTGTGCGCCGGGTGCGGGCACAACGCCATCACCGAGCGCATCATCGACTCGTTTTTCGAGCTCGGCATCCAGCCGACCGACGTCATCAAACTGTCGGGCATCGGCTGCTCGAGCAAGAGCCCGGCGTATTTCCTCAACGCGGCCCACGGCTTCAATTCGGTGCACGGGCGGATGCCGTCACTCGCCACCGGCGCGGTTGTGGCGAATCGCAAGATGATCGCGATCGGCGTCAGCGGCGACGGCGACACGGGCGCCATCGGCATCGGGCAGTTCGTTCACCTGATGCGCCGAAACCTGCCGATTGTCTACATCATCGAGGACAACGGCTGCTACGGCCTGACGAAGGGGCAGTTCTCGCCGACCGCGGACCTCGGTTCCACGCTGAAGACCGGCGTCATCAACGAGTTGCCGCCGATTGATACTTGCGCGCTGGCCATCGAGCTTGGCGCGTCGTTCGTCGCGCGCTCGTTCTCGGGCGACCCGAAACAGCTGAAGGCGATCCTCAAGGCGGCTATCAGCCACCGCGGCACCAGCATGATCGACGTGTTGTCGCCGTGCGTCACCTTCAACGACCACGAGGGCTCGACCAAGAGCTACGCGTACGTCAAGGATCACGACGAGCCCCTGTCGGAGGTCGGTTTTGTCCCATATTTCGAGGACATCACGATCGAGTACGACCCGGGGACGACGACCGCAGTGACGCTGCACAACGGGTCGAGGATCGTGCTGACCAAGCTGGCGGAGGATTACCATCCCACCGACAAGGGGAAGGCGCTGCAGATGCTGCACGAGACCGCGCGGCGCGGCGAATACGCCACCGGCATTCTGTACGTCGAGCCCAACAAGCAGGACTTCGTCGACATGCTTGGCCTCGTCGATGAGCCGCTCGCGTCCCTCGACCAGTCGAGGACGCGCCCGGGCAAGGCCGCGCTCGACGAGATCGTCGAGAGCTTCAGATAGAACGGATCAGCCACAAAGGCCACGAATCTTTGTGTGCTTTGTGGCCGATTCGTCTTCGTGGCCTTTGTGGCGGCCGTGAATGCTATACTCCGCCCGTTTTCCCTGACATTGCTAGGGGTTGGAGCAGCCGGTGAGCGGTTACCTGTCGGTCGTCATCTATCTCGGATTCATCCTCGCGTTCGCGCTGGTGTCGCTGGGTGCCGCGTGGGTGCTCAGCCCGCACCGGCCGCTGGTCGGCTCGAAGAGTGACACCTACGAGTGCGGCGCCGAGCCGGTCGGCGAAGCGTGGGTGCGCTTCCCCGTCGGCTTCTATCTCGTCGCGCTGATCTTCATCGTCTTCGACGCGCTTGCCGTGTTCCTGTTTCCGTGGGTCCTCGTGCTTCGCACGCTCGGCGCCCGCGGCCTCGTCACCATGGTCTTGTTTATCGCGATTCTCGGTCTGGGCTGGGTCTACGCCTACCGGGAGCGGATCCTCGAGTGGCAGTGAAGGGTCCGATACCGGAGATTCCGGCTCCCATCTGGAGAAACTTCAAAGACCTCCAGGAGTGGGAGCTGCTCCACAAGACGCGTCCCGTCGATGACAAGCACTCGGTGCTCTTCGAGTCGGTGACCGAGGGGATCCATAGCTTTCCCGGCGGCTTCGTCGTGACGACGGCCGCCGACGCGTTTCTCAACTGGGCCCGCAAGTCGTCGGTCTGGCCCGTGACCTTCGGCCTCGCGTGCTGCGCCATCGAGATGATGGCGACCTTCTGCTCGCGCTTTGACGTCGAACGCCTCGGTATGGTGCCGTGGGCGTCGCCGCGCCACTCGGACCTGATGATCGTGTCGGGCACCGTGACGATCAAGATGGCGCCGATGCTTCTCCGCATCTACGACCAGATGCCGGACCCGAAGTGGGCGGTGTCGATGGGATCGTGCGCGAATTCCGGCGGGCCGTTCCGCCACGGGTATCACGTGGTGAAAGGCGTGGATCGCGTCATCCCCGTGGACGTCTACGTCCCTGGATGTCCGCCGCCACCGGAATCGCTCCTCAACGGACTGCTCCTGCTCCAGGAGCAAATCAAACACTTCAAGCGCACCGGCCAGCGCGCCGCGCCCAACGAAAAGGTCGATTGACGCCGTGAGCCCTGATGACGCGAGATCGGCGATCGGCGCGCGCTTCAGCGGCGCCGAGGTGAGAACCGGAACACCCCTGGTGGTGACGGTGGCGCCCGGCCATTGGGCGGAGCTGGCGGGATTCGCGAAGGAGACCCTCGGCTGCTGCTTCTTCTCGTTCCTGACCGCGGTCGACTGGAAGGAACAGGGACTCGAGGTCGTCGCGAAGGTCGACAACCTCGACGACGGCCTCGCGGTCATGATGAAGACCCGGCTTGGCCCCGGCGTCTCGACCTGCGCGTCGCTCACACCGATCTATCGCGGCGCCAACTGGATGGAGCGTGAGTGCTGGGACATGTTCGGCATCCGGTTCGAGGGACACCCTGACTTGCGCCGCATCCTGCTCGAAGACACCTGGGAAGGGCATCCACTCCTGAAGTCATACGCGGTCGACACGCCGCATCCGCCGTACAGGTAGGCCCCCACGATGCTCGATCAATCAACCGTGGCGCGCGTCGAGCTGGATTGGGCTGGTCCCGAGCGGATCACCATGAACATGGGGCCGCAGCACCCCTCCTCGCACGGCGTGTTCCGCGCCATCGTCACGCTCGAAGGCGAGACGGTTGTTGCCGTGGACGCGGTGATCGGCTACCTGCACCGCTGTCACGAGAAGCTCGCCGAGACGCTCACCTACGCGCAGTACCCGTCGATTGCGTCGAAGACCGACTACGTGGCCGCGATGACGAGCGAGTTCGCGTACGTCATGGCGGCGGAGGAGATTGGCAAGGTCGAAGTCCCGAAGCGCGCGCAGTACCTCCGGGTGATCTGCGCCGAACTGCAACGGGTCGCCTCGCACCTGCTCTGGCTCGGCACATGGTGCATGGACATGGGGGGCGCGCTCGGCGGCGGCGCGACGATCTTTCTCTACTGCATCCGCGAACGCGAGGACATCCTCGACCTGTTCGAGTCGCTCGTTGGCGCGCGCCTGCTGTACGGCTTCTACCAGGTCGGCGGCGTGCGCTACGACATCCCGGACGGATGGGCGGCGCAGTGCCGCGCGACGATCGATCGGATCGACCAGCGCATCGGCGAGTACGAGCAGATGCTCGAGCAGAACCCGTTCTTCCTGGCCCGGGCGAAGGGCGTCGGAGTGGTCTCGCGCGAGCTGGCACAGGATGTCGGCATCGCGGGCCCGCTGCTGCGCGGCTCCGGCATCCCGTGGGACCTGCGGCGGACGGCGCCGTACTCGTCGTACGAGGATTTCGATTTCCGCATCCCGGTGGAGACCGACGGCGACTGCTTCGCGCGCTACCGCGTGCGGATGGTCGAGTTCCGCGAGGCGATCAAGATCGTCCGGCAGGCGCTCGACAAGCTGCCCGCCGGGCCGATCTCGTCACGGCCGGCACTGAAGTCGGTCGCGCAGATCCGGATTCAGAAGGGCGAGAGCTACGCGCGAGTCGAGGGACCGCGCGGAGAGGTCGGCTGCTATCTGATCGCTGATGGCAGCGCGAAGCCGTACCGGATGAAATGGCGCGGCGCCTCCTTCTCCAACCTGTCGATCCTTCCGCACATCATCCCGGGCCACAAGGTGGCCGACGTCGTCGCCATCATGGGCTCGGTCGATCCCGTGTTCGGCGAGGTGGATCGCTAACGTGGCAGCGATACCGCCCTGGCTGATGCTACTGATCGGGCCGTTCGTCGTGCTGAACGTCGTGATCGGACTCGTGACGTACATCACGCTGCTCGAGCGCAAGTTCGCGGCGCGCATGCAGTCGCGTATCGGACCGTACCGTGTCGGGCCGCACGGGCTGCTGCAGCCGATTGCCGACGCGCTGAAGCTGATGATGAAGGAAGACATCGTGCCGCACGCGGCGGACCGGGGGATTTACAACCTCGCGCCCATTGTCTTCCTGATCCCGTGCATGCTGATCTTCGCCACCATCCCGTTCGCGCCGGGACTCGGCGTTGCCGACGTGAACATCGGCATCCTGTTCTTCCTCGCCGTGTCATCGATGGAAATCGTCGGGTTGTTCATGGCCGGCTGGGGATCGAACAACAAGTACGCGCTGCTGTCGGCGATGCGAGCGGTGAACCAGATCATTTCCTACGACCTGCCGTTCATCTTTTCCGCGCTGGTGCCGGTCCTGCTGACGGGCTCACTCAAGCTGGGCGACATCGCGGCGGTACAGCAGGGCGGGTTCTGGTTCATCTTCTACCCCGTGATCGGGCAGCTTGCCTTCATCATGTTCGTCGTGTCGACGCTCGCTGCCGAGAATCGCGTGCCGTTCGACATCCTGGAGGCCGAATCGGAGCTGGTCGCCGGCTTCCGCGTCGAATACTCGGGGATGAAGTTCGCGCTCATTCAGCTCGGTGAGTACGCGCACATGATTGGCTCGTCCTTCCTCGGGGCGCTGCTCTTTCTCGGCGCGTGGTCGGGACCTGGTCCCGAATACCTCGGACCCGTCTGGTTCCTGCTGAAGATGGTCTTCATGTTCCTGCTCGTCACCTGGATCCGGTGGAGCTTTGTGCGGATCCGCGTCGACCAGATTCTGGCGCTCTCCTGGAAAGCACTGCTGCCCGCGACGCTGGCGCTGCTGATCGCAACTGCGACCGTGGTCGTCTGGAGGACGAATGGCTTCTGATCTCGCCATGATCGTTCCCTCAGTCCTCCGCGCGATGGGAGCGACGTTTCGCAACTTCTTCCGCAAGCCGATCACCGTTCACTATCCGGACAAGCCGCGCACGTATCCGAATCGCTATCGCGGCCTGCTGGCGCTGACCTACGACAAGGAAACCGGCGAGGAGAACTGCATCGGCTGCCGCCTCTGCGAGTACGTCTGCCCGCC
>Ga0137436_1000312_pt1 | contig 15230 bp, 16 predicted proteins | sample EasRivERMGT119_2_FD_102328 | JGI IMG/M metagenome (GOLD analysis project Ga0137436, IMG submission 102328) | Soil microbial communities from meander-bound floodplain in the East River, Colorado, USA - East River MetaG ERMGT119_2 | ecosystem: Environmental > Terrestrial > Soil > Floodplain ...
ACCGCCGACGAGATCGGCGATCCCAACGACCTCGATCTCTCGATCAAGGTGAACGGCGAACTGCGACAGAATTCAAATACGAAATATCTCGTCTACAACGTCGAGCGGCTGATCGAGTTCGCCTCGGCCATGTACACACTGCATCCGGGGGACGTCATCATGACCGGAACGCCCGCGGGCGTGTCCCCGGTAAAGCCGGGCGATGTGCTGCACGCGTACGTCGAGGGGGTGGGTGAAAGTGATATTCGAATTGCGCCGGCGTACGCCTGAAACAACCCGTGCCTGATCGCCTGGCAGCAGTTGCTCGTATCGAAGAGATCGGAGAGCCCATGCCCGTCACGGAAAAAGCCGTACTGACCGCCGAGCTGCGACTGGACGTCCAGGAGTTCTACTCCCGCTACGCCGAATGCCTGGACAACGGCAGGCTGCAGCAGTGGCCGGAGTTCTTCCTGGATTCCTGCACCTACTGCATCACGACGCGGCACAACCTGCGCCTGGGCCCGGAGGAGCATCTCGTGTCGCTTTCCACCCGGACCACCCTGCGCGACAGGATCGTCGCGATCGGCCAGTCCGAGGACTACGAGCCGCACGCGCAGCGCCACCTCATCACGAATTTCCGCGTCCAGGCCGCCTCCGGCGAGGAGTTGCGCGTGCTGGCGAACTTCCAGATCCTGCGCACCTTCCCCGAGAAGCGCACCGAGCACTTCGTCTCGGGCCTCTACGACGACCGCGTCGCGATCGCCGGCAGCCGCCTCAACTTCAGGGAAAAACTGTGCGTGCTCGATTCGGACGTTCCGCCCGAATCGCTGCTCTACCCGATCTGACCCGAGAGGAGCGCATTTCGGCGGGATTCGCGGCGTTTTTCGTCGTGCGGGTTTGACGGACCCGTCTATTTCCCTATAGAATTCCACGGTTTTGCAGCTGGAGCAGGGCGTGTGGCAAGTATTCCGCCCGGTAATCGGGCTGCAAGTTTTGTGCACCGCTGCCGTAAGCGTGCTGTCGGCCTGGCTCGCCGGAATACACGGCGCGATCTCCGCCGCGCTGGGCGGCTCGATAGGAATCATCGCCGGGCTGGTTTTTGTGGCATTGGCTGCACGCGGCAAATCGAAATCCGCCGGGGGGGCGCTGTACGCCGCATTGAGGGCCGAGGCCGTCAAGGTGGCGCTCATGGTTCTCCTGTTGTGGATCGCGTTGGCGACGTACCGGGACATCGTCGCGATCGGGCTGATCGGCACGTTCATCGCCACGGTCCTGATTTTCACCATGGCAATACTGGTTCGAGAAAAATAGGATTCAGAAAGAGCTTCCCGCAATGGCCGCCGAGAAAGAACTGACCCCGACCTCCTACATCGGCCATCACCTCACGTTCTTTCAGCACCCGGTGGGCGAGGGCTCGTTCTGGATGCTGAACGTGGATTCGTTCGTGACGGCGGTGCTGCTCGGCTTCGTCGGCGTCGGCTTCCTCTGGTGGGTGGTGCGCGGGGCGACCTCCGGCGTGCCCAACAAGCGCCAGGCCTTCGTCGAGATCCTCTGCGATTTCGTCGACAGGCAGGCGAGGGACATCTTCCAGGGCGACCGCAAGTTCATCGCGCCGACCGCGCTCACGGTGGGCCTGTGGGTGCTGCTGATGAACGCCATGGACTTCCTGCCCGTGGACATCATGGCGTGGATCTACGAGCACGTTCTGCACCTGCACAACTGGCGCGGCGTTCCCACCGCCGACGTGAACACGACTTTTGCGCTGGCGCTCACGGTGTGGCTGCTGATGATCTACTTCTCGATCGCGGTAAAGGGCCTGGGCGGCTGGATCCACGAGGTGTTCTGCACGCCTTTCGGAATCAAACCGCTTTGGGCGTCGCCGTTGCTGGCGTCCTTCAACCTCCTGTTCAACATGGTCGAGTACATCTCCAAGCCGCTGTCGCACTCGCTGCGGTTGTTCGGCAACATGTACGCGGGCGAGATCATCTTCCTCCTGCTGTGGATGATGGCCGGGGTCGGCCTCCTCGGCGCCGCCTCCGCCGTTGTGCTCGGCGTAGTCTGGGCGATCTTCCATATCCTGATCGTCGGGCTGCAGGCGTACATATTCATGATGCTGACGATCGTCTACATCTCCATGGCGCATGAGAGTCACTGACATGCGCCGACTCATTTGGGGGGATCGGCAAGGGGGCAGGTGGGAAGGGATCCCACCCCTTCCCTGGCCCCCTTGTTCGATGGGCCTCGATGGCGCATGAAAGCCACTGATCAACCGACGTTCTAGAAAGGGAACCCGCAATGGAAAAACTCCAACTCATCGCCCTGATCCAGGCCTACACCGGCGTCGGCATCGGCCTCATGGTCGGGCTGGGCGCGCTCGGCGCCTGCGTGGGGGTGGGCATCATGTGCAGCCGCTTCCTCGAAGGCGCGGCGCGCCAGCCGGAGATGATCCCGGCGCTGCAGGCGAAGGTGTTCCTGCTGCTCGGCCTGATCGACGCCTCGTTCATCATCGGGCTGGGGATCGGCATGTTCTTCGCGTTCGCCAATCCGCTGCTCGGCGCGCTGGGAGGCTAGGCCGGGGCAGCGCGGGCTCCGGGCCTTTCCCAGGACGCACATATGAACCTCAACTTCACGTTGATCGCGCAGGCCCTCGCCTTCGCGCTTTTCATCTGGTTTACCGTCAAATTCATCTGGCCGCCGCTGATGCGCGCGATCGAGCAGCGCCAGAAGCAGATCGCCGACGGCCTCGCCGCCGGGGAGCGCGGCCGGGAGGAGCTGGAGGCGGCGGGCAAGCGTGCGCACGAAGAGCTTGCGAAGGCGCGCGAGCGCGTCGGCGAGATCATCGGTTCGGCCGAAAAGCGCGATGCGCAGATGATGGACGAGGCGAAAGCCGCCGCCAGGGCCGAAACCGACCGCATCCTCGCCGCGGCGAAGGCCGACATCGACCAGCAGATCGCGCGCGCCAGGGAAATGCTCAGGGAACAGGTTGCCGCGCTCGCCGTCTCCGGCGCCGAGAAGATCCTGCGCCGCGAAGTCAACGCCCAGACCCACGCCGAGCTGCTCAGCCAGCTCAAGCGGGAAATCTGAAACCGGGGACAGACCACCATTTTCTCGACACCCATGTCTTCTTACTTCACCGTCCGGGCGAAAACCGTGGTCTGTCCCCGGTTTTCCGCAGAATGACGCGCGAATAACCATGGCCGAAGCCGTCACCATCGCCAGACCCTACGCCGAAGCCGTGTTCGGCCTTGCCGACAAGGCGGGCGCCTTCGCCCCGTGGCTGCGCATGCTCGCGACCATGGCGCAGGTTGCGGCGCATCCGGACATGCGCTCGTGCATCTCGAACCCCAATCTCGGCGCCAAGCAGCTCTACGACCTGTTCATGGAGCTGTGCAGGGAGGATTTTCCCGCCGACGCGCGGAACTTCGTGCGCGTGCTGATCGCCAACGACCGTCTCGCGCTCTTGCCGCAGATCCACGAGCAGTTCATCGAGCTGAAAAACGAGCTCGAAGGCGTGGTCGAGGCCGAGATCCTCACCGCCTTTCCGCTCGACAATGCGCAGATCAACGGTCTCGTCGCGGACATCTCGCGGCGCTTGAATCGCAGGGTCCAGCCGCGCGTCACTCTGGACAAGGAGCTGATCGGCGGCGTGCGCATCACGACCGGCGATGAAGTGATCGACTGCTCGGTGCGCGGCAAGCTCGAAGAGATGGCCGCCGCGCTGAAAGCTTGAAAAACCGGGGACAGACCACGTTTTCCTTGTACGAGTCCCTGGCGAAAAACGTGGTCTGTCCCCGGTTTTGATTAAGGAGCAAAGATGCAACAGCTGAACCCATCCGAAATCAGCGATCTGATCCGCGACAAGATCCAGAATCTTTCGCTGTCGACGGACGTGCGCACTCAAGGGACGGTCGTGACCGTCACCGACGGCATCTGCCGCATCCACGGACTCTCGGACGTGATGCAGGGCGAGATGCTGGAGTTTCCCAAGAACACCTTCGGCCTCGCGTTGAACCTGGAGCGGGACTCGGTCGGCGCCGTGATCCTGGGCGAGTACGAGCACATCACCGAGGGCGACACGGTCAAGTGCACGGGACGCATTCTCGAAGTGCCGGTGGGACCGGAGCTCCTCGGGCGGGTGATGAACTCGCTCGGCCAGCCGATCGACGGAAAAGGGCCGATTGCCGCCAAGGCGAGCGACGTGATCGAGAAGGTCGCCCCCGGAGTGATCTGGCGGAAATCCGTCTCGCAGCCGGTGCAGACGGGCCTGAAGGCGATCGACTCGATGGTGCCGATCGGCCGCGGCCAGCGCGAGCTCATTATCGGCGACAGGCAAACGGGAAAAACCGCGGTTGCAATCGACACCATCATCAACCAGAAGGGCAAGGACCTCTTCTGCGTCTACGTCGCGATCGGGCAGAAGGCCTCGACGATCGCGAACGTGGTGAGAAAGCTCGACGAACACGGCGCGATGGCCTACACCATCGTGGTCGCGGCGGCGGCCTCCGAGTCGGCGGCCATGCAGTACATCGCGCCCTACTCCGGCTGCACCATGGGCGAGTACTTCCGTGACCGCGGCCAGGACGCGCTCATCATCTACGACGACCTCACCAAGCAGGCCTGGGCGTACCGGCAGATTTCGTTGCTGCTGCGCCGGCCGCCGGGGCGCGAGGCGTATCCGGGGGACGTGTTCTACCTGCACTCGCGCCTCCTGGAGCGCGGTGCCCGGGTGAGCGAGGAGTACGTCGAGCGATTCAACAAGGGCGCCGTCAAAGGCAAGACCGGCTCGCTCACCGCGCTTCCCATCATCGAGACGCAGGCGGGCGACGTGACCGCCTTCGTGCCGACGAACGTCATTTCCATCACCGACGGGCAGATCTTCCTCGAGACCGATCTGTTCAACGCCGGCATCCGGCCCGCGATCAACGCCGGTATCTCGGTGTCTCGGGTGGGCGGCGCGGCGCAGACCAAGATCATGAAGCGCCGCGACACGGGCGGGGGCGTGCGCTTGGCGCTCGCGCAGTTCCGCGAGCTCGCCGCGTTCGCCCAGTTCGCTTCCGACCTGGATCAAGCCACGCGCCAGCAGCTCGAGCGCGGCCGCATGGTCACCGAGCTGATGAAGCAGGCGCAGTACCAGCCGCTTCAGGTATGGGAAATGGCGCTCACGCTCTTCGCCGTCAACAACGGCTACTTCGACGACATCGACGTCAAGAAGGCGCTCTCGGCCGAGAAATCGATGCGCGACTACCTGAAGGACAAGTACTCGGACATCGTCGGCAACATGGAATCGAAGAAGGACCTCTCCGCCGACGAGGAAAAAGCGCTGAAGGCGGCGATCGAAGACTGGAAGAAAAGCGGGACTTTCTAGGCCGTCGTTCCCGCGGCCTTCAGCACCCGCGAAAGCGGGTGGGGAATCCAGCGACTTTGACGACACTGGACCCCCGCTTGCGCGGGGGTGACGACAAGAGGACAAGATGCCAGGAACAAAAGAAATCAGGATGAAAATCCGGAGTGTGCAGAACACCCGGAAGATCACCAAGGCGATGGAGATGGTCGCCGCCTCCAAGATGAGGAAGGCGCAGGAGCGCATGCGCCAGGCGCGCCCCTACGGCGAGAAGATCCGCAACGTCGCCGCGCACATCAGCCACGCCAACCCGGAGTACCGGCACCCCTTCCTCGTCGAGCGCGACACGGTGAAGCGCATCGGCATGATCCTCATCACCACCGACACGGGCCTGTGCGGCGGGCTCAACACCAACGTGCAGCGGCTCGCGCTCGCGAAGTTCAAGGAATGGCAGGGCCAGGGCGAGGAGATCGACGCGTGCTGCATCGGCAACAAGGGCTTCGGCTTCATGCAGCGCCTGGGCGCGAACATCCTCTCGCACGTCGTGCAGATCGGCGACCGGCCGCAGATGGAGAAGCTCATCGGCGCGGTGAAGGTGATGCTGGACGGGTACACGCAGGACAAGTTCGACCGGCTGATGCTTTTCTACACGCGTTTCATCAACACCATGAAGCAGGAGCCGGTCATGGAACAGCTCCTGCCGCTTTCGGGAGAGCGCATGGGCGCTCCCGCGGGTTCCTGGGACTATATCTACGAACCCGAAGCCAAAGTCGTGCTCGACCAGGCGCTCACGCGCTACATCGAGGCGATCATCTTCCAGGCGGTGGCCGACAACATGGCTTCCGAACAAAGCTCGCGCATGGTCGCGATGAAGGCGGCCTCGGAAAACGCCTCGACCCTCATCGACGAGCTGACGCTGGTTTACAACAAGAACCGCCAGGCCGGGATCACCAAGGAGATCTCGGAGATCGTCGGCGGCGCGGCGGCGGTATGAATCGAGCGATGTGTGGCGCGCAGGACCACCCCGCCTGCTTCGCAGGCACCCCTCCTCAAAAGAGGAGGGGAAAGTGAACAGGCACCTCTCCTTAACGGAGGAGGGGAAAGTGAACAGGCACCTCTCCTTAACGGAGGAGGGGAAAGTGAACAGGCGCCTCTCCTTGACGGAGGAGGGGAAAGTGAACAGGCACCTCTCCTTGACGGAGGAGGGGAAAGTGAACAGGCACCTCTCCTTGACAGAGGAGGGGAAACTGAATTTGGAAAGTGCTACTAGGAAAACACCATGGCAGAAGCTCAAGGCTTAGGAACCATCGTCCAGTGCATCGGCGCGGTGATCGACATCGAATTCCCGCGCGAGACCATGCCGGGGATCTACGACGCGCTCGTGCTCGAGGACTCCGGGAAAAGCTTCGCGGAGAAAGGCCTCACCCTCGAAGTCGAGCAGCAGCTCGGCGACGGGATCGTGCGCTGCATCGCGATGGGCTCGGCCGACGGCCTGCGCCGCGGCATGAAGGTGAAGGGCACCGGTCAGCCGATTTTGGTGCCGGTGGGCAAGGGGACGCTCGGCCGCATCATGGACGTGCTCGGCCGCCCGATCGACGAGGGCGGCCCGATCAAGACCGAGGAGCGCCGTTCGATCCACCGCGCCGCGCCCAAGTTCGAGGAGCTTTCCCCGTCGGTCGAGCTGCTCGAGACCGGCATCAAGGTGATCGACCTCATCTGCCCCTTCGCCAAGGGCGGCAAGATCGGCCTCTTCGGCGGCGCCGGCGTCGGCAAGACCGTCACCATGCTCGAGCTCATCAACAACATCGCCACCAAGCACGGCGGCCAGTCGGTATTCGCCGGCGTGGGCGAGCGGACCCGTGAGGGCAACGACTTCTACCACGAGATGATAGAGGCGGAGGTCATCAAGCTCGACAACCTCGAGGAGTCGAAGGTCGCCATGGTGTTCGGCCAGATGAACGAGCCGCCCGGCAACCGCCTGCGCGTGGGCCTCACCGGCCTCACCATGGCGGAGTATTTCCGCGACGAGGGACGCGACATCCTGCTTTTCATCGACAACATCTACCGCTTCACGCTCGCCGGAACGGAAGTCTCGGCGCTGCTCGGGCGCATGCCTTCGGCGGTGGGCTACCAGCCGACGCTCGCCGAGGAAATGGGACGGCTGCAGGAGCGCATCACTTCGACCAAGACCGGCTCAATCACCTCCGTGCAGGCGATCTACGTGCCGGCCGACGACCTGACCGATCCGTCGCCCGCGACGACCTTCGGGCACCTCGATGCGACCGTGGTGCTCTCGCGCGACATCGCCTCGCTCGGCATCTACCCCGCGGTGGATCCGCTCGACTCGACCTCGCGCCAGGTCGACCCGAACACCATCGGCGAGGACCACTACGACACCACGCGCGCCGTGCAGGCGACGCTGCAGCGCTACAAGGAGCTGCGCGACATCATCGCGATCCTGGGCATGGACGAGCTGTCTCCGGAGGACAAGCTCGCCGTATCGCGGGCCCGCAAGATCCAGCGCTTCCTGTCGCAGCCCTTCAGCGTGGCGAAGAACTTCACCGGGCAGGAGGGCAAGTACGTTCAGTTGAAGGACACGATCAAGGGGTTCAAGATGATCGTGAACGGCGAGTGCGATGCGCTCCCCGAGCAGGCCTTCTACATGGTCGGGGCGATCGAAGAAGCGATCGCCAAGGGCGAGGAGATGAAGAAGGAGACCGGCGGCAAGAAAGCCGAGGAAGAAAAGAAGCAGGCCGAGGGCAAGAAGCCCGAGGAAGCGAAGAAAGAGGCCGAGGGCAAGAAGCCCGAGGAAGCGAAGAAAGAGGCCGAGGGCAAGAAAGCCGAGGAAGCGAAGAAAGAGGCCGAGGGCAAGAAAGCCGAGGAAGCGAAGAAGCAGGCCGCGGGTAAGAAACCCGAGGAAGCGAAGAAAGAGGTCGAGGGTAAGAAGCCCGAGGAAGCGAAGAAAGAAACCGGGAGCAGGAAATAGTGGCGGCCACGATCCACGTAGACGTCGTCAGCGCCGAAGCGAGCATCTACTCCGGCGAGGCGGAGTTCGTCGTGCTCCCCGGCGAAGCGGGCGAGCTCGGCATCTACCCGCGCCACACGCCGCTCATCACGCGCATCAAGCCGGGCTCGGTCAGGATCAAGCCCGCCGGCGGCGGCGAGGAGGAGCTCGTTTTCGTCGCGGGCGGCATCCTCGAGGTGCAGCCCGAGGTCGTGACCGTGCTCGCCGACACCGCGATCCGCGGCCACGACTTGGACGAGGCCAAGGCGACCGAGGCCCTGAAGCGCGCGGAGGAAGCGCGCGAAAAAGCCAGGGACAAGCAGGAACTCGCCACCGTCGAAGCCGAGCTGGCGTCGCTCGCCGCCCAGCTCGCAGCCGTACGCAAACTCCGCCGGAGAAAATAAAGGAGAAGCCGCAAAAGAAGAAGACACTGCGGAGTTTGACGCTCGAAGGCGGCCCCACAAGAAGAACAAGGGGCTGTTTTTTTTCGGAGTCCGCCTCGACAGTGCTATCCTTTCGCATTCCAAGAGGAGGAGAAACCGGGATGCTCTTCAGAACGATGCTCGCCCTGGCCGTTGCGGCGGCGGGCGCCTCCGCGGCCCTGGCGCAGGGCTATCCCACGAAGCCCGTCCGCGTGATCGTCACCTTCCCGCCCGGCGGCACGCCCGACATCTACGGGCGCGTCATGTCCGCCGAGCTGCAAAAGCTCTGGAACCAGTCGGTCGTGGTCGAGAACCGCACGGGCGCGGGCGGCACCATCGGCACCGACTTCGTCGCCAAGGCCGCGCCCGACGGCTACACGCTGCTTTTCGCCGCCGATGCGTCCATCACCATCGCGCCGCACCTCTACTCGAAGCTGCCCTACGATCCGGTGCGCGATTTCGCGCCCATCGTCAACGTCGCCGCGGGCCCCTTCGTGCTGATGGCGAACCCGGCGTTTGCGCCGAACAACGTGAAGGAGCTGATCGCGCTGGTGCAGACGCAGCCGGGCAAGGTCAGCTACGCGTCCTCGGGCGCGGGCGGCCAGCAGCATCTCGCGATGGAATACATCCGCACCATGGCGGGCAGCATGGACATGATCCACGTGCCCTACAAGGGCTTCGGCCAGGGCATCGCCGACGTGCTCGCCAACCAGGTGCCCCTCATTTTCGGCGGCATCACGGCCTCTATCCAGTTCACCCGCAGCGGCAAGCTGAAGGCGCTCGGCGTCACCGGTCCCAAGCGGGCAAGGGCGCTGCCCGATGTGCCGGCGATCGCCGAAACGCTGCCCGGCTTCGACATCACCGCCTGGTACGGATTCATGGCGCCCGCGGGCACGCCGCGCGACATCGTGAAGAAAATCCACGACGACTCCGTCGCCGTCATCCGGCGGCCGGATTTCCTCGAGCGCCTGGACCGGGACGGCATCGAACCGGTGGCGAACGCGCCCGAGGAATTCGCCGCGCAGATCAAGACCGACCTCGCGCATTGGGCCAAGATCGTCAAGGCCGCGGGGGCGAAGCTCGACTGAAAACCGGGGACAGACCACCATTTTCGAATCGGAAGGGAGAGCGTAGACATGGCGCCAGAGAAAATAGTGGTCTGTCCCGGGTTTGCGCTCGCGTCGGAAAAAATAGTGGTCTGTCCCCGGTTTTTGCTCGCAGTGGTCTGTCCCCGGTTTTTGCTCGCAAAAAAAATCTTTGCATTCGCAGCAGCACTTCTTGCCGCATCGCCCGTCCACGCCCAGGACCCGGCCGCGAGCTATCCGTCGAAGACGATCCGCATCTTCGGCCAGGGCACGGGAAGCACCGCCGATTACCTCTCGCGCTACCTCGCCCAGAAGCTCACCGAGCGCTGGGGGCAGCCGGTGATCGTGGACAGCCGCGCCGGCGCGGGCGGCACCATTCCCACCGACGCCGTCGCCAAGTCCGCGCCCGACGGCTACAACATGGTCATGGGCCACGCCGGGCCGTTCGTTTCCGCGGTGACGCTCTACGCGAAGAACCTGCCTTACGATCCCCTCAGGGACTTCGAACCGATCACGCTGGTCGCGACCGGCGTCACGGTGCTGGTGACCAATCTCAACGTGCCGGTCTCCAACGCGAGGGAGCTGATCGCGCTGGCCAAACAGAAAGGCGATCTCACCTATGGCTCGGCGGGCAACGGCTCGATCAGCCACCTCACCGGCGAGTTGCTGAAGAGCGTGACCGGCATCCCGCTGCAGCACATCCCCTACAAGGGCGCGGGCAATGCGCTCACCGCGGTGCTCGCCGGCGAAGTGCAGGTGTCGTTCCTCTCGCCGCTCACCGCGCACGGCCAGCTCAAGGCGGGGAAGCTCCGGCCGCTCGCCGTCTCGAGCGCCACGCGCTTCCCCGGCGCACCGGATATCCCGAGCGCCGTCGAGGCCGGCATTCCCGGCATGGAAGCGAAGCTGTGGTTCGGCCTGTTTGCGACGGGCAAGACGCCGCGCGCGATCGTCGCCAAGCTCAACCGCGAAATCGTCGATATCCTGCGTACGCCCGAGACCCAGGAGACCTTTCTCAAGCAGGGCGTGCAGGCCGCACCCTCCACCCCGGAGGAACTGGCCGCGTGGGTGAAGAGCGAGCTCGCCCGCTGGACCCCGATCATCCAGGCCACGGGGATCAGGGCGGACTGATGAACATGACCGCGTCATTCCCGCGCAAGCGGGAATCCAGTGCCTTTCCATGGAAGCCGCTGGGTCCCCGCTTGACCGTTCCTCGAAACTCGCCTCCGCTCGTTTTCGCGGGGACGACGCGATTCTTTTCCCTCTCCCTTTGGGAGAGGGCCAGGGTGAGGGAATGAAATACCGCAAACTCGGAAAAAACGGCCCGATGGTCTCAGCGATCGGCCTGGGCGCGGGCAGCGCCACCACGAACTTCGGCGAGCGCGACGACGAGGTGCAGATCGAGACCGTGCACCGCGCGATGGACCTCGGGGTCACGCTCTTCGACACCGCCGACCGCTACATGAAAGGCCGCCACGAACGCATGCTCGGCCGGGCGCTGAAAGGCCGGCGCGACAAGGTGATCGTCTGCTCCAAGTTCGGCAACATCGACAATCCCGACGGCAGCAAGGCCTACAACGGCAAGCCCGAATACGTGCGAGCGGCCTGCGACGCGAGCTTGAAGCAGCTCGGCATCGACACGATCGACCTCTATTACCTGCACCGCATCGATCCCGACGTGCGTATCGAGGACACCATCGGCGCGATGGCGGGTCTGGTGAAGGCCGGAAAGGTGCGCTGGCTCGGCCTGTCCGAAGCGGGCCCGAGCTCGCTCAAGCGCGCCTCCAAGATCCACCCGATCACCGCGCTCCAGACCGAGTATTCGCTCTGGGCGCGCGACGTGGAGGACAAGATCCTTCCGGCGTGCCGCGAGCTTGGCATCGGCTTCGTCGCGTATTCGCCGCTCGGACGCGGCCTGCTCACCGGCAACATCAGGAGAATCGAGGACATCGCGGCGCACGACATCCGGCGCAAGCAGCCGCGCTTCCGGCCCGGCAATTTCGAAAAAAATCTCGAGTTGATCAGGCCGCTGGAGGCGATTGCCGCGAAGCGCGGCGTGACGCCCGCGCAGGCGGCGCTCGCGTGGCTGCTCTCGCGCGGCGAAGACGTGTTCCCGATCCCGGGCACCAAGCAGCAGAAGTGGCTCGAGCAGAACGTCGCGGCGGTCGATCTCGCGCTCGACAAGAGTGAAATCGAAACGCTCTCCTCCACCTTCAAGCCGGGAGCGAGAGCGGGCGAGCGCTACGATCCGGGATATTTCGTGACTCTTGGCGCTTGACATTGCGATTCAGTTGGTGTAACTTTCGGTTCCGTTTATTTCAAACCTGCGGATGAAAAGCAAACCTTCCATGACACGACATGACAGTTGCTGCACGCAAATATGCGCGCCGTGGCGTGGGCTTCGTCCGCTGCCAATGAGGGGCGCCTAGCCGCCCGCTGACCGGATTTCGCCGCGCCGGTTCGGCGGGGCGGGTCCGGTCCATCTGAGCTTCGTGCTTTGGGGCGGTCGGCCCGCCACGCGTTTGCTCAAGCGCGGCGCGCGCGTTTTTACGCGCACGAAACACAAAGGAGAACGTTGACGGTTGCCAATTGCCGGCTTCTCCCCGTTTTTTTTGATTTGATCGAGAAGATGAATCGTACACAGCGAAATCTTGCGTTGTTCCGCCTGCTTGCGGCGCATTTCGCGCCGATCCGGCTGGAGGACCTGATCGTTACGCGACAGGATTTTCCCCACTGGATGCGGCCGGATTTGCAGAAGGCGCTGGAAGCGCTTTTCGCCGCAGTGCCGCGCCGTCGGTTCTTCGGTGCGCGGCTGCGCGGCGGCGATCTCGGATTTCGCTTCGCCGATCTTGTCGAGCCGGGCGCCGAGGCTCCGGCCATCGGTCCCGCGGAATACCAGGACGCCGACATCGGGGAGGCACAGCCGGTGCGCTGCCTTACGCGCGGCCTTTGGGTTGCGGAAACGGAAGGCGTTCGTTTCGCGCTGCTGCTGGACGTGAGCGAAGGTTACCGTTCCCCTCGCGCGCGCGTCGAAATCGCGGTTCCGAAAAACGAGGCCGCGACCCGGATCGCCGCGCGGGTGACCGGGCAGCTGCGCGCCCAGGCAGAGCGGGGTGATTCCTGGCGCGGCAAAGTCCTGACGCTCGATTGCGCGCATGACGACTTCGAGCTGTCGGCGGCAGGTCTGCGCGTGATCGACGCAACTCCAGTACGACGCGATGAAATCGTGCTGTCCGAAAAAACTCTCGCGCTCATCGAGCGAAATACGCTCGAGTTCGCGCGGCAATCCGAATACTTGGCGCGTCTCGGGCTGTCGGCACGGAAGGGCGTCCTGCTCTACGGGCCGCCCGGCACGGGCAAGACGCTCGTCGTGCGCTGGCTCACCGCCGCGCTGGAGGGTTTCACCAAGCTCATCGTCACCGCCGGGCACTACGGCTTGCTCTCGGAGTCGCTCGCGATTGCGCGGGCACTCGAGCCGGCGCTCGTCGTGCTGGAAGACATCGATCTCGTCGGCGGGCACCGCGACGGGCCTTGGGCGGCCTCGGGAGGGATACTCAACACCCTGCTCAACGAAATGGATGGGTTCGCGCCTGAGGCACGCGTCCTCTTCGTGCTCACGACCAACCGGCCGGAGGTGCTCGAACCGGCGCTTGCCATGCGGCCCGGCCGTGTCGATCAGGCGATTGAAGTCGGGCTGCCCGGGGAAACCGAGCGCCGGCTGCTCGTCAAGCGCTACGCGGGCGCCCTGCGCGTCGAGGACAAGCTTGCCGAGGATGCCGCACGCCGCGTCGGGCGCGCAAGCCCGGCATTCATCAAGGAGCTGATGCGTCGGGCTGCGCAGGCGATGCTCGAGCGCGGCGGAGAAGGCGTTCTCGAATCGCACGACGTCAATCGAGCGATCGACGACATGCTCGGATCGGGAGGACGGCTCGGCGCACGGATGCTGGGCGCAGCGAGCGGTATCGGCTTCGCGCCGGTTGCGTGAGGATTGCACCGCAGCGCGGCGCGATTGGATTCGGTGTCAGGCCTCGATTTCTTCGGGCCCCAACATCACGACCTTGCCGTCTCGCCACACAGCAATCGAATTTCCTGCGCGCTTGTGCTCACGCAGCGCCTTGCGAATCGCGCCTTCCGCGACTGCAATAATGCGTTTGGCGCTTACGCGCAGCGGCGCGCTTTCCTTGCGGCGGGAAGCTGCCCTAGTCTTTCGGATCGATCTCATATTTCCTCCGCATATCGTCCCATGCACTCAAATTCAATGATTTTGAATAGCTGTCGCAGCAGCGCGGGTGCGGCAGTCGACTTCCCAGCGCCGTTGGGTCCCGCGATGACGACAATATTGGGCATCAGCGTCGCGCTTGGGCACTCCGAGTGCGGACAAAATCGGGTCCGCGCTTTTTCGACCCCGTCATTACCCGAAGACTATTCCGGGACGAACGCGGCTTCAGGGGCTTTGGCGGGCTGTTAGTGCTATCCTGCCTCGATTCGCAAGACCCCCGGTTATTCCCCGCATCCGGAGCCCCGCCATGTCCGCCGTCGTCCAACCCAAGCCCGAAAAGGATTCCCGCGTCGAGGCCGCGATTTCCCACTGGGCGCCGCGCTTCGTCGCGAACGGGGTGCCGCTCGCCGATTTCCAGGAGGTGACCGCGTCGGTCTCGCGCTGGGAGGACTGGTGCAGCGCGTGGTCCGCGCGCGCCGCCCTCCACGAGGAGATGGGGAACAAGGCGCTCGCCGGGGGCTACACGCTTTCCGCGGGCGAGCATTTCACGCGCGCGGCCGTGTGCTATCACTTCGGCAAGTTCCTTTTCGTCAACGACATGGCGCAGATGAAAGAGGCGCACCGCAGGGCGGTCGAATGCCGCAGCAAGGCGCTGCCGCACCTGCATCCGCCCGGTGAGCGCGTCGCCATTCCCTACGAAGGCAAGCAGCTCTACGGCAACCTGAGGAAGCCCATGGCCAAGCCCTCCAGTGCGGCAAGCGTTGTCAAACCTCCGGTCGTCGTCATGTGCATGGGCCTGGATTCGGCCAAGGAAGAGATGGAGGACTACGAGAGCCGGTTTTTGAAGCGCGGCCTCGCGACTTTGTCTTTCGACGGGCCGGGCCAGGGCGAGGCCGAGTACGACTTCGCGCTCTGCCCGGAATACGAGAAGCCGGTGAAGGCCGTGCTCGATTTTCTTTCGACGCGCTCGGAGATCGACCATAACCGCGCCGGCATCTGGGGCGTATCGCTCGGCGGTTACTACGCGCCGCGCGCCGCCGCGTTCGAGAAACGCATCAAGGCCTGCGTCGCGCTCTCCGGCCCCTTCCAGCGCTCCGCCGATTTCACCGGAAGGCCGCAGATGAACGTGGAGGCCTTCCGCGTGCGCTCCAAGAGCGCCGATCTGGAGGAAGCGGGCCAAGTG
>Ga0137436_1000313_pt1 | contig 15204 bp, 16 predicted proteins | sample EasRivERMGT119_2_FD_102328 | JGI IMG/M metagenome (GOLD analysis project Ga0137436, IMG submission 102328) | Soil microbial communities from meander-bound floodplain in the East River, Colorado, USA - East River MetaG ERMGT119_2 | ecosystem: Environmental > Terrestrial > Soil > Floodplain ...
CGGCAAGTCCGACGGCTCGATCGTCCTCGACCGCGACCTGACGCGCGGCAGCGACGAGATCACGATGGTGCTCACGGCCGCCTTGCCGCTCGCGCTCACGCCCGACACGCGGCGCGCGGCGGTCATCGGCATCGGCACCGGGCTCACCACCCATACCCTGCTGCAGAGCCTCGCCATCGAGCGCGTCGACACCGTCGAGATCGAGGCGGCGATGGCCGAGGCGGCGCGCGGCTTCATGCCGCGCAACAGCGGCGCCTTTGCCGACCCGCGCGGCACGCTGGTGATCGACGATGCGAGGAGCTTCTTCTCGGCGAGCGGCGCGCGCTACGACCTGATCATCTCGGAACCCTCCAACCCCTGGGTGAGCGGCGTGGCGAGCCTGTTCACGCGCGAGTTCTACCGCCGCATCCGCGGCCACCTCGAGCCCGGCGGCCTGCTGGTGCAGTGGTTCCAGCTCTACGAGATCGACGCTTCGCTGGTCGCCTCGGTGATGGGCGCGCTCGGCGAGGAGTTCCCGCACTACGCGGTGTTCGCGCCGAGCGACCACGACCTGCTGATCGTCGCCAGCGAGCGCGAGCTGCCGCTGCCGCCGCAGGCGCGCGTGTTCGAGCACCCCGGGCTGGCGAAGGAGCTGTGGACGGTGCAAGTGCTCAGCGCCGGCGACCTCGACGCGCGCTACCTCGGCGGCCGCGCGCTGCTCGAGCCGCTGTTCGCGAGCTACGGCGTGGCGGCCAATTCCGACTACGCCCCGCTGCTCGACCTGAACGCGGCGCGCCACCGCTTCACCGAGCGCAGCGCGGTCGAGCTGGTCGGGCTGCTCAACGCCGACATCCCGCTGCTCGAGATGCTCGAGCCGACGCGCAGCAAGCGGCCGGTGAACCCGCTGTTCCAGGGCGCGCACGCCTTCGAGCGGGTGGAGAACGCGCGCCTCGCCTGGTACGCGCGCGACTTCCTGCTCGGGCCGCGCCGCCCGCTGCCCGAGAACATCCCGAGCTCGCTGCAGAAGGACCTCGACCTGGTGAAGCTGCGGCTGATCGAATGCCGCGAGCCGCGCGAGAACGACGCCTGGACGCACAGCGTGCTGCGGGTCGCGAAGCTGATCAACCCGCACCTCGCGCCGGAGGACGCCGGCGCGGTCTGGCGGCGGATCCAGGCGAGCGCCTGCTATGCGTCGCTGCGCGAGTCGCAGCGCGAGTGGCTCCTGCTGCTGCGCGCCGTCGCCGGCCGCGACGCGCCCGGCATGGCCGGCCTCGCCGAGCACATCCTCGCCACCCAGGCCGGGCTCGGCGCGGAGGCGCGCGAGTATCTGGTGCTGGCGGCGATGGCCGGCCACATCGGCGCGCGCACGCCGCAGAAGGCGCTCGAGCTGTGGAACGACGAGTCGCGCCGGCTGCGCCTCAACACGCCGCCGTTCCGGCTGCTGCGCTGCCACGCCGAGCGCGCCAGCTGTGCCGCCGCTTTCAGCGCTTACGCCGAGCGCTGAGCGGCGCGCGCGACGCGCACCGAGCCGAGGACTTTCTTGGCGAACGCCGCGGCGCCGCCGCTCTCGTGCTGCGCCTGCGCGAAATGCCCGTCGAGGATCAGGCTGGCCAGGCCGTGCACCAGCGCCCAGGCCGCCGCCGCGGCGAGCGGCGCATCGTCGCCGAGGCTGCCGAACACCTCCTGCAGGTCCTCGTAGCGCCCCTCCCCGGCGGCGCGCAGCTCGGCGTAGTCGTTGAAGCTCAGCTGCCCGCCGAACATCAGGCGGAAGCGCTGCGGATGGGCAAGCGCGAACTCGAGGTAGCCGAGACCCATCTCCCCCTCCGCACGCTTGCGCAGCTCGGCGTTGAGGAGCTCGAATCCCTGCGCGGCCAGGTCGGCTAGCAGGCGCTCGCGGTCGGGGAAATGCCGGTAGGGAGCAGCGTGCGATACCCCTGCCCTGCGCGCCGCTTCGCGCAGCGAGAGCGCGCCGAGACCCTCTTTTTCCAGGATCTGACCCGCGGCCTGGAGAAGCGCGGATCGAAGGTCGCCGTGGTGATATGTTGTCATTGTCTACATTTATCTTCAGGGAGGATGTTTACATTGACAACATACCACAGCTAAGCCCATGATGTTGTTGAGCAGAAATTACACTCTGGCCTCCGCAAATGCGGGGTCCTATAATCCGCGTGGGCTGGCGTTCTTGGGGAACGCCGGCGCGACAAGCCTAAAGGGGAGAGACATGACCAAGCTTTTTGGGGCCTTGCTGTGCGCGGTGGTGCTGGCTGCGGTGGGCTGCGCGGCGCAACCGATCTACCAAGTGACCGGCGCTCCGATCACGACTACGAGCGGGAAGACGCCGTCGATGCAGCAGGTGCAGACGGCGATTCAGCAGGCGGGCACTCAGCTCGGCTGGCAGCTCACAGCCGAAAAGCCGGGCCTGATGACGGGGCGCCTCGCGGTGCGCACCCACCAAGCGGTGGTCGCCATCGAGTACGACACCAAGCAGTACAGCATCAAGTACAAGGACAGCGTCGATCTGCAGGCGAAGGACGGCACGATCCACAAAAACTACAACGGCTGGGTGCAGAACCTGGATCAGAGGATCCGCGCGCAGTTCAACCTGATCTGATGAAATGACCGCCGCCAACCGCGCGCCAGCCGACCTGCCAAAAAGGGAGGCTTGATCATGCACCGGGCCGTTGCAGGACCTCAATTGAGCGAAAGCGCGCTGAGCCCGCAGGAGCTCGCGCTCGCCCAGCTAATCGTCACGACGTTGAATCTCGAGGTGCCGCCCTCCGAGATCGCTCCGCATGCTCCTTTGTTCGGCGAGGGTTTGGGTCTGGACTCGATCGACATCCTCGAGATCGCGTTGGCGATCTCGAAGACCTACGGCATTCGCCTCAGATCGGACGACGAAGACAACGTCAGGATTTTCAGTTCGCTGCGCAGCCTGAACGAGCATATCCGGAAGCTGCAGACCAAGTAGATGGCAAGCGCCTCGCGCCGTTCATGGTGGAAGGCGCTGGCCATTTTCCTGTTCGTCGGCTACCAGCTCCTGGCGTATTTCGTCCTGCGCGACTCGGCGGGCGCGGCGGCGGTGTCCGGGTCGACCCATGCGTGCGCCTACCTCATCATGTTCTGGTATTTCGCCCGCACCCTGCGCGCAGGCCGCCAGCCGCTCATCACCCGGCTTGCGCTCAGCGTGCACGGCTCCCTGCCGCCGGAGATCTTGGCGTTCACTCGGCGCGTCACGGTGGCGTGGTGCATGTTTTTCGCCGCCCAGGTTGCGGTCTCGATTCTGCTGCTGGCGTTCGCGCCGTTCGAGATCTGGTCGATGTTCGTCAACCTGCTCAATCTTCCGCTGCTGGTCCTGATGTTCGTCGCTGACTACCTCTATCACTCGCTGCGTTTCCCCGATCACCCGCGCGCCTCGATCGCGCGCATTCTGCGCGCGTTTGCCGAAGTCACTTCCGATCCCGCCGCAGGCACGAAGGCTCTCTAGGCATGGCCGCGGCGGCGCTTCCTCTGGTTCGCGGCTTCTCCCCCGGCGCCGCCTTCGCCTACCGGGATCGGCGCGCCGTGGCCGTCGAGGACTTCCTGCGCGATGCCGCGCAGCTCGCCGGCATGCTTCCCGAGCGGCGCTACATCCTGAACCTTTGCACGGACCGGTACCGCTTTGCAGTCGGCTTCGCCGCAGCGCTGCTGCGCGGGCAAGTCAGCTTGCTGCCGCCGAACGAGACGCCCGACGTCATCGACCGGCTCGCCTCGCAGTACCCCGACATGTATTGCCTCAACGACCAGGCCAGGACACCCGGCTCCCTTCCCGCGATGTCTTTTCCCGATCGGCTGGCCTCCGACAAGGCGCTGGCGCGCGTGCCGGAGGTGCCCGCGGCGCAGGTCGCAGCCATCGTCTTCACTTCGGGCTCGACCGGGCAGCCGCTCCCCCACCCCAAGACCTGGGGCAGCCTGGTAGGCGTCGCGCTGGCGGAGATCGAGATCCTGCAGTTGCGTACGCGCCCGGGCCTGGCACTCGTCGGCACGGTGCCACCGCAGCACGTGTTCGGCCTGGAAGCCACCGTGCTGATGGTCATGCAGGGAGGCTTTGCGCTGCACGCCGGCCGGCCGTTCTACCCTGCCGACATCAAGGCGGAGCTGGCCGCGCTGCCTCGACCACGCGGGCTGGTGATCGCCCCCGCGCACCTGCGCGTGCTGCTGGCGGAGCCGGAGGACCTGCCCCCGGCCGATTTCCTGCTGTGCGCCACATCGCCCCTGTCGCCTGAACTGGCGGCGCAGGCAGAAGCCTGCTTCGCAACGCAGCTGCACGAAATCTACGGCTGCACCGAGTCGGGCGGCATCGCCAGCAGACGCACCAGCGCGACCAGCGAGTGGCGCGCGATGGCGGGAGTCACGCTGCGCACGGACGACCAGGGGACCTGGGTAAGGGGCGGCCACGTGGAGGACGAGGTGGCGCTGGCCGACGTGATCGAGCTGCGCGGCGGCGGACGCTTCCTGCTGCACGGGCGCACCGCCGACCTGGTGAATATCGCGGGCAAGCGTACCTCGCTCGCGCACCTTAACTATCATCTGAATTCGATCGACAGAGTTCGCGATGGCGTGTTCGTCGTTCCCGAGCAGCACGGCGAAGCGGTGACCCGGCTGACGGCCTACGTGGTGGCGCCGGGGCTGTCGAAGGAAGCCCTGCTGAAAGCGCTGCGCCAGCGCATCGACAGCGCATTCCTGCCGCGCCCGCTGCACTTCGTGGACCGCCTGCCGCGCAATGCTACCGGCAAGCTGCCGCGCGAGGCGCTCGTCGAGCTCCAATCCGGGCTCGCCAGGAAGACGGGTTAGCCCGGCGCCATGACCGCCCTGCCGCTCGTCCAAGGCTACAGTCCCGGCGCCGTGTTTGCCTATAGCGAGGGGCGCGCCGTGCGCATCGAAGAGTTCTTGCGCGACGTGCGCCGGCTCGCCGCCGTGCTGCCGGAGCGGCGGCACGTGCTGAACCGTTGCGCCGATCGCTATCGATTCGCGGTCGGCTTCGCCGCGTCGCTGCTGCGGCAGCAGGTCAGCCTTCTGCCGCCGAACGAGACGCCTGACCTGATCGGCCGGCTCGCCGCCAGCTACCCTGACCTCTATTGCCTGAGCGATGCGGACGGCTCCCCTGCCGGGCTCGAGACGATGTCCTTCCCGGAGCTGGCCGGCGACGCGCCGGTGCAGCCTGGCGTCCCGGCGATACCCGGACGCCAAGAGGCCGCCGTCCTCTTCACCTCGGGCTCCACCGGCGAGCACAAGCCCTTTCCAAGGACCTGGGGCAGCATGGTGCGCAGCGCTGTCGGGGAGATCGACCGCCTGGGCCTGCGCGGGCAGGCGGGGATGACGGTGCTCGGCACGGTGCCTCAGCAGCATTCGTACGGCCTGGAATCCACGGTGCTGATGGCCATGCAGGGCGGGCTCGCGTTGCACGCCGGGCGGCCGTTCTTTCCAGCCGACATCCGCGCCGAGCTGTCGGCGCTGCCTCGCCCGCGCTGCCTGGTGACCACCCCGACGCATCTGCGCGTGCTGCTGGCGGAGCCGGACGAGCTCCCCGGGCTCGACTTTCTGCTGTGCGCGACTGCCCCGCTCTCGCCGCAACTCGCGGCACAGGCCGAAGCGCGCTTCGCCGCCCCCTTGCACGAGATCTACGGCTGCACCGAGGCCGGGCAGGTCGCTACGCGGCGCACCGTCGAAACCAATGAATGGCGTGCGCTGCCGGGCGTCTCGCTGCGCTCGGACAGCAAAGGTACTTGGGTCACGGGCGGGCATGTCGAAATCGAAGTGCTGCTGGCCGACATAATCGAGTTGCGCGGTCGCACGAAGTTCCTGTTGCACGGCCGCACCGCGGACCTGGTGAACATCGCGGGCAAGCGCACCTCGCTCGGGCATCTCAACTATCACCTGAACTCGATCGAAGGCGTAGTCGACGGGGTATTTGTCGTCCCTGAAGAGGCAGGCGACGCGGTCATGCGCCTGGCGGCGTTCGCGGTCGCGCCGGGACATACCGTTGATTCTCTGCTGAGCGCCTTGCGCCAGCGCATCGATGCCGCTTTCCTGCCGCGCCCGCTGTGCCTCGTCGATACCCTGCCGCGCAATGCGCTCGGCAAGCTGCCGCGCCAGTCGCTCAACCAGATTGCGGCCGGACTGTTGCCGTGAGCGCGGCGCATCCGAGCGTGGTCGAGCGGGTGTTGCAGCCCGATCATCCGGCGTCGCGCGGGCATTTTGCCGGCAACCCCATCATTCCCGGCGCCGTGCTGCTGAGCGAAACCATCACGGCGATCGAGCCCGGTCTTGACGCGGGACGGGTGCCGTTTCTGATTACCTCGGCGAAGTTCCTGCATCCGGCCCGGCCGGGCGACCGCGTCGTGATCGAGTTCTACCGTACCCACCGGGCCGAGGTCAGGTTTGCCTGCACCGTCGACGGAAGAGCGGTGTTGACCGGCCAGATGTCATGCCTCGCCTCACCGACAGCCCCGTAGATCACGCGCGGGCGCCGGATTGGGTTGAGCGACCCGAACGGAGCAATACGCTCGCGTTGCGCTTCATCGTCTGGGTGGCGATGGCCCTCGGGCGACGCGTCGCGCGGCTGCTGCTGTATCCCATCTGCCTTTACTTCCTGGCGTTTTCGCCGCGGGCGCGGTCCGCATCGCGCCAGTATCTGGACAAGGTGCTGGGCAGAAGCGCCCGCTTGCGGGATTCATGGCGTCACTACCACAGCTTTGCGTCGGTTCTCCTCGACCGCGTCTTCCTGCTCAACGACCAGATTTCCAGATTCGACGTGCGCGTGCATGGCGTGGAGATCATCGAGGAGATGGCAGCAAGCGGGGCAGGCTGCGTCCTGCTCGGGGCACACCTCGGCAGCTTCGAGATCACCCGCTCCGACGGCAGGACGCGCGGCAAGAAGATCAGCATGCTCATGTACGAGGACAACGCCAGGAAGCTGGGCGCGGTGATCCGCGCCATCAATCCGGCCCTGCACATGGAAGTCATCGCCCTCGGGCGGCTCGACGCCATGCTGAAGGTCGAGGCCGCGCTGGCGCGCGGCGAGATCGTGGGAATGCTGGCGGACAGAACGCTCAACGACGCCGACACGGTTCGCTGCCAGTTTCTCGGCCAGCAGGCCCGCTTTCCGACCGGGCCGATCCGCATCGCCATCATGCTGAACCGGCCGATGGCGCTGCTGTTCGGCCTCTATCGCGGCGGCAACCGCTACGACATCCACATCGAGCGGTTCGCCGAACCCGGCCAGGTGCGCGGCCGCGAGCGCAGCGCGGCTATCGAGCAGTTGTTGCGGCGCTATGCCGAGCGGCTGGAGCATTACTGCCGCCTCGCTCCCTACAACTGGTTCAACTTCTATGATTTCTGGCGATAGCCGGTTCGCGCGCCGTGCGCGGACGGTGCTGTCGCTCCTGCTGCTCACCGCCGGGTGCTGCGTTCCCGCCGCCAGCGGGGCCGTCGATGCCGCCGGCTGGGATATCAAGCGGCTGATGCAGGAGCTCGGCCAGGTCAAGATCGCCAAGGGCAGGTTCGTCGAGCGCAGATACCTGGCAATCCTCACTGCTCCGCTCGAGTCGTCGGGGACGCTGACCTATGTCGCCCCGGACCGGCTGGAGAAGCACACGCTCGCGCCCAGGAGCGAGAGCCTGGTGCTGGAACGCGGCCAGTTGACCCTTGAGAGCAGTGAACCGAAACGCCGCCGCACGATCCGGCTCGAGGACTACCCGGTGATCGGGGTGTTTGTGGAGAGCATCCGCTCGACGCTTGCCGGGGACCTGGCTCTGCTGAACCGCCTTTACGAAGTCGCGCTCGAAGGCGACGAGCGAAAGTGGCGCATGGTGCTCAAGCCTGCCGATCCGAAGATGCAGGAGGTGGTAAGCGAGATCCGCCTCAGCGGCAGCCGCAACTGGATCGGTTCCATCGAATTCCTCGAGCCTGGCGGCGACCGCTCGGTGATGACCATCACGCGGGACGTGCCGTGACGGTGGCGCAGCGCTGGTGCATCGCCGCCTGGCTGGTCTTCGCGGCGGCAAGCATCGCCGTCATCAGCCGCACGACATTCACGACCGACATCTCGGCCTTTCTGCCGCGCTCGCCCACCCCCGAGCAGCAGGTACTTGTCGAGCAGCTGCGCGAAGGAGTGGTGTCGCGCCTTGTGCTGATCGGCATCGAGGGCGCTTTGCCGGAAGCGCTGGCGCGTGCGAGCAAGCAGATGGCTGCGGAGCTGCGCAAGCACGAGATGTTCGTGTCCGTCGACAACGGCGACGGCGCCGGTTCCGCCGGCGACCGCGAATTCCTGTGGCGCAACCGCTACCTGCTGAGCTCGGCGGTCACGCCGGAACGTTTTTCCGCGGGCGGGCTGCGCGCACGCCTCGAGGAGAATCTGCGGCTCCTCGGCTCGCCCGCCGGTACGCTGGTCCGGCGCATCGTGACCGGCGATCCCAGCGGCGAGCTCCTGCATATCCTGGAACGCTTCGAGGGACAGGCCAGACCCGCGACGCGCGACGGCGTGTGGTTCTCGCGCGACAGCCGGCGGGCATTGCTGCTCGCCCAGACCCGTGCCGCGGGCTACAACATCGACGCGCAGGAACGGGCAGTGGCGCTGGTCCGCGGCGCCTTCGCGCAAGCAGGCGCGGGCGAGATGCAACTGCTGTTGTCCGGGCCGGGCGTTTTCTCGGTCAGCACGCGCGCCACCGTGCGCGATGACGCGTTGCGCTTCTCGCTGATTGCCACCGCGCTCATCGCGGCGCTTCTGCTGGCGATCTACCGCTCGCCGCTGGTGCTCGGCCTCGGCCTGTTGCCGATCGCGAGCGGCGCCGTTGCCGGGATTGCGGCCGTGAGCCTTGGTTTCGGCGCCGTGCATGGCATTACGCTGGGATTCGGCGTCACGCTGATCGGCGAATGCGTCGACTACGCGATCTACCTTTTCACCCAGGCGGCGCCTGGTACCCCCCCGCAACGGGCGCTCGACCGGATCTGGCCAACCCTGCGCCTGGGGGTGGCTACGTCGGTCTGCGGTTTCAGCGCGATGCTGTTCTCGGGATTCAGCGGGCTGGCCCAACTCGGCTTGTTCTCGATCATCGGACTTCTCGCTGCCGTCGCCGTTACGCGCTGGGTCCTGCCGGCGTTGTTACCTGCCGGGTTCGCCGCGCCGGTAGTGGCGACTATCGGCCCCTGGGCGATGGCCGTTGTGCGGCGCGCGCCCGCGTTGCGCTACCCGCTGTTGCTCGGGGTCGTGCTCGCTGTAGCGATGCTGGCTGCGCAGAAGGGGCCGCTGTGGAGCGATGACCTGACGAGCCTCAGCCCGGTACCGCGCTCCGATCGGCTGCTTGACCAGCAAATGCGCCGCGACCTCGGCGCACCTGACGTGCGATTCCTGGTGGTCATCCACGCGCCAGAAGAGGAGACCGCGCTGCAGGCGAGCGAGGCCATCGGGGAGACCCTGCGCAAAGCCTCGCAGGCCGGGCTGCTGGAGGGTTTCGAATCGCCGGCAGACTACTTTCCCAGCCGGCGCTCGCAACGCGCGCGCCAGGCAGCGCTGCCGGCGCCCGCGGAGCTGCGCGCTAACCTGGATCGGGCTTTGCAGGGCTTGCCGTTCCGCCGCCAGGTGTTCGAGCCGTTCCTCAAGGAGGCAGCCACCGCCAGCAGCATGCCGCTGATCGATCGCCGCGGCCTGCAGGGCACGCGAATGGCGCTGCGGCTGGATGCGCTGCTGGTGAAGCGCGAGAGCGATTGGGTCGCCATGCTGCCCATGCGCAACGTGAAAGACGCGGCGGGCATCGCCCGGGATATCTCTGCTCCACCCGGCGCGCGAGCCGTGCTGCTGGATCTCAAGGGCGAGTCCGATCGGCTCTACCGCACCTACCAGGGAGAAGCCCAGCGCTACTCGCTACTCGGCGCCGTGGCGATCGTCCTCCTCCTGCTCGCAAGCTTGCGCTCGCTGCACCGGGTATTCGACGTGCTCGCGCCGCTTGTCGCGGCGGTCCTGGTGACGACTGGCGTGCTGGCGCTAGGCGGGAATCCGCTGTCCATCTTCCACCTGGTGGGGCTGCTGCTGGTCGTCGCGGTCGGCTCCAACTACGCGCTGTTTTTCGACCGCCAGGCGCCTTCCGGCAGCGACCGCCAGCGCACCATCGTATCGCTGCTGTTCGCCAACCTCACCACCATGATCGGCTTCGGTCTGCTCGCATTTTCGACAGTGCCGGTGCTGCACGACATCGGCGTGACGGTCGGATTGGGAGCGATCCTGGCCTTGGCATTCTCCGCGATTCTCAACCGGCGGGACGAAGCAGGAGGCCGGCCTGACCCCATTGCCGCGGGCAGCTGATATCGGCGCGGCAGGCGCGGGCAAGGGCTATCCGTGGAAGCCCGCGCCGATCGCCTGGTGTTCCATCCTGCTGCACGCTGCCGCGGTGGCAAGCGTCGTCGCGCAGCCCGCGCTATGGCCGTGGGCGCTGGGCGCGGTGGCCGCAAACCACCTTCTGTTGACTGCTGCAATGCTGTGGCCGCGCGGACAGCTGCTCGGCGTCAATCTGGTGCGCCTGCCCGCTGCCGCCGTGGCGCGCAGGGTAGTCAGCCTCACGTTCGACGACGGCCCCGATCCCCAAGTCACGCCTCGCGTGCTCGACCTGCTCGATCGCCACCAGGCGAAGGCGAGTTTTTTCTGCGTCGGGGAGAGGCTGGCAGCGCATCCGGACATCGCCAAAGAGATCATTCGCCGCGGTCACAGCATCGAAAATCACAGCTTGCGCCATTCCCCCGCGTTCGCGTTGTATGGACTGTTCCGCATGGGGCGCGAAGTCGCCGCCGCACAGGCGATCGCTGTCGGGATCACCGGGCGCTCGCCGCTGTTCTTCCGAGCGCCCATGGGGCTGCGCAGCCCGCTGCTCGATCCCGTGCTGGCGCGCCGCGGGCTGCGCCATGTTTCATGGACCCGGCGAGGCCTGGATACAGTCGACCGCAACCCGCAAAGAGTCTTGCGGCGGCTTGCCGGCGCGCTTGCGGCCGGCGACATCCTGCTGTTGCACGACGGTGGTTGCACGCTGACAGGAGACGGCAAGCCGGTCGTGCTCGAGGTCCTGCCGCGCCTGCTGGAGAGCATCCAGGCCAAGGGCCTGCGGTCGGTCACGCTGCCGGCCGCCCTGGACGATGGAACCTCAGCTTAGGCAGTTGCTCGAGGCCGCGGCCCGGCCCTATCGCGAGGCGGGAAGATACGCGTGGAATTTCGCCCGCGGCAAGCTGCGGCGCGATCCGGTGTTCCTCGCGCTGCTGCGCGACGGCTTGCTGCCGGAGAGCGGCGACCTGGTGGACCTCGGCTGCGGCCAGGGCCTGCTGCTGTCGCTGCTCAGGGCGGCGAAAGAGCAGAGCGCGGCCGGCCGCTGGCCGCAGGGCTGGCCGGCGCCGCCGGCGCGCCTCGCCCTGCGGGGAATCGAATGGCACCCCGCACGGGTGCAGGCGGCGCGCGGCGCGCTCGGCAGCGCCGCGCGGGTCGACCTGCGCGACCTGAGCGAGCTGCGCGATGCCGACCTGCGGCCCTGCTCGGTGATCGTGCTGCTGGATGTGCTGCTCTACCTCGACGAAGCCGCGCAGGAGCGCGTCATCGGGCTGGCCGCAGCGGCGCTCGGGCCCGGCGGCCTGCTGCTGATGCGCGAAGCCGATGCCGCAGCGGGCTTGGCGTTCCAGCTGACGAAATGGAGCGCGCGCCTCGACGCCGCGATGCGCGGCAGGTTCGCGCAGCCGCTGCGCTGCCGCAGCGCGGCTCGCTGGGTGGCCGAGCTGGCGAGACGCGGCCTCACCGTCGAGACGCGGCCGATGAGCCAGGGCACGCTGTTCGCCAACATCCTGTTCGTGGCCAGGAAAGTCGTTTAAATTCCGCTCGTGCAGCCGCTCGCCATCACCCGCTACTCCATCGCGAACTGCCTGGGCGCCGGAGCGCGCGCGATTGCCGACGCGATGCGCGAAGGACGCTCGGGGCTCTCGCCCTGCGATTTCGACAGCGTGGCGCTCGACACCCATATCGGGCGCGTTCGCGGGCTCGAGTCGCTGCCGGTGCGTTCCGACCTCGGCGCCTACGACTGCCGCAACAACCGGATGGCGCAGCTGGCGCTCGAGCTCGACGGCTTCGCCGCCGCCGTGGCGCAGGCCCGCGAGCGCTACGGCGCGGCGCGCATCGGGGTGTTCATGGGCACCAGCACCTCCGGCATCCTGGAGACCGAGCTCGCCTACCAGCGGCGCGAGCCGGCTACGGGCGCGCTGCCGGCCGGTTTCCGCTACGCGCAGACGCACAACAGCTTCTCGCTCGCCGACTTCGTGCAGCGCTATTTCGGATTGCACGGGCCGGCCGTCGCGGTATCGGCGGCATGCTCCTCCTCCGCCAAGGTGTTCGGCAACGCAGCGCGCATGATGGCCGCGGGCGTTTGCGATGCAGCCGTCGTCGGCGGCGTAGACACGCTGTGCCTGACGACCCTCTATGGCTTTCATTCCCTGGAGCTGACCTCGCACGGGCCCTGCCGGCCCTTCGATGCGGCGCGTGACGGCATCTCCATCGGCGAAGGCGCCGGCTTCGCGCTCCTGGAGCGGGTCGGCGCGCGAACCGACGCGGGCGCCAAGCGGCTGCTCGGCGTCGGTGACAGCTGCGATGCCCACCACATGTCGACGCCGCACCCCGACGGCCTGGGCGCGCGGCTCGCCATGCAGCAGGCCCTGGCGGCCGCGGACCTTACTCCCGCGGACATCGACTATGTGAGCCTGCACGGCACCGGCACGCCGTCCAATGACGCCGCCGAAGATCGCGCGGTGTCGAGCCTGTTCGATGCGGCGACTCCGTGCAGCTCGACCAAGGGCGCCACCGGGCACCTTCTCGGCGCGGCCGGGGTCACCGAGATCATCATCTCCATCCTGGCGATGGAGCACGGCCTGATGCCCGGCAGCCCGCATACCCGCCAGGTCGATTCCGCGATGCGCTGCAACTACCTGGTCGAGCCGCGGCCGGCGCGCGTGCGGCGCGTGATCAGCAACTCGTTCGGCTTCGGCGGCAGCAACTGCAGCGTGGTGCTCGGGACGGCCGGCTGATGCGCGCCTTCGTCGAAGGCATCGGGCTGGTCGGGCCCGGGCTGAACAGCTGGCAGGCGAGCCGCGCGCTGCTCGCCGGTGCGCAGGCTTACCGCCCCGCTCCCACCTCGGTCGCGGCGAGCGCGCTGCTGCCGGCGGTCGAGCGGCGCCGCGCGGGCATGCCCGTCAAGCTCGCGCTCGCCGCTGGCAGCGAAGCCATCGCAGGCGCCGGCCGCGACGCCGCCAGCCTGGCGAGCGTGTTCACCTCTTCCAGCGGCGATTGCGACAACGTGCACGCGATGTGCGAGTCGCTCGCAACGCCGGAGCGGCAGGTTTCGCCGACGCGTTTTCACAACTCGGTGCACAACGCCGCGGCTGGCTACTGGAGCATCGCCACGCAGTGCCGAGCGGCCTCCACCAGCCTGTGCTGCTACGACGCGAGCTTCGGCGCCGGCCTGCTCGATGCCGCGTCGCAGGTCGCCGCCGAGGGCAGTCCCGTCGTCCTCATCGCCTACGACCATCCCTATCCGGCGCCGCTGGACGTCGCGCGCCCGGTCAGCGCGAGCTTCGGCGCGGCACTGGTGCTGGTGCCGCAGGCGAGCGCCGGCGCCATCGCTTGCCTCGATATCGAGTTCGAGCCGCGGCAGGCTGCAGCCTCCCGGATGCAGGATGCCGCGCTCGAAGCGCTGCGGGCCGGCGTTCCGGCGGCGCGCTGCCTGCCTTTGCTGGCCGCGATCGCCCGCGGCCCGCGCGAAACGGTGATCCTCGAGCTCGTGGCTCAGACTCACTTGCGCATCGCGGTGTCGCCATGCGCTTGACCGGCGCGCAGATCGCCGCGCTGATCCCGCACAGCGGGGCGATGTGCCTGCTGGACGGCGTCGTGCACTGGGACGCCGATCGCATCACCTGCATGAGCCGCAGCCACCACGCCGCGGACAATCCGCTGCGGGCAGGCGGGCGCCTGCCGGCCCTGTGCGGTATCGAGTACGCGATGCAGACGATGGCGGTCCACGGCGGCCTGACCGGCAAGGTCGAGGGCAGGCCGCGCGCCGGCTACCTGGCCAGCCTGAGGGATGTCGAGTGCCGCAGCGCGCGCCTCGACGACCTCGCCGGCGACCTGCTGGTCGAGGCCGAGCTGCTGGCGGGCGACGGCACGCGCGTGAGCTACCGCTTCGACCTGCGCGTAGGCGAGGTGGAAGTGCTGAGCGGCCGGGCGCTGGTCGTGCTCGACGCGGCGGGAGCGGTGAAATGAAGCGCGCATTGGTGACCGGGGGCAGCGGCGCCATCGGCGCGGCCATCTGCCAGCAGCTCGCGGCCGACGGCCTGCATGTGGTCGTGCACGCCCACAGCCGCCTGGCGGAAGCGGAGCGCATCGCGGCGGGTATCCGCCAGGGCGGCGGCGCCGCGCAGGCGGTGGCGTTCGACGTGGCCGACCCTGCGCGCAGCGGCGCGGCGCTGCAGGAGCTGCTGTCCGCCGGGCCGGTGCAGGTGCTGGTCAACAATGCCGGCATCCACGACGACGCGGTCATGCCGGGAATGAAGCGCGAGCAGTGGACGCGGGTGATCGACGTCTCGCTGCACGGTTTTTTCAACGTCACGCAGCCGCTTCTGTTGCCGATGATGGCGACCCGCTGGGGCCGCATCATCAGCATCAGCTCGGTGGCGGGGCTCACCGGCAACCGTGGCCAGGCGAACTACGCCGCCGCCAAGGCCGGCTTGCACGGCGCGACGAAATCGCTCGCCATCGAGCTTGCCAGCCGCGGCATCACCGTGAACGCCGTGGCGCCCGGAATCATCGCCAGCGCGATGAGCGACGGCGTGTTCGACAAGGAGGCGCTCGCGCGGCTGGTGCCGATGAAGCGCGCCGGCACGCCGGCGGAGGTGGCCGCGCTGGTGACGTTCCTCGCTTCCGAGCAGGCCGGCTACATTTCCGGCCAGGTGATCTCGATCAACGGCGCCATGGCCTGACCGCTGCCGGGCCGCGGCGCTACGCGGCGGTCTGCGCGTCCGGGTCGCGGATGATCTGCTTGCGCCGCAGCCAGGCCTTGACTGCGGTTTTCAGGTTGAAAACGCTGAACAGGTAGTACAGGGCCTTGAACGCGAGCAGCCGGAAGCCCACCGGCGTGCCGCGGAAAATGTCTCCCGCCAGCACCGAGAGCAGCGCCG
>Ga0137436_1000314_pt1 | contig 15167 bp, 14 predicted proteins | sample EasRivERMGT119_2_FD_102328 | JGI IMG/M metagenome (GOLD analysis project Ga0137436, IMG submission 102328) | Soil microbial communities from meander-bound floodplain in the East River, Colorado, USA - East River MetaG ERMGT119_2 | ecosystem: Environmental > Terrestrial > Soil > Floodplain ...
ACCGTGTCCGGCTGGCGCGAGGTCGGTGCCGACGAAAGCCGGCTGCGGCCGCAGCATCGCGAGATCGTCACCAGGCTCAAGCCGGAGCTGGGCGCGCACATCCTGACCGGCCCGGTGGCGGTGCGCGGAGCGCAGCCCGGCGATACGCTCGAGGTGCGCATCAAGGCGATCGATCTGACCGAGGACTGGGGCTGGAGCGTGATCCGGCCGCTGCGCGGCACGCTGCCCGAGGATTTTCCGAAGTTCGAGTCGTATATCACCCCCATCGACCGCAAGAGCATGACGGCGCGGCTGGCGTGGGGACCGACCCTGCCGCTGCGGCCGTTCTTCGGCATCCTCGCCACCGCGCCGCGCCCCGAGTACGGGCGAATCTCCTCGGTGGAGCCGCGCGAGTTCGGCGGCAACGTCGACTGCAAGGAGTACGTCGCTGGCACGTCGGTATTTCTCCCGGTGTTCGTGCCGGGGGCGAACTTCTCGTGCGGCGACGGCCATGCCGTGCAGGGTGACGGCGAGGTGTGCCTCACTGCGCTGGAGACCTGCCTGAAAGGTACCTTCGAGCTGGTAGTGCACAAGGGAATGAAGCTCGCGATGCCGCGCGCGATAACGCCCACGCACTACATCACCCTCGGCCTGGATACCGACCTGGACGACGCCGCCAAGCAGGCGCTGCGCGACATGATCGCGTGGCTGGTCGAGATGAAGGGCTGGACGCGTTCCGAGGCCTACGTTTTCTGCAGCCTGGCCTGCGACCTTCACGTCACGCAGCTGGTCGATGGCAACAAAGGCATCCACGCCATGGTGCGGCGCGATAGCATCCAGGCATGATCGAGCGCAGCCACCACGACATGGGAGGCTTGCCGGCCGGCAAAGTCGAGCCAGGCGGGATAGACGCCACGCACGACTACGCGCTGTGGGAGCGCCGCGTCGACGCGATGGCGGTGCTGCTGCAGGGGATCAAGCCCGGCACCAAGCGGCTGGTGACGGTCGACGAGCGCCGCCGCGCGATCGAGATGATCCCGCCCAAGGCCTACGACGAGATGAGCTACTACGAGCGCTGGGTGATCTCGCTCGCCGAGGCGCTGATCCAGCGCGGCATCGTCACCAGCGAGGAGCTGGCGCGCAAGATGGTGGAGGTGCAGACGCGTGCTGGCGGCTAAATACAAGCCGGGCGAGAAGGTGAAGGTGCTCAAGGCCTATCCCCTCGGCCATATCCGCACGCCGTACTACATCCGCGGCTGCGTCGGCGAGATCGAGCGCATCTGCGGCGCCTTTCCCAATCCAGAGGAGCTGGCGCAGATGCGCAGCGGCCTGCCGCCGCTGCCGCTGTATCGCGTGCGCTTCAGGCAGAAGGAGGTCTGGCCCGACTATCGCGGCAGCGATGCCGACGTGCTGGAGGTCGAGATCTTCGAGCATTGGCTGGATCGCGCGTGAAGGCATACGGGTGAAAGATCAGGGCAAGTACCAGCCGCTGTCCTACTTCCAGCTGATGGAAGTGACGCTGCGCGAGCTGCTGGTGGAGAAGGGCGTCATCACCGGCGAGCAGGTCGACGCGGAGGTCGAGGAAATGCGCGACCGGACGCCGGAGCGCGGCGCGCGGGTTGTAGCGCGGGCCTGGGTTGATCCTGTTTTTAGAAAAAAATTACTTCTAGATGGAACAAAAGCCTGCGTAGAGCTGGGGCTCGAGATCCCGGGGCTCAAGCTGGTGGTGGTCGAGAACACCCCGCAGGTCCACAACGCCATCGTCTGCACGCTGTGCTCCTGCTATCCGCGCGTGCTGCTCGGCATCCCGCCCGACTGGTACAAGTCGCGCAACTACCGCTCCCGGATGGTGCGCGAGCCGCGGGCGGTGCTGGAGGAGTTCGGGCTGAAGATTCCGGAGGAGGTAACCATCCGCGTGCATGATTCGACCGCGGATATGCGCTACATGGTTCTGCCCATGCGCCCGGATGGCACGGACGGCTGGACCGAGGAGCGCCTGGCGACGCTGGTCAACCGAGACTCGATGATCGGCGTTGCACTTCCTAAGGAGTCAGCCGCTTAGGAGAGCGAGGTGGTCGCAAATTGCGACCACCCCGCAAAGATCAGATGGCTCGTCTTCCTAAACCACTGGGCGTGGTACCGCTCGGAGACCTCGCTGCGTACGTCGAGTTCTCCCGCACCCTCGACCTCGAAGTGAATTCCGTGGCGCAGCGCCTCGCGGCGGCGATCGTCGCGCGCGCGGTGCCGTGGATCCGCGACGTGGTGCCGGCGCTGGGCGGGGTGGCGCTGCATTTCGAGCCGAGCTTCGAGGGCGACGTGCGCGAAGCGGCGGCCGAGCTGGTCGAGCTGTGCATGAAGAAGGGCCTGCCCGACGCGGACGACCTCGGCCGCAGGATCGAGGTGCCGGTCTGCTACGACGCAGAGTTCGCGCTCGACCTCGCCGAGGTCGCCGAAAAAGCGAAGCTGCCCGCCGAGGAAGTGATCCGGCGCCATGCCGCCGGCCAGTATCGCGTGCTGATGGTCGGCTTCGCGCCGGGCCACCCCTACATCGGCGGCCTCGACCCCAAGCTCGCCGTGCCGCGCCGCGTGGCGCCGCGCGCGCTGGTGCCGGCGGGCTCGGTCGCGATCGCGAACCAGCAGACGGTGGTGTATCCGTACGCCATCTCCGGCGGCTGGAACGTCATCGGCCGCACGCCGCTCGCCGCCTTCGACGCCACGCGCCTGGTGCCGAGCATGTTCGCCCCCGGCGACCGCGTCGTGTTCCGCCCGATCGGGCGGCGCGTGTACCTCGAGCTGCTGGAGCACCCATGAGCATCCGCGTGCTGCGGCCCGGCCTGCTCACCACGGTGCAGGACCTCGGCCGGCACGGCCACCAGCACATCGGGCTGTGCCCGGGCGGCGCGATGGACGTGGTTTCGCTCGCGCTCGCCAATGCGCTGGTCGGCAATCCGCCGGGCGCGCCGGCGCTCGAGATCACGGTGATCGGGCCCGAGCTGCAGTTCGAGCACGACACGCTGGTGGCGCTGTGCGGCGCGGAGTTCAAGGGCGGCTTCCCGCACAACCGTCCGATGCTGGTGCGCGCGGGCGCCACCATCGCCGTCGGGCGCGCCGCCCGCGGCGCGCGCGCCTACCTCGCGGTGGCGAGCGGTTTCGCCATCGAGCCGGTGCTCGGCAGCTGCAGCACCTACCTGCCCGGCGGCTTCGGCGGCTTCGAGGGCCGCGCGCTGCGCCACGGCGACGTGCTGTCGCCCAACGAGGATGTGTCGCGGGAGCGCTTCGCCGCGCTCAAGCGCAAGAACGGCGCCACCGTGCGCTGGTCGGCGCCGCCGCTGACGCTGCCCGACCGCGAGCCGATCGTGGTGCACGCCATCGAGGGCCAGCACTACGGGATGTTCGATTCCGCCGCGCAGCGCGCTTTCTTCGACACCGTGTGGCGCGTCACGCCCGAGTCGAACCGCATGGGCTTTCGCCTGGGAGGGCCGCCGCTGGTGCGCGCCGCGGCGGGCCAATCGAGCGATGAGATACTATCGGGGCCGACCTGCCTCGGCTCGGTGCAGGTGCCGCCGAGCGGCGTGCCGATCGCGCTGATGGCCGACCACCAGACCACCGGCGGCTACCCGCGCATCGCCGAGATCGCCGCCGCCGACGTGCCGCGCGTCGCGCAGATGGCGCCGGGAGCGACGCTGCATTTCGCGCTGACCAGCCTGCAGACGGCGCGCGAGCTGCGCCTGGACGCGGCGAGCAGGCTTGAGGCAGCGCTGCGCTCGATTGCTTGGGAATATGGAATGTAACAAGGTGGGCAACTGAGAAAAATCGACCTGAACTGCGACATGGGCGAGAGCTACGGCGCCTGGAAGATGGGCGAGGATGCGGCCGTGATGCCGTACATCACGTCCGCGAATATCGCCTGCGGCTTCCACGGCGGCGACCCGGCGACCATCCGCAAGACGGTGCGCCTGGCGGTCGACCACGGCGTGGCGATCGGCGCGCATCCGTCGCTGCCCGACATCCAGGGCTTCGGCCGGCGCGTGATGAAGATCTCGCCGCAGGAGATGTACGACCTGGTGCTCTACCAGGCGGGCGCGGTGGAGGCGTTCGCGCGCGCGGCCGGCGCGAAGCTGCATCACGTGAAGTGCCACGGCGCGCTCTACAACATGGCCGCCACCGACGAAGCGCTTTCCGACGCGATGGCGCGCGCTGCCAAGGACCTGGGCGGCGTCATGGTGTACACGCTTTCCAACTCGACCATGATGCAGGTGGTCAAGAAGCACAACCTTCCGGCCATCGGCGAGGTGTTCGCCGACCGCGGCTACTCCGACGACGGCACGCTCGCGCCGCGCGACAAGCCCGGCGGCATGATCGAGGACGCGCACAAATCGGTGAAGCAGGCGCTGGCGATGGTCGAGGAGGGCTACGTCACCAGCCTTTCCGGCAAGCGGGTGCCGGTATCGGCCGACACGCTGTGCCTGCACGGCGACCAGCCCGGCGCGGTGGCGTTCGCGAAGGAAATCAGAAAAGCATTCACTGATCGGGGAATTTCTCTTGTCGCACCCTAAGTTGTTCACGCCGATCCAGCTCGGCGGCATCACCCTTCCCAACCGCACCGTGGTCTCGCCGATGTGCCAGTACTCGGCCGACGACGGCTGCATGACCGACTGGCACCTGATCCACCTCGGCCAGCTGGCCTATTCCGGCGCCGGCCTGCTGGTGGTCGAAGCCACCGGCGTCACGCGCGAGGGCCGCATCACGCACGGCTGCACCGGCCTGTACTCCGACGACAACGAAGCCGCCATGGCGCGCGTCATCCAGGCCTGCCGGCGCCTCTCGCAGCACCCGATCGGCGTGCAGCTCGCGCACGCCGGCCGCAAGGCCTCGGTGCACGTCACCTGGAAGGGCGGCAAGCCCCTCGGCGCGGGCGAATCGCCCTGGCAGAGCGTCGCGCCCTCGCCGATTCCCTTTGCCGAAGGCTGGCATGTACCGCATGAACTCGACGCCGGCGAAATAAAGAAACTGGTTGAGCACTTCGTCGCGGCAACGTTGCGCGCCAAGCGCATCGGCTTCGACGCGGTCGAACTGCATTCGTCCCACGGCTATCTGCTGCACCAGTTCCTCTCTCCGCTCGCCAACCAGAGAAAGGACGAGTACGGCAGGAACCGCATGAAGGCGCCGCTCGAGATCGCCGCCGCGGTGCGCGAGACCTGGCCGAAAGAGCGCGCCCTCGGCGCGCGCATCAGCGGCAGCGACTGGATGGAAGGCGGCCTAGGACCCGACGACGCGGTGGCGTACGCGAAAGAGCTGAAGCGCCTCGGCTACGACTATGTCTGCGTGTCGAGCGGCGCGATGTCGCCGCTGGCGAAGATGAAGGTGGAGCCGAACTACCAGGTAGGTTTTGCTTCACACGTAAAACAAAACGTACCCATCGCCGTGAGAGCCGTCGGCATGATCGCCGACCCCGACCAGGCGGAAGAGATCGTCGCCTCCGGCAAGGCCGACATGGTCGCCATGGCGCGCGCCTTCCTCGACAACCCGCGCTGGGTCTGGCACGCCGCCGAGCGCTTCGGCGTCAAGCTCGACTACCCGCCTCAATACGCCCGCAGCCGCTCCGACTCTTGGCCCGGCGCGAAGCTGGCCAGGCCGTCTTCAGAAGTGCGCTAGGACCCCTTCACGATCTCGAGCTTGTTCTGGACCGACTTGACGCCCTCGACCCTGGCGGCGGCGGCGCCGGCGCGGTTTCGGTCACCTTGAGTGGCGGCGGTGCCCCAGAGGGTGACGACGCCGCTCTGGGCGGAGACGTCGATCTGCTGGGCCTGCAGTTTGTTGTCGTCCTGCAGCGCGCGCTTCACGCGCGCCGCGAGCTCCTTGTTGGGGTCGGGCTTGGGCTCTTCCGCCTTCGGCTCGGGCTTGGGCGCTTCGGGCGCCTTGGCGACCGGGGCGGGGGTGACGGGTTCGGCCTTCTTCGCCGCTGGCGGCGGGGTTTGATCACCGCAGGCCGCAAGCGCGGCGACTGCGAGCACGACAAGCATCTGCTTCATGGAAGCCTCCTTTTCATGCAGGAAGCCTACCAGCCGATTGTGGCGGAGTTCTAGCGCGGGGATGACGAGGCGGGGGCCGACCCACCCCGGCCGGACGATTCTTCCCGCACCGCGAGGTGGTTTGCGACGGATTTCACGCCGCCGACGCTCATCACGATGCGCTCGGCGCGCTCGCGCTGCGCCGGGGTGTCGACGCTGCCATACAGCGCGACGTTGCCGGCCCGGTTCTCCACGTCGATCCGGTTCATCTCGAGGCTCGAGTCGCTGAGCAGGGCGGACTTGACGATGGAGGTGAGGGAGGTATCGGGCAGCGGCTTGGCCTGCCGGTTTTCGTCGGCGGTTTCGGAGAGGCGCCGCAGCTCGACTTCCTGCGCGCCGGCCTCCTGCCGGTTGCAGGAGGCGAGGGCCGCGATCGCGGCGAGCACGAGGAATGCGCGCTTCACGCCGGGCACCTAACAAGAAACGTGCCCGCGCCTCAGTGGCTGGCGAACAGCTCCGCGACCGCCTTGGCGTCGAAGCGGTACTCGTGGTTGCACATCTCGTTGCGGATCACGACTTCGCCCTGCTCGGCGAGGATAGCCTCCACTTCACCGCGGCCCAGGCCGCGCAGCATGTCCTTGACCTTGCCGTCGTCGTAGGGGCAGTGGTATTCGACCGCGTAGAGGCGGAATACCCGCATCAGCTCCTCCGGAAAGACGCGCGTCAGCAGGTCGTAGGGCTGCGCGTCGCGCGTCTCGTCGAGGCGCAGCGTGGCGGCAAGCTGGGTGACGCGGTTCCAGCCGTCGGGGTCGCGCTCGTCGGCCTTGGGCAGCTTCTCCAGCAGCAGGCCGCACACCGCGTCGCCGTCGGCGAACAGGCGCAGGTACGCCGTCAGCTGCTCGGACTGCGACAGGTAGTGCGCGAAGATCTGCTCCAGGTTGTCGCCTTCCAGCGGCACCATGCTCTGGTAGAAGCGGCCGCTCTTCATGTCCTCCAGCGTCACCGCCAGCCGGCCGTCGCCGAGCAGCCGCCGCTCGGCGGTCTCCAGGGCGGCCTCCTTGCGGAAATGCGCCATGCCGCGGATGCGCAGCTCTTCGGTGCAATCCGCCACCAGCAGAGGAATCGGGCCTGAACCTTGCACCTGCAGGGTGACGCGGCCGGCGCCTTTCTGGTTGGCCCCCAGCAGCACGTTGAGCGCCGTGGTGTGGCCGAGGAGGGTGGCGACGTTCTCGGGATAGCCGCGGCCGTCGAGCATGCGCTGCCAGGCGCCGGTGAGGCAGGTCAGGCGTCCCCGGATGTCGAGGTCCTCGAAGAGGAAGCGCTGAACGTAGTCCGTGCGCACGATCGGAGTATATCGAGCACGTAATGTGCCCGCGGTAGATACGCGAACCCCTTGGTGATAAAGCCATTATTGAGATGAGCACGGTAACCGACCGCCCGGCCATCAGCGGGCACGACCACTACCTTTTCCGGGAAGGGACGCACACGCGCCTGTACGAAAAGCTGGGCGCGCACCGCGTGCCGGGAGGAGTGCATTTCGCGGTCTGGGCGCCGAATGCGCGCTCGGTGGCGGTGGTCGGCGACTTCAACGCCTGGGACCCGCGCGCCAACCCGATGCGGGGGTCGGACGCGGGTATCTGGGAGGTGCGCGTCGCCGGCGCCGCGGCGGGCAGCGTTTACAAGTACCACGTGGTGTCGAAGGACGGCGCGCATCGCGTCGACAAGGCCGATCCCTACGCCTTCCGCTGCGAGGAGGCGCCGCGCACCGGCTCGGTGGTGTGGGACCTCGACTACAAGTGGGGCGACGCCGCCTGGATGCGAAGCCGCGGCAAGGTCAACGCGCTCGATGCGCCGTGCTCCGCCTACGAGGTGCACCTCGGCTCCTGGCGGCGCGATCCGGCGAATCCGAAGCGGCTCCTGTCCTACCGGGAGATCGCGCCTGCGCTGGCCGCCTATGTGAAGCAGATGGGCTTCACCCACGTCGAGCTGCTGCCGGTGATGGAGCATCCCTTCTACGGCTCGTGGGGCTACCAGACCACCGGCTACTTCGCGCCGAGCTCGCGCTACGGCTCGCCGCAGGATTTCATGCACCTGGTCGACGTGCTGCACCAGGCCGGCATCGGCGTGATCCTCGACTGGGTGCCGTCGCACTTCCCGTGGGATGAGCATGGGCTGGGGTTTTTTGACGGTACGCATTTGTACGAGCATTCGGACCCGCGCCAGGGCCATCACCCGGACTGGAAGAGCGCGATCTTCAACTACGGCCGCAACGAGGTGCGCGCCTTCCTCGCCTCGAGCGCGCGATTCTGGCTGGACAAATATCACGCCGACGGCCTGCGCGTCGACGCGGTGGCCTCGATGCTCTACCTCGATTACGGGCGCACTGCCGGGGAGTGGATCCCGAACCGCCACGGCGGGCGCGAGAACCTCGAGGCGATCGAGTTCCTGCGCTTCCTGAACGAGAGCGTGTACCGCGACTTCCCGGACGTGCAGACCGTCGCCGAGGAATCGACGGCGTGGCCGCAGGTGTCGCGCCCGGTGTACGTCGGCGGCCTGGGCTTCGGCATGAAGTGGAACCTCGGCTGGATGCATGACACGCTCGGCTTCTTCAAGCAGGACCCGGTGCACCGCAAGTACCACCACGACGAGCTGACCTTCAGCCTGTGGTACGCGTTCAACGAGAACTTCGTGCTGCCCCTGTCGCACGACGAGGTGGTGCACGGCAAGGGCTCGCTCATCGGCCGCATGCCGGGCGACGGCTGGCAGCAGTTCGCCAACCTGCGCCTGCTGCTTGGCTGGATGTGGGGCCACCCGGGCAAGAAGCTGCTGTTCATGGGCGGCGAGTTCGGCCAGCGCCGCGAATGGACGCACGATGGCAGCCTGGAGTGGCACGTTGTCGACGAGCATCCTGAGCACCGCGGCGTGCAGCGCTGGGTGGCCGATCTGAATGCTTTCTATCAAAAAGACAAATCCCTTCATGCCAAAGACTTCTCCGCCGAGGGCTTCCGCTGGATCCGGCGCGGCGACTGGGAGCAGAGCGTGCTGGCGTTCATGCGGGACGAGATCCTCGTGGTGTGCAATTTCACCCCGGTGCCGCGCCACGGCTACCGGCTCGGCGTGCCGCGCGGCGGGCACTGGCGCGAGCTGCTCAACAGCGACGCGGCCGACTACGGCGGCAGCGGCGCCGGTAATTTCGGCGGCGTAGAAGCCGAGGCCGTGCCCTGCGATGGCCATACCCATTCCCTCACCCTGACCCTGCCTCCGCTTGGAGCGATCTTCCTCAAGCCTGCATAGCTCGGCGGCGCAGCGCGAAAGCCTGCCGCCGCGCGTAGCGATCGAGTCGCTGCGCCCGCAGGTCGACGGCGGGCGCTATCCGGTCAAGCGCGTCGCCGGCGAGGAAGTGCTCGTCGAGGCAGACGTCTTCGCCGACGGCCACGACGTGGTCGTGTGCGAGCTGCTTTCCCGCTTCCAGGGGGAGAAGGACTGGCGCACCACCCCGATGCAATTCCTCGGCAACGACCACTGGCGCGCCTCGTTCCGGGTGGAGAAGCTCGGCCGCTACGAATACACGGTGCGCGGCTGGACCGACGCGCTTGCCACCTGGAAACGCGACCTGGAGAAGCGCAAGGCCGCGCAGCAGGACATTTCCGTCGACCTGCAGATTGGCGCCGAGATCGAGAAGCGCGCGGAGCGCACGGTCGTGTACCACGACAAGGTTCTCGAGGTGGTCGTCGACCCGCCGCGCGCGCGCTTCTCGAGCTGGTACGAGATGTTCCCGCGCTCGGCGCGCGGCGACGGCACGCACGGCACGTTCCGCGACGTGATCGCGCGCCTGCCGTACGTCGCCGAGCTCGGCTTCGACGTCCTCTACCTGCCGCCGATCCATCCCATCGGCACGACGGCGAGGAAGGGCAGGAACAACGACGTCGCGGCGCTGGCCGGCGATGTCGGCAGCCCCTGGGCCATCGGCGCGAAGCACGGCGGGCACAAGGCGATTCACCCGCAGCTCGGTTCGTTCGCCGACTTTGATCTGCTCGTGAAAAGCGCCAAAGAGCGTGGCATCGATATCGCGCTGGACATCGCTTTCCAGTGCTCGCCCGACCACCCGTACGTCAAGCAGCATCCGGAGTGGTTCCGCTGGCGCCCCGACGGCACGGTGCAGTACGCCGAGAACCCGCCGAAGAAGTACCAGGATATCTACCCGTTCGAGTTCGAGACCGCCGCCTGGCCGGAGCTCTACGACGAGCTGAAGAGCGTGTTCGAATTCTGGCTCGGGCACGGCGTGAAGATCTTCCGGGTCGACAACCCGCACACCAAGCCCTTCGCATTCTGGGAATGGGTGATTGCAGAACTGAAGACAAATTACAAAGACATCCTATTTCTATCCGAAGCGTTCACCCGGCCGCGCGTCATGCACCGCCTGGCGAAGCTCGGCTTCACGCAGTCGTACACCTACTTTACCTGGCGCAACACCAAGGAAGAGCTGGTCGAGTACTTCACCGAACTGTCTTCCGATCCGTCGCGCGAGTATTTCAGGCCGAACGCGTGGCCGAACACGCCGGACATCCTGCATGCCGCGCTGCAGCAGGGCGGCCGGCCTGCGTTCATGGCGCGCGTCGTGCTCGCCGCGACGCTGTCGGCGAACTACGGCATCTACGGCCCTGCTTTCGAGCTGATGGAGCACGTGGCGCGCGAGCCCGGCAGCGAGGAGTACCTGTATTCAGAGAAATATGAAATAAAAACTTGGAATACCGACCGTACCGATTCGCTCCGCGCGCTTATCGGGAAGCTCAACGGGATCAGAAAAGAAAACGCTGCGCTGCAGTCTGACTGGAGCCTGCGGTTTCACGAAATCGATAACGATCAGCTGATCGCGTATTCGAAGCAGGAAGGCGAAAACCTGATCCTCGTAGTGGTCAACCTCGACACCCGCCACGTGCAGGCGGGCTGGGTCGAGTTCGGCTTCGCCGGCGAGGAGTTCGAGGTGCAGGACCTGCTGGGGAGCGGGCGCCATACCTGGAAGGGGAACAAGAACTACGTCGAGCTCAACCCTCACGCGCTGCCCGCGCATGTCTTCCTTGTACACCGCCGAACCCATACCTGAGGAGGAAGACCAGGAAGCGATGCCGCCCGCCGAGGCCGAGCAGCCCGGCGAGCCGCTCTGGTACAAAGACGCGGTCATCTACCAGCTGCACGTCAAGGCGTTTTTCGACTCGAACAACGACGGCATCGGCGACTTCCGCGGGCTGACCTCGAAGCTGGACTACATCCAGGACCTCGGCGTCAACGCGCTCTGGCTGCTGCCGTTCTACCCGTCGCCGCTGAAGGACGACGGCTACGACGTGGCCGACTACCACAATGTGCATCCGCACTACGGCACGCGCTCCGACTTCCGCAATTTCGTGCGCGAGGCGCAGCGCCGCGGCCTGAAGGTGATCACCGAGCTGGTGGTGAACCACACCTCGGACCAGCACCCGTGGTTCCAGGCGGCGCGCGAGGCGCCGCCCGGCTCGCCCAAGCGCGACTACTACGTCTGGAGCGACACAGACCAGAAGTACAAGGGAACGCGCATCATCTTTACCGACACGGAGAAGTCGAACTGGACCTTCGACCCGGTGGCCAAGCAGTACTTCTGGCACCGCTTTTTCAGCCACCAGCCCGACCTGAATTTCGCCAATCCGCACGTGCTGCAGGCGGTGCTGCGCACCATGCGCTTCTGGCTCGACATGGGCGTCGACGGCTTCCGGCTGGACGCGATCCCGTACCTGTGCGAGCGCGAGGGCACGAACAACGAGAACCTGCCCGAGACGCACGTGGTGCTGAAGCAGATCCGCGCCGCGATCGACGAGGGCTACAAGAACAAGGTGCTGCTGGCCGAGGCCAACCAGTGGCCCGAGGACGTGCGGCCCTACTTCGGCGAGGGCGACGAGTGCCACATGGCGTTCCATTTCCCGCTGATGCCGCGCATGTACATGGCGATCGCGCAGGAGGACCGCCACCCGCTGGTCGAGATCATGCAGCAGACCCCCGAGATCCCCGACTCGAGCCAGTGGGCGATCTTCCTGCGCAACCACGACGAGCTGACCCTCGAGATGGTGACCAGCCGCGAGCGCGACTACATGTACAAGCAGTACGCGGCCGACATGCAGGCGCGCATCAACCTCGGCATCCGCCGGCGCCTGGCGCCGCTGCTGGAGAACGACCCGGATCGCATCAAGCTGATGAACAGCCTGCTCTTGTCGATGCCCGGCTCGCCGATCATCTACTACGGCGACGAGATCGGCATGGGCGACAACATCTACCTCGGCGATCGCAACGGCGTGCGCACGCCGATGCAATGGAGCCCGGACCGCAACGCCGGCTTCTCGCGCGCCGACCCGCAGCGCCTCTACCTGCCGCCGATCATGGACCCGGTCTACGGCTACGAGTCGGTGAACGTCGAGGCGCAAGCGCGCGACCCGAGCTCGCACCTGGCGTGGATGAAGCGCATGCTCGCCACGCGCGCTTCGAGCAAGGCCTTCGGCCGCGGCCGGCTGACATTCCTGAGGCCGGGTAACCGAAAAATATTATGTTATTTAAGAGAAATAAAAGAAGAAGCCATTCTGTGCGTGGCCAACCTCGCGCGCACGGCGCAGCCGGTCGAGCTCGACCTCAAGCGCTTCAAGGGGCGCGTGCCGGTCGAGATGCTCGGGCGCACCGCGTTTCCGCCGATCGGCGAGCTGCCCTACATGCTGACGCTGCCGGCGCACGCTTTCTACTGGTTCCGCCTCGCCACCGACGCCACGCCGCCCGACTGGCACCGCGAGATGCTGGTGAAGGAGGAAACCCCGGTCGTGGTGCTGTTCGACGGCTGGACCAGCTTCTTCCGCGACCAGGTGGTGCCGTGGCGCATCGGCATGGCGGAGAAGCTGCGCGCCCAGCTCGAGAGCGACGTGCTGCCGCGCCACCTCCAGGCGCAGCGCTGGTACGCGGCCAAGGGCGAGCCGGTGAAGCAGGCGCGCATCGCCGACCATGCCATCTGGCAGGAAGGGGCGGTCGGATGGCTGTTGGCAATTCTTGAAATTCAGAAAGAAAAATATTTTGTTCCGCTGGCCATGGCCTGGGAGGACGAGGAGGAGCAGGTGCGCGCGCTCGCCGCGGGCACGGTGGCGCGCGTGCGCCAGCAGGCGAACGTCGGCGTCATCGGCGACGCGCTCGCCGACGAGGCCTTCTGCCGCCACGTCGTCAAGGCGATCGGCGCCGGGCGCGAGCTGAAGACCGCGCAGGGCGTGCTGAGATTCGGCGCCACCGGCGCGTTCGGCGATCTGGCCGGCGCCGACCTCGCCGCGCTCGCCATCGGCACGGTCAACGCGCAGAGCAGCAACACCTCGGTGCAGATCGGCGACCGCTTCTTCCTGAAGTGCTACCGGCGGCTGCGCCAGGGCATTCACCCTGAGCTCGAGATCGGCCGCTTCCTCACCGAGGTGGCCCGCTTCCCGCACTGCGTGCCGGTCGCCGGCGCGGTCGAGTACTTGAGCAAGGCGGGCGGCGCAGAACCCGCGACGCTCATGCTGCTGCAGGCGTACATGCCGAACCAGGGCGACGGCTGGGCCTACACGCTCGGCTTCCTGCAGCGCTATGTCGAGAGCGCCGGGACGCAGGTGGGCCTCGGCGCCTACCTCAGCCTGATCCAGACCCTCGGCACGCGCACCGCCGAGCTGCACGCCGCCTTCGCCATCCGTTCGGACGACCCGGCCTTCGAGCCCGAGCCCCTCACGGCGCAGGACGTGCAGGAGTGGAAGGCGCGCGTGCGGCAGGAGGCCGAGTCGACCTTCGCGCTGCTGGAAAAATCCGCTTCTGAAATCACAAGAAAAATCGTTGGGAAGAAAAGCGAAATGCTTGCGCGCATCGACGCCTGCCCTGCACCGAAAGGACCGGCGCTGAAGACCCGCCATCACGGCGACTACCACCTCGGCCAGGTGCTGATCGCGAACAACGACTTCCTGATCATCGATTTCGAGGGCGAGCCGGGGCGCACGCTGGCCGAGAACCGCGGCAAGCGCTCGCCGCTGCGCGACGTGGCGGGGATGCTCAGATCGTTCAGCTACGCGCGCTGGAGCGCGTCCTCGCCGGAGAAAGGGCAAGGGCAGCCCAACCCGCTGCTGGACGAATGGGAGGCGCAGGCGCGGCAGGCCTTTCTCGAGGCCTACGGCGTCGACCCGGACCTGCGCGGCCTGCTCACGCTCGCCGAGATCGAGAAGCTGCTCTACGAGCTGCGCTACGAGCTCGGCAACCGGCCCGACTGGCTGCATGTGCCGCTGCGCGGGGCGCTCGGCATCCTTGGAGAGGCGACATGAACGACATCGACGTCTATCTCGAGCCACTGCGCATGTTCCTGCGCCAGGCGGGCGACTTCCTGCCGCGCCTCGGCCTCGCCGTGCTGGTGGTGATCGCCGGCTGGATCCTCGCCAAGATGACGCGCTTCGCCATCGCGCGCGGGCTGCGGGCGATCAATTTCAACGTCCTCACCGAGCGCGCCGGCATCGACGGCTTCCTGCGCGACGGCGGCATCCAGGCCGACACCACCGAGATCCTCGCGCTGCTCGCCTACTGGCTGGTGATCCTCGCCGCCCTGGTGATCGGCTTCAACGGGCTGGGGCTCACCTACATCACCGACCTGCTCGGGCGCGTGCTGCTGTTCGTGCCGAAGGTAATGGTGGCGCTGCTGATCCTCGCCTTCGGCGCCTACTTCGCGCGTTTCATCGGCAACGCCATCGGCGCCTATTTCCGCAACGTGCGGCTGCAGGACGCCGACCTGCTCGGCAAGCTCGCGCAGTACGCCATCGTCACCTTCGTGGTGCTGATCGCCCTCGACCAGGTGAACATCGGCGGCGACATCATCCGCCAGACCTTCCTGATCGTGCTCGCCGGCGTGGTGTTCGCGCTGGCGCTCGCCTTCGGCCTGGGCGGCAAGGACTGGGCGGCGGAGATGCTGGAGCGCTGGTGGCCACGCCGCAAGTAATCGCCAGGCCCGGCTTCGGCGCGCAAGTCACTCCCGAGGGGGTGCGCTTTCGCCTGTGGGCGCCGGCGGCGAGATCTGTCGACGTCGTCTTCAGCGAAACCACCAGGCGGATGCAGCCGACGGACGAAGGCTGGCACGAGCTGCTCGAGCCCGACGCGGCAGCAGGCACGCTCTAT
>Ga0137436_1000315_pt1 | contig 15142 bp, 15 predicted proteins | sample EasRivERMGT119_2_FD_102328 | JGI IMG/M metagenome (GOLD analysis project Ga0137436, IMG submission 102328) | Soil microbial communities from meander-bound floodplain in the East River, Colorado, USA - East River MetaG ERMGT119_2 | ecosystem: Environmental > Terrestrial > Soil > Floodplain ...
CATGCACTCGTAGGTGGTCTCGCACAGCCGCTTTGCCTGGATGGAGGGCTCGCCGACGTAATACATGCGGCTGGAATCGCCGTGGAAACCATCCTTGATCACAGTGACGTCGATATTCAGGATATCGCCGGTTTTGAGCACGCGCTCTCCTGGAATGCCGTGGCAGACCTGGTGGTTGACCGAGGTGCAGATCGATTTCGGAAAGGGTTTATAGCCGGGTGGAGCGTAATTCAGCGGTGCAGGGATAGCCTTTTGCTCTTCGACGATCAGGTCATGGCAAAGACGGTCGAGTTCGCCGGTCGTGATTCCGGGCTTGACGCGAGGGGCGACGAAGTCGAGCACTTCCCCGGCAAGCTGCCCGGCGATGCGCATGCGCGCAATTTCCTCCGCAGTCTTCAGGTGTATTGCCATGCCTCTGAATAAAAAAAGCCGAAAGGATAAGTCATCAACCCCGTCGGGGCAAACCGCCGGCCGGCCGGAAATGCACACCCCGGTGCGGCCGGGTTGAGTAATACTCTGTTTGCACAGGAAAAACTTGCGCCGATCTCGACGCGCGTGCTACTATTTTAAATCTAGCCGGGCTTGGACTCGGCTAAATTTTTGCCGCTCTGCTGTTAGGGTGCCCGCGACTTTCGCATTGAATTTCAGCGGGTCATTTGGCCGGGGCGGCCCTGAACCTAACCCTAACCGGAGTCACCATGTCGACCACGATGCGCCAAATGCTCGAAGCGGGCGTGCATTTCGGCCACCAGACCCGCTACTGGAACCCGAAGATGGCGCCTTTCATCTTCGGCCATCGCAACAAGATCCACATCATCAATCTCGAGAAGACGATGATGATGTATCAGGAGGCGATGAAATTCGTGCGCCAGCTTGCCTCGAACAAGGGCACGCTCCTGTTCGTCGGAACCAAGCGCCAGGCGCGCGAAATCATCCGCGAGGAAGCCGAGCGTTGCGCCGCCCCCTTTGTCGATCACCGCTGGCTGGGCGGGATGCTCACGAACTTCAAGACCGTCCGCCAATCGATCAAGCGGCTCAAGGAAATGGAGGGGATGATCGCGGACGGCAGCATGGAGAAGCTGCCGAAAAAAGAGGCCTTGCACTTCCAGCGCGAGCTCGCCAAGCTGCAGCGCAGCTTGGGCGGGATCAAGACGCTGGACAACCGGCCCGATGCGCTGTTCGTGATCGACGTCGGTTACCAGAAAGGGGCGGTCGCCGAGGCGAAAAAGCTCGGCATCCCCGTTATCGGGGTCGTCGATACCAATCATTCTCCGGATGGGATCGCCTACGTGATTCCGGGCAACGACGACTCCAGCCGGGCGATTCGCCTGTATGCGCGCGGGATCGCCGATGCGATCCTCGAGGGCCGCAGCCAGGTCGTGCAGGAAATCATCGGCGCAGCCTCCGATGAATTCGTCGAAGTCGAAGACTCCGGCGCGAAAGCCCAGTGATCGGCGATTGCGACCCAAAAGGGGCGCGGCAGCGCCCTTTTTTTGAACTTCCAGAACGGCAGGGTTCCCGGTAATGGCGGACGTCACCGCAAGCATGGTCAGAGATTTGCGCGACAAGACCGACGCGCCGATGATGGAGTGCAAGAAGGCACTGGTCGAGGCGGAGGGCGATCTTGCCAAGGCCGAGGAGCTCCTGCGTGTGAGGCTCGGCAACAAGGCGTCCAGGGCTGCAGGACGCACGGCCGCTGAAGGCGTCGTCGCGGTTCACGTCGTCCCGGATGCCAAGACAGGCGCGATCGTCGAAGTCAACTGCGAGACCGACTTCGTTGCCAAGACCGAGGATTTTCAGAAGTTTACCGCTTCGCTGGCGGAGCTCGTCGCGAAACGCAATCCTGCGGATCTCGCCGCATTGGGCGCACTCCCTCTGGGTGTTGCCACGGTGGAAGAAACGCGTAAGGCCCTCGTCGGACGCATCGGGGAGAACATGTCCGTTCGCAGGTTCGCCCGGATCGAAGCCAGGGGCCGGCTATCCCAGTACGTTCACGGCGGAGCGAAGATCGGCGTCCTGGTGGATATTTCCGGCGGCGATGACCAACTCGGCCGGGATCTGGCCATGCATATTGCCGCGTCCAAGCCTCTTGGCCTGTCGCGCGATGACGTTCCGGAAGAACTCGTGAAAAAGGAACGCGACATAGCCGCTGCGAAAGCGGCTGAGTCGGGCAAGCCGGCCGAAATTGTCGGGAAGATGGTCGAAGGCAGCGTGCAGAAGTTTCTGAGAGAAGTGACGCTGCTCGGTCAAATTTTTGTCAAGGATCCGGCGGGGAAACAGACCGTCGAAGCTCTCCTCAAAGCTCGTGGCGCATCGGTCGCACACTTCGTACTGTATGTCGTCGGTGAAGGAATCGAGAAGAAAGGAAACGGTCAGAGAGCCTAATATGTCCGCGACGGCAAAATACAAGCGCATCCTGCTCAAACTGAGCGGCGAGGCCCTCATGGGGGACGATTCCTTCGGGATCAACCGCGCCACCATCGAGCGCATCGTGGGCGAGGTCGCCCAGGTTTCGGCGCTGGGGCTGGAGATCGCGGTGGTCATCGGCGGAGGCAACATCTTTCGCGGCGTGGCGCCGGGCGCGGCGGGAATGGACCGCGCCACGGCCGATTACATCGGGATGCTCGCGACCATCATGAACGCGCTCGCCTTGCAGGATGCCATGCGGCGGGCGGGTTTGAACGCGCGAGTGCAGTCGGCGCTCAACATCGAGCAGGTGGTCGAACCTTACATCCGCAACAAGGCGATCCGCTACCTCGAGGAAGGCAAGATCGTTATTTTCGCCGCCGGGACCGGCAACCCGTTCTTTACGACCGATACCGCGGCGGCGCTGCGGGGAACGGAGATCGGCGCGGAAATGGTCCTCAAGGCGACCAAGGTCGACGGCATTTACACGGCCGATCCCAAGCTGCAACCGGACGCCAAGCGCTACGACAAGCTCAGCTTCGACGAGGCCATGATCAAGAATCTGAAGGTGATGGATGCCACGGCCTTCGCGCTGTGCCGCGATCAGAAGCTCCCGATCACCGTGTTCAGCATTCTGAAAGCCGGAGCGATGAAGCGGGTGGTCACCGGCGAAAAAGAAGGCACGCTCGTGTACGTGAGCGCCTGAGCCCGCGAGGATGGGGGATTCATGATTACCCTGGCCGAGGTCAAGAAGAACACCGAGCAGAAAATGCACAAGTCGCTCGACGCCTTGAAAGCCGACCTGGGCAAAGTCCGCACCGGCCGGGCGCATGCGGGACTGCTCGATCACATTTCCGTGGATTACTACGGCAGCCAGATGCCGATTCCGAAGGTCGCCAACGTCAGCCTGCTCGACGCCCGCACCCTGGGCGTATCGCCCTGGGAGAAAAAAATGCTCGGCGCGATCGAGAAAGCCATCCGCGAGTCCGATCTTGGCCTGAATCCTGCTTCTCAGGGGGACATGGTCCGGGTGCCGATGCCGGCTCTCACCGAGGAGCGCCGCCGCGATTTGATCAAGGTGATCAAGCACGAGGGCGAAAATGCCAAGGTTGCCGTGCGCAACTTGCGCCGCGACGCCAATCATTCGCTCAAGGAATTGCTGAAAGGCAAGGCCGTGTCCGAAGACGAGGAACGGCGTGCGCAAGACGAGGTCCAAAAGCTCACCGACAAGCACATCACCGATATCGACAAGATGATCGCAGCAAAAGAGACCGAGTTGATGGCGGTGTGACCGGACACCAGAGAAGCTCCACACATGAAACCCTTCGCCAGTTCCACGCGCGAGATCCCGCCCGCCCACGATATCCCCAGGCACATCGCCGTCATCATGGATGGCAACGGGCGCTGGGCCAAGAAGCGCTATCTCCCTCGCGTCGCCGGTCACAAGCAAGGAGTCGAGAGGGTGCGCCGAGTCACGCGTGCGTGCACCGATCGCGGCATCGAATACCTGACCCTGTTTGCCTTCAGCTCGGAGAACTGGCGCCGGCCCGCCGAAGAGGTTTCGACGCTGCGGCAGCTGTTCATGGCCGCCCTGGAGCAGGAAGCCGAGCGGCTGCATCAGAACAAGGTGCGCCTGAAGATAATCGGCGATATCGCGCCCTTCGGGGCACGCGTGGTCGAACTCGCGCAGCGCGCCCAGGAGCTTACCTCGACGAATTCCGGACTGACCCTTACCATTGCGGCCAACTACGGCGGCCGTTGGGATCTGATGCAGGCTTTGGCGAAGTTGGTGCGCAGCGGGCCGGCGCCCGCCGAGGGATACACGGAGGAGCAGCTTGCCCCCCATCTCGCGCTCAACTATGCGCCCGAACCCGATCTGTTCATTCGCACCGGCGGCGAGCAGCGCATCAGCAATTTCCTGCTTTGGCAGCTTGCCTATACCGAACTGTACTTCACCCCGACGTTGTGGCCGGACTTCGACGCCAAGCAGCTCGACGCGGCGATCGCCTGGTATCGCGAGCGCGAGCGCCGCTTCGGACAGACCAGCGAGCAGCTCGAAAAAACCAGGCGCGAAACCGGCGGCCGGCGGAGGATCGCGTAAGGCTTCCTGCCGTGCAGGCGGAAAGCGCGGGCACCCATGCTCAGAACCCGCGTGCTGACGGCGGCCGTTTTGCTTGCGGTGTTTCTTTCGGCGCTGTTCCTGCTGCCCAGGCCCGGCTGGATCGCATCTTGCGCCTTGTTTCTCGGACTTTCCGCGTGGGAATGGGGTGCATTGGCGGCGCTTGCCGCGGTCGGCCGCATGATTTACTCGACATTCCTGGTTGGTATTTTTGTGCTGCTCTGGATCCTCGAGGCGTCCGTGACGAACGGCTCCTATGGGCCGGCCTGGCTCTACTATGCCGCGGGCCTGTTCTGGATTGTCCTCGCTCCGGTGTGGATTTGGCGGCAACCTCGCTCCGGTGGCCGCGCCTTGCTGCTTGCGGCCGGCGCCACGGTACTCCTGCCCGCCGCTGCCGCGCTTGTGGATTTGCGAGGCGTTCATCCCTCCTTGCTGCTCGCCGCCCTGGCTGTGGTCTGGATCTCCGACACGGCTGCGTATTTCGTCGGCCGGCGCTTCGGCAAACGCAAGCTCGCACCCTCCATCAGCCCCGGCAAGACCTGGGAAGGCGTTGCCGGGGCGCTGGTGGCAGTCGGGCTCTACGCGCTGGCATGGGCCTACCTCGGCGGCTCGGGCGGTATGCCTGCCTGGCCCAGCGGGGCGAGGGTAGCCTCCGCGTGGATCCTGCCGGTCCTGCTCGGACTTGCCGTCGCGGGGATGATTGGCGATCTGTTCGAATCTCTGATAAAACGCCAGGCGGGAGTCAAGGACAGCGGCACGCTTCTACCCGGACATGGGGGAATACTCGATCGCTTCGATGCTCCGGTGGCAATGCTCCCGCTGGCGGTGCTTGCGTTCATGAGATGACCACGATTCAAAACATCGCGATACTCGGAGCGACCGGTTCGATCGGAGCGAGCACTCTGGATGTGATCGCGCGGCATCCGTCGCGCTTCCGTGTGGCGGCATTGACCGCCAACCGGCAAGTCGACGAGCTGGCGGAACTGTGCAAGCGGCATCGCCCCGACTACGCCTGCGTGGCGGACACCTCGCACGCTCCGCGGCTTCGCGAGCGCCTGGCCGCGGCGGGCGTCGGATGCCGGGTTCTCGCGGGGGAGGCGGGGCTCGTGGAAGCGGCCTCGCTGCCCGAAGTCGACTGCGTCATGGCCGCGATCGTCGGCGCGGCGGGACTTCGCGCCACGCTCGCCGCGGCGAGGGCAGGCAAGAAACTGCTGCTCGCAAACAAGGAAGCGCTGGTGGTCGCGGGTCCCGTCTTCATGGAGACCGTACGCTCGAGCGGCGCGATGCTGCTGCCGATCGACAGCGAGCACAACGCCATCTTTCAGTGCCTGCCGCCGTTCGCCACGGGTGAACTCGCCGCGAAAGGCATTCGCAGAATCCTCCTCACCGGATCGGGCGGACCGTTCCGGGGACGCGCGCGCGCAGAGCTGCACCGCGTGACGCCCGACGAAGCCTGCGCCCATCCGAACTGGGTGATGGGGCGCAAGATCTCGGTGGATTCGGCGACCATGATGAACAAGGGACTGGAAATCATCGAGGCGCGATGGCTCTTCGGCGCAAGCCCCGAACAGATCGAGGTCGTCATCCATCCGCAGAGCGTAGTGCATTCGATGGTCGAGTACGCCGACGGTTCCGTGATCGCTCAACTCGGGCACCCCGACATGCGCACGCCGATCGCCCAGGCGCTCGCCTATCCGGAGCGCATCGATGCCGGGGTGTCGTCGCTCGATCTCTTTGGCATCGGACCCCTGAGCTTCGAGAGGCCCGATTTCGAGCGCTTCCCGGCGATCGAGCTCGCCTACGCAGCGCTCAGGAGCGGGGGGGCCGCGCCGGCCACGCTCAACGCAGCCAACGAGATCGCCGTGGCCGCCTTTCTCGAAGGCAGGCTGCCCTTCTTGCAGATCACCGCGGTAATCGAGGAGACCCTGAAAGTCCTGCCTGCGAGCCCGCTCGGCACGCTGGAAGACGTGCTCGCCGCCGACGACAGAGCCCGGGCGCGGGCGAACCAGATCATCGCGCGATTCAACTCCCACGCCGCATGAATATCGCCATCACCATTTTGGCCTTTATCGTCGCGCTCGGCGTGCTGATCGTGTTTCACGAGTTCGGCCACTACCTCGTCGCGCGGCTTTTCGGGGTGAAGGTACTGCGCTTCTCGATCGGCTTCGGCAGGCCGTTGTGGCGGACCCGACGCGGCCGGGACCAGACCGAGTGGGTGATCGCCGCGCTGCCTCTGGGCGGCTACGTGAAAATGCTCGACGAACACGAGGGGCCGGTCGCGCCCGAAGAGGTGCACCGGGCATTCAACCGCCAGGGCGTCTGGCGGCGCATTGCGATCGTCGCTGCGGGCCCGGCGGCGAATTTCGTGCTCGCCATCGTGTTCTACTGGGCGCTTTTCGCAGGCGGGGTGCAGGAAGCAAAGCCCGTCGTCGGTGCCCCGGATGCCGGAACCGTCGCGGAGGCGAGCGGTCTCGCCCGGGGCGAAACGATCCTGAAAATAAACGGCGAGCCGATGGCGAGCTGGCAGCAGGTGCGCTGGCGTTTGCTGCAGCTCGCCGTGGAAAGACAACCGGCGCGACTCGAGGTAATCGACCCCAAGCAGCGGCTCGCCTGGCGCACCCTGGATTTGTCGGGCTTCGATCTGGAAGGTTTGGACAGCGATCCCCTCGCGCGTCTGGGATTGAGGCTGAACCGGCCGGATGTTGCGCCGATCATCGGCAAGGTCGTTCCCGGAAGCGTAGCCGAGGCGGGGGGATTGCGGCCGGGAGACCGGGTCATCTCGATCGACGGCGGCGAGATTCGGGTCTGGGAAGATGTCGTGAGGGCGGTCCGGCGCCGGCCCGGCGAAATCGTGCGGCTCGGCATCGTGCGCGGCGGCAACGCAATTGAAGTCCGGCTGCGACCGGAGACGGTGCAGGAGAACGGCGAGCGCTTCGGCCGCATCGGGACGGCTGCGCAAATCGATGCCGAATCGATGAAGAATCTCGTAACAACCGTGCGCTACGCGCCGGCCGCCGCGCTCGGAATGGCGCTCGAGCGGACCTGGGAAACCTCCGTATTCAGCCTGAAGATGCTCGGCAAGATGGTCATCGGGCAGGTCTCCTGGAAAAACCTCAGTGGACCGGTGACAATCGCCGATTACGCGGGTCAATCGGCGCAGCTCGGGATCGGTGCCTACGTCGCATTTCTCGCGCTGATCAGCATCAGCCTGGGGGTGCTCAACCTGCTTCCGATTCCGTTATTGGATGGGGGACACTTGCTTTATTATCTCGTCGAGATTTTCAAGGGCAGCCCGGTCTCGGAGCGAGCGATGGAACTGGGCCAGCGTCTGGGCCTCACCTTGCTCCTGTTCCTGATGGCGTTCGCGATCTACAACGACTTCACCCGCCTGTTCGCGGGTTAGCGATCTGTGGAAAAAATCCGGGCGATGCCTGCTTGTCATCCTGAGCGCCAGCGAAGGATCTGCTGTTTCGTCGAATCGACGACTTGGAAAAGCAGATTCTTCGTCGCTTCACTCCTCGGAATGGCAGCGCTTCGTTTTTCAACAGCCTGTTAGCGATCCGTCAGTGAGAAACGCGCTACGAGCCGCGGTCTTTCTGCTCGCGCTCGCCGGGCCGGCGTGGGCGTTCGAACCCTTCGTCGTGCGGGATATTCGCGTTGAAGGCATCCAGCGCATCGAGGCGGGAACCGTCTTCAGTTATCTCCCCGTCAAAGTCGGCGACACGATGACCGATGAGAAGGCCGCCGGGGCGATTCGCTCCTTGTTCGCCACGGGGTTCTTCAGGGACGTGAGGCTCGAGGTCCAGGGAAACGTGCTGATCGTGACCCTCGAGGAGCGGCCGGCGATCGCTTCGATCGAATTCGTCGGGATGAAGGAATTCGAAAAGGACAAGGTCAAGCAGGGGCTGCGCGACGTCGGATTCCAGGAAGGCCGCATTTTCGACCGCGCCTTGCTCGACCAGGCCGAGCAGGAGCTCAAACGTCAATATCTGACCCGCGGTCTTTACGGCGTGGAAATCACCACGACCGTAACGCCGCTCGAACGCAACCGGGTCGCAATCAATTTCAACATGAACGAAGGAGAAGTCGCGAAGATCAGGAAAATCAACATCGTGGGCAATCGGGCCTTTTCCGAGGCGGACTTGCTCCGCGTAGTCCAGCTGCGCAGCCCCGGCCTCATGACTCTGTTTTCGAAGAACGACCAATACTCAAGGCAGAAGCTTCAGGCCGACCTCGAATCGCTGCGCTCGCATTACCTGAACGGCGGCTATCTCGAGTTCAATATCGACTCCACCCAGGTCTCGATTACCCCCGATCGTCACGACATCTACATCACGATCAACCTCACGGAGGGCGAGAAATATGAAGTGGCCGACGTGAAGCTCGGGGGAGACTTGCTCGTCCCCGAGGCGGAGCTTCGCTCGTTGATCACGATCAGATCGGGCGAAACGTTTTCCAGGGAAAAGCTCACCGACTCGACCAAGGCAATCACGGACAGGCTGGGGCGGGAAGGCTATGCTTTTGCCAACGTCAATGCGAATCCCGATATCGACAAGGAAAAGCGCAAGGTCAGCTTCACGTTTCTGATCGACCCCGGACGGCGCGTGTATGTGCGGCGGATCAACGTAGTCGGAAACGCGCGCACCCGCGACGAGGTGGTGCGTCGCGAGATGCGCCAGCTCGAGGGCAGCTTTTTCGACAGCCAGAAGCTGCACCTCTCCAAGCAGCGAATCGACAAGACGGGCTATTTCAGCGAAGTCGAGGTCGAGACTCCGGCGGTGCCCGGCACGACCGACCAGGTCGACGTCAGCGTGCGGGTCAAGGAGAAGCCCACCGGCGCGGTGCTGCTCGGCGTGGGTTTTTCCAATATCGATAGGATCATCGTTCAGGCCTCGGTTCAACAGAGCAATTTTTTCGGCACCGGCAACACCGTGGGCGTGCAAATCGCTTCCGGATCCGTCAATAAGGTCGCCTCGCTTTCCTTTACCGACCCCTACTACACCGTCGACGGCGTCAGCCGCGGCTTTGACGTCTACAGGCGCGACGTAAACGCCACCTCGCTGGGCCTGGGAAACTACAGGACCAGCACGAGCGGCGGGGCGGTACGGTTCGGCGTGCCTTTTACCGAGCACGACACTTTGTTTTTTGGGCTCGGCGTGGAGAACGTCAGCCTTTTTCTCGCCGCCGACAGCCCGCAGCGTTACCTCGACTTTCAAAACCAGTTCGGCGCCACCTATATCGCGCTGATCAGCACCGCCGGCTGGGTCCGCGACTCGCGAGACAGCGTGATTTGGCCGACGAAGGGCCACCTCGAGCGTGCCAGTCTGGAACTGGGGACGCCGCCCGGAGACCTCGAGTACTGGAAATATTCTTATACCCACCAGTATTTCTACCCGTACTCGCGCAGCCTCACCTTGGTGGTCAGCGGGGAGCTTGACGTCGGTGACGGGTATGGCGGAAATCCGCTGCCGTTTTTCAAGAACTACTACTCGGGCGGCATCGGCAGCGTGCGCGGGTACCGGACCGCATCATTGGGTCCGCGCGATATCGACGGCAGCTTCCTGGGGGGCAATCGGAAAGTCAACGGATCGACGGAGCTGTTGTTTCCGATACCGGGCGGCGGGCTTGACCGGTCGATGCGGCTTGGGGTCTTCATCGACGCCGGACAAGTCTATGGCTCGGCCGAGAAGCTCGTTTTATCGCAGATGCGTGCCTCAGCGGGAATGAGCTTTGGCTGGAACTCGCCGATCGGACCGATGAAAATCAGCTTCGCCAAACCGCTGAACGACAAGCCTGGTGACCAGCTCCAGAACATCCAGTTTACGCTTGGCACCGTATTCTGACGGCCCGGTATAATCCCTTTTTCAAAGGGCAGGCTTCATGGCAGGTTCGAAAAGGAACTCCCTCGTCCGTTGGACCCTCACGGCAGCCCTCGGGGTTGTCAGCCCGGCTCTGGCCCAATCGAGCATCGGGTTTGTCAGCCTGGAGCGGATCCTGAGGGAAGCGCCTGCAGCGCAGCGGGCCCAGAAGAAACTGGAGCAGGAATTCTCCCCGCGCGGGCAGGAACTCTCCAAGTTGGCGGAGCAGCTGAAGAAGATGCAGGAGAACCTGGAGAAGAACGCCGTGACGATGTCGGAGACCGACCGCCAGAAGCGGGAACGCGAGTTCGGCGACCTCACCCGGGACTTTCAGCGCAGGCAAAGGGAATTCAACGAGGATCTGGGTCATCGGCGCAAGGAGGAATTCGAAGGGGTCCTCGCACGCGCCAACCAGGCCGTGAGGCAGATCGCCGAGGCCGAAAAGCTCGACGTCGTGCTTCAGAACGAACAGGTCGTGTGGGCGAGCACCCGCATCGACATTACGGACAAGGTCATCAAGGCGCTGGACGAATCTCGCGCGGGCAAGTGATCAGGCCGAGCGGACCGGCGAAGACGAAAGGAAAAGCGGGGCGAATCGCGTCGTTTTTCGCATGAGTTCGCAATGATGACCCCATCGGCCTCGAGAGAACCGCGACTTACCCCGTGACGCAATCCGTTTCGCGCACCTACCGGCTTGGTGAAATCGTCGCCAGACTCGGCGGGGAGCTGATAGGCGACCCCGATGCCGAGATTCGGCGAATCGCCACGCTGGAAAGCGCGCGCCCGGGCGACCTTTGTTTCCTTTCGCATGCCCGGTACCGCGCGCAATTGAGCGGCACCCGCGCCTCGGCCGTGATTCTGGCGCGCGAGGAGCGGGACGCGACAGCCTTGCCCAGGATCCTGTGCGACGATCCCTATCTCTACTATGCCCGCGCGGCGCAGTTGCTGGTTTCCGAGAATCGTCCGGTTCCGGGAATCCACGCGCGCGCCGTGGTCGAAGCGGGCGCCGAAATTCCGGCATCCGTCGCGGTTGGCCCCGGCTGTCATATCGGCCGGGGGGCGCGGCTGGGTGAGCGCGTCGTGATCGAAGCCAATTGCACGATCGGCGAAGACGCGCAGATCGGCGAGGACAGCCGCCTGGGGCCCTCGGTCACGGTCTATCCTCGCAGCGTCATCGGCAAGCGCGCGCTGATTCATGCCGGCGTGGTAATCGGGGCCGACGGTTTCGGCATGGCACCCGATGCGGGACGCTGGATCAAGATTCCGCAAACGGGGCGCGCCGTCATAGGCGACGACGTCGAAATCGGCGCCAACACCACGATCGACCGCGGCGCGCTCGACGACACCGTGATCGAGGACGGCGTCAAGCTCGACAACCAGATCCAGATCGGCCACAACGTACGCGTCGGCGCGCACACCGCGATGGCCGCTTTTGCGGGCGTTGCGGGCAGCACGCGCATCGGAGCGCACTGCGCCATCGGCGGTGCGGCGCGCATCTGGGGCCATTTGACGATCGCCGACCACGTGACGATCTCCGCCGTAACCAACATAACGAAGTCCATCACGCGCGCAGGCACTTATACCAGCGTGCTGCCCTCCGAGCCCAGCCGCGAATGGGCAAAAACGGTGGCGCACCTGCACGGCCTCGAGCGGCTGGTCAAGCGAATCCGTGAACTCGAAGAGCGGCTCCCCGTAAAGAGAAAGAGGTAAGCGATGGACATCCGAGAGATCCTGGAGTACTTGCCTCACCGTTATCCCATGCTTCTGGTGGACCGGGTGCTCGAATGCGAGCCGGGCAAGCGGCTCCTCGCGCTGAAGAACGTCACCATGAACGAACTTTTCTTCATAGGGCATTTTCCGCACTATCCGGTGATGCCGGGGGTCATGATCATCGAGGCACTCGCCCAGGCGGCCGCCGTATTGTCGTTCCGCACCATGAACATAAAGCCGGACAACAAATCGGTCTACTACTTCGCGGGGATCGACGAGGCACGGTTCAAGCGCCCGGTGGTTCCGGGCGACCAGCTCCTGCTCGAGGTTACGGTGGAGCGCAGCAGCCGGGCGCTCTGGAAATTCGCGGCCGAGGCGCGCGTGGGCGATACCCTCGCCGCCGAAGCGAAGATCCTGTGCACGCTTCGTCCGATATGATCCACCCGACGGCCATCGTCCATCCCGGGGCAAAACTTGCCTCGGGAGTGTCGGTGGGCCCGTATTCGATCATCGGCGAGCACGTCGAGATAGGGGAGGGAACCTCGATCGGACCGCACGTGTTGATCGAGGGGAGAACGCGCATCGGAGCGCAAAATCGCATATTCGGATTCAACTCGCTCGGCGGCGCGCCCCAGGACAAGAAATACGCCGGGGAGCCGACCGCGCTCGAGATCGGCGACCGCAACATGATCCGCGAATACTGCACTTTCAGCTGCGGCACCGCGCAGGACACGGGGGTCACGCGCATCGGCAACGACAACTGGATCATGGCCTACGTGCATATCGCGCATGACTGCCAGGTCGGCAACCACGCGACTTTTGCCAATGTGGCGACGCTTGCCGGTCACGTCCAGGTCGGGGACTATGCCGTGCTCGGCGGGTTTACCGGAGCGCACCAGTTCGTCTCGATCGGTGCGCACTCGATCACCGGGGTCGCGACGGTCCTGCTGCAGGATCTGCCTCCGTACGTCATGGCGGCGGGCAATACCGCGAAGCCGTACGGGATCAACAGCGAAGGGCTGAAGCGGCGCGGCTTCGCCGCGGAAAAAATCACCGCGATCAAACGCGCCTACAAGACTCTCTACCGGTCCGGCCTCGCGCTGGTGGAAGCGCGGCGCAAGATTGCGGGCCAGGCCGCGAAGGTGCCGGAGCTGCAGGTGCTCGTCGAGTTCCTCGCGCGCTCGCAGCGGGGCATCATTCGCTAGCCGAAAGTGGGAATCAATCCCATCGTCATAGGCATGGTGGCGGGAGAGGCTTCGGGGGATTTTCTCGGCGCTCATCTCATCGCCGCATTGCGCGAGCGCGTTCCCGGCCTGCAGTTCGTCGGCATCGGCGGCCCGAAGATGGAGGCGGAGGGCCTCGATTCCTGGTTCCCGATGGAAAAACTGGCGGTGCGCGGCTACGTCGAGGTGCTGCGGCATTTTCTGGAAATCCACGCGATCCGGCGAAAGCTCAGGCGGCGGCTCGTGGCGGCGAGGCCGAGACTGTTCATCGGCGTCGACGCTCCCGATTTCAATCTGCCGCTCGAGCGCAAGCTGAAACGGGCGGGCATTCCGGCGGTGCACTACGTGAGCCCGTCGCTTTGGGCGTGGCGCGGCGGGCGCATGTCTGCGATCGCGGCGTCGGTCGACAAGATGCTGGTGCTGTTCCCGTTCGAGGAGCCCTTGTACCGCGCCGCCGGGGTGCCGGTGACCTACGTCGGACACCCCCTGGCGGACGCCACCTCCGACGAGGACGGAACCGCCGCGGCAAAGGAACAGTTGCGGATGTCTCCGGCAAACAAGGTCATCGCGCTCTTGCCGGGAAGCCGCCAGTCGGAAGTGCGCTACATGGCCCCGAGCTTCATACAAACGGCCAAGCTGATCGCGGCGCGGCAGCCCGCCGTGCATTTTCTGGTGCCGCTGGTGAGCCGCGAAACGCGCGCCATTTTCGAACAAGCGATGTACGAGGCCGATGCGGCGCAATTGCCGCTCACCGTGCTGTTCGGCCATGCGCCCGACGCGCTCGCGGCGTGCGACGTCGCGCTCGTGGCGAGCGGGACCGCAACGCTGGAGGCCGCGCTCGCCAGGAAGCCCATGGTGATCACCTACAAGATGGCCGGGCTCACGTATCGCCTGATGTCGAAGATGGGATATCTGCCGTGGGTCGGCCTTCCCAACATCATCGCCGGAGAATTTCTCGTGCCGGAGATTCTCCAGCACGAGGCGACGCCCGAGAACCTGGCCCAGGCGGTGCTGAACTCGCTCAACGATCCCGTCGTCAACCGCAGGCTTCCGGAGCGCCTCGACCAGATACGGCGGCTTCTGCGCAGAGACACCGCGGCCCGTGCTACCGAAGCGCTCCTGCCGTGGCTGCAGCCCGCCTGATCTGCGGCGTCGACGAAGCCGGCCGCGGGCCGCTTGCAGGTCCCGTTTGCGCCGCTGCAGTGGTTTTCGAACCGGGGCGGCGCGCTCCGGCCGGGATCGCCGATTCCAAGGTCCTGAGCGCGCGCGAGCGCGAACGGCTCGCCGACGTCATCAAGAAAAAAGCGCTCGCCTGGTCCGTCGCCTGGGCGAGCGTCGAGGAAATCGACAGCTTGAACATCCTCCAGGCGAGCCTCCTCGCCATGCGGCGCGCGGTGGAATCCCTGTCGATTCTGCCTCACGAGGTGCTGGTCGACGGCTCGCATTGCCCGGTGCTTGGGGCCCCGGCCCACGCGATCGTGGATGGCGATGCAAGAGTGAAAGTCATTTCGGCGGCATCAATTCTTGCCAAGACCGAGCGCGACGCGGAAATGTGCCGGCTGCACCTGCGCTTTCCACAGTACGGTTTCGACCGTCACAAGGGTTACCCTACCGCCGCTCATCTGAAGGCTCTGCGCCGGCATGGCGTGTGCGAAATTTATCGCCTGAGCTTTCGCCCCGTGATGCTGTTCTTGGAAAAGAGCCGCTGATCAGCGCCTCAGACTCGTCCCCTCAGGAAAACCCTGAGAGGACCCTCGGGCAATACCTGATTTCAGAACGGACGCCAAACCCTATAATTTCTCACCCAAAATATCGATTCGCCGGCC